>Ga0335071_10004080_pt1 | contig 15297 bp, 16 predicted proteins | sample Lox_Sample_15_FD_206724 | JGI IMG/M metagenome (GOLD analysis project Ga0335071, IMG submission 206724) | Soil microbial communities from Loxahatchee National Wildlife Refuge, Florida, United States - Lox_Sample_1.5 | ecosystem: Environmental > Terrestrial > Soil > Wetlands | place: USA... | reverse complement strand
CGCCGGTCACCGGCCCGCAATTCACGGGAAATTACTGCGTGGGCGACGGGCAAAATGCCTGCACCATCAATAACGTTGTGCCCGGAGATCTGCTGATCGTCAGCAGCATCGTAGTCGGGCCGCTGAGTCAGAATCCGCAACTCAGAGACAGCCTCAACGAAGCAATTGTGGTCGATCGCCCACTCGACACCGATGGCTTGCTCGATTTCTCGACTTGGCACGTCGCTTCCGTCGCCAACGGAGGCAGCCACACGTTTACGGTCGATACTTCGATTGAGATCATCGTTACCGAGTTCACGGCGCAATCGCAAAGTAATCCCATTGATGCCGTAACCGTGCTGACGGGCACGACCGGCGGATTTGCCTCTGCCAGCGTGCAGACCTCGCAAGGCAACGATCTGATTTACGCCTTTTGCGGAACCGACTCGCTCACCGGATGGGGAGACGGTTTCGCCGCCATTCAAACTTCTCCGACGGCGGAGTACAGAATTGCAGCTTCGACGGCCGGAACCGAAACTGCATCCTGCGCCTCTTCTACCGGAGACACAACCGCGCCGTGGCTCATTCAGGTTCTAGCGATCAAGCACTAGTCGCTTCCAGAAAGCCTCAGGCGTTACAATCCGTTCGAACATGAAGGCTCTGCTGAAACCGACGCAGCCGCTGCAATTATTGCTGGCGGCTGCGTTTCTTTTCTCAGGCATCACTGCGCTCGAAGCACAAGAAAAACCGGCGAGCCAGTCGGCCTCATCAACAGGAGTCTCTGCCAAACCGAAAACGACTTCCCCGGCGCTGCCGATGTGTGGCACCGCCTCCGTGCAAACACCGACTCCCGCGACTCAACACCACGAAGTAGTTCTCTCCTGGAAAGCCGGTTCGCCCGCGCTCACCCCTGACTATGAGGCCGTGGGATACTGCGTCTACCGTTCCACGAAACAGAATGACCTCGCGCCCGACCTGATCAACTCGACTGCATTTTCGGGAACGAGTTGCACCGATGATCTGGTCAGCGACAATCTCACCTATTACTACATCGTTCGCGCCATCAGTGCGAAAGGAAGAAAGAGTCCCTTTTCAAAGGACACGACCGCACTGATTCCAAACAACGCGCCCGCCTCTTCCGCCGGCAATACATCGGCGCCGCTCTGCCGTACTTCGTCCACCGCCCCATGATTTCCGGCGCAGCATCTCATCCTAACCTGCCTCAGAAATGATCGCACCCCGCCGGCGATTGTTCCGCTAATCCACCTAAGAAGCTCACTTCCCCTCGCTGTAACCCTCCACGGGAAACGTGTGCCTGCGCCCCGCCTCAGCCCTCACGGCACTGCGATCTCGACTTGATTCGAGTAAGAACTCTCCTCCCCGCCAGAGGTCACGGCGGTCGTCGCATAGTCATAGGTCTGCCCACCCACCACAGTAGTGTCGAGAAAACTTGTACTCGGATCCAGCGTGCTATTGACCTTTGCGTACGTGCCGCTTGGCGCAACCCGCCGATAAACGTTATATCCCGAAACCTGCGATATACTCGCGCTCCACGACAAGCTCACCTCCGGCGGAGTTCCCGTGCCCGCCACTGATTCCGACGCGTGCGAATTCGAAGCATTGCTGGAGAACGAAAGCGTCGCCGAGGACGCTCCGTTACTCTTGGGTGTAAATGCAACGTTGATGGCCACACTCTGTCCCGCTGCGATGGTCAGGGGGAACGACGCTCCGGGCATTGCGAACTGCGAGTTACTGCTCGAAGCGGACGATACCGTCACACTTCCACCCGTGGCCGAAAGGTTCGTGGACTGCGTACTGGTCTCGCCTACCATCACGTTGCCGAAACTCAATGCTCCCGGAGCGATGGTCAATTGGCCTGTGGTCGTGCCGGTTCCACTTAAAGGAATATCGATCGACGGGCCGGACACGAAAATATTTCCGCCCGTGAGCCCTGCAGCCAACGGAGTAAACGTGACGTTCACAGTGATGCTCTGTCCCGCGGAAAGTGTGAGCGGCAGAGTGGGTGCGCTCACCGAATAGCTCGTGCCTCCAGCCTGGATCGCCGTCAGAGTTTCCTTCCATGTCCGCGCATTCGTCAATACAACCGCAAGCGTCGAAGTTGCTCCCACCGCAACCTGTCCGAAGGCAAGGCTCGAAGGCGCGGCAGTGAGTGCATCGCTGGTCACGCCGGTTCCGGCAAGTTGAAGCTGAAGATTCGGATTCGACGCGTTACTGGTAAACGTAACCTTGCCGCCTGCCCATCCGCCACCAGTGGGAGCAAACGCCACATTGAATGTGACGCTCTGCCCAGCGGCCAGCGTCTGCGGAAGAGTCAACCCGGAAATACTGAACTCTGCGTCGTTCACGCCCACAGCGGAAACCGTCACCGCCGATTGTCCGGAATTAGTCAGCGAGACGATCTGGCTCTCTGATTGGCCCAGGGGCACCGTGCCAAACCGAAGGCTGGAGGGGGAACACAAAAGTTGTTGGGTAGTCGCTGCTTGCGCCGGTTGCGACAAGTTCAACGCTGCGAGCAGCGCAAAGGCAATGACAAAGACACAAGAATACTGACGGCTGGACTGGGGGAGTCTCATGGTTCAAGTGTGCGGCCATCGAGTGCTTCTGTTGAACATCACGATGGGGCAAGAATGCACTTCTGAGTGGACAATGCTCCCGAAAGAGGAAGACCCTGCAAGAAAACGACCTCGGCATGTGCGCCGAGGTCCGAAAGGTCAATCGCAATCTGCGAGAATTCTCATTACCTTACGGCGGAGGGATCTGAATGTTGGAAACAATGTTGGAATATCCGCTCTCTTCACTGCTCGAGTTCACGGCCGTCGTGGCGTAGCAGTACGTCGCGCCGTCCACCACGGACGAATCGGTGTAGAGCGTGGTGGTATTCAATACTGTGTTGATCTTGGCGTAACTCCCGCAAGACGTCCCATACGCGGCTCGATACACGTTATAGCCTGTGATCCCGGTTGACGTACTCGGGTTCCAGGACAAGTTCACCGAATGCGTCGGCGCCGGGGTACCCGTGCCCGTCAACGTTTCTGTTGTGGTCGAGGGCTGCGCATTGCTGGTGAACGTGAGCGTTGCGCTTACGGCTCCCGTAGTCTTGGGACTAAACGTTACCGTAAATGGCAGGCTCTGCCCCGCAGCAATAGATGCCGGGAGCGATATGCCTCCGACGCTGAACACGGAATTGTTTGTGCTGGCCGCCGTTACCGTGACGGTTGCTCCGCTGGCGGTCAAAGATCCCGACGCCGTTCCACTCGTTCCGACCACAACATTCCCGAGCGGGAGCGTAGTCGGACTTACACTCAATTGACCGGCAGCGGTGGTCCCCGTGCCCGAAAGCGAAATCGTCAGCGTGGGATTCGTCGCCGTGGAAGTGATCGTGATGCTGCCACTCACCGCGCCAGCGGCGCTCGGAGTAAACGAGACGCTGAATGTCGCGCTTTGGCCCGCCCCAATCGTTACTGGCGCAGTAATTCCGCTGAAGCTGAATCCGGTGCCGCTGACCGCCACCTTCGACACGGAAACACTCGATCCACCAGTATTCGTTATCGTTTCAGATTGGCTCTGCGTACTTCCTACTGTTACGGTACCTAAGCTCACACTCGTTGGATTCGCCGCTAGCGTGCCAGGAGTCACTCCCGTGCCGGATAGTCCCATGGTGAGCGACGGATTCGACGCGTCGGAAGTAATCGTCACCGTTCCACTGGCTGCTCCAGCGGACTGCGGCGAGAATGCAACTGTGAACGTCGTGCTCTGCGATGCATTCAGCGTCAAAGGCGTGGTGATTCCGCTCAACTGAAACCCGGTGCCGCTCACCGATGCCTGCGAAATGTTAACGCTCGTCGCCCCGCTGTTGGTCAGAGTCACGGTCTGCGACTGCTTCGACCCCGTTGTTACGTTCCCAAAATTCTCGCTGGTGGGATTGAGCGTCAACTGCCCATCCGCCACCCCCGTTCCCGTAAGGGACAGACTTTCCTGAGAGTTGGAAGCATCGCTGCCTAACGTGACCGTGGCCGTAAAACTCCCGCTCGCGTTCGGAGAGAACTGAACACTCACCGAAACGTTCTGGCCAGGAGAAATCGTGATCGGCAGACTTGGGCTAGTCAGAGAAAAGTATTTGGTCGAAACCGCGACTCCGGTGACCGTCACTGTTTTCGATCCGGAGTTACCCGCCGTAACGGTCAACGTCTTGGTCGTACCGGCAGTGACACTGCCAAACGAAAGAGTGGAATTGGATAAAACAAGGGTGCCGGTCGCTTGCGTGCCTGAACCGCCGGCGCTCACGCCCTGGCAGCCGGCCAGCAGTCCAAGGGCAGCCAATAACAACAGTGTGCCGGCAATCTTCATCAACGGTGGAGGAGTTTTCATTTTCTGGCTGAAGCGGCTCGGCGTCCCAATGCGTATCTGGACCCCGGCTCGTTTCTCCAGTCTGCGTCCTGTTTTGGAATTCAGGTAGATTTCGGAGGTACATCGCCCAGAGCGGCAAAAGGTCAATGCCATCAATGTATTGCAAATCACAACAGACCTAGTCCCTCATCCCGGAATCTGCCCTTTTCACGCCGGATAAGACCTTCTGCGCACTCGTTTTGCAGGGAAAACCCGATGGCGCAAGACTACTCAATAAAATAGAGGTAATGTTTGGCCTCTCCATTCGCACGGCCGAGTCCGTCCCCTCCGCCACGGCTGGTCGCAATGCCGCGTCGAAACCATTCCCACAAATGGTGGTGGATTTTCGGTATTCTCCTTATTCTTCTGGCAGTTGCAGCGGTTTGCGTACGCATTGTGATCAGCCGGGCCGAGCCCATGCTGCGCACGCGCGTGATTGAAAGTCTTTCGGCGCGCTTCAAGAGCCGTGTCGAACTCGCCGAACTCCACGTCTGGATTGCCAATGGCGTTCACGTCACCGGCAAAGGTCTTCAGGTGTACGGCCTGACCGATCCCAACCCGTGGCAACCCGGAGTTCAACCCCTGTTCGCCATCAACGAGTTCCGATTCCAAACAGATCTTCGCAACCTGTTTCGCGAGCCAATGAAGGTCGACACGATCTATGTCACCGGATTGAACCTGAACATCCCGCCAAGCAGCGATCGCCAGGCCATGACCAACATCGGAAAGCGATCCGGAAAAATCAGCATCGCCGTCGATCACTTTGTCTGTACCGATACGAAGCTCATTATCAATACGGCGCGCACCGACAAGCCGCCCCTTGAATTCGACATCGGCGATCTGCGCATGAAGGACATCGGCCCCGGGCTTCCCCTTCAGTTCGACGCCACGCTCATTAACCCAAAACCTACCGGCGACATTCATTCCACCGGCCAGTTCGGTCCTTTGAACGAACGCAGCCCGCGCGATTCGTCAGTGCAAGGTACTTACTCCTTCTCCAACGCGGATCTCGGCACCCTAAAAGGAATTGCCGGGATTCTTTCCTCCACCGGAAAGTACGGGGGCACGCTCGGACGTATCGTCGTCGACGGTGAGACCGACACCCCGGATTTCCGCCTGGCAGTCAGCGGTCATCCCGTGCCTCTGCACACCGACTTTCACGCCATCGTCGATGGCACGGATGGCGACACTTATCTTGAACCGGTCGACGCCCGCGTACTCCACTCGGCCTTCACGGCGCGAGGCAAGATCGTGCGCATGAAGTCGCCCCAGGGACACGATATTGAACTCGAAGTTTCCATGAACAGGGCCCAGATCGAGGACCTGCTGCAACTCGGCGTACGCACCGACCCGCCGGTCATGAACGGTAGCGTCAGCATGAGAACGAAGTTGAGCCTGCCCCCTGGCCAGGAGGACATCGCCGATCGCCTGCGGCTGGCGGGCACATTTCACATTCCTGAGGGACGCTTCGCCAATGAAAAAGTCCAGGATCGCATCGACTCGCTCAGCATGCGCAGTCAGGGCAAACCAAAGCTGGCAAATCCGGAACTAGACGCCAAAGTTCCCTCCGACCTGCAGGGCACATTCCGGCTCTCCCACGGCCTGTTCTCTTTCTCCTTCCTGCATTTCCAGATACCCGGCACCCATGCCGACATGGCCGGGCAATACAGCCTCGATGGGAACCTCTTCGACTTTCACGGAATCCTGAAGATGGATGCGAAGCTTTCTCAAATGACAACGGGCTGGAAGTCGATCTTGCTCAAGCCGGTGGACCCCTTCTTTCACAAAGACGGAGCAGGCACAGAATTGCCCTTTAAAGTGACCGGCACTCGGGAAGCGCCTAAGTTCGGCCTCGACTTCCACCACGACAACCGGGCTCTCGAAGATCCGCACAGCCAGAAGACCAACGCTTCTCGCTAATTACATGCTTCGGAAACACCCATACAGCATCAGCGGTATTGTTTGCAGTTCATCAGCAAAATAGTTTTCGGGACAAGGCCAGTCATCGTCTCCGCTCTTGCTGGACCATCCATTTCAGGAGGAAATGATGCAAAAAGGTTCATTACGACAGCTATACATCGACGAATTGAAAGATCTCTATAACGCCGAGACACAACTGGTAAAGGCCCTTCCCAAGATGGCGAAAGCCTCGTCCAATGCCCAGTTGCGGCAGGCGTTCGAGGAGCATCTGCGCCAGACTTCCGAGCACGTCTCGCGGCTGGAGCAGATCTTCGAAATGCTTGACGAGAAGCCTACTGGAAAGAAATGTCTAGGCATGGAAGGCCTGGTGAAAGAAGGCGCCGAAACCATCCAGGAGGACTATAGCGACGAAGTAAAGGATGCCGCGATCATCGGGGCCGCCCAGCGCGTCGAGCATTATGAAATCGCCGCCTACGGCACGGTCAAAGCAATGGCCGAACTGCTGGGCGAAGACGCTCACATCTCGTTACTCGATCAGACTCTCGGAGAAGAGAAGAAAACCGATGAAACTCTGACTGAACTTTCCGCCGAGATCAATCCGCAGGCAGCGCAGGGCTCAGAAGCCGCGGAAGACGATTCGGAAGAAGAGGAAGGATCAAAATCGCGCCGTACCTCCGCTCGCAAAGGCAATTCTCGCCGGGCCGCTTAAACCTGAATGGGAGGGCTTCATACCCTCCCATTCTTCACACTTTTGTTTACTACAGGAATCACCCGATACTTCAAAAGCTTCGGCGGATTTACCTTACGGTTACCAGCAAGCCTAATTTTTCCTCTAGGGTGGTTCTCATGAATCCCGCTGTCGCTTCTCGCATTCCCTCCAACTCTGTCCCAGGATGGCACGCCCTATATCACGCGGCGTTATTTGAAACGGATCGTAACAAGATTGTCGAACGCATCGCGCACGCGGAACGCGCGATCTTGAAGCGGATGAAGGACCTGTTTGCCGCCACGGGCGACCATATCGAAGAGGACTTGATCCTCGACGACGCCCTCTATGCCCTTCGCGCCCTCCGCAACTGCGTGTCTCACGAGAACGTGGCCGCCTGAGTAACTCTCAGGCGCTCCACTCTCACGCTGTCTCCTTCCTGTCCTACTCGCCTTTCTGTACTGCGCAGCATAGAACTTTTCCCTACTCCACTCAGGGATTGAGACAGCGTGGGCTGAGAGCTGCGCTGTATTGTGACGACATTGCATTCGACTTACATTGCTGGAAAGCACGAAAGAGAGCCTTTCGATGATCAGCAAAAAAGTGGAACCGCAAATCCCTCAGCCCAAAAATCTTCGACGCGCCTTTGAACACGCCGTTCGCGACATCTATCAGGTCGGGTTGACCGGACAAGTCTCACAGTACCGCACGCCCATCGTTCAGCGCGCTGGTCGCGCTCCTTTTGCATCCTCATTGCATGCTGAGAAGCAGGCCGTCTCGGACGCCGCGAAAGCTCTCGCCCAGTTGTGGAAAATACCCGCCACGCCTGGCCGGTGAAGATTAACCGATTCGCCAATTGCCTCGCCCGTTCTTCCTGCGGAAGGGCGGGCATTCATTTTTAAGCGATTTTCGCTGATTGCAAGAACGGAAGACTGGTGACGTTGACCTTGTAGGATGCGGGGTGTAGCGGCGGTTCCTTCTCCGGATCGGTCTTCTTGCGGCTGGCAAAAAACGCGGCGCTGAGTACGATCAGCGCCGCCATCGCAACTGACACGATGATTAATGCCCGACATGATTTCGGATTCCCCGCAATCATATGCGAGATCCTTAGACAGCCTTCCGCAACGTATCCACGCTCTCGGACCCGCGTTTTGTCGCAGACTCGTTGGTACAGGTGCTGCACCCAGTCACAGCCTCTTTGCGGCGCTCTCTCAATCGGCTCTGGAACGTATCCCAACGTCCGCCAATGCCGACTGCGCTATTGTCGATCACGACCGTATCCGCGCCCGCAGGCACCACCCGGCCAGTCGGCATCTCCGCCGCTTCCACGTCGCTCTCTTGTGATTCGATACTCGCCGAGGTCGGCCGCGACGAAGCCAGCCAGCCGTGGGCAGCAGCCGCTGCATCTTCCGATGCCTTGTTGCCCGACATCTGCTGCGGCGTGGGCGTGATGTTGCGATCCGTACCCTCGCGGTGCATGATCGGTCCGGTCCACTTGGACCGATAACTTGTTTCGTAGTCTTTCCACTTGGTTTCAGACTCCAGATCGGACTCCTTGTACGGCGGGAAGGACTCGACCTGTTTTTTGTTCAGCGGGACCTGAAAGTCGTCGGAATGCTTAGTTGAAGTGCTCACGTTGTCCGCGGGAACAATAAATTCTTTCGAGCTGAGCCAGCCGCCAGTGTCCACCACGAGATAGCCAATCGTACCGGTCGAGTGGTCGAAAATCACATCGTCAATCGTGCCCAGTTTTTCGTCATTCAGTCCGTAGAGCGAAGCCCCTCGAATATCTTCGCTCGCATCTGCGAACCTCACATCTCCCAGAGTGCCGTAATGTGCCACGTTCCCTCCTAGATTGCGCGCACCAGGGCGAGCGGGCCGAGGCACGTCTAGGCGCAGTATCGAGTTGCGCATAAGGACGGGCAATCCACGTTTCCCTGTAGGGGAGGAAGAACAATCGAGCACGCCATCCGGTTCGAGGGTGGAACGCATCTCAACGCCACCATGAAATGTGGTGCGCAACCCTCATGACACCCCTCGATCTTCCTCTCAGAACACAACTCGGCTGGCTGCTCTTGCTCGCCATACCGGTGGCCTGCGTCGCATGGACCGTCACCCATGAAGAGGTCTTCCGCGAGCCGCGTGAATATTGTGTTGAACAAACGAAGCGGGCGGCAACGCTGCCACGCAGAAAATTCTTCTATCTCTTCACCTGCGAGTACTGTTTCAGTCATTACATCTCGGCCATATTTCTGGCCATCACGCGCTTCCACATGCTCTACCAAGGATGGAGAGGATATCTGGTAGCTTTGTTCGCGCTCGTGTGGGTGGCCAATCAGTACATGAGCATCTACAACCGGCTGCGCCTCGACATCAAGCACGAAAATCTCGAGATCAAAGCACAGGAAACAGACGTCAAACTGCGCAAAGCGGCATAACCGCATGAACTCAGGAATTTGAGAGAAGCTCACCCGACTCAAATCTGATTCGGCAAGTCTGGATCCGGCTCTTGAATCGGAACGTCCGGATTCTCCGGGGGATCTGGAGGCTCCTGAATCGGCGGCGGTGCGGGCTCGGCAGGGGTACGCAGGTAAAGTTCGGGAGTTGTTTTGTGCATGGTCTTCAGATGCTTCGAAGATGTCTCGCGAGTGTGGACTTCGGATTTCCAGGTTCACAAAAAATGCGGGCTCTTTCGTGAGCCCGCAGTCTTGTGGAACAGACGAACTCTATTTCGTCGTAGGCGGCGTACCGCTGCCAGAAACACTCGGCGGGCAAGGCGTACCCGGCGTCGGGTTCATTCCGCCATTCGCTTGCGAGTTTCCAGCGGTGGAAGAGCTCGAGCTGGAGCTAGATCCCGAGCCGGTGGTCGACGTCGTGCCGCTCGTTGTACCCGGCAGAGTTCCGCACGGTGCACTGTTCGGACTTCCGGACGTAGTTGAGCCGTTCGGGTTCGTGGTTGAAGGTTGCGTGCTGCTCGGCGTCGTCGTCGAACCGGGCGTTCCGGCGCTGGGCGTTGTGCTCGGTGTGGTCGGGCTCGGATAAGAAGATCCTGGCGTCGACTGCGGAGTTCCTGCAGGCGGGGTTGCCGTGCTGGCTGGCGGAGTCGCTGTGCTTGCTGGCGGCGTCGCTGGCGAACCCGGTGTTGTTGTTGATTGGCCCGCGCTGCTCGGCGTGGTTCCGCTGGCACTGCCCGCTGGCGAGGTTCCACCCGCCGGAGCCGTCTGCGCCACTGCCCAGCTCGCGCAACACAACACAATGGATAGGAGCGTGAATCTCTTAGGGGACATTCGTAAAGCCTCCGGACAATTAAGATTTTTCCGATGGCGATTTCCTCGCCGTATGCGTTCAGCCTAGGGACGCATCCTCACGAAAGACATCCAGCGGATGCCGTAGAAATGATGGGAATCGCGAGGAGACAAAGAACAAACGAAGAAGGGGACAAAAAGAAAAGCGGCGCGCGTTGCGCTAGCGCAGGGCGTTGATCGCGATGTAGCCCAAGCCGGTTACTGAGATCGCAATAAACACGTACGGCCACGAGGCCAGTACTCGCCGCATGAGATGCGGATGAACTGCAGGAGGCAGGGAGGATTCGTTCGGCATAATCGGAGTGGAACTTTGCTTACGGTAGTTGAGATAAATGGTTGATGCGCATTTTGCAATCCGGCAAATCATGTACCTTTCACTTAGGCCGTTCCCTCAAGAACTCTAGCCTCAACTGGGCAGCTGGCCTACGAAGTCGCATCGGCGGCCTTCGCTTTCGCCACGCTGGCTGCCTCGTGCGCTCCCGTTCGCCGCAACAATTCAATTGCGCAATCAGTCCTTGCGCTTTCGGGACAGGCAACGTAGACCAAGGCCCCAATGTCAGATAACTGATGTTCCAACCGTTTCGCGTCGAGCTCGGAAAAACCCAGGCCCGCCAGTGTTCTGCAATCGCGAGACAGCGTCGGAAAATCCTGCTCCAGCAACAGCGCCTGGAAATAGGCCTGTGAACGGATAAAAAATCCGACCGTTGGAATGACCACTGCGCCGAATTCCGAGAACCAGCCGATTGCGCGTACGCTGTCATCGCCTTCTCCGCACGCCGCGTCCACAATTCTTGCATCGCGTACGAGGGTCGCTATCGGATGCTCGGGCGAAAGCACCATGCAGATGTCTTCGTTTCCAAACCCTTCACGGTTCAAGGTGTGTACGACCTCAGGCAGGGCGGTTGTGGGAGGGTACATTCCGTATGCAGCTGTTCGGCTGGCCATCATAACTGCGCTCCACTTCGGGCTTGTCGGGAGAAAAGAAGAAATCCCTACGATGAAAGTTCTTAAATGCTACGTTGCTCAACACTCCATATGCACTACGGTGAATCCTGTAGATATCCCGTAGATCAAGCACGCCGCCATCGCTGCTACTTGAATACCTTGAGAAATCGCAGGTAAATCCGTTATGACAAAATTCCCAAGTAACGGGCAATGCTGCGCAGTTCCGACATTCCTTATGAACTTCCGATATCGCTGAATCACTGCTATTTATCGGACAAAACACATCTGGCACGCCACGTGCTTTGTCATAAGCAGGCATCGTCGCGATAACGAGGACGTGCCAAAAATACTCTTTCTGGAGGTAGGAACAGATGAAACGGCTTCTCTCTATCGTTGCGGTGCTCGGATTAACAGGTTTGGGAATCGCCTCAGCGCAACAGACTCCTTCTTCGACGCAATCTCCGTCGTCTTCACAGACCACGCAGACCCCCTCGACCACCGATCAGAACAGCTCGATGCCCTCTTCGGCCACCAGCGCGAACAGTTCACAGGCCGCGAAGGCATTCCAAGGAAAGATTGAAAAGTCCGGCGACAAGCTCGTTCTGAAAGACAGCGCCAGCGGCACTTCTTATCATCTCGATGATCAGGACAAAGCAAAGCAGTTCCAGGATCAGAACGTGAAAGTCATGGGGACCCTGGACTCGGCAACCAACACTGTGCACGTCAGCGACATTTCCCCCGCAACCGCCCAGTAAGAATTCACCAGCTAGCTAACGAAAAGGCCCGCGATCAGCGGGCCTTTTTACTGCTCTGAAACACCCAAAAATCAAGGCGCGAGAGGATGAGACCTCGTCCCGCGATCTCACATTCGCGTGCTGATTGTCTCGAAAGAAGAGAATCTCTTTAGGAAAGCAGCTGAATCTTCGTCACGTGAATCGTGTTCCCCCCGGGAACCAGCGTTCCGATGATCTTCACGTCCTTATCTTCGTATTCCTTCACCGAACTCTGCTCATCCAGTTGGTATGTCGTGTTGCTCGAAACCTTGAGCACATACACTCCCGACTCCCGCACGATTTTTCCCGTGAAGGCCTGAGTAGAGATGTCTTGCGGCACCTGCGGGGCCGGCGGTTGCGAAGTCTGCTGGTCGGGCTCCGGCACTCCCTTATCGGGCGGTGGTAGCGGCTCCGGAACGGGCTTTGGTTTTTGCGTGGACGACCATACCACCAAGTCGAAAGAAGCCGCCGTGAGATCCTCAGGAGACGGTTGCGATGGCTGCTGCATTTCCTGCGCCAATACCAAGGGCCCTGCCATCGCCAGCAGCAAGCCTCCAAAGATAGTCGTCTTCCGGGTCATAAAAGATACGCCTCCGAAGGACGAAGCAGCGATATACTCAGGCAATTACCGTGCCACGGCGCACGCATTGATATTTCACCACTTCCTCTCGTCACGAAGGTTTTGCCTATGCACCTTCTACATCTTGTCTAGCAGTTTTAACTCGCGCTCTAAATAACCTTGTATCGAGGATTCCCTGTAGGGGGAACGGCAAGAAGCCGGGCTTCCCGCCGATGGCAGCCAAACAAATCGTTTTAGCATCAGAGAGAGCTGCCACAAGCAGTGAGTAGCTTCTACAACCTTTGCTTCCGCGTGGGGCGGAACGCACGGCCCGGGATTGGGTTCCACCGCAGCAGAAGTTCTGAGGATCAGGCATGCGACTGCTCAGTGCGCGTCTCATCATTTCTCTGGTCATCGGAGTGACCCTGGTCTCCCTCTGCTCCGCCGGATATCAGGTATGGGCCGGCAAGAGAAACATGAAGCGCGACCTGCAGCGCCGCGCTGAGATCCTGGGAGAAAGTCTGGCCGGCAACGTCGATCAGGACATCGAGAAGAACGCCCTCCACACCCTGCAGAAAACCATCGAACGTTTTGCCCACCGCGAAACTCTGCTCGGCCTTGCGGTCTATGACCCAACCGGCCACGTCATCGCCATCGCCAGCGACCTCGCACAGGAAATGGACATAGCTCCTCCAGTGGTCAGGCAAGCTCTCTCTGATCAGCACGAAGCGGATGCTTTTCAAAAACTTGGAGAAGCACGCGTCTACATCTGTGTAATCCCTTTGCGCGGCCAGGACAAAGAAGATAAGGAGCAGTTCCTGGGAGCTCTCGCCGTTGTTAACGATGCCGGCTACATCCGGGCTCAGAGCTTGCGCATCTGGCGCGAAACCTTCTTAAGCGCGCTCGCCCACGTCGTCTTGATCGCACTCATCACCTTGCTCATCGTTCGCTGGAGCATTCAAGGTCCGATCGCCCGAACCGCCCACTGGATGCGGGCTCTGCGCACTGGCCGGATGCCGCTCTCCAGAATTGGCGTTCCCGACGTTGAGCTATTTCGTCCCTTGGCGCGTGAAGTTGCGACTTTCGCCGAGAGTCTTACCAGTGCCCGCAACGCCGCGGAACGCGAAGCCCGCTTAAGGGCCGAGGGACAGGCTCACTGGACCGCCGAACGGCTCGCGCTGGAAGTACGGTCCCGTCTCGGGGAAGGCCGGCTCTTCGTCGTCTCCAACCGCGAACCTTACATGCACACGCGCTCCGGAAAATCAGTCGAGGTCAGCGTCCCACCCAGCGGCCTGGTCACCGCGCTGGAGCCAATCCTCTACGCCTGCGATGGCACCTGGGTAGCTCATGGCAGCGGCACCGCCGACCGCGAATCGGCGGATAAGCACAGCCGTCTTCGCGTTCCTCCCGACGATCCGCGTTACACCTTGCGCCGAGTATGGCTCACCAAGGAAGAGGAAGAGGGCTACTACTACGGATTTGCCAACGAAGGCCTGTGGCCGCTGTGTCACATCGCGCACACTCGACCCATTTTCCGCGCCGGGGATTGGGAAGAATACCAGGCCGTGAACCGTAAGTTCGCCGACGCGCTACTGGAAGAGATGAAGGGCATCGAAAAGCCCTTTGTCCTGGTGCAGGATTATCACTTCGCGCTTCTCCCCAAAATGATCAAGCAGAAGCGTCCGGACGCGCGCGTTGCGATCTTCTGGCACATTCCATGGCCCAATCCGGAAACCTTCGGCATTTGTCCGTGGCAGCATGAACTAGTCGATGGCTTGCTGGGCGCAGATTTGATCGGATTCCACATCCAATCCCATTGCAACAATTTCCTGTACACGGCCGATCGCGTCGTCGAATCGCGTATCGATTGGGAACATTTCTCCATCCGCCGCGTGGATCACGTCACCGCCGTTCGTCCATTCCCGATCAGCGTCGATGCCAACGACGAAGCAGATTCTTCCGATCAATCCTCCTATGACGTTCGTACCTCAATTCTGAAAAACCTCGATACCGAATCCATCTTTGTCGGAGTCGGCGTCGATCGATTGGATTACACCAAGGGAATTCTCGAGCGATTTCTCGCCATCGAGCGTTTCCTCGAGAAATACCCTCGTTACCAGGGACAGTTCACCTTCATCCAGATCGGCGCGCCCAGCCGCAGTCACCTCAAGCGCTATCACGACCTCGAAGCGGAGATCGAAGCCGAAGCAGGCCGCATCAACTGGAGATTCCAGCGGGAAAAATGGAAACCCATCGTCCTTCTCAAACGCCAGCACAGCCATAAAGAGATCACTCCCTACTACAAAGCCGCGGACCTCTGCCTCGTCACCTCGCTGCATGACGGCATGAACCTGGTCGCGAAGGAATTCATCGCCGCGCGCAACGACGAAAACGGAGTCTTGATCTTGAGCATCTTCACCGGCGCGGCGCGCGAGTTGCACGACGCCCTGCCAATCAATCCTTACGACATCGATCAGACCGCCGAGGCAATTCGTGTCGCTCTGGAAATGGACCCCGACGAGAAGCAGGCCAGGATGCACCGCATGCGTCGCACCATCAGTGAACACAACATCTATCAATGGGCCGGAAGCCTCATCACGGAATTGGCGGAACTCCGGCTCGATTCAGCCGAAGCCGTGGAACGCTCGCGCAACAACAACACCGCCGCCTAGAGGAATGGCATGTCGGACGTCAGCCCCCATA
>Ga0335071_10004078_pt1 | contig 15299 bp, 11 predicted proteins | sample Lox_Sample_15_FD_206724 | JGI IMG/M metagenome (GOLD analysis project Ga0335071, IMG submission 206724) | Soil microbial communities from Loxahatchee National Wildlife Refuge, Florida, United States - Lox_Sample_1.5 | ecosystem: Environmental > Terrestrial > Soil > Wetlands | place: USA... | reverse complement strand
GTGCCCCGGACCGTCGCCAGCCAGACTGCGACCCTGGGAGGCTCACCCGCGGTCCGGATGCTCCGCCCCTGGTGGGCGAGCGGGCTCGCTGCGGGTGATCGCACTCCTGGTGACGAGCTGCCTGGCCGGATCCGGCGGGCCCGGCGCGCCGACCCGGTGCGGAGGTACTGCGGGGCCTCGCCCCGGGCCGGCGCGCCCCACCGCGTGGCGCTGTCGCTCGCCCGGTGCGAGGCGGGGAGCGCGCCGGGAGGGAGGGCGTGGGAACGAACCCGCCGGGATGCGGCGCTTCGCGGGCGCGCCCGGAGCGCCCACGCTCTGCTCCCTTCCCATCGGGCGCGGAGAGCCGGCGCCCGGGCCGGTTGGCCGCGAGGACGTGGGCCGGCGCGGGGCCCGCCGGACCTTCCAAGAGCCCGAGCCGGGCGGGCCGGGTCCTCCGGGGCCGCTGCGGATCGCCGCGCCGTCGCCGAGCGGGCCTGACCCACCCAGTTCGAGGCACCCGGACGGAGAGCGAATCCGCTCCCTGGGTGTATTTCGCTCCGGGTGTCAGACCTGTTTGCCAGGAGTGCCGCATTCACCTTCACCGGAGGAACGGATGGACTTCAGCGAGCTGCATGCTCTGGGGGCGAGCGAGGAAACCCACAAGCTGGAGCGGGTGGAGCGGACCACGCGCCTGGTCGAGGCGGCTGGCCTCTACCCCTCCTACCGAGTCGTCACCTCGGCCGCGACCGAGCCGACCTGCCAGGTCGAGGGGCGGGAGCTGGTCATGCTCTGCTCCAACAACTACCTGGGACTTGCTCGCCACCCCGCGGTGGTGGAGGGAGCGCGGCTGGAGCTCGAGCGCCACGGCCTGGGGCCGGGGGGCTCGCGGGTCCTGTGCGGGAACCTCTCGGTGCTGGGCGAGCTGGAGGCGCGGATCGCCGACCTGGTCGGGGCCGAGGACGCCGTCACCCTCCCCACCGGCTACATGGCCAACGTCGGCGCCATCAACGGCCTGCTCGATCCCATCCTGGGCGTGCTCCCCTACCGCAAGGGCGCGGCCGCGGTGATCTCCGACGAGCGCAACCACGGCACGCTCTTCGACGGGATGGCGCTCTCTCACGCCAAGCGGTTCCTCTACGCCCACAACGACCTGGAGGACCTGGTCAGCAAGCTGGAGCGTGCCAGGGACCACAGCCCGCGGATGATCGTCACCGAGGGTGTCTACAGCGTCGACGGCGAGGTGACCCCTCTCCCGCAGATCGCCGAGATCGCCCGGCGCCACGACGCCATCCTCATGGTGGACGACGCGCACGGCGTGGGGGTCCTGGGGGCCCACGGCGGCGGGACGCTGGAGCACTTCGGGATGGAGGGCCAGGCCGACCTGGTCATGGGCTCCTTCGACAAGGCGCTGGGCGGCATGGGCGGGTGGCTGGCCGGCCGCAAGGAGGTGGTGAAGTACCTGCGCATGTCCTCGCACCCGTACATGACCTCCTCGGCGGTGCCGGCGGTCATGGCCGGGGCGATGATCCGGGCCATCGAGACCTGCGTCGCGGGGCAGGAGCTGCGGGAGCGGCTGCGGACCAACGCCAGCTACCTCCGGGGAGCGCTCGGCCGGCTGGGCTTCCGCATCCTCGGTGACGGCACGCTGCCGGTGGTGCCGGTGGTGATCGGCGGCGAGGAGGAGGCCATCGCCTTCTCGGAGCGGCTCTTCGAGCTCGGCGTCTTCCTTCCCTGCTTCCGGTGGCCATCGGTGCCCAAGGGCACGGCCCGTGTGCGGGCCACCGTGACCGCGCTCCACCGGCCCGAGCACCTCCAGCGGGCGGTGGATGCCTTCCGGCAGGCGGGCCGGGAGCTGGGCATGGCGGCCTCGGCCGCCTAGGGCCGGCGGGGCGCGGTCAGCCGGCGGCGTCCCGCGCCTCCGTTTCCGGCTGGGGGAGCTCGATCGTGGCCCGCGTGCCGCGGCCGGGCTCGCTCTCCAGCCTCAGGTCCCCGCCCAGGCTGGCCACCAGCCCGCGGGAGACGGACAGACCCAGCCCGTGGCCGGTGCCGAAGGGCTTGGTGGTGAAGAACGGCTCGAAGACGCGGCGCAGGACCTCGGGCGTCATCCCCGCGCCGTCGTCCTCGACGGTGAGGAGCACGCGCCCGTTCTCCCCCCGACCGTGGACCTCGACCCGCCCCGGCCGCCCCTCCGGCACCGCCTGGGCGCCGTTCACCACCAGGTTCACCAGCACCTGCTGGAGGATCCCGTCCTGCCCGAAGGCCCGCAGCTCCTCCGACACGTCCTCCACGAGGGCCACGCGGGCCGGGCAGCGCGGGCGCGCGGTGCGCAGGGCGTCCCGCACCGCCAGCGCCACCGGCACGCTCCCGGAGACCGCCCCGCTGGCCGCCAGCCGCCCCGCGTCGAGCATCTGGCGGGCCATGGAGGTGATGCGCCGCACCGCCGCGGTCGACTCCTGCACGCAGCGGAGCGCGTCGTCGGGGAGGGTGCCCTCCTCGATCTGTCGCTGGAGGTAGGTCAGGTTGGCCGCCACCACCGTGGCCGGGCTGTTCACCTCGTGCGCCACGCCGGCGGCCAGCTGCCCCAGGGCGGCCAGCTTCTCCGACCGGTGCAGCGCCTCCTTCGCGGAGACCAGGTCCCGGGTGCGGACCTCGACCAGCGCCTCCAGGCGCTGGCGCATCTCCTCCAGCGCCCGCGCGTCGGCGGCGACGCGGGTGGTGAGCATGTAGCCCACCGCGGCGACGGGGATCACGAAGGCCAGGTCCAGGAGGTACGGGGTGAAGATGATCCCGACCGCGTTGAGCGCGTCGTTCACCACCAGGGCAAGGAGCACCGCGATGGCCAGCGCGTGGGCCCGGGCGTGGGGCACCCCGCGCCCCGCCGCCCGCGCGAAGCGGAAGAGGACCAGGACGAAGATCACCACGATCAGCGCCAGCGCGGCGTCGCCCAGCCAGGTCGCCTCCGGGTCGCGATACTCGATGCCCAGGGGAAGGTAGTTGCGGACGTGCAGCTCGCTCCGGTACACGACCCCCGGCAGGAGGGCGAGCACGCCCAGGCCGGCGACGCCGCGCGCCAGCCAGCGGTCGGCGCGGGGCACCGGCTCCCTCAGGAAGGCGTGGGTGTAGCGGACCCAGCAGGCCGCGTGCAGGGCGCCCAGGCAGAGCTGGGCCCGGGTGCAGGCGACCACCAGAGCGAGCGACCCGCTCAGCGTCACCGGGATGTTGAGAAGCGAGTAGCAGGCGGCGGTGACCGCGGCCACCGCGAACCAGCGCTGGTCGCGCCACCCGGGGGCCAGCGAGAAGCGCCAGCTCAGCGCGGCCACATACGCGGCGAGCGTGGACTCCATCGCCGCCGCTGCGAGCACGATCACCAAGCTGGGCGTCCCCTCACCCCTTCGACTCGTACTTCGTTCCGCAGCCCGGCACAAGCCGGCGCCCGGCCGCGCACGATCGGCCGGGCCGGGGGAGCGGGGCGCCGGATGCCAGGCCGCCGTCCCCTGGCCGAGCCCCCCGGGGCGGGTCGCCCGGAACCCCATTGCCACCGCCGCGCCGGGCCCTCTCCCTCGGGCGGCTCTATCCCCGCAGGTGCAGGTCCTCTGCGCCGTACTCGATGCCCAGGGGCTCGATGATCACCCGCCGCTCGCCGGCCTCCACCGATCCGGCCACCCAGGCCTCGATCCCCTGGGCCCGCGCCACCCGCACGGCGATATCTGCCTGTTCCCCGGGCAGGTAGAGGGCGAAGCCGGCCCCCATGTTGAAGGTGCCGTAGGCCTCCCGGTCGTCGATGCCGGCGTGCTCCTGCGCGAAGCGGAGCTCTGCCGGGACCGGGGGCACCAGGCGCAGCCGGTAGGTGAAGCGCCCGGGGTGACGCATCAGCTTCCGCCAGCCGTGGCCGGTCACGTTGGCCGCGTAGTGGGGGACGATCCCGGCGGCGTGCAGCGCCTCGGTGACCGGCGGGTAGAGCAGGGTGGGCGAGAGCAGCGCCTCGCCGTAGCGTCGGCCGTCGGGCATGCGCGTGGCCAGCCCCTGCGGCATCCGCTCCGCCACCTTGCGGGCCAGCGAGACGCCGTTGGCGTGAAGACCGCTCGAGGCCAGGAGCACGATGGCGTCGCCGGGGCCGAGCCTCTCGCCCAGGGTGAGCCGGGAGCGGGGGCGGATCCAGCCCACGCAGGAGGCGGCCAGGTCGATGGTGCCCGGCGCCACCACCCCGGCCAGCGCCGGCGTCTCGCCGCCGCCCCAGGAGACCCGGCAGCGGTCGCAGGCCGCCTTCCAGCCCCGGACCAGGTCGCCCGCCCGCTCGGCGTCGGCGAACCAGTCGCTCCCGCCGGCGGCCCAGTAGGCGTGGACCGAGAGTGGAGTCGCGCCCACGGTGACGAGGTCGTTCACCGCCATGGCCACCGTGTCCTGGGCCAGGGCGTCGTGGTGGGTGCGGCCGGTGACGGCGCGCATGGCCTCGGCCACCAGCACCTTGGTGCCCAGGCACTCGGTGATGGAGGCCAGGTAGAAATCCCCGGCGTCGACCACGTAGGCGGACTCGCCCCTCGAGGCCGCCACCTCGGAGAGACCGTGGCTCGCGAGGTGGGCCGCCGTGTCCCGGGCGGCCCGCTGGGCCAGCACCTTGAGCGGATCCACCCGGGCGTAGTCGACACCCGCGGCCCGGTAGTCGAGCGGCTCGGTCATGGGCCAAGTATAGGGCGCCCTTCAGGCCCGGGCCCGAAGCATCTCCACCAGCAGCTCCCGGAAGGCGGTCACCTTGCGCGGGACGTGCCGCGCCGCCGGGGCGACCACGTACACGTTCCCGGCCTGTCGCTCGAACCGCGGGAAGATCCGGACCAGCGCCCCGGCCAGAACGTCCGGCCGGGCCATGAAGGTGGGGAGGAGCCCGACGCCGGCGCCGGCCCGGACCGCGTCCCGTGCGAAGAGGAGGTCGTCGCATGCGATCCGCGGCGGCCGCCCGGGCCGGCGGGGCGGCCCGGAGGCGCGGAGCTGCTGGGGGCCGCCGCGGAAGACGACGAAGTCGTGCCCGTCGAGATCCTCCTCCGCGCGCGGCGTGCCCCGCCGCGCCAGGTAGACGGGCGAGGCGTAGAGGTGCAAGACCACCGGCGCCACCCGTCGGACGACCAGGGAGGAGTCCTCGAGCCGCGCCGCCACCCGCAGCGCCACGTCGAAGCCCTCGCCCACCAGGTCCACCACCCGGCCGGTGAGGTGCAGGTCCACCGACACCGCCGGGTAGCGCGCGGTGTAGCGCTCCAGCACCTCGGCCAGCAGGAGCACCCCCAGGTCCACCGGGGCGGTGAGGCGAAGGGTGCCCGAGGGCGCCTCCTCGCGCTCCGGCATCTCGCCCAGGGCGGCGCTCACCGAGCGGAGCAGCGGCGCCAACCGGTCGAGCAGGGAGACGCCAGCGGCGGTGAGTGACACCCGGCGGGTGGTGCGGAAGAGGAGCTGCACCCCGAGCTCCTCCTCCAGCCGCGCGATGCCGCGGCTGGCCGACGACTTGGGGAGGCCCAGCTCGGCGGCGGCGGCGGTGAAGCTGGCGGTGCGGCCCACCGCCTCGAGCAGGGTGAGGAGGTTCAGGTCCATCGTTCCTCCTATGGAACAGTCTTGTGCGAGAACGAGCATTGCCCCATTCCGGGAACACAGGCAAGCTCCCCTCGTGAACGCCGGCAGATGCCGGCCCGGGCACAACCCGAGGAGGGAAGGACGATGGCTTCCAGCTGGGATATCGACGTCACGCACTCGGCGGTGCAGTTCCAGGTCCGCCACATGGTCATCTCCAAGGTCCAGGGGCGCTTCGCCAGGTGGTCGGGGTCCATCCAGCTCGACGAGCAGGACCTCCCCCGCTCCTCGGTGGAGGTCAAGATCGACGCCGCCTCCCTCGACACCCAGGTGACGGACCGCGACAACCACCTCCGCTCGCCCGACTTCCTCGACGTGGCCACGTTCCCGGAGATCACCTACCGCTCGCGCAAGATCGAGAAGAAGGGCGACGGCTACCGCGTGGTCGGCGACCTGACCATGCACGGCGTCACCCGCGAGGTGGCGCTGGAGGCCGAGTTCGCCGGCACCGGCAAGGATCCCTGGGGCAACCAGCGGGCCGGCTTCTCCGCCCGGACCTCCCTCGACCGCCGCGACTACGGCCTCAAGTGGAACGCGGCGCTGGAGACCGGCGGCGTCCTGGTGGGCGAGAAGGTGGACATCTCCATCGAGCTGGAGGCGGTCAAGAAGGCCGCCTGATCCAGGCGGGCCTCGCCCCGCGCCGTGGCGCGCCGCCAACGTCGCGGCGTGACGGGCACCCCGGACCGGCCGTCGCGCCGAGCCGGCGCCGGGCTCCTCTGGGCTCGCCCTCGCCGCCAGCGGCGGCGGGCGGGCCGGGGGCGCGACACCCACCCCCACCGAGCTCGAGGTCGCCGGTGCCCCGGGCGACGGCGGCGTCTTCGACGCGGCGCCCATGTCCGACGCGCCGGCGGCCCGTGGATGAGCTCCGGCGGACCGATGAAGGCGTCCATGGTGGAGGAGTAGCCGCCCGGCCCGGGCCCGAGGCGATCCCGCCCCGCTCCCGCGAATGGGACCGGCCCGGCAGCTCTCCCCCGTCCAGCCGGTCTCGAGCTGGGCCACGCCCAGCGTCCCGCCGGCGACGGCGACGAGGCGGCGCCAGTCGATCTGCGCCCTCAGCGGGTGAGCTTCAGGAAGCCCAGCGCGTCGCGGATGATGCCGATGGCCGCGAAGATGAAGAGGGCGCCGAGGAGGAGCACCGCGAAGAGGAGCAGGTGGAGCCACTCGGCCGGGACCTGGAGCCACAGCCCCAGCGGCGAGAGCAGGCAGCCGAGGAAGAAGAGCGCCAGGAGCGCGGTGAGGAGCCCCCACTTCTGGCCCACCTCGCCTCCCACGATGCCGCGGCGCAGCCTCGCGGCCAAGACCACGCTGGCCCCCGTGACCACGATGGCCAGGCCGGCCAGCGCGTAGGCGATCCCCTGCATCGGCCAACCCCCCTCACTCCTCGAGGACCGCGCGCATCCTCCGCGCCAGCTCCTCCGCCTTCCTCTTGCTGATGAAGAGCCGGACCAGCTTCTCCACCTCGGAGATCGCCCGGAGCTGGTCCTTGGTCCTCGGGCCGGCCGCGGCCAGGATGCGCAGGGCCTGCTCGGCGCGCTCCCCCAGCTCCTCCCGCGCCAGGTCCTCCAGCCGGCCGACGGGCCCGGGCGAGGCCGGCGCCGCGGCCGGTGGTGCGGCCGGCCGCGCGGGCAGGGAGGCGGGCTGCACCGCCGCCGGCGGGCGCACCGGGGTGAGCACCGGGATGCCCTCGGCCGCGGCCGACGGGGGCGGGGACACCGGGGGCGGCGGCCTGGCCTGCAGGCGGCGGGCCAGCTGGGCCAGCGACATGGAGAGGAGCTGCTCGTTGGCCTGGGCGCCGGCGAACACCAAGGCGTAGGCGCCACCCAGGGAGCGCAGCGCCACCTGGCCGTCCACGAAGCGCAGGGTGAGCAGCCCCTGGTCGCCCGCCATCCACTCCTGGAAGAAGGCATCGGCGGCGAGCTGCGCCGCCAGCTGGGCCAGCCCCCAGGAGTCGAACACCGCCGGGAAGGCCGAGGCCTGGACCTTGCCGGCCGCGTCGAAGATCAGGCTCCCGACCACGCCGGGGACGGCGGCCAGCTGCTGCAGCGCGACCTCCTGCGGCGAGGCGTGATCCATGGGGCTAGCTCACGGGGCGGGTGAGGAGGGCGCGGAGCTGGGCGGTGACGCGCTCGGTCGGCGTGCCCGGCTCGATCGCCACGCAGAGGAAGACCCCTGCCCGGTGGACCACCGCGAACGACTCGCGCTCCCCCTGCACCGCGGCGATGGAGAGCTCGCCCAGGCCCAGCGCCGAGGCCACGGCCGCGGCGTGGTTCACCGCCAGGTAGAGCCCCTTGGCGGCGAGCTGCTCGCCGTCGGGACCGTCCCGACCCGAGGTCCGGCCGTCCCGAGAGAAGCGAACCACCCGGGTCACCCCCGGGATGGCGCGGATGCGCTCCAGCACCCCGGCCGCGCCCTGTGCCCCCGCCCCGCCCTGCGGCCTCACCTTCGCCGGCGCCGGGAGCGGCCCCTGCCGGCGCCGCTCGTCCAGCGCGCGGTGGGCGTCGAGCAGCAGGTGGCTGAACCGCTTCTGGATGGTGCGGTGGAGGGTGGCGGTGTTGGGGAAGAGCTCGAACGCTCCCCCCGGCCAGCCGATGATCGCCTGCAGGGCGGGCTCGCCTACCAGGTTCTCCGCCTCGGCGTGGACGATCTCCCCGTCGACGAAGTAGAGCCGCCCGCTCTGCTCCTCGAGCGCGACCCGGACCAGTCCGGAGTAGCGGTTCAGCGACCACACCTGGAGGAGGTCGGCGAGCGGCAGGCTGCCGATGGAGCCCGTGAAGCCGATCTGCGAGGTCGAGGGGCCTTGCGCCATCTCTGCGCCAGTGACAACGGGGATGGACCGCATTGTCCACCCGCTTCACAGGATGGCAAGGAGCCGGACCTCCTTGTAGCCCACGGCCGAGGGAGACGCCGAGTGCGACCCCTGTCTCCCGGGCGGGGGTCAACGTCTCTTACTCGACCTCACCGGTGGCTGGCTGACCCGGGCGCCGCGGTCCGCCTCCCTCGCACACGCGGCCGGGCCCGTCGGCGATCTGGGCACAGCGGAAGCCCTCCGGGCAGTTCGCCGCCGACCTGCAGGGGATCTCGCAGGTCCGGAAGACCCTGCCTGGCCTGCAGCCTGCGACGCCGCAATAGCGGAGGCAGCTGAGCCCCGCCGGGCATCCGGTATCCGGACAGGGCGCGTGCACGGCCTGGAGCGCCGCCGCGTCGAGCTTCCCCGCTGGGCGGGGACGGCGCTGCGGCTGGCCTGCTTTGGCGGGGCGAGCCTTGGCGACCTGGTCTGCATGGCGGGCTTGGCGTCCCCTGCAGGCACCCGGATCCGCGCCGGACCATCCGAGGCCAGGGATCCCCCGACCTGCGCCGCCCCCGATGCGGGGGCCTTCGGGAAGCGAGCCGCGCGCGCGGGAGAAGCCCTCGTCTCTCCGACGAATTCTCTGTTTGACTTCCGAATCACAGATCGGGTACGGCGCTGGGGGTATCCACCCGCAACCATCCCACACCGAGCCGCGAGCGCTTCGGTTTGGCCCGTTCGGCTATGGGGGACCACACATGTCACCTACCTCTTCCTCGCGCAGCAGCATCCGGACGCCGCTCCTGCTGCTCATCCTGTTCGCCCTCGCGGCCACGCCGGCCGCAGCACGCCAGCGCCCGGTGGGCTCCGTCGGAGAGCGAGCCGCCGGCCCTATCTATGCGCTCGTCGAGCTGAACGAATCGCCCACCGCCGCGGCATACGTCCTCAGCGCCAGGACGCAGAGCCGCGCCGCGGCGCGCACAGCCTCCGTGACCCAGCTCGCCGCGGTCCAGTCGGAGCAGGCTGCCTTCCGGCGGCTGGTCGCGACAGCGCAGATCGCCAACACCCGAGAGATCTACGGGCTGCAGCGCGTCTTCAACGGGATCCTGTACCTCACCGACGCCGACGGGTTCACCGCACTCCGGGCGGTGCCCGGCGTGAAGGCGGTGCACCTGGTGAAGCCGATGATCCCCGACAACGCGCACGCCGTGCCGCTCGTCGGCGCCACGAAACTCTGGGCGAACTCCTCCCCGCTCCACGGCGAGGGGGTCCGCATCGGGGTCATCGACACCGGCATCGACTACACCCACGCGAACTTCGGCGGCCCCGGCACGGTCGCTGCCTACGCCGCCATCGACCCGACCGTCGTCGCGCCGGGCGCGTTCCCCACGGCCAAGGTCGCCGGCGGGTGGGACTTCGCGGGCGAGACTTACGACGCCTCGAACACCGCCACGGCTACCCCCGTCCCGGACCCGAACCCCATCGACGGTTCCGGCCACGGCTCCCACGTGGCCGGAACCATCGCCGGCTACGGCGTCACCGCCGGCGGGGCGACCTACACGGGCCCCTACGACGCGACCCTCGACCCGACCACCCTGGGCATCGGCCCCGGCGCCGCACCGGAGGCGTCGCTCTACGCCCTCAAGGTGTTCGGCGACAGCGGCGGCTCCACGGTCCTGGCCTACCAGGCCATCGAGTGGGCCCTCGACCCGAACGGCGACGGCGACCCGAGCGACCACCTCGACATGGTCAACCTCTCGCTCGGCTCGGAGTACGGCACCTCGAGCGACGCCGAGGTGACCATCTACACCAACGCGGTGAGCTCCGGCATGGCCGTGATCGCCGCCGCCGGCAATGCCTCGGACGTCTACTTCATCGCCGGCGCGCCCTCCACGACGCCGGCGGTGATCAGCGTGGCGGCAACCCAGGACGGCACCGGTCCGGCGGTGCAGGTGAACGCGCCTGCCTCGCTCGCCGGCCTCAAGGCGGCGGGGACGGCCGCCTTCGGACCGCCCATCACCACCCCCATCACGGCCGACGTGATCGCCGCCGCGCCCTACGACGGCTGTAGCGCGCTCACCAACGGGGCGGCCATTGCCGGCCGGATCGCCCTCATCCAGCGCGGCAGCTGCACCTTCCTCGCCAAGACGCAGGCCGCGGCCGCGGCCGGCGCGGTGGCCGTCATCATCGCCAACAACCAGGCCGGCCTGGTCTCCATGTCCGGTACGGACCCCACCCTCCAGATCACCGCGCGCAGCGTCACCCAGGCGGACGGCGCCGCGATGAAGGCCGCCCTCGATGCCAGCACGGTGGTCAACGCCACCCTCGACGACACGCTCAACTTCACCCCCAACCTCGACCAGATCGCCAGCTTCAGCTCGCGCGGCCCCACGCGCCTCAACGGCAGCATCGCGCTCAAGCCCGACGTCGCCGCGCCCGGCCAGAACATCATCTCCACCGCCATGGGCACCGGCAGCGGCAGCGCGAACTACAGCGGCACCTCCATGGCAACGCCCCTCGTAACCGGGGTGGTCGCCCTCCTCAAGCAGCTGCACCCGACCTGGACGCCAGCGCAGCTCAAGGCCCTCCTCATGTCCAGCGCGGTGCACGATGTGTTCGACAAGCCCACCACCGACTCCACTCGGCTGCGGGTCGGGCCCGGCCGCGTCGGCGCCGCCCGCATCGACGCCGCCGCCGCCCTGGCCACCCCGGTGATCGCCTACGACACGGCCGCGCCCGACCAGGTCAGCGTCTCGTTCCAGACTACGGACGTGGACCACAGCCTTACCGAGATCCGCACCGTAACGCTCAGCAACACCGGCGCCAGCGACGTGACATTCACGCCCAGCGTGGACGCGGCTGCGGTCATGCCGGGGACGAGCGTCACTGTTCCGACCGGCTCCGTCACCGTCCCTGCGGGTGGCAGCACCGACGTCGCGGTCACGCTCTCGGCCGACCCAGCGCAGATGACCCGCGCATCCGACGCGACCATCGCCGCCACCGGGATCGGAGTCACCAACCCGCGCCAGTGGCAGTCGGAGACCTCGGGCTGGCTGGTCTTCACCCGCCAGGACGGCGGCCAGTCGCTGCGCCTTCCCTTCTACGCCGCGCTCACCCCCGCCTCGCAGATGTCGACCACCGGCCAGCTTTCCACCCACGGCGCGCCGACCGGCACCTCCGAGCTGTACCTGGTGGGCAACGGCATCGACACCACCTCCCTCGCCGCCTCCCCGTCGGGGGTGGTTTCGCTCGCGACCCCCTTCGACCTCGCCTGGTCGGCTCCGCAGCAGGACCTCGGACCCTGGAACAACGTGAGCCTCCAGCACGTCGGCGTGACGAGCAATCTCCCGGACATGAAGACTATCGCCGCGGGTGCCAAGATCTTCTTTGGCATCTCCACCTACGGCGTGTGGGGCAGCCACCGCGAGGTGGAGTTCGACGTCTACTTGAAGCCGAGCTCGGCGCCCTCCTGGGAGTACGTCCTCTACAACACCGACCTCGGTGCGACCTCGACCCAGCCCGGGACCGACGTGCCGGTCACCTCGCTCGTCGACCTCTCCGCAGGAACCTCCACGGCCGAGGACTTCGTGAACGGTCAGGACGCCTCCGGGTACTTTCTGCCCGCGTTCCTCACCGACACCATCATGCTGCCGGTCTACGCGGCCGACCTCGGCCTCGTCGACGGCGGCGACACCGGGATCGACTTCCAGGTGGTGACCTACTCGGCCAACCAGTCGGCGGCCGTCGATCAGAGCCCGGTGCTCCACTTCGACCTGGCCCGGCCCGCCTTCGCCGTCGGGGCAGACCCTGCCACCAACCTCTCCGGCCAGGACTGCCCGCCGACCTGGATCGACGCCCAGGGTGCCACCATCCCCGTGGCCTATGACTCGACGCGAGAGGTGTACCCCGCCTCGGGCATTCTGGTCATCCACCATCACAACGTCGCCGGCATGCGCGCCGAGGTGGTCCCGCTGGTGAAGGCGCAGATGCTGGTGGTGCAGACCTCCCTCCCCGTCGGCAGCACTGCCTGCCCCGATGGCGGCGTCCAGATCACCACCGGTTACGACGACAACAACAACGGCGTCCTCGACCCGGCCGAGGTGACAAGCACAGAGAACGTCTGCAACGGCGCCCCTGGCCAGCGGGGTAGCTCCGGGTGCAGCAGCTTCGGCGCTGGATCCCTCCTGTCCCTCCTCGCCCTCGGCGCGATGTTCCGTAGGCGGAGGCGCTGAGCGCCTTCCACCCCGCTCCCTCCTTGCGGGGGGACGAGGGTGGTGAAGCCCTGACGACGCGGGCGGGCCTTCCGGGGCCCGCCCGCGGCGTTTCTTGGGGCTCACCAGGCCACGCCCACCGCCCGCGCCAGGAGCCTCATGGCCGGGACCATGGTGCGGTAGACCTCGGCGCAGCGCTCCAGGAAGCGTGGCGAGAGGGCGTCCTTCTCCGAGAGCTCGATCCCCAGGGCGAAGTCCTTCCGCCGGATCATCTCCTCGAGGGGGTGGCCCTCGGGGAAGTCGCGGGGCGTGCGCCGGAGGCTCTCGCCCCACCACTCCAGCTTCCCCATCCCCGGAGCCGAGAGGGCGCGCCGCCACGGGGCCGGCGCCTCGACCAGGGAGACGCGGATCTGCCGGAGCGGCCCGGGCTCGGGGTGCCAGACGCCGCCGCCCACGTCGACCTCATCGGGGTCGAGGCTCAGGTAGAAGGCGGGCCCGTGGACGTCGCGCCCGGCCTCGTGGCGGAAGTGGGCCGCCACGTTGGTCTTGTACGGCGTCTTGTCGCTGGAGAAGCGGGTGTCGCGGTGGATGCGGAAGAGCGAGCCGCCCAGGGGCCGCGGGTCGGCCGACAGGTGCGGCGCGATCCTCTTCAGGACCGGGGCGAAGTCGGCGATGAAGCGGAGCATGGGGTCGCGCACGTCGCGAAGGTACCGCTCGCGGTTCCGCTCGAACCAGTCCCGATCGTTGTGGAGCCGCAGCTCGGAGAGGAAGGTGAACAGTGCGGGCGTGAAGTGGGGCGTGCGGGCCATGCCTGGCAGTGTATGCGACCGCCGGCGGACGCGGAACGCCGGCCGCCCCCCGGGGGCGGTGCCTCGAGCGCGAGCGCCGGGCCCGGCGCCACGGGTGCGCCGGCGCCCCATCGGCCAAGGCCAGGGGCGCACCTGCTCCCGTGCCGTGGACCCCCGCCCAGGGCGTCCGCCCGGGAGCCGAGGGGCGGCGATCGGGGCGGGGGGTGCGTGGCGATCCGTCACCCCGACCCTGTCGATCGTCGCCGGGGCCTGCCAGGCGTCGCTCGGCGGGAGCCGCGGACCCCGGCCACGCCTTCGCACCGGCCTCGGGCGCCTGGCAGTCGCCCGTCCTGTGGCGGAGATCCACGTTCCGGGGCCCCGGCACCCGCCCCAGCAGCGCTCCCGGGAGGCGCCCGGGCCGGGGTTCGCCGGGGGAGGTCCGGCCGGACGGCGGCCTGCGAGCGCCAGGGGTGGCTCGCGGCCGTCCTGCTGCTTCCTGTCGCTCGCCGTGCCGGCTCGCCTCGTGTGAGACTCACCTCCGCCGCCTGCAGAGCCTTGGCCTCGACCGGCCATCCGCAGCACCGATCGCCTTCCCAGGAGCCGCCATGCCCACCACGATGGAGAACCTCGCCGTAGCCTTCGCCGGGGAGTCCCAGGCAAACCGCAAGTACCTCGCCTTCGCCCGTCAGGCGGAGAAGGAGGGCTTCGGGCAGGTCGCCAAGCTCTTCCGGGCCGCCGCCGAGGCGGAGACCCTTCACGCCCACGCGCACCTCGCCAACATGGGCGGGGTCGGAACCACGGTCCAGAACCTGGAGGCGGCGGTGAAGGGGGAGACCTACGAGTTCACCGAGATGTACCCGCCCATGGTGAAGCAGGCCTTGGCCGAGGCCCACAAGGCGCGGCAGATGCTCGGGCACGCCCTGGCGGCCGAGAAGGTCCACGCCGGCCTCTTCCAGCAGGCGCTCGAGGCCCTGCGGTCCGGCAAGGATCTCTCGCAGATGGACGTGTACCTCTGCCCGGTGTGCGGCGACCTCGAGTTCGGTGCTCCGCCCGAGACCTGTCCGATCTGCGGCGCGCCCAAGGTGCGGTTCCAGAAGATCGCATAGCCGGTCTGGCCCTGGCGCCGCCGGGGCGACCGTCCGCGAGGCGACGGCGCGCTCCGCCGGGACGGTCCCGGGGGCCGGGCCCGGGCTGACCCGGTCGCCCCCAGCCGCCTCGCCCTCAGGACGTGCCGGCCCGGGCTGGCGGCGCCAGCGCGGCGGCGATCTCCGGGAGCCGCTGGCAGGCGCTGCCCCGGGCGAAGAAGCCGCGCCCCGACCGCTCGGCCATGGCGGAGAAGGGATTCTCCTCCGGGTCCACGTCGACCAGGGCCGCGCCGCGGGAGAAGGCCAGCTGGCCGATCTGCACGGGCAGGCTGGTGGCCCCGCTCGTGCCCACCACCAGGAGCAGGTCCGCCTCCTCCGCGGCCCGCAGGGAGCTCTCCCTCCTGTAGTAGGGCTCGTCGTAGCACTCGTCGAACCAGAGGACGTGCGGCCTGAGCCATCCCCGGCAGCGGGGGCAGGTGAGCCGGGCCCGGTCCAGCTCGGTGAAGGGATCGTCCCTGGCGCGGGCGGGCAAGGCGGGGAGGTCCATGAGCCCGGCCCCGCACTCGGCCGCGCAGCGCACCCGGGCGGCGTCGCCGTGGATGCAGTGGACCCGCCGCGAGCCGGCGCGCCGGTGGAGCCCGTCGATGTTCTGGGTGACCAGGGTGAACCGGTCCCCGAGCGCCTCCTCCAACCGCACCAGCGCCGCGTGGCCGGCGTTGGGCCGGGCGTCCCGGTAGACGCCGAAGCGGTACAGGTACCAGCGCCAGACCTCCTCCGGCGCGCGATCGAACATCTCCCGGGTGGCCATCTCCTGGGGCATGTAGTTCCGCGACCCGAC
>Ga0335071_10004076_pt1 | contig 15303 bp, 13 predicted proteins | sample Lox_Sample_15_FD_206724 | JGI IMG/M metagenome (GOLD analysis project Ga0335071, IMG submission 206724) | Soil microbial communities from Loxahatchee National Wildlife Refuge, Florida, United States - Lox_Sample_1.5 | ecosystem: Environmental > Terrestrial > Soil > Wetlands | place: USA... | reverse complement strand
AGCTCGAGCGCGGCCGGATGCGCATCGCGCTCGCGGAGGGCGAGCCGACGCTCTCGGGCGGCGTCGCCGCGATCGACGTCGACGACGTGAAGACGCTCGCCGACACGCTCCGCGGCGAGGGCATCGAGGTCGGCACCGTGCTCGACGTGGCGGGCGAGCTGCGGCTGGTGGACGTCTTCGATCCGGACGGGAACCGGCTCCAGCTGACGCAGGAGCTCCAGTGATCCGCAAGGGGTCCGCCGCCGACGTGCCGTTCATGAAGTCGATGCTGGCGCACGCCTACGCGTGGCGGGTGAACGCGTTCGAGGCCGACATCCCGCTGACGCGCTACGTCGACAACTGGGGGCGCGCCGGCGACGTCGCGATCATCGCGCACGAGACGGGCAACCGTGTCGGCGCCGCCTGGATGCGGCTCTTCCCGGCCTCCGAGCCGGGCTACGGGTTCGTCGACGAGGGCACGCCGGAGCTCTCGATCGCCGTCGTCCCGTCGCGCCGCCGCCACGGGCTCGGCCAGGAGCTCCTGGAGGCGCTGCTCGAGGCCGCCCGCGAGGCGGGGTACACGGCGGTGTCGCTGTCGGTGGAGGCCGAGTCGCCGGCGGTCGGCTTCTACGAGCGCCAGGGCTTCACGCCCGTTCGCGAGTCCGACGGCGGGCTCGTGATGACCCGCGCGCTCTAGGTACGACTGAACCTGGTTCCGTCGTCAGTTCGAGGGCACGACGGTCGCGGTGACCGTGCCCTTGCCCTTCAGGGTGAACGCGTGGGTGTGGATCGGGCCTGCGACCTTCGCGGTCGCGGTCTTCTTCCCGACCTTCAGCGTCACCTTCCACTTTGCGGAGGTCTTGCCCTTCCACGTGACCTTGTAGTGCGTCCCGGCGATGACGATCGTGATCGTCGAGATGCTGCCGGTGGCCGGTGGGAGCTTCGTCGTCCCGGTCTTCGACGTCGTCGTCGAGCCGGTCGTTCCCGTCCCGGTGCCGCCTCCGCCCGAGCTGGTGGTCGTGCCGCCCTTGCCGGTGGTCGTCGTCTTCGAGCTGCTCGACTTGACGCCCACGAGCACGAGGTTCTCGTAGTCGCCCTCCTTGACCACCGCGGCGCCCGAGCCGGTCGAGGTCATCGACCACAGCTCCGCGATGTCGTTGTCGTTGGGATCCTTGGGCGAGCTCTGCTGGTCGTCGGCGTTCTGGCTGTACGCGCTGCGCGAGAAGTAGATCGTCTTGCCGTCCGGCGAGTAGACCGGCGAGCTGTCGCTGTCGCTCGTCAGCTGCGCCGGCGTCCCACCGGCGACGGGGATCGTGTAGATCCCGTTCGTCCCGGTAAAGGCGATCGTCTTGCCGTCCGGCGAGAACGAGAGCCGGCCGCCGGACGAGGCGTCGGTGTACGGGGTCGCCTGCAGGTCGGTCAGCGAGCCGCCGCCCGCCGCCGGCGTCAGCTCGATCGTGAGCGTCTCGTTGAAGTCGGAGTCGAAGGCGTCGCGGGCGAACGCGATCGTGTTCCCGTTCGGCGAGTACGCCGGCAGCGAATCCGTGTCGCCGTCCGGGGTGGCGACGATCTGCGTCGCGGTGCCGCCGGCCGCCGGCACGGTGAAGATGCCGTCCGAGGTGGCGAAGACGATCGTCGAGCCGTCCGGCGAGAACGAGCCGGAGGTGGCGCCGGCGGTGCCTGAGATGGGGGAGAGCTGGCCGCCGCCCGCGGCCGGGAGGGTGTCGAGGGAGTTGCCGTCGTTCACGAGGACGGTCTTCCCGTCGGGCGAGAGCCCGCACGTCACGACTCCCGAGGCCTGGCTCGCGTCGTAAACCGTCGTCGGGCTCGTCCCGGTCGTATCCGTCGAGTACGCCGAGCCGCCGAGATCGTTGTAGGCGATCACGGTCGTGGTCGTGGCGGTCGAGGCGGTCTGGACGAGCGCGAACCCCCCGAGCGCGCACAGTCCGAACAGCGCGAACTGGACGATGCGGCGCATCCTTCTCATCTAAGCATCGGTTCGCCGGGTTTGCAGGCGATTCTTAGGTTCTTTGCAGTTTGGTATCGAGCCAGTCCCGTACCTCGTAGACGAAGGCGGGATCGAGCGCATGCGGCAGCGGGTACTCGCGGTAGAGGAGCTCGCCGCCTGCGGCGAGGATCCGGTCGCGGGCGCGTCGCCCGAAGGAGACGCCGATGACAGGGTCGTACTCGCCGTGCCCGAGGGCGACGGGAGGGAGCGGCCGCGACGTGTCGAGCTCCCAGCCCTCGACCTCCGGGATGAACCCCGAGAAGCCGCAGATCGCAGACGGGCGCGGCCGGCCGGCGCCGAGCCCGAGTGCGAGCGCCATCACACAGCCCTGCGAGAAGCCGCCGAGGACGATCCGTTCGTGGGGCAGCGAGTCGAGCCAGGCGCCCAGCTCGTCGTACGACGCCCGGAACGTCTCCGGTTCGGGCCGGCCGACGCGCGGGACGATGTACCAGTGCGCGCCGCCGGGAGGCAGCGAGAGCGGGCCGCGCGGCGTGTAGCCGTGGAGGCGCCGTTCGGGGTCGAGCGCGTCGAGCAGCCCGAAGAGGTCGTGCTCGTCGGCGCCGCGGCCGTGGAGGAGCACGAGCGCACCTGCGGCCTCGCCGGCCGTCGGCCGCTCACGAACGATCACGAAGCGCGGCCGCACGCGCCGCGCGCGGATTCGGCAGCGGCGTCAGGATCTGCTCGACCTGCTCGCGGTACCGCTCGTAGTCCGGCGGCAGCGAGAGCGACTCGCCGAGCGTCTCGAACGGCTCGTCGGCGGTGAACCCCGGCCCGATCGTGGCGATCTCGAACAGCACACCCGACGGCTCGCGGAAGTAGATCGACTTGAAGTAGAAGCGGTCGATGACCGGGGTCGGCTGGCCGCCGCCCGCGATCACCTTGTCGCGCCACGCCTCGTGCTCGTCGGGGAGCGACGCCCACGCGACGTGGTGGACGGTGCCGCCCGCCTGCAGCCCGCGCGCCTCCGGCGGCGGGTCGTAGCGATAGAAGCCGCCGCGCTTCGCGCCGCGCGCCTCCCAGCCGGGCGCGAACCCGAGCGCGTTCAGGAGACGCTCGCTCCGCTCCGGGTGCGACGCGTATGCGCGCACGCCCGCGAAGCCGCGGATCCGGTGCTTCTCGGGGATGTCGGGCGCGCTCGCGGTCAGCGGGGAGTCGCCGGAGTCGTCGACCAGCAGCTCGAGCCTCAGCCCTTCCGGGTCCTCGAAGACGAGCGAGTCGTCGCCGAGCGTCCCGCCGACCCGCTCCTGCCAGAAGTGCAAGGCGTCGTGCGAGCCGACGCGGAACGAGACGAGGTGCACCATTCCGTCGCCGGCGCGGCCTCTCGGGGCGCCGGGGTACTCGAAGAAGGTGATGTCGGCGCCCGACGAGCCCTGCTCGTCCGCGTAGAAGAGGTGGTAGACGGTCGGGTCGTCCTGGTTGACGGTCTTCTTCACCATCCGCAGGCCGAGCTCACCCGCGTAGAACTCCACGTTCGCCGGGGCGTCGCCGGTGATGCAGGTGACGTGGTGCACGCCCTCGAGCTTCACGCGCCATAGCATGACGGAATGCGCGCGGCGACCGTCGTGGAGGGCCGCATCGCGGTGGCCGAGCTGCCGGATCCCGCGCCGGGGCCGGGAGAGGTGCTGATCCGTGTCCGCGCCGCCGGGATCAACGGCGCCGACATCGCGCAGCGCGCGGGCCGCTACCCGCCGCCGCCGGGCGTGACCGACGTCCCCGGGCTCGAGTGCGCGGGTGAGACCGAGGACGGCGAGCGCGTGATGGCCCTGCTCGCAGGCGGCGGCCAGGCGGAGCTGGCGGTCGCCCCGCGCGAGCACGTGCTGCCGGTGCCGGAGGGCTGGAGCTGGGAGCAGGCGGGCGGCTTCATGGAGGCGTTCGCAACCGCGCACGACGCACTCTTCTCGCAGGGCGGCCTGCGGCCGGGCGAGCGGCTGCTCGTGAACGGCGCCGCCGGCGGGGTCGGGACCGCGGGCGTGCAGCTCGGCGCCGCCGGCGGCGCCGAGGTCACCGCCTCCGCGCGGCATCACCACGCGGAGCTGCGGGCGCTCGGCGCCGCAACCGACGTCGAAGGCGCCTACGACGTGATCCTCGAGCTCGTCGGCGGCGAGAACCTCGCCGCGAACCTCGACCGGCTCGCGCCGAAAGGGCGCATCCTGCTGATCGGGATGGGCGCGGGCGGCCGCGCCGAGGTGGACTTCTCCAGGCTGATGCGCACGCGCGGCCGCATCTTCGGCTCGACGCTGCGGCCGCGGTCGCGCGAGGAGAAAGCCGAGGTCGTGGCCCTGCTCGGCGCGTTCCTCGCGGCGCACGAGCTGACCGTCCCGGTCGAGGAGGCGTTCCCGCTCGAGCGGGCGCAGGACGCCTACGAGCGGTTCCGCGCAGGCGGAAAGCTGGGAAAGATCGTACTATCCGTCACATGACGGAAACGTCGGTCCTGCCGGAGAACGAGGAAGCGCAGCGCGCCTGGGACGGCGTCCTCTTCGACCGCTTCCTGCAGTTCCGGCATCTGATCGTCGCGCTGGCGCAGCACGGCGAGACCGCGATGCGCGCGTTCCCGCCGCCGGCCGGCGCGCGGATCCTCGACATCGGCTGCGGCTTCGGCGACAGCTCGCTCCAGCTCGCGCACCTCGCCGGGCCCGAGGGCTCGGTGCTCGGCGTCGACATCTCGCCGCGGTTCGTCGAGGCGGCGCGCGCCGACGCGGTGGGCGGAACCTGCTTCGAGGCGGTGGACGTCCAGGCGGCGACCTTCGACCAGACGTTCGACTACGCGTTCTCGCGCTTCGGGACGATGTTCTTCGCCAACCCGGTCGCCGCGCTTCGCAACATCCACGGCGCGCTCGCGCCCGGCGGGCGGCTCGTGATGGTCGTCTGGCGCAAGCGCGAGGACAACCCGTGGATGTACGTCGCCGAGCAGGTCGTGAAGCCGCTCGTCGAGATCCCGGAGGAGACGGACGAGGCGCGCTGCGGGCCGGGGCCGTTCTCGATGGCGAACGCCGACACGGTCAGCATGCAGCTGCAGCTCGCCGGCTTCCGCGACGTGTCGTTCCTGCGCAGCGACCTCCCGATCGTGCTCGGCCGCGATCTCGACGAGGCGATCGAGTTCAACCTGGCGCTCGGGCCGGCCGCGGAGGCGGTCCGGCTCGCGGGCGAGGAGGGCGACGCGATGCGGCCGCGGCTCGCCGAGCTGCTGCGTCCGGCGCTCGCCCAGTTCGAGACCGAGGGCGGCGTCGTCGCCGGCTCGTCGGTGTGGGTCGTGACGGCCTCGGCCTGATCGCCGCCGCTACGATCGCCGCCATGGAATTCGACATCGCAGTCCTCGGCGGGGGCCCAGGCGGCTACACCGCGGCGATTCGCGCGGCCCAGCTGGGCGCGAAGGTCGCCTGCATCGAGAAGGAGCCCGATCTCGGCGGCACCTGCCTGCGCGTCGGGTGCATCCCGACGAAGGCGTGGGTGCAGACCGCGCACTTCATGCACCAGGCGCACGAGTCGTTCGGGAAGCTCGGCGTCAACGTCTCCGAGCCGCAGCTCGACTTCGGCAAGGCGAACGAGTGGAAGGCCGCGGTCGTCAAGCAGATGACGCAGGGCGTCGCCGGGCTCTTCAAGGCGAGCGGCGTCGAGTGGGTGAAGGGCTTCGGATCGTTCAGCGGGCCGAACACGCTTCGTGTCGAGGGCGGCGAGGACGTCACCTTCAAGAGTGCGATCGTCGCGACCGGCTCGTTCCCGCTCCGCCCGCCGATCCCTGGTCTCGAGAGCGACCTCTGCGTCGATTCGACCGGCCTGTTGTCGCAGACGGAGGTGCCGAAGCGGCTCGTCATCCTCGGCGGCGGGATCATCGGCGCCGAGTTCGCGTCGATCTTCAACCGCTTCGGCTCCGAGGTGACGATCATCGAGATGCTCGACACGCTGATTCCGCAGGAGGACGCGGACGCGGCGAAGGAGCTCGCGAAGGCGTTCGGCAAGCGCGGCATCGCGCTGCAGCTCGGCAAGCAGTGCACCGGCGTCGAGCAGCAGGGGAACTCGCTCAGGGTGAGCTTCGGCGACGGCGAGTCGGTCGAGGCGGACCTGATGCTCGTCTCCGTCGGGCGCGGCCCGCTCGTCGAGGGGATCGGGCTCGAGGCGGCGGGTGTCGACTTCGACCCGCGCAAGGGCATCGCCACCGACGAGCACCGCCGCACGAGCGTTCCGCACATCTACGCGGTCGGCGACTGCGCCGGCTACTGGCAGCTCGCGCACACCGCGTTCCGCGAGGGCGAGGTCGCCGCGGAGAACGCCTGCGGTCACGAGGCGACCGTCTCGAACCGCGCCGTGCCGCGCCCGATCTACACCGACCCGGAGATCGCCGGCGTCGGTCTGACCGAGGCGCAGGCGCGCGAGCAGTACGGGGACGACGTCGCGGTCGGCGTCTTCCCGTGGGTCGCGAACGCGCGTGCGGTGATGCAGGACGACACCGTCGGCTGGGTGAAGTCGATCCACGAGACGCGCTACGGCGAGCTGCTCGGCCTGATCATGGTCGGGCCGCACGTGACCGACCTGATCGAGGCGGGCACCGTCGCGATCGACGCGGAGTCGACCGTCGAGACGGTCGCCGACGGCATGGCTGCGCACCCGACGCTCTCCGAGGCGATCAAGGAAGCCGGTCTCGTCGCGCTCGGCCGCGCGATCCACCTGCCGAACAAGAAGCGCGCAGCCGCCAAGGCGTGAAGCTCGTCGCGGTCCTGGGCGCGGTCGCCGCGTTCGCGGCCGCGCCGGCGACGCTGCCGCTCGGCGACGGCCACGTGTCGACGAGCGCGGCGAAGCGCGGCTCGGTGTACGTCTGCAGCACAGGTCCCGGCGGCGGGCCGGGCGGCGGCGCCCAGGTGAGCGGTTCGTGGATCCACGGCACGACGTTCGACCCGGCGGCGAAGCCGGCCGTGAGCGGCCAGGTGCTCTGGCCGGGCGCGCGGATCTCGTTCACGCGTGTGAACGGCCGCCTGGAGGTGGTCGGGAACGGCCTGCCGGCGAAGACGCCCACGGGGGTGTTCCCGATCGAGGACGGTACGACGGCGTTCCAGTACGACCGCAACCCGAACTCGATCGAGGCGCAGACGATCGACTGGCTGCTGCCGAAGCCGAAGGCGGCCGCGGCGCCGCACTGTCTGACCGGCGGGCCGATCGGCATCGCGGTCAACGGGGTGCCGATCTTCGACGCGCTCGACGCGCTCGACCGCGACGCCGTCGCGCACGAGATGCAGGACAGCTGCGGCGGTCATCCGCAGGAGCAGGGGATGTACCACTACCACTCGATCGACGTGACCGGTTCATGCCTGCCGAGGACGGGCCTCGTCGGCTACGCGCTCGACGGCTATCCGATCTACGGCCCGTACAAGGCGAACGGGAAGCCGTGGACGGACGCGGAGCTGGACGCATGCCACGGCCACGTCGTCAAGGGGAGCTATCGCTACCAGGCGACCCTCGAGTACCCGTACACCCTCGGCTGCTTCCACGGCACCCCCCTGAAGCTCGCGCGGCCCTAGTACTTCGGGCCGTGTCCTGGCTCCGAGCCAGAACACGTCCGAAACCGCCGCCGCCACCCTTGGCCGAACCGGCCATGTCCTTCGCGTGTGTGCAGGGGAAACGCCTTTCCGGCCGTGTCTGTTCGGGACGTGTCTGGGCTCTGAGCCAGGACACGTCCCGAACAGACAATGCGCGCCTAGGTTGCGGGGGCGGCTGCGGCGGAGACGTCGCCTGCGCGGACGGCGGGGGAGAGGGCAACGGCGACGTTCGTCACCGCCGCGATCCCGGCCGCGACGAGCAGTGTCGGCTCGTAGCCGAACGCGTCCCCGATCGGCCCGAACGCGAGCAGGCCGACCGGCATGAACACGAACGAGACGAGGATGTCGTACGAGCGGACGCGCGAGTACACGTGCTCCGGGATGCGGCGCTGCAGCGTCGTCTCCCACCACGTGTTCGCGAGTGCGACCGCGCCCATGCCGAACGCCCACGCGACAGCGATCACCGCCACCGGCAGCGGCCCGGAAAGCGCGGCGATCGGTACTGCGATCAGCGTGCTCGCAACGAACGCGGCGGACAGCGGGTGCGTCGGCCGGATCCGAACCGACAGCAGCGCGCCGACGATCGCCCCGATCGACCCGAACGTCGACACGAGCCCCCACGCGGTCTTCGCGTGCGCGAAGTGATCGAGGAAGATGAGCGGGCCGAGGACGATGAACGACGCGAACGCGATGTTCGAGATCGCAAACGCCGCGAGCGGCACGCGCACCCACGGCCGCGACGTCACCTCGCGGAAGCCCTCGCGGAGCTCTGTTGCAAGACGCGTTCGCGCGGCCCGGATCGGCCCGTCGACGTGCAGCGGCACGAGGAAGAGCGCGCTCACCGCGAAGCTTGCGGCGTCGATCGCGAACACGTAGCCGGCGCCGGCGACGGCCACGATCAGCCCCGACAGCGTCGGCCCGAACACGTTCATCGTGTTGCGGCTGATCCCGAGCAGCGCGTTCGCCGGCTGGAGCTGGTCGGGGTCGATCGTCTGCGGGACGAGCCCGTCCGCGGCGGGGCCGAAGAACGCGGAGGCGGTGCCGAAGACCGCCTCGGTCACCACGAAGAGCGGGATCGTCATGTGGTGCGTGAGCAGCATTGCCGCCGTGAACGCATGCACGGCGCCGCGCACGATGTCGCTCGTGAGCATCACGGTGCGGCGCGAGAAGCGGTCGGCGACGACGCCGCCTGCGAGCGTGAACGCGATCCGCGACAGCCCGAATGCGGCGAGGACGGCGCCGAGCGCCGCGGCGGAGCGGTTGATCGAGAGCACGGCGAACGTGAGCGCGACCGGCACGAGCGCATCGCCGATCGCCGACGAGACCCGTCCCAGCCACAGAAGCCGGAACCTACGCTCCCCGAGCGGTGCGAGTGCCTCCCCCAGGCCCACGGCCGCCGACTGTAGTAAAGATCGCCGCCGACTACCACTCGCAAGTCGGAAAGTAAGGCATCGGTAAGAGGTGAAGAGGCCGCGCAAGGTTCTCGCGGTGGCGGCGTCTTATTGGTCGGACGTGCCCTCGTCCCCGCCGGAAGCCTCGCCCGCCCGCAGGCTTCCGGCACTCTCCCAGGGGCCTCGCCTCAAGCCGCAGGAGGCGAGGCCCCTCTTTTTCTCCTGCACGCGCTAGGGTCCAGGCGTGTCGATCGTGAACCGCCGCAACGCCGTCGTCGGTTGGCTGACCATCACCGTCGGCCGGCGCTTCGTTCGTCAGAAGACGTCCGGCCGCTCCCGGCGGGCCGCGGCTGCGCTCGTCGCCGCCTCGGTCGCGGGTGCGCTCGTGTTCTGGCGGCGCCGGTCGGCTGCCCCCACCGACGCAGAGTAGGCCCGGCTGTGCCTACGATGGTCGGCCGTGCTCGAGACGGTCTGGCATCCCGACGCGCTCGCGTTCGCGTTCAGCCGCGGCGACGGCGGCTCCTTCGGCGACGACGAGCTCGACGTCCTCGGCGAGATTCGTCGTGGTCGCTATCTCGCGGTCGAGGAGCTCGCCGCGTGGGAGCCCGAGGGGCCGCTGGGCGATTCGACGCGCGCACTGCTCTCCGTGCGCGACCTCGCGCGCCGCGCGGTGGCGGAGGGGCTCGTCTTCCCGCAGCTCGCCGAGATCGGCAGCGACTGGTTCGCGTTCTGGGGCGCGACGCTCGAGGGCCGGATCGAGTCGACGCTGACCGCGATCGCGGCCGCATCGCCGTCGGTCGTGGCCGACTACTTCCACGGCGACCGCACCGCCGTCGTGCACGACCTGTACCCGCGCCTCGTCGACCGCATCGCGCGCGACCGGCTCGTCGACGCGGGCGTGCAGCTCGGCTCGACCCGGACGTTCGGCCGCGGCCGCGCGGTCGAGGCGTTTCTGCACGGGCTGACCTCGGCCGAGCCCGACCTCCCGCACGGCCCGTCGTACGCGCCGCTCGAGAAGCGCGTGACCCGCTGGGTCGACCAGGGGTTCGCGCGGCTGCCGCGCGCACCGTGGGGCGTCGGCCTGCACCTCGACGAGCGCGGCGATGCGATCGTCGTCGAGCTCTGGCTGCACGCTTCCGACGACGCGACGGTCGCGCTGCCCGCGGCGCTCCTCTGGGACGCAGGCCCGGACGCGTTCGACTTCCTGCGCGATGCCGACCCGCGCACCGACCTGCACGACGCATTCGCGAGGCTTCGCCCGCTGCTCGAGCAGCACGGCATCGTCTTCGATGCCGAACGGCCGCGCGAGGCGCCGCTCCCGGACGCGGCGGCGTTCCTGCGTGGGCTCGCGCAGACACTGCCGGTGCCGGTCGTGCTGCCGCCCAGCTGGACCGAGCGGCCGGCGCGCATCCGCGCCGACCTGCGCGCGACCTCGTCGACCGGAGCGTTCGCGCAGTTCGACTGGCGGCTTGCGGTCGGCGAGCTCGGCCTCGACGAGGACGAGCTGCGCGAGCTTGCGGCGCAGCAGCACCCGGTCGTTCGCGCCGAGGGCCGCTGGCAGGCGCTCCGCCGCGAGGACGTCGCCCGGGCGCTCCGCTTCCTCGAGCGCCGCGAGTCGGGCGGCTCGCTCGTCGACCTGGTGCGCGCCGCGTCCGGGCTCGCGCTCGACGACTACGGGCTCGAGATCGGGGCGGTGTCGCTCGACGAGCGGCTCGGAGGCCTGCTCGACGGCGACGCGCGCTTCAAGCCGCTGCAGACGCCGGCCGGGATGGAGTTCCGGCTGTACGGCTTCCAGGAGTCCGGTCACGGGTGGCTGCGCCTGCTCGGCGACCTCGGCATCGGGTGTGTGCTCGCCGACGACATGGGCCTCGGCAAGACGGTGCAGGCGATCGCGATGCTGCTCTCCGAGCGCGAGCAGTTCGGCCGCGACGCGCTCGGCCCGACGCTCGTCGTGTGCCCGATGAGCGTCGCCCGGCAGTGGGTGGCGGAGATCAGCCGCTTCGCGCCCGGCCTGCGCGTGCACCTGCACCACGGCGCCGACCGGCTCACGGGGCGCACGTTCGCGGCGGAGGCGGAGCGGTGCGACGTCGTCGTCACCTCCTACGACATCGCGACGCGCGACGTCGAGACGCTGCAGCTGCTCGAGTGGGACCGGCTGCTGCTCGACGAGGCGCAGGACGTGAAGAACCCGCAGACGCGCCGGGCCCGCTCGCTGCGGCTGCTGCGGGCGAAGCGCCGCGTCGCGCTCACGGGCACGCCGATCGAGAACCATCTCGGCGAGCTGTGGGCGATCATGGATCTCCTCAACCCGGGCCTGCTCGGGGCACGCGAGTGGTTCCACCGTGCGTTCGTGGAGCCGATCCAGGTCGACGACGACGAGCAGGCGCTGGAGCGGCTGCGTGCGATCGTGCGCCCGTTCATCCTGCGGCGCGCGAAGGAGGATCCGGAGGTCGAGCTCGACCTGCCGCCGATCACCGTCGAGAAGGACTACTGCCGGCTGACGCTCGAGCAGGCGGCGCTCTACCAGCAGACGGTCGACAGCTGGCTGCCGCGGGTCGAGGCGCACGAGGACCGCTTCGGCCGCCGCGGCGCCGTGCTCGCGATGCTCAGCCAGCTGAAGCAGGTGTGCAACCACCCGGAGATGCTGCTGCAGCAGGGCGGTCCGCTCGAGGGCAGATCGGGGAAGCTCGACAGGCTGGTCGAGCTGCTGCAGGCGGTGCCGGCGGGCGACAAGGCGCTCGTCTTCACGCAGTACACCCGGTTCGAGCGGATGGTGTCGTATCTCGCCGAGCGGCTCGGGAAGGGCGTCGCGTTCTTCCACGGCTCGCTGAATGGGCAGCAGCGGCAGGAGCTGCTCGCGTCGTTCGCGTCCGACGACGGGCCGGCCGTGCTCGTCATCTCGCTGCGCGCGGGCGGCCGCGGCCTCAACCTTCCGGCGGCGAATCACGTCTTCCACTTCGACCGCTGGTGGAACCCGGCGGTCGAGCAGCAGGCGACCGACCGCGCACACCGCCTCGGCCAGCACAAGCCGGTGTTCGTGCACTCGCTGATCACGCGCGGGACGCTCGAGGAGCGGATCGACGCGCTGCTCGAGTCGAAGCGGGAGCTGGTGCAGAAGGTGATGGCGGGCACCTCCGAGGACTGGCTCGGCGAGCTCGACCTGGGGGCGATCCGCGCCGCGGTCGCGCTCGCGCCGGACGCATTCGAGCAGGAGGCGGCGTGATGGACGTGACGGAGCTGCGCGTCGAGTCGTCGCTCGTGACGGCGCTCGTCGACGGCGAGCGCGTCTCGCTGTCCGCACCGCCGATCCCGCCGGGGATCTGGGCCGCTGTCGACGTCGAGTCGCCGATGCTCGCGCAGACGCTCGAGCACACGTGGGAGGAGCCGCTCATGCCGGCCGACCTGGTGAAGGTGGGAGCTCCGGAGCACGTTGCCGCCCTGCTGGCGGCGTTCGCGGCGGCCGTCGAGGTCGAGCCGGAGCTCCTGCTTCGCTGGCGCGGTTACCGCAGCGAGGAGCCGGTGTCGGACGATCCGTGGGAGGGCGGAGAGCTGCCGGCGCTGCCGCCGCCCGCGCGCCGCCCGCCCGAGTCGGTGCCCAAGCGCTTCGGCGCGAGTGGCATCCGGGTCGGCGACGACGATCTGGTGACGGTCCTGTCGCGCGCCTACGCGGCGCTGGACACGCCGGAGGCTCCGCTACCCTGAGTGATGCTGCAGGCGGTGATGTCGCCGCCCGCGTGAGCGCCGTGGCTCGCTTGTCCATCAGCCAGGTGCCTCCTTTGCTCTCGACGCTGCGAGTGGAAGCGGCACTTCCCGACCTGGGAGGAGAACCCATGTCCGATCGCAGAGCATCCTCCGTGCGGCTCGTGTCCGCCGAGCTGTCTCGTCCGCTCCCGGACGAGGCGCGCGAGTGGCGGCTCCGTGCGCTCGTCGACGAGCTGGTCCGTCAGAACCGCTCGGAACGCGAGATCACGCGGGCGTTGCGCGGCGTCTGACGCGGAGTGCGTCGCCGGCGCCGCGCTCGAGGCGGAGCGCACCGGCGGTCGCCGCGAGGGCGACGAGCCCCATCGCGGCGAACGCGACGGTGTACGCGCCGTTCGGCGTCGAGGCGATCGCCTCGCCCGCACGGAGGGCGACGGCGCCGGCGGCGACTCCCAATCCGAACGAGACCTGCTGCGCGACGAGGTTGAGCGTGTTCGCGTCGCGGATGGCGCTCGCGTCGACGTTCGCGTAGGCGAGCGTGTTGTAGACGGTGAGCGCCGTCGACCGCGCGGTTCCGCTGACGAATGCGACGGCGCAGATGACCGAGAGTGGTGTGCCGTCGGTGAAGAGCGCCATGCCGCCCATCGTCGCGGCGAGCACGATCGTCGCGGTGACCAGTGTCGCCCGGAAGCCGAAGCGCTCGATCAGCGGCGTCGTCGCGGGCTTGATCCCGATGTTGCCGAGGAACACGAAGAGCACGATCGCGCCGGACCTGACCGCGCTCCAGCCGAAGACGGTCTGGAAGAGGAGCGGCAGCAGGAACGGCGTCGCGCCGACGGGGATCGCGTAGACGGCCATCCCGGTCGTCGCGAGGCGGAAGGTGCGGTCGCGCAGCGTGCGCAGGTTGACGAGCGGCGACTCGGTGCGCAGCAGGTGCATCGTCGCGGCGACGAGCAGGGCTGCGGTCGCGCCGGCCGTGAGCGTCACGGCGGCCGCCGACGGCGAGCTCTCGGAGAGGACGTGCCCGACGACGGTGAGGCCGGCGAGTGCACCGACCGTGAGCACCGTGCCGGGAACGTCGAGCGGGAGCCGCTCGGCGGGGCGCTCTTCGCGCCGGATCAGCCGTCGCGCGACTGCGAACGCGATGACGCCGAGAGGGATGTTCAGCAGGAAGATCCAGCGCCAGTCGGTGTAGGTGGTGATGACGCCGCCGGCGAGCGGCGCAATCACCGGGGCGACGAGCCCGGGCCAGGTGAAGTACGCGACGAGCCGGACGACCTGCGACTTGGGCGCGTCGCGCAGGACGACGTAGCGGCCGACCGGCACCATCAGCGCCCCGCCGGCGCCCTGCACGGCGCGGAGCGCGACGAGCATCGCCAGCGAGGTCGAGAGCGCGCAGCCGAGCGAGGCGAGCGTGAAGAGCGCGATCGCCCCGCTGAACACGGGCCGCGCGCCGTACCGCGCGGTCATCCAGCTTCCGACCGGGATGAGCGCCCCGAGCGCGAGCAGGTAGGAGGTGACGACGAGCCCGACCGACCCGACGCCGACCCCGAGCGCGTCCGCGATCTTCGGCGCCGCGGTCACGACGATCGTCCCGTCGAGCAGCTCCATGAAGAAGCAGGCGGCGACGAGGAGCGAGACGTTACGGCGGTGGCGGTCGATCACGGGCGGTGTGGGAGAGTATGCGTGTGCAGATCCGCGCCGCCGTCCTCGAGGAGTTCGGGCAGCCGCTCGTCGTGCGCGAGGTCGAGCTGGCCGAGCCGAAGGCGGGCGAAGTGCTGGTTCGTCTCGTGGCGTGCGGCGTCTGCCACACCGACCTCTACACGGCGTCGGGCGCCGACCCGTCCGGCTACGCGCCGACCGTGCTCGGGCACGAGGGCGCCGGCGTCGTCGAGCGCGTGGGGGAGGGCGTCGCGTCGGTCGCACCCGGCGACCACGTCGTCACGCTCTTCTCGCCGCAGTGCCGCGAGTGCGTCCACTGCCGCTCCGACCGCACGAACCTCTGCCTCGCGATCCGCGAGCAGCAGAACAAGGGCTTCCTGCCGGACGGGACGACACGCCTCTCGATGGGAGGGGAGCCGGTGCGGCACTTCATGGGCACCTCGACGTTCGCGGAGTACACGGTGATGCCGGAGATCGCGCTCGCGAAGGTGAACCCGGAGGCGCCGCTCGAGGGCGCCGCGCTCTTCGCCTGCGGGCTCTCGACCGGGATCGGCGCGGCGCTCAACACGGCGAAGGTCGAGCCGGGCTCGACGTGTGTCGTCTTCGGCGCGGGCATGGTCGGGCTCGGCGCCGTGATCGGCTGTCGGCTTGCGGGCGCCGGGCGGATCGTGTGCGTCGACCTGTCGGAGGGCCGCCTCGAGCTCGCGCGCCATCACGGCGCGACCGAGACGATGGTCGGCGGGCCCGACACGGTCGAGACGATCGTCGAGTCGACCGGCGGCTTCGGCGCCGACTACACCTTCGAGGCGACGGGCAACGTGAACGTGATGCGGCAAGCGGTCGAGTCGGCGCGGATGGGCTGGGGCCTGTGCACGGTGGCGGGCGTCGCCGGCAAGGGCGAGACGCTCGACATCGTCCCGCGCTTCCTGATCACGGGCCGCCGCGTCGCCGGCTCGTCGTTCGGCGGCGTCAAGGGCCGCGACGGCGTGCCGAAGCTCGTCGAGCGCTGGCTCGGCGGTGAGATCGACGCCGAGTC
>Ga0335071_10004075_pt1 | contig 15304 bp, 11 predicted proteins | sample Lox_Sample_15_FD_206724 | JGI IMG/M metagenome (GOLD analysis project Ga0335071, IMG submission 206724) | Soil microbial communities from Loxahatchee National Wildlife Refuge, Florida, United States - Lox_Sample_1.5 | ecosystem: Environmental > Terrestrial > Soil > Wetlands | place: USA... | reverse complement strand
TGATGGCGAAGCTGACCGGCGGAGTCGCCAGATCGATCGTGCTCGGCGTGATGGTGCTGACACCGGGCGCGCCCGGGGTGTTGTTGACCGTGAGGGGTACGCTGCCGAGCAGGTTGTAGTTGTTGGCGGCGATCTGCAGGTAGACCTGGACCTCGACCGCGCCCGCCGACAGGCCGGGCAGGTTCGGAGCAATGGCTGTGGCCGCCGTCGGAAACGGCACCGTGAGGCCCGTGCTGCCCGTCATCGCGCTGGCGCGAGCCTGCGCGATCAAGACACCGCCGCGATTGAAGTTCACCACCGGGAGGCCGAAGCCCACATTCCCGAAGCCCGTGCCCGTAATGGTGAAGCTGGCCGGCGGTGAGGAGAGGTCTATGGTGCTCGGCGTGATCGAGCTCACGCTGCCGGTGGGCAGCGGCCGTGTGTCGGTGATCGTGAGCGTGACGCCGCCGAGGAGCGTGTACGTCAAGTCTCCCGTCTGGATATAGACCTGGGCCTGCACCGTGCCTGCCGACAGGCCGGGCAGGTTCGGGGCAAGGGCCGTGGCCGCCGTCGGGAACGGCACCGTGAGACTCGTGCTGCCCGCCATGGCCGTGGCGCGGGCCTGGGCGAGCACGGTGCTGCCGCGCGTGAAGTTCACCACGGGCAGGCCGAAGCCCTGGTTCACGAAGCCGTTGCCGGCGATGGTGAACGCGGTGGGCGGTGTCGCCAGATCGATCGTGCTCGGCGCAATGCTGCTCGGGCCGGCGACCACCCGCGTGTCGGTGATCGTGAGCGTGACGCTGCCGAGGAGCGTGTAGGTCACATTTCCGGTCTGGACGTAGACCTGCGCCTGCACCGTGCCCGCCGACAGCCCGGGCAGGTTTGGCGCGATGGCCGTGGCCGCGGTGGGGAACGGCACCGTGAGACTCGTGCTACCCGTCATCGCCGCGGCGCGGGCCTGGCCGAGGACAGTCGTGCCGCGCGTGAAGTTCACGACGGGCAGGCCGAAGCCCTGGTTCGCAAAGCCGTTGCCGGCGATGGTGAAGCTGGCTGGGGGCGTCGCGAGGTCGATCGAGCTGGGCGTGATGCTGCTCACACCGGGAGGCGGCGTCGAGTTGACCACGGTCAGCGGCACGCCGCCGATCAGGCTGTAGTTCGTGCTGCTCGTCTGGAGATAGACCTGCACCTGTACGGCGCCCGCCGACAGCCCGGGCAGATTCGGAGCGATGGCCGTGGCCGCCGTCGGGAAGGGCACGGTGAGGCTCGTGCTACCCGTCATGGTGGTGGCACGAGCCTGGGCGATCAGGACGCCGTTGCGCGTGAAGTTCGCCACCGGCAGGCCGAAGCCGAGATTCGCGAAGCCCGTGCCCGCGATGGTGAAGCTGGCCGGCGGAGCGGCGATGTCGGCAGTGCTGGGCGCGATGCCGCTGACGCCGGGCACCGTGCCGGTGACGAGGCGCTGGAGATCGCCGGCGTTGGACGTGAAGCTCACGTTCGAGGAGATGACGCCCGAGGTCGTTGGCGTGAAACGCACCACCACCGTCTGCGTAGCGCCCAGCGTCAGGCTGAACGACCCGCCCGAGAGGATGCTGAACGGCGGAGCCGCCGAGACGGCGCCCGTGAGCGTGCCGCCTCCCGTGTTCTGGACGACGAAGCTCCGATCCGCCGAGTTTCCGATGCCGACGGTGCCAAAGCTCTGGGAGGCCGGCGTCACGGACAGGCTCGGAGGTACCGGAGTCCCGCCGACCTGGATGGCGCTGATCCAGCTGCCCCACGTGGTCTCGGCCTTCGCGTACTCCTGGATGTGCCAGATCGTGAGGTTGTCGTGGGGATCGAGCGCCGTGGAGGCGTAGTCGCCGTAGCGCGTGGACTGGAAGGTCGCCTGCCCGGTCTTCAGCACCGTTTCCGCCCCCATATCACCCGCGGGCGAGATGGTCGTGTAGGCGACGCCGGGAAACTCCGTGGACGAGGAATAGCCGTAGCCCAGCACCACGTTGCCGTTCTGGTCGGCGGCCAGGCTCGGGAAGTAGCGATGCCGGCCGGGCGCCGCGGCATTGTCGATGATCCCCTGGCGCAGGAGCGAGGGGGCGCCGTCAAGGTTGCCCAGCTGGTACCAGCCGACGCACGCGACCGGCGCGCCGCCCTGGAGGCAGCCCATGGAATGCGCCGCCCACACGGTATTGCCGGACCAGTACGCCGTGAGGTTGCGCGTGTCGTTCGTCTCGATGCACGCGGCGCCCGGCTGGTCGCATTCCGTGACGCCGGGCGGGAAGCTTCCCTGCTGGATCCCGGGCGGCGGCTGCGTGTAGTCGGCCACCGTGACGAATCCCTGGCGCGTGAACAGGTTGCTCCCGAACGGGTCGCTCCACTTCCAGAGCGTGATCGCCGAGCCCGTGGCCGGGCTGGTGGGGTTCGCGGCCGAGACGAAGTACATGCCGGCCACACCGACGGCCCGGGCCGGGGTCAGGGAATCCGCGGGCAGGCCGGTCTGCGGGTCGTTGCCGACGGTGGCGATCTGCGGCGTGGTATCGAGCCCCGCGTACAGGTCCGCGGTCTTGAACGCATAGACGCGGGCCGAAACGAAGGTCGCGTTGCCCTGTCGATCCAGCTGGAAGAGGTTGCCCGTCACGTACAGCTGACCGTCGGAGCCAAAAGCGGCCCGCGGAAAATCGAGCAGCGACGAGGCGGGGGTGATCGGGAACGCATAGACGAACCAGCCCGCGGTCGGATCGCCGGTTTGCGTCACCGCGACGCACAGGCTCGAGCGCCGGAACAGCTGATCGAAGGAGATCATCGACACCATGAACCGGTCGCGGGCGGCATCGTAGTCCACCGAGGGATCCGAGACGAGCCCGGCGAAGCTGTTCGTGCCGCTCAGGCACCCCTGGTTCTGGCCCAGGAACGTGTTGAGGTCGACCGCGAGCGCGGCCGCCGTCACGGCGGAGAGACGGCCGCTCTGATCGTAGGTCTTGGTCCACACGCTGAGCGCCGTGTTCACCGCCTCGACGACGTGCGCCGGGCCGACCGCGATGGCGCCGTCGGGCGGATCGGCAAACGTGGCGTTCTCGTCGATACCGTCGAAGCCAGTCAGCTCTGCCGCCGACGGCAGCACCGTCGCGGAAAGCGGACCCGAAGTGGTGGCCAGACGCTGCGGCCGCTTCCGCCCGAGGAGCCACGCCACGTCGTGCTTCGACTGGCGCAGCCGATCCGGTCCCCGATGGTGCAGGAAGCGCTTGTGATGATGCGGCTCGCCCTTCGCGGGGGGCGAATCCTTGAGACGGACGGCTACGGGAACTTCGGCCGCGACGTGATCCGTCAGGCCGAGAAGCAACGCGCCAGCGAGCAGCGCGGATATGATCTTCATGGGGCGCTCCCTGTCGGACGCGCAACCGTCCTTCCTCCGGCCGCCCGGCTCTCAGGCTCACTCGCCTGCGCCGTGACATCGCGTCCTCATCTCGCGGGAGCCTACAGTGACCGGGAAGGGTCCCCGCGATAGAGGACTGTCTTGCGAGAAGTGCGCCCAGGAAGCGGTCGACGAAGCACTTTGCTGGCCAGGTGCGAGAAAAGAAACAGCAATCAAGTTTCTGGCCAACTGCGTCGACGAAAAAGAGGGCTGCAACTTTTTCATTCATGGCGCCATGCTGACACAGCGCGTCGGCGGGGTGACATGTGGCACCGCACGCAATGAATGGCGCTGTATCAGTGCCCGTGAGGGGCCGCGTGTCCATGCCGGGCGCGGTAGCATGAAGCCATGCGTGCACGCGCGCTCGTCGTGGCACTCGGCTGCTGGCTCTCGCTGCGGACACCCACTGCTGCGCAGACCGCCGCTTCGCCCGAGAGTGCTGGTCCTCGCAGGGCAGAGGGGAGCCGCATGCAGAGCCAGGAGATTCCGGTGGCGGTCTTCGATCCGACCAGGCAGTCGCCGACCGAGATGATGTGGCAGCCGTATCCAGCGCCGCCGCCTGCGGGCTTTCACTGGCAGCACACCGGGGGCCCGGCGGTCAAGGTCGATCCCGCTACCGGGCGCCCGCTGCCCGGCAAACCTACTGGCAGCTGGATCCTGGTGCGGGACGGCTACTCGATGCCGAAGGTGCGCTGATGCCGCCGGGACAGGGTGAGCTGCTCCTCGCGCGTAGTCCGAGCTAGACTTTCGGCAGCATCGCCACCAACGGGTCCAGGCGCGCCGGGTCCGGCTTGAGAGTTCCAGGCGGCACGGCTGTGATGAGCTCCACCACCTTGTCGTTGAACGGCGTGGGAATGCCGACCTGCCGGCCTTGCTCGGACACGTAGCCGTTCAGGTACTGCACTTCGGTCCGGCGCCCGCGCATGACGTCCTGAAGCAGCGAGGGCCGGCCGCCGGCCAGCTCCTTGGCCTTCTCGGCCATGTCGCGCTCGACGTCCTCTATCCCTCGCCCCTTCACCGCATCGACGAAGCGCTGGGCCTCGATGCCCCAGATGGGCTCGACCTCGTGTCCGCGGGCGCGGCCAACCTGGATGACCTCGGCGGCCAGGTGGATGGCCACGCGTCGCACGCCGGGACGGGTGCGCACCTCGGCGGATCCCAGACCCGAGAGGCCGGCCAGGCCGTTGGCCATGCAGTTGACGGAGAGCTTGGACCAGCGCTCGCCCCAGAGATTCGTCGTGACCTTCGTCGGCGCCACGTCGCACATCATCTTGGCCAGGCGCTGGGCCCGCTCCGTCACCTTGCCGTCGTGCTCCCCGATCTTGAAGCCGATGGCGGCCCGGTCGGTCCGGATGGCGTGGCCGGGCTCGTACATGCCGGCGCCGATCGTGATGACGCAGCCCAGGCACCGCTCGCGCCCCGCCATGGCGGCCACGCGGTCGTCGTTGATGCCGTTCTGGAAGTCCACGAGGACCCCGTCCGGCTTCTTCAGGTACTGGAGCGCCATGGCCACGGCCCATTCGGTGTCGTAGGACTTCACGGCGATGAAGATGGCATCGAACGGCTCGGCGACCGACTGAAGCTCGTGCAGGTTGAGGGCGCGCACCGGGACCAGATGCTCGCCGCACGTGCCGGAGAGACGCAGACCCACCTTCTTCATGGCCTCCACGTGCTCGGGCCACTGGTCGATCAGCGTGACGTCGTGCCCCGCCTTGGTCAGCATGCCGCCCACGATGCCGCCGATCGCGCCCACCCCGAGGATGCCGATGCGCGTGCCCATGAGCCTAGGCCCCCTGTTTCTTGAAGGCCGGCATCACCTCGGCGGAGAAGCGCTCGAGCTGCTCGAGGATCACGGCCTGCGGCGTGCCCACGACCTGCCCCACGTTCACGACCTCGAGGCCCGGGTACTTGTGCTGGATCTCCATGAGCTGCTCCGTGATGAGCTCCGGCGGGCCGATCAGCCAGGAGCCGGCCTTCATCGCCTGACGCAACGTGGGTGGGTTGCAGGCGCGCGCGCTCTTGGGATCGGCCAGGGCCTCGATCTGCTCCGGGCGAAGCCCGGGGACGAAGCCCAGCGGGGCGAACATCTTCATGTTCTCCTCGAAGAACGGCGTCGCTTCCTTGATCCCCTGCTCCACGCTGTCCGCGATGTGGAACGAGAAGCCGATGCAGAGATCACCGCCCAGCTCGGTCTCCCGCCCTGCGCGGGCCCGCGCGTCCCGGAACGCGCGAATGACCTTCTCGTTGGCGCCTCCCGCCGCCGCGCCACCGCCGATGATGCCCTTGATCCCGTGCTTGGCCATGAAGTCGAGCGCGCGCTCGCTGGCGCTCACCACGGGCTGCCAGCACTCCACCGGCAAGGTCTTGGGCCGGGGCACCAGCGTGATCTCCCGCACGTGGTAGCCGCGGTACGGCACCGAGGGTGGGATGATGTAGTGCTTGCCCTGGTGCGCGAAGGCCTTCTCGTTGAACGACCGGAAGATCAGATCCACCTGCTCCTCGAACAGCTCGCGGTTGGCGTCCTGGTCCAGGATGGGCGCCCCGAAGCTCTCCACCTCGCGCGAGTGATACCCGCGGCCCACGCCGAAGACGACACGCCCATTGGTCAGCCAGTCCACGGTGGCGTAGTCCTCGGCCATGCGGATGGGATGCCACATGGGCGCGATGTTGAAGCCGCACCCGATCTTGATCCGCTCGGTGATGTGGCAGAGATGCAGGGCCAGGAGCAGCACGTTGGGGATGCACTCGTAGCCCTCGCGCTGGAAATGGTGCTCCGCCAGCCACAACGTATCGTAGCCCGTCCGGTCCATGAGCCGGGCGATGGCCTCGCTCTTGGGAAAGACCTCCGCGAGCCGCTCGTCGGACAGCCAGCGGTCGTTGACGGCAGTGCCCTCGAACCCCTCGTTGTCGAGGTCGACGTGACCGGCGAAGAGGCTACCGAAGCTCGTGATCATGGCGTATGTCCTCCGGGTTGGGGATTCGCGGGCCCCATTATGCATGGCCCGCCGGTCGCCGGGTGCGCCAAGTCGGGCGGCCAACCCATCGCTTGACCACCCCGCGCGTGTGGGCGCAAAATCCCAGTCCATGGAACCGGGCCGCCCGAGGCCCGCTGCCGCTCCGCCGACACCGGAGGCCACGATGCGCTACGAGAGGATTTCCGCCGACTGCCATATCGATCTCTGCCAGCTGCCCCCCGACCTCTTCACGTCCAATGCGTCGGCGGCCCTGAAGGACCGCATGCCCTACGTGGTGGACAGCCCGAAGGGCAAGATGTGGGTCAGCAAGAACGGCGGCTTCTTCGGCCTGGCCGGCGGCATGGGCTCCGCCGGCCGCGAGTACGTGCCGGGCCAGATCCACCGCTCGGATCGCATGGCCTCCACCGGGCTGTACGAAGACGGCAAGAAAGGCATCTATCGGCTGAGCGACCCCGACCTGCGCCTCAAGGACCAGGACCGCGACGGCGTGCAGGCCGAGGTGCTCTACGGCATCCTCGGCTCGACCACGCGAATCAACGATCCCGAGGCCGCGGTGGAGATGATCCGCATCTACAACGAGTGGCTCGCGTGGTTCTGCGAGCGCCACCCCGATCGCTACGCCGGGCTCGCGTGCATCCCGAGCCAGCCCATCGACAAGGCCGTGGAGACGGTGAAGCAGGTGGTGAAGCGCGGTGGGGTGCGAGGCCTCGATGTGGCGAACACCTTCGACATGCCCCCGACCTACGATCCGTACTGGGAGCCCCTGTGGGAGGTCATCAACGACAGCGGGCTGCCCATGCACTTCCACACCGTGGGCACCCGGATTCCCGATGCGATCCGCAAGACGCTCTGGGCCGCGCCCGGCGGGGAGCAGGCGAAGCCCCTCATGGACTTCCGCGTGGCGCGAGCCGGCTTTGCCGTGCACATCACCTCGTTCCAGATGTTCATGTCCATGGTGCTGATGGGCATGATCTACGGCGGCGTCCTCGAGCGCCATCCGCGCATCAACCTGGTGCTCGGCGAGGGCGGGATCGGCTGGATCCCCTACATCCTCGACCGCATGGATCTGGAGTGGGAGGACCAGTTCAAGGACCTCGACCTGCGCATGGCGCCCAGCGAGTACTGGAAGCGGCAGTGCAAGGCCACCTTCCAGTCCGACAAGGTCGGCATGAAGCTGCTCGACGAGCTCGGCGTGGACAACGTGATGTGGGCGTCGGACTTCCCGCATCCCGACGGGATCTGGCCGGACTCGACCGAGTACATCGAGAAGGAGCTCGGCCATCTGCCGGCGGACGTGCGCCGCAAGATCGTCTGCGAGAACGCGGCCAAGCTCTACGGCTTCATGAAGTAGCGCCCTCGAGCGTCACGCGAGCCCCCGGGGAATCCACACGCCCGGGGGTTCAGTGTCTCAGCGCATCACTTCACTTCGGTTTCCACCGTGAGCCCCTCGACCGGATACTCTCGCTCCATCCAGAGCTTGATGCCGCCGTGGAGAGGGCGCACGCGTCGGACCCCGGCCCGCTTCAACTGGAGCGCCACCCTGGCGCTCGTGACCTCGTTCGGTCACGAGCAGTACACCACGATGTCCCGGTCCCGTGGGATCTCGTGCCCGTGCCGCTCGATCTCTTCTGCCGCAATCCACCGGGCGCCCCGGATCATGTAGGGCACGAGGCCCACCTCGATCGACGAACGCGTGTCGATGACGCAGAGGCCGTCGTCCCCTGCCTCGAGCCGCTGCTTGAGCTCCTCGGGCGTGATGCGCGCCATCCGGAGGCTCCGGAGAAACAACTGCCGCCAGATGTATTTGAAGAGGATGTACGACGCCAGCCCCGCACCGGCCACGAGCAGCACCCAGTTCCCGAGGCGGGCCACCTCCGCGGCCACCCGCTCGATCGCGCCCGAGAACAGGTAGCCCAGCACGATCCACGCCCCGGACCAGATCAATGCTCCGAGGCTGTCCAGGAGCAGAAACTGCCCCGGCGGGATGCCCACGATGCCCGCGAGCGGGGGCGCGACGGTGCTGAGACCGGGGAGGAACTTCGCGAACAGCAGCGTTCCCCGGCCGTACCGGAGGAAGACGTTCTCGGTCCGGCGCACGCACGAGTCGGGCTCCAGCGACAGGCGGCAGAGCACCCCGAGCACCCAGCTCCCCCGCCGCCGGCCCAGCTCATACCAGATGAGGTCGGGCGGCAGCGAGGCCACGAGCGCAATGCCCAGGGCCACCCACACGCTCATGCGCCCCGAGCCGGCCAGCACGCCGACCCCCAGGAGCACCGGCACCGCGGGCACCGGCAAGCCCACCTGCTCGGCCAGAACGCACACGAAGAGCAGGAGGTAGCCGTACACGAGGAGGAACTCGATGCTGGCGGTCATCGCGGCTCCCGAGGATGGGCACGACAAGGCGCTGCGTCAAGTCGCAGCCCTTCGCTCTGTCCGCCCGCCGTATGACACAGCGCGCGCGACCTTGCGCCTGGCCGGCATCCTCCGCCTTCCCGTCGACATCTAAGGAGGACGACACCCAGCTGCGAGTTGTCGATCCCAGGTCTCTTCGTTCGTCTAGATGGTGCAGCACCAACACAAGGGAGGAGGACATCATGGGAGCCAAGGGTGAAGAGTACGCGAAGCGGTTCGAGGCCAAGGCTGCGGGGGCCGCGACCGTGCTGGAGAAGCTGAGCGACGCCGACTGGAAGAAGACCACGGCAGCCGAGAAGTGGACGGTCGCGGCGACCGCGCATCACGTCGCAAGGAGCTACGAGCCGATCACCCATATCATAAAGACGCTTGCCGCCGGCGAAGCGTTGCCGCACTTCACCCCGCAGATGCTCGACGAGATGAACGCCCAGCATGCCAGGGACTTCGCCAGCTGTTCCAGGGGGGAGACGATCGAGCTGCTCAGGAAGGGGGCGGCCTCGACGGCCGCCATGCTGCGGAGCCTCTCCGATGCCGAGCTTGCGAAGAGCGGCACGGTGTTCGCAGGGCTGCCTCCCATGACCGCCGAGGACATGGTCAAGCGGGCGATTCTCGACCACATCGACGAGCATTTCGGTAGCATCCGGGCAACGGTCGGCAGCTGACACACGGCTCTCAGAAAGGAGACCTCGTCATGATCAAGGGACTGCGTGGCGCGAGCATCTGGAGCGAGGACCTCAAGAACCTGCTGCCCTTCTATCGCGACGTCCTCGGCCTCAAGGTGGGGCTCGAAACTCCAGGATTCGTCGTTCTCGGCGGCCTGGAAGAGCCTGCCCTCGCGCTGGGCACGCACAGCGCGGTGCGCGGCCGCAACGCCGACCCGGCCCGCCACATGGTCGCCCTCTGGAGCGACGACGTCAGGTCGGATTGGAAGCGCTTGAAGAGCGCCGGGGTCGAGTTCGTCGAGGATCCGACGGACTATCCCAACGTGCGGCTTGCGACCTTGAAGGACCCCGAGGGAAACCTCGTCCAGCTGCTGGAACAGCTCAAGGGATGATGCGGCAGCAGCTCGAGTAGCTCGGCTGAGGCGGCATCGCGACGAGCCACTCCCGCGGCCGCCTTGACGAGCCCGTGTCCCCTGTCTAGAATCCGGCGGCGTTGAGGCAACCGGTGTGATCGCGAAGTCCGGTGTGTTCTCCGAGGGCTGAAGGGAGAAAGCGCAATGCCTGCCGCAGGCGCCACGCGTGTGAGCCCGGTCGTCCGCCGCGTGGTAGAGCACGCCCGGCGCGCCCACGTCCGCCTTGTCCGCTTCCTCTACACCGACAACGGCGGGGTCACCCGCGGCAAGGCCACGCACGTGGAGAGCCTCGCCGCGCGAATCTCGGACGGCATCGGGCTCACGGTTGCCATGCAGGCCATGAACATGCTCGATCAGCTCACGCCTGTCGAGGGCATGGGCCCGGTCGGGGAGATTCGCCTCAAGCCTGATCCGGAGACCTTCGCGATCCTGCCGTACGCGCCGCATGCGGCCGCCATGACGGCGGACATGTACGCGCTCGACGGCACGCCGTGGGAGGCCTGCCCTCGCTCCTTCCTCAAGCGGCAGATCGCCGCCTGCGCGGAGGTCGGCTTCAGCGTGCGCGCGGCCTTCGAGGGCGAGTTCACGCTGGCCCACCGGAACCACGACGGGACCTTCGCGCCGCTGGATCAGTCGCTCTGCTTCTCCACCGTCGGCATGACCACCGCGGCTGCGGTCATGGACGACATCGTGGCCTCGCTGGAGGCGCAAGGCATCCAGGTCGAGCAGTACTATCCCGAGCTCGGCCACGGTCAGCAGGAGCTGTCCATCCGTCACGCGCCCGCGCTCTCGGCGGCCGATCGCCAGGTCTACTATCGCGAGACGGTGCGCGGCGTCGCGTTTCGTCATGGACTCTGTGCCTCGCTGGCGCCCAAGCCCTTCCCGGACCAGGCCGGCAACGGCAGCCACGTGCACTGGAGCCTCTGGGATCCCGCAGGCCGGCGCAATCTCATGCATGACCCGAAGGGGCGCTTCGGAATGAGCACGCGCGGTTATCAGTTCATCGCCGGCGTGCTCGACCACCTGCCCGCGCTGCTGGCCCTCACCTGCCCGTCCGTGAACTCATATCGCAGGCTCCAGCCGCACTTCTGGAGCTCCGCCTATACCGCGTGGGGCCCCGACAATCGCGAAGGCGCCGTTCGCATCCCTTCGACGTTCGCCTCCGACCGCGCGGGCTCGACGAATGCCGAGCTGAAGGCGTGTGACGCCTCCGCCAACCCCTATCTCGCCCTGGGCGGTCTCCTGGCGGCGGGGCTCGACGGCGTCAAGCGCAAGCTCCAGCCGGGAGAGCCGACGTTGATCGACCCCGCCAACTACTCGGACGCCGAGCGCGCCGCGCGAGGCATCGCGCGATTCCCCACCACTCTTGCCGAGTCGCTCGACCGCCTGGAGGGCGACCGCGTCCTGCTCACGGCGCTCGGGCCCTTGCTCGCGCGCTCGTTCATCGCCGTGAAGCGGGCGGAGTGGGAGGCGTTCCGGTCGCAGGACGCCGCTTTCGAGCAGGCGCACCACTTCTGGAAGTTCTGAGCAGCCTCCCGCGCAGGATGGATCTCGATCTCTCCACGATTCCCGTCCTGGACCAGCACTGCCACCCGCTCCTGCGCCGGGACGGCCCGTTCGACGCGACCGGCTACCAGCGCTTCTTCAGCGAGGGCGGCGATCGCGAGATGCACGAGCGCCACGCGCCGACGACCATCTTCTTCCGCTGGGCCCTCAAGGAGATCGCGCGATTCCTCGGCTGCCCTCCGACGGTGGCCGGCGTCCTGTCGGCACGGGCGGCCATCGGCGGCGACGCCCTCACCGCCCGCATGTTTCACGACGCCGGGCTCGGCATGCTGCTGGTCGATCACGGCTATCAGACGGGCGATAGCCTGAGCCACGCCGAGATGTCACAGCTCCTGCCGTGCCGGACCATCCTGAGGCTGGAGACGCTCGCGCAGGATCTGATCCTGCGTCACGAAACCTTCGATCAGGTGGCGGGCAGCTTCGTGGCGGCGGTCGAAGGCGCTCGAGCCGCCGGCCACGTCGGCCTCAAGAGCATCATCGCGTACCGCACGGGGCTCGCGATCGGCCCGGCCGGGCGCAGCGAGGCGGCCGCCGCCTTCGGGCCGGTGAAGGAGCGGGCGAAGCGACACGGCACGGTGCGCCTCGCCGACAAGCCGCTGAACGACTATCTCGTGCTGCGCGCTCTCGAGATCGCCGAGCGTCACGAGCTGCCCGTGCAGTTCCACACGGGCTTCGGCGACGGCGATCTCGATCTCCTCACGGCCAATCCGCTGCACCTGCGCCCGCACATCGAGCGCCACCGCCGCGTGCCCTTCGTCCTCCTGCACGCGAGCTATCCGTACGTACGGGAGCAAGGGTATCTCGCCGCCATCCATCCCAACGTCCACGCCGACCTGGGGCTGGCCGTGCCCTACGTTGCCGCGGGCATCCCCGGCGTCCTGCGCGAGGCCTTCGCGCTCGCCCCGACCAGCAAGCTCCTCTTCTCGACGGACGCATCCGCGATCCCGGATCTCTACTGGATCGCGGTGCGCTGGGGACGCTGGGGTCTCGGCGTGGTGCTGACGGAGATGATCTCGCTGGAAGCCCTGGCGGCCGACGAGGCGCTCGACATCGCGCGGCAGGTCCTCGGCGGCAACGCGGCCAGGCTCTACGGAGTGCCCTGGCCGCCCTGAAGTCGGCCGGACAGCGGTCAGATTCGCGCAACCGGCCTCGCCGGGCGCATCAGCAAGGCGGCCGCTATGCCCAGGTTCAGAAGGTTCCAGAGGATGCCGTTGAGGAACGCGGTCTGGTAGGAGCCGGTGATGTCGAAGATGACGCCGGTTACCCAGCCGCCGAGCGCCATGCCGAAGACGGTCGCCATCAGCACGGTGCTCACGCGGACGCCCGCTTCCTGGGCCGGAAAGAATTCCCTGACGATGACGGCATAGGCCGGCACGATGCCGCCCTGGAAGAGGCCGAAGAGGGCCGACACGATGTAGAGCGACGCGAGGCCTTTGAACGGCAGGAAGAGGGTGAGCGCCAGGGCCTGGAGGCTCGAGCCCAGGAGCAGCGTGCGCCGCCCGCCGATCCGGTCGCAGATCCAGCCCGACGCGAGACGGCTCACCACGCCAAAGCCAAACATCAGCGATAGCATCTGCGCGCCCCGCGCCGCCCCGTGACCCAGATCGTGGCAGTACGCGACGATGTGCACCTGGGGCATCGACATCGCGACACAGCAGCTGAGACCCGCGATCACCAGCACCGTCTGGAGCGCGGCGGGCGACATGCCCAGCGGGAGCGGCGAGCGCGATGCCATGGCGAAGGAGGCCGTGGCCGGCTCGGTGAGCGGAGAGCGGCGCCGGAGGGCCAGCGTGAGCGGCAACATGGTTGCCACGCAGAAGACCGCGATGCCGAGATACGTCGCGCGCCATCCCGCGCTCTCTATGAAACGCTGCACGACGGGCGGCCAGATCGTTCCCGCGACATAGCTGCCGCTCGCGATGATGGCCACGGCCATGCCCCGCCGGCGCGTGAACCAGAGCGATATGTCGGCGATCAACGGCGCGAAGGTTGCCGAGCTGGCGACGCCCACGAGGAGCCCCTGGGCCGCAATGAACTGCCCGAGGGTCGTGACCTGGCTGGCCAGCGCATACCCGAGCCCCAGCGCGACCGTTCCACCCACTGCCGGCATCATGATGCCGAGGCGATCGGAGAGCCGTCCCATCAGGATGCCGCCAAACCCGAAGCAGATCATCGTTGCCGCATAGGGCAGCGACGCCGCCGATCGCGCGACGCCGAACTCCGCCTGGATCGCCGGGAGCGCCACGATCACCGACCACATGCCGACGCCGCCGATGGACGACAAGAGCAGCGCGGCAAACAGCCGGGTCCACGCATAGCCCGACTCGCGGACGTCCCGCGGCGCACCCGCAAGCCGGCTCCCGATCCCGACCACGCTGTCGGTCATGACCTGGACAGTATCGAGGCTGGGTCGCGCTTTGTACTCCGCCAATTCTGGAAAACTCGACGCATGCTTTGGCGTGTCGGGCCGGCTGGCAGACCGCCCGAATCCGGCTGCGGAAGTGTCGGTCGAGGCCGCGCGGGCCTGCTATGCTGTGGCGGTGAGCGATACGTCGGTTGCATCCGGGACCACGCACGCCGCCGCCGCGGCGCCGCGCACGGCGGCCCGCGCCATCAGCGCCACCACCTTCTCGGTCATCCTGTCGCTGAGCTTCTGCCACCTCCTCAACGACATGATGCAGTCGCTGGTGCCCGCGCTCTATCCGATCCTCAAGATCTCCTACGGCCTCAGCTTCAGCCAGGTCGGGCTCATCACGCTGGCCTTCCAGTTCACGGCCTCCATGCTGCAGCCCGTGGTCGGCCTCTACACGGACCGGCGCCCGCAGCCGTATTCCCTCACCGCCGGCATCTGCCTGACCCTGGTCGGCCTCCTGCTGATGTCGCGGGCCTCCACGTATCCGGTCATCCTGGTCGCGGCCATGCTGATCGGGATGGGCTCGTCGATCTTCCATCCCGAGGCGTCCCGCGTGGCCCGCATGGCGGCCGGCGGTCGCTACGGGCTTGCGCAATCGCTGTTCCAGGTCGGCGGAAACATCGGATCGGCGACGGGCCCGCTCCTCGCGGCGTTCGTCGTCGTGCCGCACGGACAGTCGAGCATCGGATGGTTCTCGGCGACCGCGCTCATCGCCATCGTCGTGCTGATGCAGGTCGGCCGCTGGTATGCCGGCAGGCTCGGGTCGGCGCGCGCCGTTCCGCGAGCCGCCGCGGGGGCGGTGTCGGCCACCGCGCCGCGGCAGAGCCCGCTGCCGCGCTCGAAGGTGATCGGGGCCGTGGCCATCCTCGTGGCCCTGCTCTTCTCCAAGAACGTCTACAGCGCCAGCCTGGGCTCCTACTACACCTTCTACCTGATCGAGCGATTCCACCTGCCCGTCCAGACGGCGCAGCTCTACCTGTTCACGTTCCTTGCGGGCATCGTGGCCGGCACGCTGGCCGGCGGCGCCGTGGGCGACCGCATCGGGCGCATTCCGATCATGTGGTTCTCGATCGTGGGAGCGCTGCCGTTCGCGCTGCTGCTCCCCCACGCCAACCTGTTCTGGACGGGCATCCTCGCGGTCGTGATCGCGTTCATCATGGCCTCGGCCTTCTCGGCCATCCTGGTCTACGCGCAGGAGCTGCTGCCGGGCCGGGTGGGTCTGGCCGCGGGGATGTTCTACGGCTTCTCGTTCGGCCTGGGCGGCCTGGGCGCCGCCGCGCTCGGCAAGCTCGCGGACCTCACGAGCATCACCGCCGTCTATCAGGTGACCCCCTTCCTGCTGCTCCTGGGGCTACTGACCGCCTTCCTGCCGCGCCGGCCCGGGGCGCCCTCGATCAGATCGAGCTAGGCCAGGTCGCCCGGCCGCCCGCTCACGGGCGGGCGCCGTCCAGGTCGGGCATGTTGCTCGACGAGGCGGCCAG
>Ga0335071_10004074_pt1 | contig 15306 bp, 14 predicted proteins | sample Lox_Sample_15_FD_206724 | JGI IMG/M metagenome (GOLD analysis project Ga0335071, IMG submission 206724) | Soil microbial communities from Loxahatchee National Wildlife Refuge, Florida, United States - Lox_Sample_1.5 | ecosystem: Environmental > Terrestrial > Soil > Wetlands | place: USA... | reverse complement strand
TGCCGCCAATAACTGACTGCGCCGAGCCTCGTTCTTTGCAATTTCCTCTTTCAACTTTTTCACGTCCGGATGGCGATCTGTGTAATGTGAACTCAGGTCTGCCAGTTGGGCTCGGAGTTTCTGTAACTGGTCATCAACGGCAGGCAAGCCTGTTGGCGCCCCATCCGGAGTTTTGGCAGATCCCTGGGTTGCACGATATTGATCCGCCATGGTTTGCAAGTAGACGCGTTGTTGCCGCGCAGAATTCAGAGTGTCTTCTTCGGTCTGTAGTTGCGCTTGGATGCCTTGAAGAATTTGCAGATTGCTGGTCAGTTGCCCAGGCATCTCGCCGACATGCTTGGCCTTGAAATCGCGAATTCTTTCCTCTTGAGCAGCAAGGTCCCGCTGCGCCGCCTCTAATTGGGACTCAAGGAATTGAGTGGTGCCTTCCGACTGCTGCTGACGCACCTCGAGGTTCTCGTTAATAAACAAGTTCGTCAGTTCACCGGTCACCTGCTGGGCCAGATGCGGATCTCCAGATGTGTACGACACGTTGAACGCAGTGATCTGATTGTGCGTATCGCGAACGAGTGCGATATCGATATCCTTCCGCATCCCGGCCACTTTATCGTCGGGAGTCGGCGCTCCATGCGTCCGGGAATAGAGGTGGAACTTATCAATTATGGATAGCAGGTTAGTCCTGCTCAGAATTTGTTGGGTGATACTTTGCATCCGCTGCTGCAGGTCATCATTGATGTTGGGTGTAACGTAGTCTTTCGGCATCGAGGGTTGCTCGACCAGAATCAACGTAGTTGACTGATATCGTGGCGGTAAAACCCAACTCGCAACCCACACGACGACCCACCCGAGGAAGAAGGGTGCCAGGAAATGCAAGTGTCGGCGTTTCGCCACACCTAGGTAGCGCTGGATATCCAGCCCTTCGCCGTGTTGCTCGTCTAGTTCATCAACCATAATTTATCGCCCCAGAGGTCTGGAGAATTGATAAGAAATCGAGATCGACTCGCGATTCGTGTCGGGTGTATTCAAAAAAGCTTGGACACCACGATAACTTTGATGGATACGCGAATATTCCAGCATGACGTCTACATGCTGTCCGATCATTTGATGCACGAAGGCAGATCCAGAAAGCGAGTGGCCACTCGTTGCTCCAAGTTGGGAACTCGCAATGGAATTGTTTTGTGCATACGACCCAGTTACAGACCCGTTCAGGGTTTTCGTAATCTGCTGGCGCACCGATAAGCTACCGCTGTCCTGATGCACCGCTGCAGAAAGTCCGCCGCCACCCGAAATAACATGCGCGTAGTTGACCGCGAAGCTCGTCAATCTTGCCTGCCAGCCTAAACTGGTGCCTCCGATCCCGCCCCACGATTTTATGGGAAAGAATGGAAAAGGCAGCGTTGTGTCTGAATACTGCGGCCCGCCGAAAAATGAAATTGAGACCCTCGATGCCGCCGGAGTGAAACTGTAAAACCCGAGAGGCGCATGCGTAATCGTTTCGTTCTGCCCGATCGCTGGATAGGACAATAGTCTCTGAAACGAGTACGTAAGACCTAAATACTGACCTTGAGCAAAGCGATGAGAATAGAACGCCAGCCCGCCTTGCGAACTCGAATCCGCGAGCCCAGGAGCCTGAGCTGAGTCTAAAAAGTAAAGGTTCGAAAAGGCGCCGCTGACCCCTACCATATCATTCAACCCAAACTGATAGCTGATCCCTACGTTGCCGGAATTGCTCAAGTAGCTGGCAAATGGCGGAATCACTGAAACATTGGCAGTTTGAATCCCTGCCGGCACGACACCTCCAGCAAGGTCCGGCGATTGGTTGAATATATTCGAACTCTTTTGGAAACCATCATGTGCGCTGAGAGTCACGTGAGGAGTGAGTCGGTAGGCAAATTCAATTGACGCATCTTGATCGACTTCGTTACGGGTGCTTGTACGCTGGTAAAACGTGTATCCGGGCGCATAATTCAAAAGCAAGTGCGTCCTCGTCGTCGTCTCATCAAGACCGATCACGGGTGCGACAGAGTACGTAATGTCGCTTACTGGATGCCCTCCCGTCCCGCCCAACAGATTGTCCGTGTACGCACTCGTGAACGACAACGCTGTACGCAGATAGTTCGAGCGCACCTGCGAGCCTAAAGTGATGGGATATACAAACCCGTTTACCGAAGGTGGTGTCGTCATGCGGTCGACATCCGGATTGAAGGTCGGTGGGGCAGTATTCGTATCCACCCCTCCAACCGCCGGCACGGTTTGGGCAGGAGTCTCCGGCGACTGTGCCCAGATCATGATCGAAAACAAACTCATTCCAAAAAGAACGACAACTGATCGAAGCGCCATTAAGCAAGTTGGCTGGGAAAGGGTCATTTCACGGTACGACGATCGTGTCGCGCGGCTGAAGCTTGGTATTTTCCGAGGGACTCTGACCTTTGATTACTTCTTTGTAATTGAAAGGGATGCGCGTCTGCGTTCCATCCACGTTTTGCCGTAGAACATAGATGGACTTTTTCTTGGCAAAATCGCGAAACCCTCCGGCTACAGCGATCGCGTCAAGTACAGTTGCAGCGGTTGCCAAAGGATACGAACCTGGCTTGACCACCTGGCCCATGATGTTGAACTTCTGACTGTTGATCTGCTGGACAATTACGGTCACTTCAGGTTCGGAGATGTAGTTCTTGAGCCGTTCGGCAATGTCCTGTTCCAAGTTGAAAGGCGTACGCCCCGCAGCCTGCAGTTCTCCGACTAGCGGCAGCGAAATCTTTCCATCCGACCGGACTGGGACCGAGCGGGAGATCTCAGCTTCCTTCCAGACACTGACTGCCAGCACGTCATCATTGCCGATTACAAAGCTGTTGTCGTGCGGCTTCCCTTCCGAATCCTGTGCTGTCGCCCTTTGAGATTGCTCTTTCGTCGGTGTAGGAGCCTGGTTCCCTGCTGTTGCGTTTTGTCCATAGAGAGCAGCTGACAAGAACAAAGGCCCAAGAACAGCGATCATTCCCGTATTCCAGATGCCTTCTCTGTTTGAGTTCATAGCGGATCCCTTAGCCATTCATGGCCACGACTCTACGATACTGCCCTGCCATTCCTTCCGTTGCCCTTACTCTCCTCATCGCGGAGAGGAAAGCTCTCCATCACTGAAGAAGGAAAGGACTCAGAAGCACTCATGTGGTATTGATCGATTTTGTACAGCAGCGTCCGATAACTTACCTGCAGCAACCGCGCGGCTGCTTTACGGTTCCAGCCTGTTTTCTGCAACGCAATTCCAATTGCATTTCTTTCCGCTTCCGACTTAACCGTTTCTATTAACGATTTGAGTGATTTGATATTCGAGCGCGCATCCTCGGACACTTTATCTTTCGGCTGGCTGTTCCCAGCTGCATGGTCGGCAGCAACTTTGGAATCGGATCCGGTGAAAACGTGCTGGCCGTTGCTCTTTCCTAGTTCCGCTCGCAAGCCATTGAAGTTGAGATCCTTTTCGCCGACCATTAAGTATCGCTTCACAAAGCTCTCGAGCTCTTTCAAATTCCCAGGCCAGGAATAATTTCTGCAAGCATTTAGCACCGACGGAGAGAAAGTCCGCGGTGGAAGTCCGTATTGCCGGGACAGCCGGTGCATCAAGTGCTGCATCAGAACCGTGATTTCGCCACGCCGTTGCCACAGCGAGGGGACCTGGATCATGAAAGCACTCAGCCGGTAGTACAAATCCTCTCGTAGCTTTCGCTCAGCAAGAGCCCGTTCAATGTTTACGCTCGTCGCTGCCAAGACTCGGATATCGATAGCTGATGGCTGACCTATTCCGGTCTTGTGAAATGCTTTGCTCTGCAGCACGTGCATCAACCGGCCCTGAATGCTGAGCGGCATCTCGGTAATTTCATCGAAGAAAATCGTGCCTTTATCAGCCCGGCCGAACTTTCCAGATCCAGTGCGTCCGTCCCCTCCAGAAGTGCTTCCGAACAATTCAAGCTCCAGCAATTCAGCAGGCATATCCGCACAATTGATCTTCAGGAACTCGAATCCAGAGCGAATCGATAACTTGTGAATCAGTTTCGCAACAGCATCCTTCCCGCTGCCTGCCTCTCCTAGGATAAGAACGGGAACGTCGGTTTCCGCGAGCAGTTGCACCTGCATTCGTAGCTTCTGGCTGACCGGACTAGCGCTGACGAAGAAAGAATCAGGACCGAGTTGCTCAATGTCTTCACTCGCGACGTCACCTTTTCCATCCAGGTGAGACAAAAGATGTCGCTGAACGATCCACTCGAGTTGAGCATCATCCAGGGGCTTAATCAGCACTTCCTGAGCGCCAACCCTGATCGCCTCCTCGTTGCGTTCTGCGTCTTCCGAAAAACAAATCACAACAACGGGTAGCGTGGGATGAATTCGCCGCAGCCACCGAAGGATGTGTTGAGCATCCCCATCGCCGCGAGGCAGGTCGAGCAGGAGTAAATGAGGCACCGGCCCGGATTGTATGCGTTCGATGGCTTCCCACGCACTCGCCGCAGTCTCGACTTGCCAGTCGTGGGAGTCAGACATCGACCAGAGCGGAGCAAGCACGGTCGATTCCCGGCTTACCACGAACAATCTCATAGTTTCGACTAGTTTTTCTGTCACTGGCGGGGGGCTCCTCGGAAAGAGGCTGGTAGCTTTCGAACTTAGACCGCTTCTACCTGATAACCTTTAACGCGAACTGCAAGCGACCTTTGAATGGCATCGATAGAGATGACGAGGGTCTCGTCTCCATTGCGCGAAGTCAAAATTCCCTCTAAGCCATCCAATGCGCCGCTCCGGATCCGGACGCGTTGCCCAATCTTCAAAAATGGATGCGCAGCCCACGGAACATTTCCTTCAATCAAAGCACGCACGCTGTCAACTTGTTCGGTGGGAATCGGCGTACCCTCACCTTGGCTCCCCACCAGGCCCAAAACACCATCCACTCGAAGAATGCGAAGACGTTCCGAGCGAATCGGCGTGAACTGGGCAAATACATAGCAGCTGAATAATGGCAGTTGTACCGTCTTCTTGCGGTCGCTCCAACGATGCACTTCCGTGACGATAGGCAAGAAGGTCTCAACTCCGCGCTCCGCTAATCGCTGAACAACGAGTTTCTCGTGACGAGGACGCGTGTGAAGGGCATACCATTGACTCTCCAATGCCGCGACGGGAGCTGATTCCAGAGACTGCCAAACTTGACTGATGGCCATAGCTTCGCCCTCTGAGTTACATGCTTCCGTAACCCTTAATCGACTAGACGACTCGGTTGGTGAGATCTCAGTCTGAGATCTTAGGGGGAAATAAAACCAGCAAACCCACGGGGAAGGGCATTTCTCGATTCAACAAAGAAGCTTGACGCTTATTTTTCGGCCTACGCCAGCTCTCTGGGACTTCAGGGGAGGAAAGAAACTAACGGAATCCGTGAGGCTCAGATCCCACAACAAATCCTAACACATTCATGCCTCGGTTTGCATACTTTATTCCGTTCGCAAACAAATGTCTGTAATGGCGACCACAAACCCTTGTGATTGCAACACCATTCCTTTGCAAGCGCTTGCAACCTTTGCCACCTCAAGGAAGAATTGACTGGTGTTCGTCAAGCCTTGCAACGACTCTAACGGCATAGCTTCGCCCAGTCGATCACATTCTGTGTTGATTCCAATGCCACTTTGCTGTTACTCGAAACTACCGGGGGATTGTCCGCACGCTCTGGGGAGTGTATTGCCTTGGTGCAAACACAACCTACTGCCATCTGCACGCCGTTGCAAGGAGCATATATTCCTATCGCATAAATTCTCCTGTGTACCGGAGTAGGACATACCAAGCCTAGAGTGTATTGCCCCAGAGATGTATTTCTCTATCAGTGCAGTTCACGGCGGTCATCTGGGGGGAGACTCCTATACCATATCGCGTTGATTCAATGACACTTATTTCGATAGCCCCAGATTGCTGTCCGACCCATTCGAACATTTTGCTATCGGGGATACTCTGTTTAGGGCTACTCGTCCGCCTGAGTGCAGCAGTTTGCATACTTCTGCTATCCGTTGCAACCATCACTTGCAAACCGCTTGCACACGTAAAGCCGATTTGAGTACTATTGGTGCGAGCTCTCACGCTGACAATTCCCATCTGTCCTAGCAGCCAGGAGTTTCAAAGACTCTCCCCTTCAATTGTGGCGCGCAGGTCCTGAACGTTACGCGGCTCAAGGAAATAACTAGTGATGACGCGGATTCTAGTGGCCGATAGTTCCCGAATACACACTCGTCTCCTGGCAGAATCTCTGACCAGAGAGGGAGATCTAAAGGTAATTCCTTTCGAATCCGAATCTTCCGGGTTGATCGCCGCAGCCGCCAGCCGGGACATCGATGTTCTCATCGTAAGTTCAAAGCTTGACGATCAGCCTGGGAGAGGCTTTGAGATCCTGGCCGAGTTGCGAAGTATTCGTCCCGATCTTTTTTCGATTGTGCTGCTTGATTCCTCCAAAGACGAACCTGTATTGCAGGCTTTTCGATCGGGTGCCAGAGGAGTCTTCGATAAGAACGACAGGCCTGAATTACTCGGGAAGTGCGTTCGCAGTGTATGCCGCGGACAGGTCTGGGCGAATAGCGATCAACTGGATATTCTCGTTCGCGCCCTCGCCAATACTCCCGTCATACGTGCGACAAATGCAGACGGAGTAAACCTGCTTTCAGAACGCGAGTTGCAGGTGGTTCGTTGCTTGTCGGAAGGACTTACAAATCGCGAAATCGCGGAACGGCTAAGCCTGAGTCAGCATACGGTAAAGAATTATCTTTTTCGAGTTTTTGAGAAACTTGGGGTCTCGAGCCGCGTCGAACTGTTGTCGATGACTCTTACCCGATCGGCTTCTGCCCCAGCTTCGCTCTCCAAAAGGGACGGACATTCCCCTGAGGAGTCAGACTTGATTGAGGATCTGGCGTATGCCGGTCTGCCGGCCGCTCAACTGGCTCTCGCGCAGGTGTTTTTGGCGCGAAGAAGCGGACCCCAGGATCTCGTCGACGCTTACATGTGGTACCTCGTTGCGATTGAACGTGCGGTCAAGGCAAAGGATTTCATCACAAACCTGCTGACTCCGGAACAACTTGAGGAGTCCAAAAGGAAGGCCGCAACTTGGGCACCCATGCAAAAGCGGGCTGATTCTTCTTCCAGCGAAAAACTCCAGCTTCAAATTAAGCGCCCCAGTTCCAAACTCGTGGGACGGGCTGAGCGAAACGCTCATTGAACCAGCCTACTCTGGTACGTCACCGGTACAGACGCGCAGTTCAAGTCGCCGAACAGCGTCACTGCACTCCGCGCGAATAATAGCAAACGAGAAACCAAAAAGGCGAAATTGCGATTGTGCGCCGAAAAGATATGCAAACTCTCCTGAGTTCTTGCGGACAGTCAACAAGTAGCTCTCTCAGGTCGCCGAGCCAGCGATTGGCGATTTACGGTGAAGCAAGGTGGGTGTATCGTCAAAGGGTCATCGTCCCAAAGGCCATGTCCATTTGCACCCAATCACCGATTAGGTGACTAGGGGTTACGTCCTTTTGGCCAATGGGCGGCTGGCGGTATGTACGAAGGACACCTACCGCCGAACCCCGGGCAATACCACACTAGATTCGATGAGCCGTCCCCCGAGTTCATGGAAGAGAAACGTCGGGTCACGGTTCGCTAGACGAATATGCCAAAGACCGTGGCTCGTTGCTCACAATCTGTTCTAAAAGTAGCTGGCGTGCTGTTTCTTCTCGCCGGACTCGCCTTCCTGGCTGGTTGCCAAGGCGTGAGTTCGGGGGGATCGGACTCTCCTGGACAGCAATCGGGCGCACTCTCGCTGAGCAGCACGAAAATTACTTTCGGAACCGTCACAATTGGCAGCAATCAAACCTTCTCGGATACCATCACCAATACTGGCGGAGCAAGTGTCACCATCTCCCAAGTGACAATCGATGGCACGGGATTTGCCCTAAGCGGAATCAACGCCCCGTTGACACTCGCGGTCGGAGACAGCACAACTTTCGCGGTCAAGTTCACTCCGGCTAATGCGGGAACTGCAACCGGAGATGTCACAATCACTTCGACAGCCAGCGACTCCAATCTGACGATCCCATTAGAAGGAGCCGGCACTTCTGCTGTTGGCCAGCTGAGCGTCGCCCCCGCCACTCTCGACGTCGGCAACGTAGCGGTCGGGACCAGCGGGACTGCTTCCGGCACCCTGACGGCAACTGGAGCGAATGTTACGGTGACCGCGGCAACCACTGACAATTCGGTGTTCGCCATCGGGGGCCTGTCGCTTCCCTTAACGATTCTCGCCGGTCACAGCGTACAGTTCACCATTACCTTCAGCCCCCTAGTCATAGGCGCGGCGAGTGCCACCCTTACGATCGCTAGCGATGCTCAGCCATCGACGATTACAGAATCGCTAGCAGGAACCGGCACAACAAGCTCAAACTCCAATCACAGCGTCGCGCTGTCGTGGAATCCGAGCACCTCGTCTGGAATCGCTGGCTACAACGTGTATCGCGCGACCTACACCAATTCGTGCGGATCGTTTGCGAAGATCAACGGCTCGCTGGACGCTAATACGGTTTATACCGATTCGAATGTGGTGGACGGTGCATCGTACTGCTACGCGACTACAGCGGTGAATTCGAGCAACGAGGAAAGCTCACCATCTAACGTCGTTTCGAATGTTCAGATCCCGACGCAATAGTGCAAAGCGGTTCGGGCTGTGAGACTGCGCTCACGGAAGATGCTGGTTTCGGGGTTCACGAATACAATTTGATCGGTTGTACGACTCGTGTAATCGCGCCGTTCGGACTCGGCTGATCTGGCTTTAACCCGCAGCGCAAGGAAGCGAAGAGTCCGAGGAGTTGTCCGAAGATAACGTCGATGACCGGACGGTAGTAGTCCGGAAAATCCGCAGGGAGATCAAGGGACAGGCAATCATCGACAAAATCAGTCACATCCTTGGTGTCCCCCGCAGTGACGGCCAGTCTCACCCGGCCCAGCCGCTTCTTATCGATCTCCCGCAGTAAATCCAATTCATACCCGCGACGCCGTGCTTCACCCGATAAAAAAGCCACGAACAGGCACTGCCCGTCCACGCTCGACATTGGACCGTGCCGCAGACCAAGCGGCGATTCCGCCAACGTAGTTACTCGTCCCGCGCTTAATTCGACAACTTTCAGTGCACATTCATCGGCCACGCCGCGAAGTCCACCGGTGCCGACGAAGCAAGCTCGAGTGCATCCCAATGTCGTGACCTGCGCTGCGACCTGAGCGGCGGTTGGGATGAACTTCTTTCCGCTCTCGGACAAGAGCGATATCACTCTTCCAAAGTCTTCGATCGTGTCGAGATGTCCGGCGCACTGCCCAGCCAGCAACATGTTGCTGAACGAGCTGGTCATCGCCAGACCGCGATCGTTCACCGAATCGTCCAGGACCAATACCGTGGCCCGGTCAGGATGCTGATCGCACAATTGCGCCATTCGCCCTTGCTCGTTGCAGGTGATGACTAGGTGGTGAATCTGGCGATGGCGGCCCAGTGCCCGCTCGAGCAGCGCCACTCCCTCCGGACTTTGCCCCGAACGCGAAAATGAAATCCACAGATATTCGCGTCCCGGACTGTGAAAGTCGTCGAATTCCGTCAGGAGAGTTGTGCTGGGAATGGCCCAGGCGTCACAGTTCCAGCAACTACGAAGAAGAGGTGCAAGAGCGCGCCCGCTGTAATCCGAAGTGCCAGCTCCCACCAGGTAGACGGCGGGAGAAGCCGTACTGCCCCGGCCGATTCCGGCGCGCCGCAGTCCGTCGTGCAGACGATGCCTTTGCGCCTTGCAGATCTGAAATGTTTTGATCCATGTCTCAGGCTGCTGCCAGATTTCGCGAGGAGTGTGCTCGATCCCGCGCTCAACACGCTCCCGTTCCGGCAACTCAAGCAGTATCTGCAACGGATCTGACAAGAAATCCCTCCGCGATAAAAGACACAGTAGTCTATTACACACGACCCGCCGTTGAAAAGATTTCGAAAGAAAAAGAAATATCGTTCGGAAGGAAACGTTAGGCCCACAATCGCCCACACGCATTTCCTACCGGCGGTTAGAAGCTATCTTCGGCAAGCCTACGCAGTTCACCGCATACAACCACTACAGAGTTCCAGCAACTAAACTGGATATGCTTTTTTCCAAGGAGAACCAAATGAACCTGGGTTCACAGTGGCTCAGATGTGTGCTTCTGGCTGGAGTGGTCACCGGATCGCTGGCAGGGATTGCCTGTGAAAGTCATCATCACTATCGCGTGTATGATCCTTACTACACGGATTATCACCAATGGGACAACGGCGAAGTTGTCTATTACCGCCAGTGGTCGGACGAAACTCACCGGGACTGGCATCGCGACTTCCGCAGGCTGCCACCGAATGAACAGAAAGAATACTGGACGTGGCGCCACAATCACGGCGACCACGATCACGATCATGATCACCACTGAGTTTCACGTTCATCGATTCCAAATGAGAACAGGCTCTCAACTAGCCAGGGCGTTGAGAGCCTGATCCGTCGTAGTCAACCTCGCTCCCATCTGTTGCCACCGCTTAATACTTGAAACCCCATCCTCCGACTTCAGAGTCTCAATCGCGTCTGTTACGACAGCCACCCGCCTCCCCCGCTGCAACAATCCCATCACCGCACAATTCACGCAAAACTCTGTAACAACACCGAAAACTACAAACTCTGCTCGAGTGCCGAGCGTGTTCACCAAGGCGTCAGCATGCAGCGTCTGGAATACATCAAGCGTTTGCTTTTCCAACAGAACTTGCTGATACCCCCATACATCTTCGGGCAATTTTGCCGCAGCTGTGTTTTCGACGCGAGCAACTTTCTCTGTGATCGCTTCCGCAACTAATTCCGAACCTTTTTCGCCTTTCAGGCAATGGGGCGGGAAAATTTCAAACTCCGGGTCGTTGCGCGCATGAAAATCGCCGCTGGATACAAGAAGAACTTTTCCCTGACGCGCTGCATCAGTGAGCCTCCGGATGTTGGGAAGCAATTTCTCAGCGCCGGGGACATACAGGCGCCCGCCCGGCAACACGAAATCACGTTGCACATCCACTTCCCAGAAAATGAAGTCGCGAGAAACCATGGCTCCCCTTTGGTTTCAGCTTACAACAGTCGGCAATCGCTTCACCGGGTAACCAGCGTCGCGTATGATTTGTGGGCTTACGTACGCGGGGGACCGGACTTGATGAGCCAGGACACATCCGCAGGATCTTCAACTTCCACGAAACTTGTAGTACGAAATATCGGACTACTTCTCAGCGGCGACCTCGATCGTCCGATTCTCGATGCGGATACTGTGATGGCGGTTAACGGAATCATCCAGGCCGTCGGTCGCGAAAAAGACATCGATGCGAGCGGCGCGACAACCATTATTGATGCCAAGGGAACTGCGCTTGCTCCTGGTCTGATCGACAGCCACGTGCATCCAGTGTGCGGCGACTGGACACCGCGCCAGAATCAGCTTGGATGGATCGACAGCTGTTTGCACGGCGGCGTGACGACGATGATTTCCGCAGGCGAGGTCCACACCCCGGGACGGCCGAAAGACATTGTCGGGCTGAAGGCAATGGCTATTTTTTCGCAACGCGCATTCCAAGCATTCCGTCCTTCCGGCGTAAAGATTTATGCCGGAGCTCCTGTTCTTGAGCAAGGCATGGTCGAGGATGACTTCAAGGAGTTAGCGGCAGCAGGAGTGAAACTTCTGGGCGAAGTCGGGCTGGGTAGCGTGAAAGACGGCACAACAGGCCGTCGCATGGTGGCATGGGCCAGGAAATACGGGATTCAAAGCACGATCCACACTGGCGGGCCCTCGATCCCAGGATCCAGCTTGATTGATAAAGACATGGTCCTTGAAACGGATGCCGATGTAATAGGCCACGTCAATGGTGGCCACACTGCCCTTCCCGACGAACAGATCACAGATTTGTGTGAGCGTTCTCCGCGAGCTCTTGAAATCGTTCACAACGGGAATGAGCGCGCAGGATTACTCGCGCTACGAACCGCCAAGGAACTAAAACAGCTTCACCGAGTCATTCTTGGGACTGATTCTCCTGCCGGGTCGGGCGTTCAACCACTCGGAATTCTGCGGACCATTTCTATGTTGTCTTCGCTGGGAGAATTTCCAGCAGAGCAAGCGATCTGCCTCGCGACTGGCAATACCGCCAAGATCCGTAACCTGAATTGCGGATTGATAGCTCCCGGCCGCGAGGCCAGCTTCGTCTTCCTAGATACAGCTCAGCAATCAGGGGGGAAAAACTTACTCGACAGTATTCAAAAGGGAGATTTAGCCGGCGTGGGAATGGTCGTAACCGATGGCACGGTCAGCATCCAGCGCAGCCGCAACACTCCACCTGCTACGCGAGTCCCCGAGGTCGTGCGTGCGTAAACTGCTGGCCATCGTTCCTGTTGGTTTGATCCTGGCTGCATTCTGCATCGCACAGAGTTCTATACCCGAATGGTGCCGCGCCCTTCCCCGCCCTGAGTACAAGACCCTTAAGCGAGTGGCCGTCACGGATGCGTGGTTCGAGGTCTACGAACCTGCCACAGGCGTCTTCGCGATTTATGAGCCGCATCAATCGGAAGAGACAATCGGTTATCTGGTTACGGGTGAGAAGCGGGCAGTTCTCTTCGACACTGGAATGGGCATCAGCGACATCAGGAAAATAACTACCGAGCTGACGAAGCTCCCGATCGTGGTTCTGAACTCGCATACCCACAACGATCATGTCGGCGGTAACTGGGAATTCGACACGATCTACGGGATGGACACGGATTTCACGCGTCAGAATGCCCGCGGATCACGGGAAGACGCGCAGGCTGAGATTGCACCCGGCGAGATCTGTGGGAGCCTCCCAGTTGCATTCGACAGGGCGTCATACGAGACACGTCCTTGGAAAATTACGCATTACATTCACGATGGCGAAACGATCGACCTCGGGGGGCGGTCGCTCGAGGTAATCGCCACTCCCGGTCACACGCCTGACGCGATCTCGCTGCTCGATCGCGCAAATGGGTTACTCTTCACCGGGGATACGTACTATCCTGCGCCGATTTGGTTATTTCGGCCCGAGACCGATCTGGATGCTTATGGCCGGTCGATTCGACGTCTGGCCGCACTTGCACCAAAAATCAAGCTCGTTCTCGGCGCTCACAACATTCCGGTTGCCCAGCCTAAGGTCCTTACCGAGTTGGTTTCCGCCTTCGACACGGTTCGCAGCGGGAAAGTCCCGCCCACGCCTGACTCGCCCGGGAAAGTGCGATACAGGAGCGGGGATATCGTTTTCCTGATGCGGGCTCCAGCAAAATAGCAAGCTGCATCTCCCCATCTTGTTCAGCACCCGGTGAGCACAGATCTAACTTCCATTGTATTTATCTATGTATCCTGGTACATTGGTACGACATGGACGATCCAAAGCTACAGGTTGAGCGCGTACAGACTGGGGTGCGAATGGAAAAGCGCATCCTCAAAGTCCTGAAGGCATTCGCTGAATATCACGATATGACTCTTGGCGATGTGCTGGAGGGTATTGTTCTGCATGCTTTCGACGGCAAGACGCCGTTTAGCCCAGCTTCCCTGGAAAAAATCCGCGATTTGAAAAAGTTCTACGAACTCGATCTCGATTCAGGTGCAAGCCATCGGCTGAAGGAGATCAAATCGAAATCTCCGCGGATGCGGCAAAAGGAATAGCACGATGAACTCGAAATGTGGAATGACTGTTCTACGATTCGCCTTGGGAATTGTGATTTTGATTCAGGCCGTGATGTTCGTGCTTCCAGGCGCTGCACACTCATTCGCACGGACGGGCATGCCAGGAATTGTCCGGCTCGTGCTCGGATTCGGTGAAATCGCCGGATGCATTCTCTTGCTCATTCCCGCAACAGTGGTCCGAGGCGCGTGGCTCCTCCTTGCAGTATTGGTGATGGCAATTTTTCTGCACCTGCTGCATGGGCTTTATGGAATCGGAAATCTGGTCGTCTATGCGGCAGCCGCGCTCGCCATTGCGGTGGGAAAGTCATGAGCAATACACGGTCCTGCCCGCCAGCAGCTCTTGTCCCGTCGCTCACAATGTCGACGACTTTCGGCTCACTGACGAACTCTGAAGTAATCGACTCTTTCGAAGCCGATAATCTGGCCGGCGAGTTCCATCATATTCAGCATGTTCGGCTAGCTTTTGCCTATCTGTCGGAATACGCGGCACTCGAAGTGTTGCGCCGCTTTTCGCTTGCGCTAAAGCAGTACACTACCGCTCGCGGCAAACCTCAGCGCTATCACGAAACCATCACTTATGCTTATCTTTTCTTAATCCGTGAACGGATGGCGCAGAGTCCAAGGGCCGACTGGGATGCCTTCGCAGAGGTCAACCCAGATCTCTTTTGCTGGAAGCCGGGGATCCTCGAGCGATACTATCGTGAATCCACCCTGAAGTCTGATCTGGCACGTTCCGTTTTTCTCTTCCCCGACAAGATCGCCGAAGTCTGATACTCTGTCCGCTGTCTCTTGCTCCACACTCACGTCCAACAAACATGCGCCGACACCTTCTCGCTGCCATCCTTCTTACTCTCAACGTTGTTCACGCCCAAAGCATCCGCAATGGCGAAGATGTCCTTCGTGCGATGCATGACCGCTACGCCTCTTCCTGGTACAGCACCGTCACCTTTGTCCAGAAGAGCACAACCTACAAGGCAGACGGCACGAGTTCGGCGGAGACCTGGTATGAAGCGGCGTCAGTCCCAGGCAAATTGCGGATCGACATCGGTCCACCGAGCGATGGTAAGGGTTACATCTTCGATGGCGGCAATCTGACCGTAGTCAAAGAGAATAAAGTGGCCGCCACCCAGAAGGATTTGAACATTCTCATGGTGCTTGGATTCGATGTATATCGGCAGTCGCCCGACACCACGATCAAGATTGTCAAAGACGAAGGATACGATCTTTCGAAGCTGCATGAAGATACGTGGGAAGGCAAACCCGCCTACGTAGTGGGTGCGGATAAAGGAGATGTGAAATCAAAGCAGTTCTGGATCGCGAGAGACACCTTGTTGTTCCTTCGAGTGATTGAGCCTTCGCGGGGAGATACCGCAAAGCTCAACGATATCCGCTTCATTCACTATCAACCTCTGGCTGGTGCATGGATCGCTGCAGGAGTTGAAGTTTATTCCGATGGGAAGAAGGTGTTTTCCGAGGATTACTCGGATATTGAAGCGAATGTGAAGCTCGATCCAGGAACTTTTGACCCCGAGAAGTTCGCCTCAACGCATTGGGAGA
>Ga0335071_10004073_pt1 | contig 15309 bp, 11 predicted proteins | sample Lox_Sample_15_FD_206724 | JGI IMG/M metagenome (GOLD analysis project Ga0335071, IMG submission 206724) | Soil microbial communities from Loxahatchee National Wildlife Refuge, Florida, United States - Lox_Sample_1.5 | ecosystem: Environmental > Terrestrial > Soil > Wetlands | place: USA... | reverse complement strand
AAAAGACGTTGTCCCGGGCGAATTCCTCGGGCCGGGCCCCGAAGAAGAACAGGCCCAGGAAGGCGAGGAGGAAGAATTTCCGGTGGCGCTTGACGATCTCGGGCATGCCGGATCCTCACCGACCCGACGGCGCGCCGGCCCGCCGGGTCGAACGAATGTCTTCATCGCACAAGATAGTGAGCCTCACGTCTGAATTCACACAATATATTGGGAGCTGATAGTTACGGGGGGCTTCAATCTACCCGAAAACAGGCTCCCTGTCAAGCCCGGAGGCCGCCCCGGCGCGCCTTTGACTTTTCGGTCGATTCTTATATAATCACGTGTCTCATTCTTAGCTCTTCAAAGGACGTGTCATGTCGAATATCGGGTCGTACGAGGATCGCTACAAGGATTTCTCCTGGTCGGTCGCCGAGAGAGAGCTCGACATCCGGCCGGGCAAGCCGATCAATATCGGCTGGTACTGCTCCGACCGCATCTGCGCCCAGGGCAAGGGAGACAAGGTCGCGTTCATCTGGGAAAGCATGACCGGCGTCGAAAAAACCTTTACCTATCACGATATCCGGCGCCTCAGCAACTCCTTCGCCGTCTACCTGCGGGGCCTGGGCCTGAAGCCCCAGGAACGGATCTGCCTGTTCATGGACAAGGTCCCCGAGCTCTACATCGGGCTCCTGGGCATCCTGAAGATGGGCGGCATCGCCCAGCCCCTGTTCTCGGCTTTCGGCGACGAATCGCTCTTCGTCCGGCTGGACAACGCCCAGACCTCGGCCATCATCACCCAGAAGAAGCACGCCCCCAAGGTCCGCAAGATCCTGGACAAGCTGCCGAGCCTGCGCCATATCATCATCGTCGACCATGACGGCAAGGCCCCCCTCAAAGACCGCGACATCGCGTTTTCCCTGGAAAAAGCCGAGCCGGTCGAGACCTTCGAGGCTTACCCCACCGAGGCCGAGACCCCGTCGCTCCTCCACTACACGTCGGGCACGACCGGCCAGCCCAAGGGCGTCAAGCACGTCCACTATTCGATCGTCTCCCAATACATGACCGCCAAGTGGGTCCTCGACATCCGCGACGACGACGTCTATTGGTGCACCGCCGATCCCGGCTGGGTCACCGGCACGTCCTACGGCATCATCGCTCCCTGGTGTCTGGGCGTGACCCAGTGCGCGATGGACGTCGGGTTCTCGGCCGAGGCCTGGTACAAGTTCATCGAGAAGCACAAGATCACCAACTGGTACTCCGCGCCGACGGCCATCCGCTCCCTGATGAAGGCCGGCGACGAGATCGTCAAGAAATACGACCTTTCCTCCCTCCGGCAGCTGGCCAGCGTCGGCGAGCCGCTCAACCCCGAGGCCGTCATCTGGTCCGAGCGCGTGTTCGGCAAGGCGTTCCTGGACACCTACTTCCAGACCGAGACCGGCTCGATCATGATCACCAACTATCCCGGGATGAAGATCAAGCCGGGCTCCATGGGCAAGCCGTTTCCCGGGATCACGGCCACCGTCCTCGACCCCAAGAGCTACGCGCCCTACGCCGACACCGGGAAGATCGGGCTCATCGCCATCCGCCCGGGCTGGCCGGCGATGATGCGGACCTACTGGAACAACGAGGAGACCTACCAGAAGAAGTTCAAGAACGGCTGGTACATGACCGGCGACCGGGCCAGCATCGACAAGGAAGGCTACTTCTGGTTCGTCGGCCGCGACGACGACATCATCAACACCGGGGGCCACCTCGTCAGCCCCTTCGAGGTCGAATCGGCCCTTCTCGAGCACCCGGCCATCGCCGAGTCGGCGGTGGTCAGCAAGCCCGATCCGATCAACATGGAGGTCGTCAAGGCCTTCGTCACCCTCAAGACAGGTTTCACGGCCAGCGCCGACCTCGACCTCGAGATCATGAACTTCATCCGCAAGAAGCTCTCGCCCCTGGCCATGCCCCAGGAGATCACCTTCGCCGATGCGCTGCCCAAGACCCGGAGCGGCAAGATCATGCGCCGCATCCTCAAGGCCCAGGAGTGGGGCGAGGAGATCGGCGACACCTCCACCCTCGAGAACGACTGAGTGAGCCTTCGCCGTTCCGGCCGGCGCCCCGCCCTTGACCCGGCGCCGGCCGGGGCGAGATCATAACGACAAGGAGAGCACATCATGGCCGACGAACTCAAAGACATCATCCTCAAGTACGTCACGGCGGAATACCTCGAGGAGGGCGCCGATCCCCTGGCCTACGACTCGCCCCTCATCTCGGGCGGCATCGTCGATTCCTTCTCCATGGTCTCCTTGAAGCGCTTCTTGGAGAACAAGTACAAGATCTCGATCCCCGACGACCAGGCCACCCCCGAGGCCTTCGACACGGTCGACAAGATCGCCGCCCTGGTCCGGCGGTTCACCAAGGCCTAAGGCCATGGCTTACAGCGACAAGACGCGCGCCGCGTACCAGGGCACGCTCCAGGGCCTCCTCGACGCCGGCCTGTTCAAGCAGGAGCGGTTCATCCATTCCTCCCAGGCGGCCGACATCGAGGTCGAGTTCCCCACGGGCTCGTCCCTGCGCAAGGTCATCAACATGTGCGCCAACAACTACCTCGGGCTGTCGAGCCATCCCGAGGTCGTGGCCGCGGCGCACGAAGGCCTGAAGACCCGGGGCTACGGCATGTCTTCGGTCCGGTTCATCTGCGGCACCCAGGACATCCACAAGGAGCTCGAGGCCCGGACGACCCAGTTCCTCGGGACCGAGGACACGATCCTCTTCCCTTCCTGCATGGACGCCAACGCCGGCGTGTTCGAGGCGGTCCTGACCAAGGACGACGTCATGATCTCGGACCGGCTCGTCCACGCTTCGCTCATCGACGGCATCCGCCTCTGCAGCGCGATGCAGGACACCTTCAAGCACTCCGACATGGCCCATCTCGAGGAGAAGCTCCAGATGCACCAGGACCGCCGGCTGCGGCTGGTCATCACCGACGGCGTGTTCTCCATGGACGGCGACACGGCCAAGCTCGACGAGATGGTCGCCCTGTGCGAGAAATACGACGCCATGCTCCTCGTCGACGACTCCCATTCGACGGGCTTCATCGGCAAGACGGGGCGCGGCACGCACGAAAAGTACGGCGTCGTGGGGAAGATCGACATCATCACCACGACGTTCGGCAAGGCCCTCGGCGGAGCGACGGGCGGCTGCGTCTCCGGCCGCAAGGAGCTCGTCGAGATGTGCCGCCAGAAGGCCCGGCCCTACCTCTTCTCCAACACCATCGCCCCGGTCGTCGTGGCCGGCGTCCTCAAGGTCTTCGACATCCTGACTCGCTCGACCGAGCTCCGCGACAAGCTCGAACGGAACGCCGCTTATTGGCGCAAGGGCCTGACCGAGGCCGGGTTCGTCCTCAAGGAAGGCGACACGCCGATCGTGCCGGTCATGCTCTTCAACGCCAAGCTGGCCCAGGACGTCTCCCGGGCGCTTTACGACGAGGGCATCTACGCCGTCGGCTTCTTCTTCCCCGTCGTCCCCCAGAGCCAGGCCCGCATCCGGACGCAGCTGTCGGCCGGCCACGAGATCCATCACCTCGACAAGGCGCTCGACGCGTTCATCAAAGTGGGCAAGAAGCTCGAGATCCTGGGCAAGACGCGCCAGGAGATCATCGCCCGCTACGGGATGTGACGCGGGGCGCCCCGCGATCCCGGAGCCGCTCCCGGAGGACGACGATGGAGACCAAGCTCGCCAACCCCGCCCCGCTCGGCCTGATGGGCTTCGGCATGACGACCGTCCTGCTGAACCTCCACAATGCCGGGCTTTTTCCCCTGAGCGCCGTGGTCCTGGCCATGGGCATCTGCTACGGCGGGATCGCCCAGATCATCGCCGGGATCATGGAATTCAGGAGGGGCAACACCTTCGGCGCCACGGCCTTCACCTCCTACGGGCTGTTCTGGCTGTCGCTCGTGGCCACCTGGCTCATCCCCGGCCTGAACGTCCCGGCCGGCGGCAAGACGCCGGACGCCTTCATGGGATTCTATCTCCTGCTCTGGGGCGTGTTCACTTTCTTCATGTGGCTCGGGACCTTCGGCAAGAACCGGGCCCTCCAGCTCGTCTTTCTCAGCCTGACGGTGCTGTTCGCCCTCCTGGCCCTCCGGGATTGGACCGGCGCGGCCTGGATCGGCGCGATCGCCGGCTACGAAGGCCTTGTCTGCGGATTGTCGGCCGTCTACCTGGCCGTGGCCGAAGTCTTGAACGAGGCTCGGGGCCGCAGCGTCCTGCCCATCGGCGAAAGCCGGATGTGATCCCCCCGAGGGGGGTGCTTCCGCGGGAAGCGCTCCCCTCGTCCTCTTGACCCCACGAAATTCGGCAAGGCGCGGTCGGGCGCGGACGCGCCCCGCCGGCCGGGCGTCAGTCCCGTCCGATCCGCAGGCGCGAGAGAGACCAGGCGCCGGCGAGCGGCCCGAGCGTCAGGAAGGAAAACGCCCAGCGCCAGCCGACATGCCTGGAGATCCAGGCGATGAACGGGATGGACACGACCGTGACCGCGAAACCGACGCCATTCTGGATGGTCAGGGCCGTGCCCGTGTACTCGGCCGGGCAGGTCCGCGTCGCGAGCGCGGAGAACTGGGGAGAATCGGAGACGACGAAGAAACCCCAGACGAGGAGCAGGGGGACGAGCGCGCCGGTCGGCAGCCCGAACAGCGCCGGCGAAAGGGCGCAGAACAGGCCGCTGGTGGCGAGCGAGGCGAGGGCGACCGCCTTCTCCCCCGTCCGGCGCGACACCCAGCCGCCGATCGCGCAGCTCGGAACGCCCACGGCGATGGTCAGGAAGACGACGACCGGGATGCGCGACGCAGCCATCGGCGGCCGCGTCCCCGCGTCTGCCGCGAGGAAGGAGCCGAGCAGGGACCAGAACGCGTAGAGCTCCCACATGTGCCCGAAATAGCCGACCGCCTGGAGCCGGAACGCCCTGTGGCGGAAAACCCGGAAGGCCTCGAGAGGATCGAACCGGGGCGTCTCCCTCAGGTAGGGCCCGTCGGTCAGGGCGAACTTGACGATGGCTCCGCCCGTCAAGGCCAGGCCCGAGGAGATGAGGGCCAGGGCCCGCCAATCGGCCGCGGCGCCGATCGCCAGGAGGAAATGGGGCGTGGCCGTGCCGAAGGTCATGGCCGCGAGCATCAGGCCGAGGCGCCAGCCGATCCGCTCGTTGAACCACTGGGCGACGATCTTCAGGGCCACGGGATAGACGCCGGCCAGCAGGACGCCGGTCAGGAAGCGGAAGGCGACCGCCGCAAGCAGCCCGTTCGCCAGGAGCCCGAATCCGGCGTTGAACGCGGCCGCGCCGGCCGCCGAGGCGAAGAAGACCGTCCGCGTCCGGAAGAGATCGGCCACGTTGAAGACGGCGTAGAGCAGGGTTCCGGCGATGAAGCCCGCCTGGACGGCGATCGTCAGCCCCGACGCTTCGATCTCGCTCAGGCCCCAGCGGGCCTTGAGGACCGCCGCCGCGGCCGTCCCGGTGAACCAGACCGAGGCGCCGAGGAGGATCGAGAGGGAAACCAGGAAAAGGGCGCGATTGGGCTTGCTCATTGCCGGCCGGAGCTTGGGATATTAGAATGAACGAGGACCGAAATCAACATGGTCAAGGTCACCGAAGTCGTCGCCAAGAGCATCCTCAACAAGTGCAAGATCTACGATTACTGCGTCAATGCCTACACGGGCTGCCAGGTCGGCTGCCGCTACTGCTACGCTCGGCTGTTCATGCCCCGCTATTCGGGCCACAGCGAGCCGTGGGGGACGTTCGTCGACGTCAAGGTCAACGCCGTCGACGTCCTGGCCCGGCAGGCCGCCCGGACGCGGAAGAAGGGAATCGTCTGGGTCTCCTCCGTCTGCGACGCCTACCAGCCTCTCGAGGAGAAATACCGCCTCACGCGCGGCTGCCTCGAGGTCCTGGCGGCGAACGGCTTTCCGGTCAGCGTCCAGAGCAAGTCGGCCCTGCTCGGGCGCGACCTGGATGTCTTCAAGCGGTTCGCCGACGTGGAGGCCGGCTTCACCGTCACGACGGACGACGAGAGGATCGCCCGCCTTTTCGAGCCCGGGGCGTCGAGCGTGGCCGAGCGGTTGAGCGCGCTCGCCGCCCTCAAATCGAACGGCATCCGGACGTTCGCCTTCGTCGGGCCGATGCTGCCGGGAGATCCGGAGTCCTTGGCGGCCGCCCTCCAGGGGAAGGCCGACCGGATCCTGATCGACCGGATGAACTATGACGACACGATCCGCGCGTTCTACGCGCGGCACAATCTCGGCTATGCCCTCGAGCCCGCCTTCTTCGAACATACGGCCCGGCGGCTCGTCCGGGCGCTCCGGGCCCGGGGGATGGAATACGAGGTCGTGTGGGGCCATAAGACGGACGGGCCGCCGCCCGGCTCGGATTAAGCCGGCAGGCTGACGCGGCCCCGGAGCGTCTCGAGGACCGCGGCCGCGTCGTCCGGACGGGTCGTCGCCTCGACGCAGACGGGAAGGAGGGCCGCGCCCCGGCTCCCGTAATATTCGAGGAGCGGAATCGTCCGCGCGGCGAAGGTCCGGAGTCGGTCGGCCACCGCCGCGGGAGTATCGTCGATCCGTCCCGCACGGTCGCCCCCCGGATCGAGCCGCAGCCGCTCGCGGATCGTCTCCGCGTCGGTCTCCAAGGAAACGACCGCGAGGACCGAGGCCAAGGGTTCCAGGTCGCGGGCTTGCCCGGCATGGCGCGGCAGGCCGTTCAGGACCAGCAAATCGCGACCCGATAGACCCCGGGCCGCCAGGAAGACCCGTACGATCTTGGCCGCGACGGGAAAATCGGCGTCTTCGAGCAGGGCGCCGGTCTCGAGAGAGCGGCGCAGGACGTCGAGCTCCCGCGGCTCGAGGCCGGGCCCGCCGCGGGCCGCCGCGGCCCGGAGATTCGCCCCGAAATCGAAGTGAGCGCACCGCCGCCCCCAAAGCCCGGTCCGCTCCAGGAGATCGCCCAAGGGGCTTTTCCCCGAGCCGGTCGGGCCCAGCAAGAGGACGGCGGGTTGCGGACGGGCCATGGCGGAACAGACCTTAGACCTAAGGGAAGCGGAAGTCAACCGCGGGCCGACGCCGGCCGGTTTTTGCGGTTCCGGCTTGAAAATCGATCCGGGATTTATTATGATAGCGCCTCGTTGGGAAGTCGTCCAACGGCAGGACTCATGACTCTGGATCATGCAATCAAGGTTCGAATCCTTGCTTCCCAGCCAATCCCCCTGCCCTGATTTTCCCCGGATCATCCCCATGCGTCGCCCGAAAAGGACGGGACCGGTCCGCGCCGCTCGGCCTTGCGGCGAGCGGGGGAAAAACAGTATTATGGCCCTCTCAAGGTCGATCTTCAACCACCCGGCGGGATGGACGAAAAAAGAGATCTCATCTACCACGGCTTTCGAAGGGGGGACGTCATGAAAAAGCCGGCTTTCGCTTTCGCCCTCTGGCTCCTGCTCTCGATATCGGCGAGGGCGCAGACCGCGGAGAATTATGTCGATCTGGGCAACGCGCAGTTCAACCAACAGAACTACGCCGGGGCCATCGAGCTCTACAACCGGGCGATCGCCTTGAACCCAATGTACGCCCTCGCCTTCTACAACCGCGGAACGTCCTATTTGAAGCTGGAGAGATATTCCGAGGCCGTCCCCGATCTCTCCCGCTCGATCGTCCTGGATCCCGCCTATGCCAGCGCCTACTACAACCGCGGATACGCGTATGCGAAGCTGAACAAGCTCGAGCTGGCCGTCGCCGACTTCACCCAGATGATCGCCCGCGTCCCGAATCATACGTCCTCCTATTTCCTGCGGGGCAACGTCTATGACGAGCTGAAAAGATACGACGAGGCGATCGCGGATTTCACGAAGGTCCTCCTCGCCGAGCCGGACAACGCCGATGCCTACTTCAACCGGGCCAACGAATATCGGCTTTCGCAGAAGTACGACAAGGCCATCGCCGACTACTCGGCCGCCATCGCCTTCAATCCGAAAGACGCGGCCGCCTTTCACCGCCAGGGGTTGTGCTATGCGGCCCTGAAGAAGTTCGAAGAAGCGATCGCCGACTACACGAAGTCCCTCGCCCTGAACGGAAAAAGCGCGGACGCCTATATCGACCGGGGGAACGCCTACGACGCCATGGACGACAGCGACAAGGCCTTCGCCGACTATGACGCGGCGCTCGGCGTCGACCCGACGAATTACATCGCCTTCTACAACCGCGGCTACACCTTGAGCCGGACCCACGACTACGAGAAAGCCATCCGGGATTACTCGCAGGCGCTCACCTTGAATCCGAGCTATGCCATCGCCTATTTCGGGCGAGCCTGGTCCTCCGAGGAGATGAGGAAGTACGACGAGGCGCTCGCCGATTACACCAAGGCGATCTCTTTCGAGCCGGACAAGAGTTTTTTTTACATCGCCCGCGGCCGCGTCTACGCCAAAGTCGCGAACTATGAGGCCGGGATCTCCGATTACCTGAAGGTCCTCGCGTCCGATCCCGACAATTCGTCCGTACGCAGCGATCTCGGCTACATGTATCTCGGGACGAAGAATTATCAGGCGGCCGAGGCGAATTTCAAGAGGAGCATCGCTCAGGACGCCAAGATCTTCGACGCGATGCTCGGCCTGGCCATCGCGTCGCTGAACCTCGGGAACCAGGAGCAGATGAAGAGCGCGATCCGGCAGGCGGTGGCCGTCGAGCCGAGGCTCGCCGAGGGGATGGCCGGGATCGAGAAGATCGAAAAGGACGGCTATTTCTATTCCGACGAGGACAAGCGGGATCTGAAGAAGATCTTCGAGCTCGTCCTCAAATGACCGGCTCCGTTGCGCGCCTCGGCCGCTTGCGCCGCGTCAGGGAGCCGAATATACTCTTCCCGCGGCCGAAAGGCCTGGTCATCCGCCCGGCCGCGGTCCGAGCCGGGCTCGGGGAAAGGAGCTCCATGGTCATCGCCCCATTCCGTCGTTCTCTGATCGTCGTCCTGGTGCTCGCCGTCGCGCTCGTCCCCCGGGCCGTGGCCCAGCAGGAGTACCCGCCGCCCCAGGGAAACGGACACGTCGTCGTGCTCATCTCGGGGACGGCCGGACCGGAACACGACAAGGACTTCGCCCAAGCCGTCGCCGTCCTGGGCTACGACGTCACGGTCTTCGACGGCAACGCGATGGAGGGAAAAGGCGCCGCCGCGCTGAGGTCGGCCATCGCCCAGGCGCGGCAGATGCCTCATGCCCTTCCCGGGAAGGTCGCGCTGATCGGCCTCTCCCTGGGCGGCGGACTGGCCCTGGCCTACGGGGCCCTCATGCCCAATGACGTCGCGGTCGACATCGTTTGGTATCCGGCGACGGGCTTCTTCCTGAGGCTTCCGGGCTTCGCCTCCCGGATCAGGGTCCCGGTGCTGATGTTCGCCGGAGAGGCGGACACGTACCGCGATTGCTGCCTCATCACGACGGCGCGCGCCCTCGCCGCCGCCGCCGTCGCGGCGAAGGTGCCGTTCGAGCTCGTCACCTATCCCAAGACCGGCCACGATTTCATCGTCGGCGGAAGCAACTACAATCCCCCGTCGTATCAGGACGCCCTCGATCGGACGGCGGCCCGCTTGAAAGCCGCGTTCGGCGGCTGAGGGCCAAGCGCCCGCCCCCCTGCCCGATCCGGCGAGGCTCTCCTCCGCGGGCCGCCCTAGCCGACAGGCCTCGTGCCCGGACGAAGCGGGGGGCCGGGATCATGCCCCGGTCCCCTTCCTGGACAATTGGCGGCATGTTCCGCGGCCGGACCGCCTCGAAAATTCGCCCGTGCGGTGGTACACTTGGCGGCGGGGAGATCCGCGGGACATCGGTCGGGGGGGCTGAATCCCCCGCGCCAGGAGGCCTCGATGAACAACGGGAACCGTGTCGGCCGCCCGTCGCGCCCGCCCCTCGCCGCGCTTCTCGGCATGGCCTGTTTCTCCCTGCTCTGGGGCCGCCCGAGCGACGCCGATCCGTTCCGGGCCGGCTTCCCATCGGCGGAAATCAGGATCCATAACGGCGCGCCGACGTTGTTCCTGGACGGGAAGCCTCAATTCTACGGCGCCTGGTGGGTTTCGCCGCCCACGCCCGACGGCTGGACCGCGGCCGACGTGGCGAAGAGCGCCGCGGCCGAGACCGGCATTCACATCTACGCCTTCGACGTGGGGCCCGCGGAATGGTCCGGCCCGGGACCCGGTCGAACGGGGCCCTACGATTTTTCGACCGTGGAAGCGAGGTTCGGACGGGTCCTCGCGGCCGATCCGAAAGCCCTCTTCCATCTCCGCATCTATCTCGAGATGAGCGAGCCCCAGTCCCAATGGTGGCACGATCTCTATCCCGACGAGCGCGAAATCCTATCCGACGGCACTCCCCACCGGCAGTCGTTCGCTTCCGAGGTCTGGCGGGCCCAGGCGAAGGGCTTCCTCCGGGCCTATATCGCCCATCTCGGGAAGATCGGCCTCCTGGACCGCGTGGTCTCCTATCAGGTGGGCGCGGGCCATACGGGGGAATGGGTGAAGGGCAAGCTGTCGATGTCCGATCTCACCGGCGACTATAGCAAGCCGATGCGGCGGCATTTCCAGTCGTGGTTGCGCGAACGGTACAAGAACGACGACACGGCCCTGAGGAAATCCTGGAACAATCCGAGCGTCTCGTTCGCCTCCGCCGAAGTCCCGTCGGGCCGCGAGCAGCTCGAGACGAAACAGGCGGTCTTTCGCGACCCGAAGCGGGAACAGAACGTCGTCGACTACTACCGATGCCTGGCGGACCTGTGCGGGGGCCTGGTCGTCGATTTCTGCCGGACGGTCAAGGACGCCACCGGGGGGAAGGCCCTCGCCGGAGCGTTCTTCGGCTATCTGATGGAGCTCGCTTGGAACGCCGGCTTCTTCGGCGAGGGTCCGGACAGCCCCTATTCGACCTATCAGCGAAGCGGTCATCTCGGATTGGGTCAGGTGCTGGAATCGCCCGACGTCGATTTCCTCGTCAGCCCCTACAGCTACGGCTTCCGAGGCATCGGCGGCGAAGGATGCAGCATGCTCCCCACGGAGTCGCTCCGCCTGCACAAGAAGCTCTATATCCTGGAAGATGACACGCGGACGCACACGGACACCGATCCGGCCTACGGGCGGGCGCGCACTCTGGCGGAGTCGCAGGCCGTCCTTCGCCGGAACTTCGGCTATGTCGCCACTCACGGACACGGGATCTGGTGGCTGGTGAACAAAGGGGCGATGGACAGCAGTTTGGAGCCGGCGTTCAGGCCGATGCTCAAAGAGTTCCAACGGCTCGGCGCTTTCGCCTTCGAGACGGACCGGTCCCCGAGCGCCGACATCGCGGTGCTGCTGGATGACGAAAGCTTCTTCTATGAGACGCTCAGGAACGAGCTGGATGTCCCATTGATCTTCCACCAGCGGCTGGTCGGATTGCCGAGGCTGGGGGCCCCCTACGATGTCTACCTTCTCGATGATTTCGTCAAGGGACGGCTCCGGCCTTACAAGCTCTATGTCTTCCTGAACGCCTTCCGATTGGATCCGAACCGGAGAGAGGCCCTCAAATCGGAGCTCCGGAAAGGCGGCCGGACGGCGCTCTGGATCTACGCGCCCGGCTATATCGGCGATACCGCGTCCGTGGAGAACATGAAGGACCTCACGGGGATCGGCCTGGCGGAGAACGATCATCCCTGGCCGAGCTTCATTCACCTGAGGGACTTCCGTCACCCGATCACCGCCGGGCTGACGCAGGACGTGATCTGGGGAACCGACGCGCCTCTCGGTCCGCTCTTCTTCGTGGCCGACGAGGGGGCGGAGGTCCTGGGAGACATCGTCATGGCCCAGGGCACGTGTCAGCCCGGATTCGCGGTGAAGACGTTCCACGCATGGAAATCCGTCTACGCGGCGGTCCCCAACATCCCGCCCCAGGTGTTGAGGGGAATCGCCCGCTTCGCCGGCGTCCATCTCTACAGCGAGGACGGGGACGTGCTCGACGTCAGCCGCGATCTTCTCTCGGTCCATACCGTCTCGGGAGGCTCGAGGACGTTTCGTCTCCCGTCCCGAGCCGAGGTCGTCTACGACCTCTATGAAAAGAAGGTCGTCGGCCGGGAGACGGATCGATTTACGGTGGTTCTGCCGCCGGCCTCCTCCGCGCTGTTCTTCACCGGGAAGGACGCCGTGCTGGCCGGATGGGGAAGGTGATTTCGCCGGCTGTCCACGCGTCTCCCGCCTCTAAGGGGCTTTTGCCGCGGCGGCCTCGGCCGGCTCCCGGATCAGGCGCGCGGAAAAAAATTTCCCGGACTCGCTCACGCGGTAGGTTTCTCCGGTCCACCACAGCGAGCTCTCCGGGCCCTGCCCCGCCCAGATCGGGAGGATCGCTCCGTTGTCGAACTTCAGCGTCCAGTACCCCGCCCGCTTGGGCGCCACGACGTGCGCGGCTTCGCCCTCGAAGAACTCGACCCTTTGGACCAGCATCTCGTTGACCGAGCCGACCGGCACGAAGATCGCATCCCGCAAGACGGATTCGAAAAGGATACGTGTTTTCATCGACGACTCCCATCATTCCGGGCGCAGAGGAGCGCCCCCTTAACTGTCCGGAATCAACCCCGGAAAATTAATATCACGAACGATCGGGAAATTGCAAGCCGCCCGCCATCGCCCTCAATTGACTCCCCGGCCCCATGTTGTTATCTTCTAGGTCAAGGGACGGGCCATGACGGATACACCGACGAAGACGATCGAGGCCGAATTCTCCGATGCCCGAACGGGGCAGGTCGTTTCGGGCAAGTTCCAGATCGCCAAGGAAATAGGCCGGGGCGGCATGGGCCTGGTCTACGAAGCCGAGGACCTCCGGCTCAAACGGACCGTCGCCTTGAAATTCCTGCCCGCCGATTTGACCAGGAACCCCGAAGCCCGGGAGCGCTTCATCCAGGAAGCGCGGGCCGCCTCGGCCCTCGATCATCCCAACATCTGCGCCATCTACGAGATCGGCGAGACCGCGGCGGGGGAGATCTTCATCGCCATGCCCCGCTACAAGGGCCGCAACCTGAGAGACGTCCTCGAGGAGGGCCACGTCCCCCCTTCCGACGCCGTCGCCATCGCCGCCCAGGTCGCGGACGGCCTCGCCTGCGCCCACCGGGAGGGCATCGTCCATCGGGACATCAAGCCGGGCAACATCTTCGTGACGTCGGACGGGACCGCCAAGATCCTCGATTTCGGGCTGGCCAAGCTGACCGGCCAGATGAAATGGACGCGTCCGGGCGCGACCGTCGGGACGATCGCCTATATGTCCCCCGAACAGGTCCGCGGCGAGGACGTCGATGCCCGGTCCGATATCTGGTCGCTCGGCGTCGTCCTCTACGAAATGGTCACGGGAGAGCTGCCGTTCCGCGGCGACAGGGACCGGGCCGTCTTTCAGGCCATCTTGAACGAGCCGCCCCTCCCGGCCAAGACCGTGGAACGCGGATATCCCCTCGATGTCGAAAGCGTCATCCGCAAGGCGCTGGCCAAGGCGCCCGAGAAAAGGTATGCGGCCGCCGGCGAGATGGCCGCCGCCCTCCGGGACATCGAAAAGACGGTCAGAGGGGACCGTCCTTCCGTCCGGCGTCTGTCTTTCGGCCGCGGCCGGCGCAAGACGCTCATGGCGTCCGCGGCCTCCCTGTTGGCTCTGGTCGCGGTCGCCGCGGGAGTTTGGCTCATCTCCAGACCGAGCCTGGCATTCGAAAGCCGGGACAAGCTCCTGGTGGGAGATGTGGACAATCAGACGGAGGACAAGGTCTTCGATCTGGCTCTCCGGACCGCGATCGAGGCCGATCTCCAACAATCCCCCTACGCCGCGATCTTCGACCGCCCTCAGGTCGCCGAGACGCTCAAGCTCATGCGAAAGGACCCCGCGACCAAGATCGACGAAGCGACGGGATGCGACGTCTGCCGGTTCGCCGGGGTCCGGGCCCTCATCCTCCTCCGGATCCTCAGCGTCGGCGACGCCTATGAGCTCGAGTCGATCCTGATCGATCCGCTCAAGGTGCGCCACGTCGCCCAGATCCGCGTCACGGCCAAGGGGCGAGAGGATGTCCTTCTCCATGCCATCGACAAGCTCGCGGGAAAGGTCCGGTCGCAGCTCGGCGAATCGCTGGGGTCCATCGAAAAAGCCAACAAGTCCGTCGTGAAGGTGACGACGTCCTCTTGGGATGCCCTGAACTATTTCTCCCGGGGCACGAAGAAATGGCAGGAAGGGCAATACAAGGACGCCGGCGCCCTGTTCGAGCTCGCCCTGGATAGCGACCCGAAGTTCGTGGAGGCGAGGAGCTCCCTGGGGCTTCTGGACTGCCAGTTCCTCGGCGAACGGGCCAAAGGCCAGTCCATGCTCCGCCAGGCGCTCAAGGACGCCGAAGAGCAGAATCTCCCGCAGCGGGATGTCCTCAAGCTCCGGGCGGCCAACAAGCAATTCGTGGACCAGGACTTGCAGGGCGCCTTGGAGCAGTACCGTCTGTTGCGCGAGCTCTTCCCGGATTTCATGCCGCCCTGGAACAATTCGGGGATGATCCTCCGGGCCCTCGGGCGATATGACGAAGCGATCGCCATGTATCAAAAGGCGGCCGAGATCGCGCCGCACAACAGCATTCCCCTGACGAACCTTTGGTACACCTTCATCGACTATGCGAGAGACGCCGGCTCCGCGTTGAAGACAGCCCAGCGCCTCGTGGCCCTCGCCCCCGATCTCTCCCACACCCACAGCTACCTCGGATACAGCCATGCCGCCCTGGGGCGCCTCGACGAGGCCGAGCGGGAGTTCCGAAAGACGCTCGAGATCGACCCGAATCATCCCTACGCCCTGCCGAACCTGGCCTATGTGCTCTTCGCCCAGGGGAAGCTGGCGGATTCGCTCCCCTTCTTCCAGCGACTGTACGATATGACCAAGGAGGGGAGGATCGGCGGGTCGGCCATCAAGAATGGGGCCTATCTCGCCCTCGTCCTCCGCTTGTCGGGAAATGCGGGCAAGTCCGCCGAGGTGGCCAGCGAGGCCGGCGATCGCCTCAAGAAGCAGCTCAAGGATAACCCTCCCGAAGCCCAGGACCTCGTCATCCTCGGACAGCTCGCAATCTCCAGAGGACAAGTGAAGGAAGCGGCCGGTTTTCTCGATAAAGCCCGGGCGCTCAACAACAAGGACGCTTATACCCTCCTCGATATGGCCGAACTCGGCGCCCAGCTCGGCCAAAAGACGGCCGCCCTCGAAACTCTCAAGGCCGCTTACAAAGCGGGCTATTTGGATTACTTCTTCCCCATCATCCTCCCGGGCTTTCAGCCGATCGCCCGCGAACCGGAATTCAGGGCTCTGTTCA
>Ga0335071_10004072_pt1 | contig 15310 bp, 15 predicted proteins | sample Lox_Sample_15_FD_206724 | JGI IMG/M metagenome (GOLD analysis project Ga0335071, IMG submission 206724) | Soil microbial communities from Loxahatchee National Wildlife Refuge, Florida, United States - Lox_Sample_1.5 | ecosystem: Environmental > Terrestrial > Soil > Wetlands | place: USA... | reverse complement strand
ACCTCCGCCAGTTGAGCGGGGGTCTTTGTTCTGGTGGTCTGCACAGCGGACAGGGATAACTCAATGCCGCAAAATCGGCATCTCTTTTCGGAGTTCCAGTAGGCGCACGTTTGAAGAACGGTGGAAGCGATGCAGTTCTTTCCGTGTAACAATGCAATTTTTGAATAGGGTAATTTGTCGTCTGTGAGAAATTCGTAAAATTTGGGTCGTCTTACGATCGCCGCGGGTAGAAGGAACTTCCCATCCTTGACGAGCCAGGATTCCCCGTTAAGCTGACGCAAGGCATATGGAGATCTTGATACAAAATTGCTGCTGAAAGGCACGTGCGCCGGTATTCCCTCAATCAGCAGTGCTCCGCCCTCGGCCGGTCCAGCCCCGACCTTTCTGTTCGGCGAGTCTTCGGCAACCTTTAGACCGAGACTTTGAAGCTCAGTGATTGTATGGGCAAGCATCCGTTCATACCTCCGATACATGGGCAACACTTGAAGCGTAGGGATTTTATTGCCCACAAACGAGGGCCGTCCTCTCCTGCCTCAGAATTCCAATGATCTCTCGTCTGATGTCGTTGGCCACTTTGCTGGTTCGATCTCGCGGCCGTGGGCTGTTAAATTCGAACGCCCGTAGAACTCTCGCTGGCCTCTTGGACAGAACAACAATTCGGTCACTAAGAAATACCGCTTCATCAACATTGTGCGTCACAAATATAATGGTCAAGTTCCTTTTCAGCCAGAGATCCATGAGAAATTCCTGCATGTCATTGCGTGTCTGACTGTCCAAGGAGCCGAACGGCTCGTCCATGAGCACAACTTTAGGATTCATGATAAGACTGCGTGCTATAGCGACACGCTGTTGCATACCTCCAGATAACTGGCAGGGATATTGGTCTTCGAAGCCGTTCATCCCGAATGATCGTATATATTCTTCAGCCATCGACCTTCTCTCAAGCTTGCCTATTCCCATGATTTCGAGCCCCATCTCGATGTTTTGGCACATGGTTCTCCACGGGAACAGCGCATACTGCTGGAACACCAATGCTACCTCATGATTGGGTTTTAGGATCTTTTGCCCGTCTAGAAAAACCTCGCCGTCGAAGGATTTCTCCAAGCCGGAAATGATACGGAGCAAGGTGGTTTTTCCGCATCCTCTGGGCCCGACAATTGAGATGAACTGTCCGTCTTCTATCTGGAGATCAATATGAGCAATGGCCGAAGTTTCCTTGCCCTGTTTTTCGTCGATGAATGTTTTCTTGATTCCAACTAGTTCAAGATGCACTATGTCAAGCCACCTCTATTCCCAGGGTTTGATACTGGATTCCCACCTCCGGAGTAACCAATCGATGGTGAAACCAATCATACCAATAATGCACATGCCGGCCAAGATCTCGTCCGGTCTTTGTATGTCCCGTGCAGTCATGATCATGAACCCTAATCCGTACCCTTCTTTCACGCCGGTGAATTCGGCGGCTACCAAGGTCATCCAGGCGACTCCCATCCCAATCCGCATACCGACAAAAATCGACGGTAACGAACCGGGTACGAGCACTTTAAAAAAAATGTCCTTTTGCGTCGCATTTAGCGTCTTTGCCGCATCGACTAAAATGGGATTGATAGAGAGAACACCGGACGCCGTGTTCAAGAGAACCGGGAAAAAGGCTCCCAAAAAAATAATGAACACCGCAGATCTGATTCCGATGCCCAGCCACACGATAGCGATTGGGATCCATGCCAGAGGGGGAATGGGACGCACGAGTTCGATGATCGGGCTGAATAGACGATAGAACTGGGGAAACCATCCCATCAGCAAACCTAAGGGAATGCCAAGGACACACGCTAACGAGAACCCCAAACCCACGCGATAAAGACTGTACAAGACATGATTATAGAGCAAATGTCCTGGCGGCATGCCAATGGTCAGGAGGGCCTGGAAGGCGTTGATGATCTCAATAGGCGATGGGAGGACGTAACTTGGAAAAAATCCAAGAGAACAAAGAAGTTGCCAAAGGCATATTAGGAGCAGAAGCGGCAGATAACGCCCCATTATACAACTCAATTCCGATTAGCTTTTTCAAGGTCTAATAGACGATTTTTTCCATGAACGACTGCAGATTATTCAACTTGATGTATCCAAATCCAGTCAGGAATTTGACATATTCTTTAAGACCTTCAATATTGACGTTTGAAACATACTCTACATTTCTCATCGCCCGGCTGATGGTTTGCTCATCCATACCCGTATACTTGATGGCAACCTGGATAGCTTGCTCAGGCTTAGCACGTATGAAATCAATCGATTTGTTGTGAGCCCGCATAATTCTTTCAACTTTTTCCGCATTTGCCTTTGAAAATGATCTGTCCACAACCAAGACGCAACAAGGATGATTCTTCCAAATCTCAGCGGACGAAGCAAGTATCTTGCCGACCCCCATACTTACCGACTGAGCCGGATAAGGCTCCCAGGCAATAAATGCGTCTATCTGATTCGTCCTCAGGGCGCCGATCATTTCCGGCGGTTTCATTACTATTACTTTGACCCCATCTGAAGCGGCGCTCGGCTGCGGGACAGCCTTACGTAGCAGGAGATCTTGCACGGTGGAAAAACCAGGGACTGCGATCTGGACTCCTTTTAGACCCGAAATGGTTGTTATCGAGGAATTCTTTCCGATGACAATCGCTGATCCTTCAGTGTTGACCTGAGCTAGAATCGCAACATTTGCTGTGCCATTGGCGACTGCCGTGACAGCGGGCGCTTCTCCGACATAGGCCATGTCGAGAGCGCCTGCGGAAAAGGCGCTCATTAGTTCGGGTCCCGACCGAAAAATACCTGCGATCTCAACCTTGATTCCCTGCTCATTGAAAAACCCTTTCTCCAATGCGACCCAAAGAGGAAGGTGGTGAATATCGTTCTGTAAGTAGGCCATTCGGATAGGATTGTCAGGCGGAATTTGCGAATAGGCCCTTTCGATCAAGATCAAACAAAACCAAAAAGCAAGAAGAAGCTGGACAACTCTTTTCACGGTATTCCTTCCCTTTTTAACCGGCTTCAACGTTAGACGATGCGGTGTAGCGCATTGCTCTCAGCTCGGCTCCTCATCATCAACGATGTTCGGGCCACAGAGAGTGACCTCATAGTAGCGGTTAGTGATAAGACCGGCAAATAAGACGGCGCCGGGACAGGGCACAACAAGCTTTTTCCTGAATGAGCCGCCTATGATGTTGTACCATTCCATGCAGGCCGAGCAGACATGAGATGTCTTACAGATCGAGTATGGGACGCGCTCGCCCTCTTCGAGGATGAAATAGACCGGCTCTATGAAGTTCGCATGATTCGCGCAGTGTGATACGAACAACTCCTCAAACTTTACACCTCTCAATCCCATCACATTAAGCCGCCGCTGCTTCTCCCCATCGTCAAGCGATGCAATCGCTTCCCACACCTCAGGCCGTGCCTTCTTGTAACTAATTCTTTCGATCAGCTTCGCTTGCTCTCCAGGGGTGGGTAGTAGCTCCGGTTTAAACACACTCTGACGTAAAATGACTTCGCAGCGTATGCCATATGCATCGAGATCAAAGGAGCTGACCAGCAGGATTTTTCCTAAGTAACGGGACGAATGGTACCATGAAAGTTGGCTTTTGCAGAGTTGGAAACTGCCCCACGTTTTCGGTAGAACATATCCCAGCTCCACACGCTTCGACAGAGGAGCACAAACAGCGTTCTTAGCTTCTTTTATGGGGCCCCCTGTGGCTGCGATTTCAGCTTTCAAAGCCTCAAAGACGGGCTCTTCAAGCCAGTAGACAAATTTCCGATAACTGTAAGTACTCTTCATCCTTACGCTGGAGTCCCTGGTGCCACTGCTTTCCCGAAAAGTTATTTATCATCTTTCAAAGCGCTTCTCACCAAATGCATCATATCAGTCATTACCAGGGGTGAGTTCAAAGCGCCAATGCCCACCTGAAGACCGGCGTAGCAAAAAGGACAGGCGCTAACCAGCTCTTCGGCCCCTGTCTGTTCGGCTTCCCTGATTCTTGCTTGGGCCATCTTGTTTTGCAAGTCCGGGAATCCTGCCTTGACACCACCTCCGGCACCGCAACAGCGAGAATATCGTCCATGTCTGGGCATTTCCACGAGTTCCAGGCCAGGAATCGCTTGAATGACCGCTCTGGGTTCATCAAGAATCCCTGATGCTCTGCCCAAATGGCAAGGGTCGTGGTAGGTAATTACTTTTTCAACTGGAACTTCGAATCTTAGCTTCTTTTGCTCGATCAGCCGATGCAGGAATTCAACGGTGTGCAATACTTCAAAATTCAGTCTTCCCACTTTGGGGTAATCCTCTTTGATCGTTTTGAAGCATCCTGAACATGAGGTTACCAAGGTTTCGATGGAAAGATCATTCAAAAGCTTGATGTTGTCTGAGGCAATCCGCTCGTACTCCGGATCGCCCATCCTTAAAAGAACGCTCCCACAACATTTCTCGTGCTCTCCCAAGCACCCGTAGTCAATTCCAAGGATCCTGAATACGTTGACGGTATCGATAGCAATCTGGCTAATGTTTAAGTCATAAACGGCCGTACAACCTAAAAACAGAAGAATTTTGCTCTTTGTTTTTTTTATTTCAGGCGGCAACTCGGCTATAAGTTCTTCCTTTCTAGCGCGCCGTGCCCATTTCACTCGTCCCTGACGAGGCTGCTGCCAGGGGTTATCGTAGGACTTTACACTCTTCGCTAGTGTCTTTTGCTGTTCCAAGGGACCGTAGCCTACTGAAACCATCAGTTCGCGCATGTTTTCCCAAAGATTGACCGTGTCAATGTTTGCGGGACAGACTACCTGGCATTGACCACAAGTCGAACATTCATACAAATTAAGAGCGAAACTCCGCACCTCGTCCTCGCTAATCTCCTGCCGGCGGAATATCTTTTGTAATAACCACCTTGCCGGGTCAGGCATCCTTTCGCTTTTGAGTATGACATTGAGAAAACTCTGCTGACTTCTGGCGATGCGGAGGAAATCCATTATCTTACGTCGGGGGAGAACATCTTGTCGAGCATCCTGGTCGTATACCGGGCACCAACTCAAACACTCCCCACAGCTGGTACATCCATCCAACTGGACCAAGCGTCTCATCTCCAGTCTGTCCAACGGGATCGTACGAGCCGGTAGAATTTGGTTCTCAGGAGTTTCTTCGGTGGGTGTTGTTTCTGCCATGCTATGTTTCTTTCTTTCCGTCTATGTCCTTTTGTAATTAAGCAGAAGGGTGACAGGGGTGGTGAAAATGTGTTTAAGTTTCCCAAAGGGCAAGTAAGCGATAAACAGGGCCCACAGCAGGGCGTGTACATACCAGTTGTAGCCGTAAATTGTCTGCCAGTCCAGGTTCACCGCGGAAAATAGCCTAGACAAGAAATAGCCTGCAAAGGCGGAAAAGGCAATCTGTTGTGGCATTTGCACTATAAGGAGTCTTATCCCCTCTAAGACAAAGCCCGAGAATGTGACAAGTCCAATGATCACAAGCGCAATGGTATCTTGCTCCTCTGTAACGATATAGTCGGGTTTGGTAATGTAGCGCCGGACCATTGCCCAGATAACACCGGCGAGAATAAAGACCCCCAGCAGATCATTGAGCATCGCGACAAAGGAGCTATCCTTATTTATTAACGTCAGTGTCCATTCACCTTCTGGAGAGAGTTTTTGAAGTAGAAGTGTGAAGAAGCTGAGCGAAAAGCGAGCCAAAAAAGAGTAATAAATCAGTGAATGGATGAACCAACGGCTCACCCCGTTGGCCAGGACCCTGCGCTGTAAGAGGATATCGAAAAAGACGGTTCTTACTATGGAGAAAGCTTCCTTTGAAAAGATCTTGCTCCAAACGACCTCTGAACCCAATTGAAGCTTTTTGTGAACCGAGGACGCCTCATCCTGCACCCGGCCCTTAAACCAAAAATTGAGAGTCGCAACCATACCAATCAGTGCTATGCAGACGGCTATCAAAAACACGGGGTTTCCCATTTTCAAGGGGGAGTAGTGACAAACGATGCAAACAAAACTCTTGGAAGGTAAAACCATTGCCGGAGCGCCGACAAGATTGTTGGGAGTGTGGCATTTTGTACAGAATTCCTGCTTAGTCACATCAGTCACTTTATGTTCCGCCAAAGTGATCGGAACGAGCTTCTCATTTGTGTGCGAGAGTTTCACCTCGTTCTTGGCAATGTCGAGCGTAACGAATGGTGAGTCCGTATGACAGGCTTCACATCGTAAACGCAAGTGTTCAGCATGCGTCCCCGGAGAACCATAATTTTCTCGATGGCAACTGATGCACTGTACACCGGATAACGAACGATGAGGCGACCGCGCCACATCGGTGTGGCATTGGACACATGCCACGAATTTGTGAGCGGACTTTTGAAAATACTCGGGTTTTACCTGGCGTGGGGCTTTGGCGGCGCGAAAGCCTTCGTAAGAAGTGGGGTCTTGGTGGCAATTGTAGCAGAATAGCTGGGATGAAAGAATTCCTTCACGCGAATTGACATTTCGGTCGCGGTGGCAGTTTAAGCACTCGGATGACTGCTCCTCGGCACGGGCAAAAGCGACTAAAGACAAGGTCAGGACAAAAAGCGCTATAGCGTACACTGCCACTGCTGAAGTTTGTGATCTTAGTTTCATGAGACTCTTGACTCGTTGGTCTCTTGCAAATCGTTTATTTCTCCCCGATAGCGGAACTCTGAGGAGAAGCGTTCAATGAGGCCCATTCGCCCGGATGGTCTTTCATCAAAGTTTCTTTTGTCGTTTTTCCGGTAAAGATAGTCCAGTCTCCCGGATAGACTCCCGGTCGCCAATGGGCATTGGTGAGGTGTATGAGAAATATATAGAGCACTGCCAGTACTGCTTCGTCGAAGTGAAGGACATGGGCGACGTTAACGAAGTAGCCGGGGAGGAGACGGGAGAAGAACTCAGGAAACCATAGGAATAAACCTGTGAGACCCATAGACTGCATGCCGATAAAAATCGCCCAGTAGTCCACTTTCTCCCAATAAGTGAAACGGTCAAACGCAGGAGGCGCATTCCGAAACGCGAGTATGTATCCGATATGGTCACGCAAACAAAGAAGATCTTGTTTACGAAAACAGACGGAATTCGGGCCCAGAAGGTTTCCACCTAAGATGAGCTTGTAGTAAAACAGCCAGAAGACGTGTGTGACCACGCACAAATACAGTACAACAGCAAAGAATCTGTGCAGGTACCGCACGCTGTCGGCGCCTCCGAGGAACGAGGCAAATCCTCGAGCAGGCGCCACAGAACTGAACGCCATGGAAAATCCGGTTACCACGATCCCTATAAATCCAAATATTACGATAAGATGTAATGCTCTGTGAATAACACTAAAACGCCAGAAGATTTGCTGCCCCATAGTTTGGTCAGCCATATCATCTTCCTCTCAACTTGTTATGAAGCTCACGAAGTATCCACACAAAAGTCCGTAGAGCAAAGAATGCCAGGATGATGATGATCCCTATCTGAGAGATTCGCTTTACAGCCTCTATCACCGCCATGCCGGCCTGTTTTTTCGGATCTTTCTTTGAGATGTCTTCGGAACCGGTATGAATAATTACACCCGCGAAACCTATCGTGGCTTCTTTATGACATCTCATGCAAGCGGCTAAGGCTTTCTGTTCATCTTTCAGTGACTCGCAAGCGTGGGCTCCATGGCAATCCGTACAGCATGCCGAGGCTTTTTTTTCCAGAAAAACGCCCATTCGGCCATGGGAGTCTTTAAGGTAGCTCATCACTTGCGCCTTATGACATTTCCCACAGGTTTCTATCTGTCGTGCGCCTATCTCAATCCTGGAGAGTTTGGATGGGGCATAGTGAGATGAATGACAGTCGCCACATCTGGGAGCTAAGCGTTCGAGAGAGGCTTCTTTAATGCCTGACCGTTTGTCCTGTTCTTGTTTGATCAGAACCTTAGCGTGCTCTCCCATAAGATAACGCTGGTATGCTTCCGGATGACATGCTTCGCAACGCTTATAATCGTAAGACGCGACAGTGTCTTTCTTCATCGCATCAACATCTTTGCGGTTGGGATGAACATTGGGCTGTGATGTCAATTCCCCGTGACAGCGCTCGCACTTCAAAGATGCATGAGCTGATTTTGAAAACCGATTCATGTCTACGAACCAAGAGGAGGAGGTCGTCAAGTTTTCAGACCATGCCAGCTGGACATTTATGAGCAAAATTGGCCAGGTCAAAACCAACAACCATCTATGCGTAAGCAAGGTCAGCGCTTTTTCCGCCGCATTGCTCTTGCAAAGATTTGCTCGTAATCGGTACAACGTTAACCCCTATGACGGCCTTAAGAACGATGTCATGGGCGTGCAATAGCTCCAATTTGCAAGCTTTAATGGCCTGCTGCGACAGGAGTTCTCATTCAGAAAAAGAAAACGTCTTTTTCAGGATGTGAGAGCCCGTTGGCCGACTACACCCGGAAGAGTCAAAGTAGATCTGCAAAAAAAGCATTGTCAGCCTACGCAAAGAATCAAAGAGATCTTCCGCGAGATCCTGTGTATCCAAGCGATCATCTATTCTTGACTTCATTTCCCTCAAAATCTGCCGGACGTGAATGGCAAGGGCGGCCAACTGTTCGTCGGCGCCTTTGTGCAGGCTTACCCCACCGGAACGTTCCAATCGGTTGATCCGTTTCCATATCGCTTCGAGAAAAACCCTAATCTTTTCAGGTTCGTAAGTTTTGCAACCTATGGTCCACTTAACAGGTGCCGCCTCCAGTCCGACCGAGACAATTCGGGCATTGCTAATCTCGCGTTTAATGTCCAAAATTAGTTTTTTCTTGGCCGCACCCTCGATGATGATTTCACCGTCAGAGGATTTCCTATTAATTCTCTCTCTCTTCATGTCCCAGAATATGGCAGTAGCCACAAGGTGGTTGGCCACAGTGAAATGGGGGTGTTCGAAATGGGGGCCAAATAGGTATAAAGAGCCATCTCCCATATCGGTCCTGGCAGCGGCCACTTTACCCAAAAGGGTCTTTTCAGCCAAGGTCTCGTCAACCAAGAACAGGGTCTTTTCCGTGAAACCCTCATAGCAGGCCAGAACATCAGAAGCCCGACCAGTCACCATTGATGGGCCGCCGTACAGCGGAGCAAGGAAACTCTGCTTGCTCATGAAGGGCTTCCTTCCCGTCAGTCGAAGGCGAACGGCTTCTCGGACTGGATGGTACACGAAATCACACCCATAAACGGTAGACGCCTTGCTCGGCAATCGTTTGATTTCGGGCAGCGTTTTGGAGAGGTTTGCGATCTTTATGTCAACGAAATTGAACCTGTCTAAATGGAGCTTTGATGATTTGAGGGGAAGATAGGCACCTGCGCACGATCCAAGATAAAGCCCTCCGCCTTTGATGAATGACTCCAGTTGCCCGGCCCCCTCGCCCCCGAGTCCTTCTGCAATTCCAATCGTGTCTCCACCCGAGATGACAAAAACATCGAGGTCCAGCAGGGCTCCTTCTCTCACCATGTCCTCGGTTAGGAAGACTAGATCATGGAACAACATTCGGTCAAAAAGCTCTACAAACCACAGCCAGGAATGGGATGTTCCCGATCCCGCGTAGACGCCAATACGAGGAATACGTAAAGGGCGTGAATCGCACGGCAGTATACTTGCTTCGTCCTCCCCATAATGGAGATTGGCGCCCCTCGCGAGTTTTTGGTTTATGGACGCATACGAGTCGTAAAAATTCATGTTAGTGTTCTTAAACCCAACACCCGCCGTCTGGTAGGAACCACTCAGTTGAGCTGGTAGCCCACGCTGCGTGGCACGTTAGAGGCAAACATCCGCAATAGCTTTGTCCAGTGTTTCCTGGGACAGGGTAAGTCCTGTACCTTTATTGAACATTTCTATCAGCAATTCCTCCGAAATTTCCGGAGCCATGTTTGCAAAAATCGGGTGAATACCGAAAAGGTACGCCACCGCTTGTCTTCTTACCCACCAATCGCCATAGGCGCTGTCGTCTGAGAGGCCGAAGTCAGAAAAAAGTGGTCTCCCAGGGGTCCACGAACTGAACTTTTTGGCTTTAGGATCTGAAACAGGCCCTTTCAGATCGGCAAACGACTTTTCGATCTGTTCAAGGTCCTTTTGACCGGATTTGGCGGTCACTTCGGCAACTGCGGTCGGATCAATACCATACTTCGCACAGGCTTTTAGAACACGTCCGGCGCTTTCCGCCGACAGTCCAGCTTTCTTTAGTGCCAACAAGGCCCCGATATCATTGATGAGAAACCCGGGTTCTTGCTCACTCGGTTCTGTGAGGGTCTTTGGATTTTCGTCCAAATATATGAACGTGTTGGTTGGATAAGGGGTATTGTAGCACGCACTGTGGCGATGCACGAAGGGAGCAATCCATTCTTTGACGTCTTTCTCGCCCATTGCTGTCAGAATGTCTTCAACTCCATTCTTGCCTGCAAAGGCGCCATGCTTGATCGTCTCCAACACATTGAAGCATTGATCGACAAAATCTTCCGGATCGGCAATTTCCAGCAACCCCATTCCACGGAGGGCCACAGATTTGAGGTTTTTCTGTCCAAATACTTTGCCAAAGCCCCAGCAATCTCCACTTGCCCAGTAATTGACACAAATCTGAGCCAGGTCTGATCCCAATTCGCCGGCGGGGCCAATGACCAGAGTTTGGATAAGATCGTCGCCCATACTTTTTCGTATAGAATCAGTAGTGCTCCAGACATCGGCCCCCCAAAATTCGGAAGCGTCCTGGATATCTGCGACACCGTCATGGAGCCAGAGGAAGACAGGCTTCTCAGATTTTCCCATGATTACGACATAATCGAAGCCGGTGTACTTTAGTTCCATGCCGGCTTTCAAGGTGAACGGGGAGTGCGTCAAGCCCCCGGTTCTGGGGCTCTTGGCGGAAATGACCCCTAGGGCCGAAGCGGGAAACAGTGTGCCTGTCAGCAAGCCGGCCCCCAGAACAATAGGGTCACTGTCCTTGTGCGCCTCATAGAGCCAAGTTGTAATACCCACACCACCAATTTTTTGACCCACGAGCTCGTCATCAAGCTCATCTTCAGATATTTGGCCGGTTTCCAGGTCCACGATCAAAATCTTATTTGATGATAAATAGTCCATTTCTATTCTCCTCACTCTACCAGCGAGATCGCACTGACCGGACAAATTTTCACGCACATTGGGCCGTACTTCATGCCGCTACACAGGTCGCAGGGTTCACGAAGGAGCATGGGTTTTGCAGATGCGTCCCCTTCCTTTTTTTGTCCTGAATCACTCGATTCCTCCGTCACACCGATTCGTCTTATCTCAAGCCCTTCAGGCCGCGCTATATTTAGGCTCTCTTCCTCCTTTACCACTACTCCAAAGTAGTCCTTCTTCTCTCGAGTCCGGTACATGACGATGCACGACGAAAGCAGAGCGAAGGCATCATCCCTGTGATAGCCGCACGCCATCTCGCAAGCCATACACCCAATACACTTGAGCGCGTCCACATCAATCCTCATCGGGATTCTCCTTTCCCCCTTAGACAACAGCCACTTTCGCCGCCTCGATGTGCCCAATCTTCTCTAATTGGACCCGCTGAAGTTTGTGGGGGCTCAAGCTTCCCACGCGGCTGAAGTCATATGGCAATCAGTTTTACAAGCTCTTCAACGGTTTATTCTGCTAAGTAAGCCACCCTACGTTGAGTGAGTCACCCTGTCCGGGAAAAGTGTCATAAAGGTATAATATCATGATATTTGATGTTGACTGCGAGCCAATTTATACTGAGGTGGACCCGTCTGTCAAGACAAAAAGTGGCTTTTCAAGGTGGAAAAGCACGCCTGGGTACCTGGCGAATAGGGTTGGGTTCTCCCCCTGCTGTACGGGTGTAGGGCTGGTATGGAGTCTTGTACACGACAGCCCGATGGAGACGCTCCTGGTTGCAGAAGCCAAAGCAGACTGCGGGCCTGATGGCCTCCGAGGCGACTCGTGCCTTGAGACTCTCGTCATATCTCTTTCGCATAAGACTCAATCAAAGCCTTGTGATTCACCGCCGATTTCCACGTCACCAAGGTCGCTTTTCCAGTTTAACTCACCGGACCCATTAGAAATATTTAATTATCATAATATTTGCCGATTGTTCTTGACAGTTATCAGGCGTACATTTTATAAGTTAGCTGAGCCAAACAGTTAGGGTGAAATGGATTCCGTTGTCGTTTGATTTGAGGGTCCACTCGTTTTCTGTATCACTGGAAAAGCGGCCCATGCTCTCCTTGTTTCCCAAGCGTATGTTGGGAATGAATGTCTGCGTGACCATTTCTCAATAACTGGGTCAGGTGCCTGTCAGCCATTCTCTTGTCCGGGGGTTGACCCTATTATGTTCAAGCCCGCCCCAAGAAGTAACAAAGTCTCACACCATGTAATCGAGCAAATCCGTGATGCCATTCTAACAGGGGAATTCAAGCCCGGAGACAGATTGGCCTCTCAAAGAGAGCTCATTGATCAGTTTCAGGTGAGCAAAGCGAGCATGCGTGAGGCCCTGACAGTGTTGGAAGGTATGGGGCTCATTGAGGCCCGAAAAGGTACGGGAGGGGGGATCTTTGCCGCTGAAGTGGACATGAAGACCACTGCACTCAGTCTTACGAATTTCCTCCATTTTAAGAATGTCTCGGTTGGGGACATCACAATGGTTCGTTATTTTCTCGAACCCCACCTGGCAGAGTTTGCCTTGTCCAGGATGACCAAGAACGACATTCGTATATTGGAGACAATGACAAGCGACGAGGTTAACGCCTCCTCCGCTAAAGAAAAGCAAGGGATTGGGTTTCACTATTATATTGCCCGATTCTCAGATAACCCTTTGCTCATACTGCTCATGGACTTCATCGAGAGCCTTCTGGCTGACCTGAAAGTTACGCTCAATCCTGGGCCTGAATTCTACGATGAAGTCAAGCAAGACCATCACAAAATCATGGCATGTTTCAGGAGAAAAGACAGTGTGAATGTCAAAAAAGAAATGGCCGCCCATGTGCTTCGCGTGGGGAACCACATGGCAACATTAGCGGAGACCACTCCTTTCACTCCATCCAGCTTCGAGAGAGACCACTTTCTCTACACCGAAGCCGGACTGACTACCGATCGACACATATCGGGCAATGAAAGCCCTTTGCCACCGGAGGCGCGGAAATCGCTCCAGGAACTCGGGGTTCTTCTCAGGCATGTGGGCCAAAGGGACCTGTATTTTGTTCAAGTCAAGGATGAACTTCACGCGCAGAGAAGGCGCAAAAAATAACAAAAGTTAAGAGGTTTTCGTCAGTTAGTAGTCTTGCGAAATAGCTTTCCGTTTGAAGGGGGGAATCGCGTGCACCCTGAAAAATGGAACCGGTTATTTCGAATTTATCGCATTCTTTTCTTCCCTTCCAAACCTGGCCAACAGTGCTAGAAGCGAATGCTGGGAAATAACCGTACTCGTGACGAGATGACTACTCAAATATCGTAAGGAGAAAGAAATGCATTCTATGGAATCACGCCTTAAAGACGTCAAGTATTGCGTAGATCTTGGGGACAAGCCCTCCAGACTGAAATACTGTGTGAATGGGGAGTGGCTGGAATCGACGACAACGAAATACATGGAGTGTTACAATCCTTCCACTGGTGAGGTTATTGCTCTGGCACCGCAATGTACCGTGAATGAAGTCGAATCGGCTGTTGCCGCGGCAAAGGCGGCTTTCCCCGCGTGGGCCGACACCCCGCCAAACAAGCGAGCCCAAGTGCTTTTTCACATGAAAGCGCTGCTTGACGAGCACCTGGAAGAACTTACCTATCTACTTTGCAAAGAAGAGGGTAAATCCTGGACCGAGTCCATGGGTGACGTCTTAAAAGTGACGGAGGTCGTGGAATTCGCCTGCGGCATCCCTCACTTAATGAAGGGGGAGTCAATCATGAATGTCTCCTCCGGTTACGACACAGTTTTGTACCGTCATCCTCTGGGGGTATTTGCAGCTATTCCCCCGTGGAACTTTCCAGCAATGATCCCACATGGTTGGATGGCCCCCCTCTGTATAGCCACTGGCAACACTATGGTGTTGAAAGCGGCGAGTTTTGTCCCACAATCCGCCATGCGCATTCTGGAACTCTGGCAGAAAGCCGGACTTCCTGAAGGCGTTATCAATATCGTAACGGCCGGCAGGAATGAGGCCGAGCTACTCTTAAGACATCCCGACATCGTGGGCATCGCATTCGTTGGGTCCACAAAGGTCGGTCGCCATATCTATGCCACGGCGGCGGCAAACGGCAAGCGGGTCCAGGCGATGACAGAAGCTAAAAATCACGCTCTTGTATTGCGTGATTGCAAGCTCGAACGAACCGCAAACGGTATTATCAATGCCTTCTGTGGCTGCGCTGGAGAGAGATGTATGGCATTGCCTGTTGTCTGTGTGGAAGAGGCGATCGCTGACGAACTCGTAGCTGAAATCAAGAAGCAGGCGGTCCAGAGAAGGATCGGGGCGGCCTATGACAAATCGACGGAATTGGGGCCTGTTGTTAATGCCGGCCATCTGGAATTCGTAACCGGCTGGATAGAGACCGGCATTCAGGAGGGTGCCGAACTTGCTCTTGACGGACGCAAACCCAAGGTACCCCCGGGGTGCGAGAAAGGATTCTTTCTCGGGCCGACTATCCTGGATCATGTCAAACCGGGCATGAGCTGCGGTGATCAGGAAATATTCGGCCCCGTGCTTTGTGTCAAGCGTGTGAAGAACTATGAAGAAGGACTGGCTGTCATGAACGCCAGCGAATTTGCCAACGGGTCCGTGATCTATACTCAAAACGGTTATTATGCCAGGGATTTTGCCTATCGCACTCATGCCGGCATGGTGGGGATCAACGTCGGCATACCTGTACCAATTGGAATTTTCGGTTTTACCGGGCACAAGAACTCTTTTTTCGGCGATCTCCACATGATGGGCACAGACGGTATTCGCTTTTTCACGGAAGTAAAGAATGTCACTTACACGTGGTTCAAGGAGGATGTGAGCGCGCAGGATTCCGAAAAGGTTGATACCTGGGATGGCACGATCACATCCTTGCCGAGGCAAGCTTGATAGAAGGTGGCGTGAATCGCCCACGATTATTCTCGTTGTTTTCAGTCTGAGAGCCATGTTTCTCAAGCAACATCTTAGACTGAGAATACCTGGCAGCAAGGGAACGCAGATTTTCCAAAGCTTATTTGATGTGAGTCTGATACTGCCTACTGGTTTGGCGTTCCCCTTCAAAAAACACAAGAAGGAGTGAGAGATGGCTGAGTCAAGCGTTC
>Ga0335071_10004071_pt1 | contig 15312 bp, 10 predicted proteins | sample Lox_Sample_15_FD_206724 | JGI IMG/M metagenome (GOLD analysis project Ga0335071, IMG submission 206724) | Soil microbial communities from Loxahatchee National Wildlife Refuge, Florida, United States - Lox_Sample_1.5 | ecosystem: Environmental > Terrestrial > Soil > Wetlands | place: USA... | reverse complement strand
GAGCCGCGCGCCGGTGGCGAGCCGGGCGAGCGGCGGCGAGTCCCGGGCTCGCCAGATTCCGAGCGAGCGAAGGCGACGGTCCGTCGAGCCCCTTTGGGCGAGCCGAGCGCCGGTGGCGAGCCGGGCGAGCAACGGCGAGTCCCGGGCTCGCCAGATTCCGAGCGAGCGAAGGCGACGGAACGGCGACGGTCCTCCTGTCCTTTCTTTGGCCCAATGGCCAGTCGCGCGGCGCGCCGGCGCCCTCTACTCTTCTTCGATCGGACTTCGACGAACCGAGGTGTCTATGTCCCTACGACGAACGCCGGTTCTCGCTCTGGCCTTCGCGATGGCGGCCGCGTCCCTTTCCGCGGCGACGACCTTCCAGGCCGCCTACATGACGCCCGCGTCCGGTCCCGCGGGGGGCGCTCCCGTCGCGATCCTGGGCAATCAGTTCCTCGCCGGGACGACCGTGACCGTCGGCGGGTCGGCCGCGTCGGCCTCGGTGACGAGCTCGACGCGCATCGCGGCGACGGTGCCCGCGCAGACCGCCGGGGCCGTCTACGACGTCGTCGTCACGAGCCCGGGCGGTCCCTCCTCGATCCTGCCGCGGGCCTGGTTCGCCGACTTCCTCGACGTCAACGGGGCTTCGCCCTTCCACGCGCCGGTCGAGCAGATGGTCCGCGACGGCATCACGTCCGGCTGCGGCGGCGGCAACTACTGCCCGAGCTCTTCGATCACCCGGGCGCAAATGGCGGTGTTTCTCCTGCGCGCCGGACACGGCTCCTCGTACGTGCCACCGCCGGCGACCGGGACGATCTTCGCCGACGTCGGCGCCACCGACTTCGCCGCCGACTGGATCGAGGAGCTCTACGCCGAGGGGATCACGGGCGGCTGCGCGACCAGTCCGCTGCGCTACTGCCCGAACAACCCGATCACGCGCGGCCAGATGGCCGCCTTCCTGCTGAAGGTCTACCACGGCACCGCGTATGGCCCGCCGCCCGCGCAGGGCGTCTTCGGGGACGTCCCGGTCTCGATGCCGCTGGCGCCGTGGATCGAGGAGCTCGCGCGGCTCTCGGTCACCGCTGGCTGCGGCGGCAACGCGTACTGTCCGGCGAACTCGGTCACGCGCGGCCAGATGGCCGTGTTCATGACGAAGACGTTCCATCGCCCCGAGGCGATTCGATTCCTCGAGCAGGCGTCGTGGGGCGCGAGCGACGCCGACGTGGGCGGGCTGCTCGGCCAGGGCTACCTCTCCTGGCTCGCGGCGCAGAACGCGGCGACGCCGTCGTCGTATCCGAACTCGCTCTTCCCGCTCTGGCCCGGCGACACGCCGGCGTCGTGCGACGACGTCTGCCAGCGCGACAACTACTCGTCCTACCGCCTCCAGAACCGGTTCTTCTTGAACGCGCTCTACGGTCCCGACCAGCTCCGCCAGCGCGTCGCCTGGGCGCTGCACAAGCTCGTCGTCGTCTCCGAGGACACGCTTCCGTACCCGTTCCAGATGGCGCCGTACCTGCGCGCCCTCGACCTGAACGCCTTCGGCAACTACCGCGACATCCTCTACCAGGAGACGCTCAACCCGGCGATGGGCGAGTACCTGAACATGGACACGTCCACCAGGGACGACCCCAACGAGAACTACGCCCGCGAGATCATGCAGCTCTTCTCGATCGGGACCGTGCTGCTCAACCAGGACGGGACGACGCAGAACGACGCCAACGGTCCCATGCCCTCCTACGACCAGGCGGTGATCGACGAGTTCAAGCGGGTCTACACCGGCTGGTTCATCGACCAGGTCCCCTGCCCGGCGCCCAACGGCGGCGACACCTGCGACGACTGGGTCAGCCCGATGTCTTTCGACATCGACCTTCACGACACGGACGCGAAGACGCTCTTCGCCGGATTTCCCGGCGGCCCGGTCGTCCTGCCCGCCGGCCAGACCGGCGACCAGGACCTGAACCAGGCGATCGACGCGATCTTCAACCATCCGAACGTCGCCCCCTACGTGGCGCGCGAGCTCATCCACAGCCTCGTCACGTCCAACCCCTCGCCCGCGTACGTCGAGCGCGTGGCGGGCGCCTTCATCGACGACGGCACCGGGGTGCGCGGCAAGCTCTGGCCCGTCGTCAAGGCGATCCTGCTCGACCCCGAGGCGCGCAACGCTCCGAGCGACCCGATCTACGGGCACCTGCGCGAGCCCGCGCTCTACCTCAACAACGTCCTGCGCGCTTTCCACGCGATGTCGTACGACCGCACCACGCAGTCCGACGGCAACCTCGAGCCCTTCGCCCGCGACATGGGTCAGAAAATCTGGAAGCCGCCGACGGTTTTTTCCTACTTCCCGCAGGCGTACGCCGCGCCCCCGGCCTCCTCCGGCGTCCTCGGGCCCGAGTTCGGCCTCATGAACTCGCAGACTTCCCTGAAACGCGCCAACTTCGTCAACCAGTTCACGATCTGGGGCGGCGTCGAGGCCGACCCGAACGACGACACGCCCAACGGCACGTCGCTCGACTATTCCGAGCTGCAGCTGCTCGCCTCGAACCCCGGCAACCTCGTGGACAAGCTGAACCGCCTGCTCCTGCACGGAACGATGTCCGACGACCTGCGCAGCTCCATCGTCTCGGCCGTCGCCGCCGTGGACGCCTCGGATCCGCTCGGGCGGGCGGAGCAGGCGCTCTATCTCGTCGCCGTGTCCTCGCAGTACCAGGTGGAGAGGTAAGAACCATGAAGAGCACCCGACGCGAATTCCTGATTCGGTCGACCTGCGCGGGCCTGACCGCGGCGGCCGCCCAGGCGAGCCTGAACAAGCTCGGCCTGATGAACCTCTACGCGCGGCCCTCGGCGCCGACGGACTATCGCGCTCTCGTCTGCGTCTTCCTGGACGGCGGCAACGACTCCAACAACATGATCGTGCCGACCGACTCGGCGCACTACGCCCAGTACGCGGCGGCGCGCCCCGCCAACTCGGGCATCCAGATTCCGCAGGTCGGCCAGCCCGGCGGCCTCATCTCGGTCGGCGCGCCGGCGAGCCTCGGCGGACGGACCTTCGGTTTCCACCCGGCCCTCCCCGAGATGGCCTCGCTCTACACGCAGGGCAAAGTCGCCGTCGTGTCCAACGTCGGCCCGCTCGTCGTCCCCGTCACGCAGGCCAACATCGACAGCAAGCCGACGCCGTACTCGCTCTTCTCGCACTCCGACCAGATCGACTGCTGGCAGACCGCGCGCGCCGACCAGCGCATCGCGACGGGCTGGGGGGGCCGCATCACGGACGTCACGCTCAACTGCAACGGCGGCTCGGGCTTTCCGACCATCACGACGATCGCGGGGGCTTCGACGTTCTGCGTCGGCGCGGGGCAGCGGCCGCTCGCGATCGACACCGGCGCGCTCGACCAGGTCCTGGTCCTGAACGGCTTCAACGGCTCGCCGCAGGACAACGCGCGCAAGAGCTCGATGGACTTCGCGCGGACGATCGACCGCACGGCGACCCTCATCGCGGCCGCGAGCGACACCACGCAGCAGGCCGTGGACATCAGCGCGGCGCTCTCCGTCGACCCGACGCTGACGACGGTCTTCCCGGGCACCGACCTCGGCTCGCAGCTCCAGCAGGTGGCCAAGGTCATGAAGTTGAACCTCTCCTCGCCCGAGCTCTCGCTCAACCGCCAGATCTTCTACGTCGAGACGGGCGGCTACGACACGCACCAGGACCAGCTCCAGGACCAGGGCGACAACTTCACCGAGTTCTCCCAGGCGATGGCCGCGTTCTACGCCGCCACCCAGGAGCTCGGCATCTCGGACCGCGTCGTCACGTTCACGCTCTCGGATTTCGGCCGCACGCTGCAGCCCTCCGGCGACCCCGGCTCGGTCGGGACCGACCACGGCTGGGGCAGCCACCACTTCGTCATGGGCGGCGCGGTCGCCGGCGGCAACTTCTACGGCATGCCGGGCGGCAACGGGCAGATCTTCCCGGACCTCGTCGTCGGCGGCATCGACGACATCTCGTCGGACGACCGCGGCCGCTGGATCCCGGCGACTTCGGTCGAGCAGTACGCCGGCACGCTCGCGAGCTGGTTCGGCGTGTCCGCGCTCGATCTCCCGGTCGTCTTCCCGCTGTTCAACAACTTCTCGCCGACGACCCTCGGGTTCCTGACGCCGGGCACGAGCTGCTGAGCGTCACTTCCCCTTGACGATGTCGATGTTCCCGTTCGAATTCTCGAGCGTGAGCGGGCAGCGGCCGTCGCCCAGCCGCCCGTAGAGGTTCTCGGCGCTCGGCGAGCCCGACACCATCAGCGGCACCTCGCTGCGGACCTTGCCGAAGGACGTGCGGGCGTTCACCGTGAAGGTCGCCTCCTCGCTCACCGCGACCCGAATCGGACCGAAGGAGTTCTTCACCGACACGGCCTCGCAGCCGGCCCCGGCCGAAAGTCCGCGGACCTCGACCGAGCCGTTCTGATTCTCGACGTCGAGCCGCCCGCTCACCCCATCGACGGTCGCCCCGGCGAAAGACGTGGTGACGCGGGCGCTCCCCTTGACGGCGGACACCTGGACCGCGCCGTTCGAGTCGTCGACGGTCAGGTTGCCGTCGATCCGCGTCGCTTCGACCATGCCGAAGCTCGTCGAGATGGAGACGGGACCGCCGGAGACGTCGGCGACCGACACGGGGCTGTTGTTGCCGACGATCCGGGCGCCCCGGTGCGCGCGGCTCAACGAGATCCGGCCGAAAGAGCCCCGGGCGTCCACCGCGCCGCCCACGTCGGCGAGGGTCACGGCGCCGTTGTCCGCCCGGACGGTCGCGTCGCCCGGCACGCCGCTCGCGTCGATCTCGCCGAAGCTCGTCTTGAGCTGCGCGGAAGCCTTGACGTTGCGCACGCGCACGCCGCCGTTGGAATTCTCGACCTCGACCGCGCCCTCCACGTCCGAGAGCTCGACGCGCGCGAAGGAGTTGTGCACCGTGGCCTTGCCGGCCACCTTCTGCACGGCGACCTCGCCGTTCGAATTCTGGACCTCCAGCGCGCCGCCGACGTTGCGGGCATCGACGCGGCCGAAGGAGCCGGTCACCCGGCCGCTCGCGGCGTCTTCGAGGAGCACCGCGCCGTTGGAGGCATTGATCGTGACCGGGCCCTTCGTGCGCCGGGCCTGCACCGCGCCGAAGCGGTTGCGCACCGACAGCGTTCCCTCGACGTCCGTCGCGACGACGGCGCCGTTGGACCCGGAGATCTCGACGTCGCCGACGTTGTGGTCGAGCGTGATCGAGCCGAAGGCGTTCTCCAGGCGCTGCCGGCCGCGCCCGTTGCTGAAGGCGAGCTGGCCGTTGGCGTTGACGACGACGGCCGAGGCCTTGAGCCCCGAGACCACGACGTCGCCGAACTTGGAGCGGGCCGACAGGGCCATCGTCTCGGGCATCGTCACGTCCATGTCCACGGCAAAGGAGACGTGGCCCCGGCCCGCGAAGGTCGCGCCGTGGTCCGGGTACTTCGTCCGGATGGCGATCGTCGATCCGAGGTCCTCGACGGTCACGCTGATTCCCTCGCCGAACTTCTGCGCCCACTCGCCGTCCGACGAGGAGACCGTGATCTTCGCGCGGACACGGACTTCCGAGAGCGCGTGCGTGCCGATCCGCAGGGCGCCCTGGCTGTGCTCGATTTCGAGCTGCTGCCCGGCCTTGACCGGAAGGGTCTTCGAGAAATCGCGGTCGAAATTACCGCCCGGCTCGCGGGTCTCTTCCCGAGCCGCGAGCGGCGCGGCGAGCGCGAGCAGAAGCGCGGCGGGGAGCGCCGCCAGACGGAAGCGGGCAAAACGCGTCATGACTTGACCTCTTTCATCAGACTCTGCAGCGTGCGCTGCTTTTCCTGGTAAACGGCGAGCAGCTCCCGCCGCAGGTGCGTGTTGCCCCGGTTCTGCTCGATCGAGGCCTTGAGCTCCGTGATCGCCGCGTCGAGCACCACGAGCTTTTCCCTGTAGTTCGCCAGCACGGGCGACATCGCGCCCGAAAGCGCGGGCTCGGCCAGGCGCGACAGGTTCTCGATCGAGGAGAGGTAGACCCTCTCGGCCGCGTCGACCTCGTCGATCGCCTGGTCGGTCAGGAGCGGCGCCTTCGTCGTCCGCCAGTGGTCGGTGAGCGGCTCGCGCCCGCCGCCGTTGCGGAAGACCCAGAGGCCCACGGTCGCGAGCACGAAGAGCGCCGCGATCGAAGCCGCCGGAACCCAGACGAAGCGGCGGCGCGGACTCGCGTCCGTGTCCGTGGCGGCCCGGACCGACTCCTCGGCGAGGGCCTGCCGGATCCGCGGCAGCAATTCCGGCGACTCCCACGCGCGCCGCAGCGACGCCGCGGCCTCGGAGATCCGGCGCCACTCCGAGAGCTCGCGGCCGCAGGCGGCGCAGCCGAGGGCGTGGACCTCGAACGCCGCGGCGAGCACCGGGTTTTCGCCCGCGAGGGCCTTCTCGAGGTCGCGACAGTCCGCCTTCACCGCGCCTCCGCCGGGGCAAACGCGCCGCCCGAGGCGAGCTCCTTCTGGAGCCGCCGCTTGGCGCGGAAGAGAAGCGTGCGCGACGTGTTCTCGGTGACCTCGAGAATCTCGCCCGCCTCGCGGTGCGAGAAGCCCTCGACCTCGCACAGCAGGAACGCGGTGCGCTCGCGCGGGTCCAGGTGCTCGAGCGCCTTCTCGATCGCGAGGCGCAGGGGATGGTCCCGGAGCGCCCCGCCCCGGAGCTCCGACTCCTCGGGCAGCGGGCTCTCCGGCCGGCGCCGTCCGCGGCGCCGCATGTCGTAGCAGACGTTGACGAGGATCCGGTAGGCCCACGTCGACACGCTCGCCCCGCCCCGGAACCGCGCGGCCCCGCGGAAGATGCGCAAGAACGCCTCCTGGACGGCGTCTTCCGCGTCCGCGTGGCGGCCGAGCAGGTTCATGGCGATTGACTTCATCCGCCCCCCGTGCGTTTCGAAAAGCTCGACGAGCGCCGCCGAGTCCGCGGTTGGAAGATCCGTCCCCGTCAGGGCCAGCTCCTTTGCCTTCAGTGCGATGCGCGCTTGGACCAGGATCCGCCGCCTCCGGGAACGCTTCGAAAGACCGCGTCCGGCAGCTTGGACGTCACGGCGGGGGGTTTCGTTGCGGAATCTATCGCGGAGGCGGGCGCTTGTAGGCTTCGGGCCATGAAGAAAGCCGCCGTCCTGCTGCTGTGTCTGGCGGGCCTCGCCGGGTTGCCGGCCCGGCTCGCCGCGCAGAAGGCCGTGTTCGTCGTCCGCCACGCCGAGAAGACCGCCGACCAGGCCGAGCGCCTGACCGAGGCGGGCCGCACCCGGGCGCAGCGGCTGGCGGCGCTGCTCGCCGATTCGGGAATCGCCGCGATCTACGCGACCGATACCGAGCGCGCCCGGGACACGGCCCGGCCGCTCGCCGAACGGCTGAGGCTGAAGATCACGTCCTACGACACGGGCGCGAGCATGTCCGGCCAGGTCGACGCGCGCCCGTTCGTCGCGTCGCTCCGGAAGGAGCACCCGCAAGACGTCGTGCTCGTCGTCGGACACTCGAACACGATTCCGAACCTGCTCGAGACGCTCGGGTGCTCGGAAAAGGTCACGCTGGGCAATGCCGAGTACGACAACCTGTTCGTCGTGGTGCCGAAGTCAGACCGCGCGACGCTGCTGCGGCTGAGGTACTGACGCGGGCGGCCACCAGGGCTGCCCCCCCTACATTCCGAAACGCACGGGACGTGTTTTGAACTGTCAGGGCGGGGCTTGCCCCCGCCCGCGCCGAACAGCTACCAGCCCACCGGCTTGCCCTTGTTCTGCTCGTCCAGCCACTTCTGGAGCGGCGCGAAGTAGTCGCGGATCGCGGTCGCGTCCATCTGCCGCTGCCCGGTGATCGCCTCGAGCGCGTCGGGCCAGGGCCTGGACTGTCCCATCGCCAGCATGTCGTTGAGCTTCCTGCCGGCTTCCTTGTTCCCGTAGATCGAGCAGCGGTTGAGCGGCGTCGTGCAGCCCGCCGTCTTCGACAGCGCCCGGTGGAACTGGAATTGCAGGATGTCCGCGAGGAAGTAGCGCGTGTACGGCACGTTGGCCGGGACGTGATACTTCGCGCCCGCGTCGAAGAGGTCCTCGCCGCGCGCGACGGCCGGCGCGATGCCCTGGTACTTCAGACGCAGCGCCCACCACGCCTTGTTGTAGTCGGCAGGCGTGATCTCGCCCGAGAAGATCTTCCAGCGGTACTGGTCGATCAACAGGCCAAACGGCAGGAACGCCACCTTCTCGAGCGCCTTGTTCAGGAGCAGCCCGATGTCCTTCGACGTGTCCGGCGCCTTGTCGAGCAGACCCAGCTTGACCAGGTACTCCGGCGTGACCGAGAGCGCGATCGTGTCGCCGACGGCCTCGTGGAAGCCGTCGTTGGCGCTGTCACGGAAGAGCGGCGGCTGTTTGTCGTAGGCCCGCTGGTAGTAGTTGTGGCCGAGCTCGTGGTGGATCGTCGTGAAGTCCTCGGCGGTGATGTCGATGCACATCTTGATGCGCAGGTCGTCGACGAAGTCGACGTCCCAGGCGCTCGCGTGGCAGACGACCTCGCGGTCCTTCGGTTTCGTGAACATCGACCGTTCCCAGAACGTCTTCGGCAGCGGGTCGAACCCGAGCGAGGAGAAGAACCCCTCGCCGTACCGGACCATCTGACGCGGGTCGGTCTGCCGCGACTTCAGGATCTGCGTCAGGTCGAAGCCGGGATCGGCGTCCTTCGGCGCGACGAGCGGATAGACGTTGTCCCACGTCTGCGCCCACATGTTGCCGAGCAGGTGCGCCGGGATCGGGCCGCTGGCCGGGACGGCGTCGCCGTACTTCTCGCGCAGCTTCCAGCGCACGTAGGCGTGGAGCGAGACGTAGAGCGGCCGCACCTGCGCCCAGAGCCGGTCGAGCTCGGCCGAGAACGCCTCCGGCGACATGTCGTACTTGGAGCGCCACATGGCGCCCGTGTCCTTGAAGCCGAGCTCCCGCGCGCCCTTGTTCGAGAGCTCGACGAAGCGGACGTAGTCCTTCTTGATCGGCCCGCCGATCGCGTGCCAGCCGGCCCAGACGTCGAGGAGCTCCTTCGCGTCGCGCGAGTGCGCCATGATGCGGGTGATGTCCTCGAGGTCGAGACACTTGTCCTTCGTCGGGCAGTACTTGCCCTTGCCGTAAGCGCCTTCCATCGCCGTCGAGAGGCGCGTCAGCTCCGCACGCTCGGCCGGGTCCGACGGGGCGGCCATCGTCATCGAGAGCTTCAGCAGCTTCAGTTTGCGCGCCGTCTCGTCCGGAAGCGCGAGCCCGTCGAAGCGCAGCGCGTCCTTGGCGTACCGGACGTTGGCCGCGATCGTCTTGTCGGCCGCCTGCGCGGCCAGGACCTCGGTGTCTTCCGTGATGTACGTGGACTTGACCCAGTCCGCGCGGCTCTGGTTGATCCAGAGCTGCAGCAGCGTCTTCTCCGCGTCGTCGGCGAACGCCGTGGCGTCCGCGGGAGTCGGCGGCCGGCTCGGCGTCTGCGCGCCGGCTTCAGAAGCCATGGCCGCCTGCAGCAGGAGCGCCAGCGCCGCGGCGCCGGCACGAGTTGCCCGTGTTCGCATCGATTCCTCCCCTGGACGTTTCGGGTTGCCTCAAAGCGGGAAGGAATCTACCTCACGCCGATCGGGGGCGGAACGGTCGGCGCTTGCCCAAAAAAGGCAGGCGAGGCGGGCACGACGTGCCTCGCCTCCCCGCCATCTTTCTACTGGCCGCCGGTCGTGGTTTTGTAGACGGACGAGGCCGTCGATGCGTAGAGCGTGTCCGGGGAGGACGGGTCCATGGCGAGGCCGTAGACGCCGCCGTCGTCCAGTCCCGCGTTGACCGGGAACCAGTTCTCGCCGGCGTCGGTACTCTTGAACACGCCGCCGCCCTCCGTTCCGACGTACAGGATCCTTCGCCGGTTGGGGTTGACGACGAGTACACCGGTTCGCGAGGTCGTCGCGCCGTCCAGGCCGTTGCCCTTGTCGACGAAGGAGGCGCCCCCGTCGGTGCTCTTGACCACACCGGAGTCGCCGGCCCCGTAGACGATGTCCGAATTGACCGGATCCACCGTGACCTTGAACGAGGGGTTCGGGTCCACGTTGATCCAGCTCGCGCCGGCGTCCCGCGAGCGCCAGATGCCCGTGCCGCGGTCGGCGAAATACACGGTGCGGTGGCGATGGGGATCGACCGTGATGCCGCGGCCGCTCAGGGAGAGAAAGTCGTCAGGGGCCGCCCCCGGGGCCCGGTCGATGCGCGTGAACGTCTCCCCGAAATCGGTGCTCTTCCAGATGCCGTCGCCGCTGCGGACGGTGGCGACGTAGATCGAGCCGTCCACCGGGTCGACGTCGATTCCGGTGACGTAGATGCTCGCCGACCCGAACAGGCGGCGCTCCCAGTGGTTGCCGTGGTCCTCCGACTTGAAGAGACCGCCTCCCGTAAACGAGCCCGCATACACGCGCCGGGGCTCCCTCGGATCGAACGCCACGCCGCGGGGGGCGCGGTTCACGAGCCCGTTCTTTCCTCCGTCCGTCCACGTACGGCCGCCGTCGTCGGTCACGAGCAGGCCGCCGTCGTTGGTCGACAGGAAGACATGCCGAGAGTTGGAAGGATCGACGACGATCGCGTGCCCGCTCTGGCAATCGCAATCGCTCAGCGGCGGCCAGGCGAGCCGCCGCCAGTCACGACGGCGCCCGCCGAGATCGCCCGCCAGACGCGAGGCCGGAAGCTGAAACACGCCATCGAAGTTGGTCCCGGCATAGACCGCGCCGTCGCTGTCCACGGCGAGGACCAGACCGAGGCCGTCCGAGATGCCCGTGTTCGTCCAGGTCGCTCCCCCGTCCTCGCTGACCGACACTCCCCGGGTTGCCGTGCCCGCAAAGAGCCGGTTGCCGCTCTTGGCCAGCGACAGGACGACGCCGACCTCCGGCGAGCCGATGCGCTCGAAGGATGCCCCGGCGTCCGAGCTCTTGAAGACGCCGTTGCCGTTCGAGCCCGCGTAAACGACGTTGCTGTCGCTCGGATCGACGAGCAGGCACCAGACCGTCGTGTCGGCCGTCAGCGCCACCCAGCTGGCGCCGCCGTCGCTCGACTTGAACGCTCCCTGGCCCGTCGTGCCGGCGTAAACGACGTTCGAATGTGCCGGATCGATGGCGAGAGAAAAGACCTGCACGCCGCCCAGACTGTCGGAGACCGACACCCACGTGTCCCCGCCATCGACGGTCTTGTCGATGAATCCGTTGTAGCCCGCATAGACGACGTTCGAGTCGTCGGGATCGATCGCCATGCTCAACGGGGCGCCGATTCCGGTAGTGGCGGACCACACCGCCGCGCCGTCGGTCGTCTTGAAGATGGCGTCTCCCGTCCCCAGGTAAACGACGTTCGGGTCCCGGGGAAACATCGCCATCGATGTGGCGCCGCGCGAAGTCAGACCGTTGTCGACGGCGGCGAAGTTCGCGCCGCCGTCGGTGCTCTTGAGGACACTGCCGCCGATGCCCACGATGTAGATCGTGTTCGACGGCGCATCAACCGCGATCGCCGCCTCGACGGACGCCGGCCCGGGGCCGATCTCCTTCCATCCGCTCGGACGAAGCGGCACGTTGGTAGGGGCCGCCACGAGCCCGCACGACACGGCAAGGGCGGCGACGCCGATCCCGAGAGCCGAGACGAACCGTGGTTTCGGGGAGGTGGGTCCAGGGGCATTCATGACAGGCTCCCTTCTCTCCAAAAAAAGAGGATTACCCGGGCTCAGGGACAGGTCGAGAATGCCGATGTGTCCTGGATCGGGGCGAATGGCGTGCCGTCGGCATTCGAATACGAGTGGCCCTGGCCGGTCAGAGAGTCGGTCACGACCAGAGAGACCCCCACGTTCGTCATGCCGGCCGCGAACAACCACTCGCGCCCGTTGACCGAGCAACCGTCCACCATCTTCACGACGAGCTCGATGCTGTCGCGGTCGAAGAACCAGAACGAGCCCGTGCTGGCCGTCAGGGATGCGGCACCCGCCCGGCCGCTCCGGCCGAGCGTCGACGCCATCCAGTCGGCCTGTACGCGGAACCGGCCGTTGCCCAGGCAGAGGGTCGTCGCGTCGGAAACACAGGCGCCCGCGGCGCTCGGAGTCAGGCGTCCGATCCGATTCCCTGCATACTCCGCGAACCAGAGATTCCCATCCGGGCCGAGCGCGATGGATGAGGGGGCGGAGGAGGGATCGGGGAGTAAGAACTCGGTGATCCGGGCATCGGTGGTCAGGCGGGCGATCCGGTCCGGGCTCTCCGTGATCCAAAGATTGCCGTCGGCACCAAGGGCCATGCCGCCGGCAGAGACCGTCAGCCCTTCGAGTCGGGTGATCGCCCCCTGCGTCGTGCTCGTCCAGAGGTGGGAGTCGGCCGTCGAGAACCAGAGGTTGCCATCCGACCCCGCCGTGATCTCCCGAGGCCAATCGTCTCCGGGGTCGGGCATGCCGAAAATGGTTACACCGCCCAGCGGTGTAACTCGGCCGATGAAGCCGCCGTAGTAGTCCGAAAACCAGAGGTTGCCGTCCGGACCGACCGTGACCTTTCCGGCCGACGTCGCCTGAGGTACCGCAAAGCTCGTCACCGCCCCGGCCATCGAGATGCGAAGTACCGATTTGCCGTCGTAAGACCAGAGGTTGCCATCGGGTCCGGCCGTCAGTTCCGGTCCGACCGCAACGTGCCACTCGGTGACTTCGCCCGACATCGTGATCCGCCCGAGGCGGCCCGCGCTGAACTCGGAGAACCACATCGCACCGTCCGAGCCGGCGGCGATGCCCCGAGGGCCGACCCTCGGATCGAGCAGGGGGAACTCCGTGATCGAGCCGCCGGGGGTGATTCGGCCGACCTGGCCGGAGCCGAATTCCGTGAACCAGACGTTGCCGTCGGGGCCCGCCGCGATGGCCGTCGGCTGCGCGCCCGGCGTCGGGATCGCGTACTCCGAGATCACCTGGCCTCCGAGGAAAGTCGACAGGCCCGCCGCCGCAAGGCCTCCGATCACCAGGAACCGACTCACCCGACGCGCCGACGACGTCATCGCATCCTCCTCCGGCCGACCCCATGCGGGGCGGCTCTGGAGAAACAGGCGCGCTCCGGCCGCGAAAACGGCAATGGCCCGGGGCGGCCGGCGGCCGATTCCACGCCCGCACGGGCGGTATCCTGACGTCCGTGACCGCGAGGAAGCCCCCGGACGAGGCGCCTTCGGCCGGAGATGTCACGGCCCTGCTCAAGCAGTGGAGTGCGGGCGACGCCGTCGCCTTCGAGCGGCTGGTACCGCTCGTCCATGCGGAGCTGCGCCGCCTGGCCCACCGCGAGATGGGGCGCGAGCGCGCCGGCCACACGCTCCAGACGACGGCCCTCGTCAACGAGGCCTACCTGCGGCTCGTCGACTCGAGCAGGGTCCGCTGGCAGGACCGCGCCCACTTTTTCGCGATGTCGGCGCAGCTGATGCGGCGCATCCTGGTCGACCACGCGCGCGCGCGGCGGGCCCGAAAGCGCGGCGGCGGCGCGCGCCAGGTGGAGCTCGACGAAGCGCTCGTCGTCTCGCCCGAGCGCGGATCCGACCTCGTCGCGCTCGACGACGCGCTGCAGGCCCTCGCGGTCGTCGACGCGCGAAAGGCCCAGGTCGTGGAGCTGCGCTACTTCGGCGGCCTGAGCGCCAACGAGAGCGCCGAGGCGCTCGGCGTATCGCCCGAAACAGTGCTCCGCGACTGGCGCCTGGCCAAAGCGTGGCTCCTGCGGGAGCTCTCCGGCGGCGGCTGACGTGGCGGCCAATCACTGGCAGCGCGTCGAGGCGCTGTACCACGCGGCGCTCGAGCGGGAACCCGCCGAGCGCGCCGACTTCCTCGCGCGAAGTTGCGGCAGCGACGACGCGCTGCGAAGCGAAGTCGAGTCGCTCCTCCGCTACGACGGCGCCGCCGGCGATTTCCTCGAGCGCCCCGCGCTCGAGGACGAGGCCAACGGCCTCGCGCGCGAGCCCGGCACGATCCTCGGCGAGCGGGACGTCGACGGCTACGCGATCCTGTCGCTTCTCGGCGCGGGCGGGATGGGCGAGGTCTACCGAGCCCGCGATCTGGCCCTCGGACGCGAGGTCGCGCTCAAGGTGCTCCGGCGCTCGGCGGCCGCGAGCGACGCATCGCTGCGCCGCTTCGAGGAGGAGGCGCGGCTCGCGTCCGCGCTGAATCACCCGAACATCGTCACGATCTACGGCGTCGGAGCCAAAGACGACGTCGCCTATATCGCGATGGAGCTCGTGCGCGGCAGGACGCTCCGCGACGCGCTTTCCTCGGGGCCGCTCCCGCTCGACCGGGCCGTTTCCCTCGCCGTCCAGCTCGCCGACGCGCTCGCCGCCGCCCACGCGGCCGGGATCGTCCACCGTGATCTGAAGCCCGAGAACCTCATGCTCACGGAAGACGGACGCCTGAAGGTGCTCGACTTCGGCATCGCCAAGCTGCAAGGGTCTCCCGAGGAGCCCGGCGCCGCCCTTCCGCCGCGTCCGCGCTCCGCCACGCAGACCGGCGCGATCTTCGGAACGATCGGTTACATGTCGCCGGAACAGGCCGCGGGCTTACCGGCCGAGCCGGCCTCGGACCAGTTCTCCTTCGGCGCGATCCTCTTCGAGATCCTCTCGGGCCGTCGGGCGTTCGAGCGGGACACGCCGGCCGCGACGATCGACGCGATCCGGCACGACGATCCGGCGCCCCTCGTCCTCCCGGAAGGAGCATCGGCGCTGCGCGCCGTGATCGCGCGTTGCCTCGCGAAGGCTCCCCGGGATCGCTTCCCCGAGACGCGCGATCTCGCGGCTCGCCTCCGGGAAGTCGCCGCCGGATTCGAGCGCCGGGCGGCGGCGCCGGCGCCGAACCGGCGGCGTTGGCTTTGGCTCGGCGCCGCGGCGGCCATCGCCGCCGCCGTGGGACTCGCGACGTGGAGGGCGGGCCCCCGCGACACCGGCATCCGTTCGATCGCCGTGCTGCCCTTCCAGAAGGTCGCCGGCGGCGCCGAGGCCGAATCCCTGGCGGACGGCCTGACCCGCGGCGTCACGCGCGGCATCTCGCGGCTTTCGTCGCTGGCCGTGCGGCCTCGCAGCGCGGCCCTCCACTTCCGCGGGGCCGACGCCGACCCCGCCGATGCCGCCCGGAAGCTCGGGGTCGACGCGGTGGTGACCGGAACGCTCTCCCAGGAAGGCGGCCGTGCATCCGCCGCCACCGCGCTCGTCGACGCGCGGACCGGCGTCCGCCTCTGGAGCCGGAGCTACGACCTCCCCGTCACGGATGCTCTGTCCGTCCAGAACGAGATCGCCCGGGACCTCGTCACGGAGGGTATCCGCCTGCC
>Ga0335071_10004070_pt1 | contig 15316 bp, 25 predicted proteins | sample Lox_Sample_15_FD_206724 | JGI IMG/M metagenome (GOLD analysis project Ga0335071, IMG submission 206724) | Soil microbial communities from Loxahatchee National Wildlife Refuge, Florida, United States - Lox_Sample_1.5 | ecosystem: Environmental > Terrestrial > Soil > Wetlands | place: USA... | reverse complement strand
GGAGAGGCTGAAAAGGTTCTGCTGGATCTGGCCGCCGATCTGCCGGCCATCGCGGGATTCGCCCACCACCTGGAGGAGATCGCTCAGCGTGTAGATGTTCACGCCGCGCATGCCGCGGCGTCGGATATTGAAGTACTGCCCGGTGAGCATCTCCGCGGTGACGTACACCGTGCCTTGGCTTATGTCCGACACGCGTTCACCTCACGGTTTCCGAACGAAACAAGCGGCGGAAGGCGCCGCCGCTCGCACTCTTTTCGATGGGGGTTAGGACCGCAGGATCGCGAAGTACAGGAACCCGCGATCGTTCGCTCCGTTGGTGATCACGTTCAGCGTCTCGCCCTGCGTGACCGCCTTCTGCGCCTGCACAACGCTCGTCGTCCGTGCCAGCGCATCCTGCACCGCCATGGTGATCGCGCTCGTCATCGCGGTAGTTGCCCGCCGCAACGTCGCGGTGCCGGACCCGCTCGCCGCGTTGCCCACGGCCCACGCATCCACGAGCTCTCCGCTCACCTCAGCGATGACGCTCAGCGCGTTCGTGTGTATGTCCGCAGTGATCGCCACCTTCTGGATGTGCAGCGTCCGCTGCTCCAGCACCTGCAGTCGGCTGCCTGCCTGCTGGTTCTGCAGGCCGGGATCGTTGACGTTCAGTGCCTTCGCCTGATCATCCGTCATGGCCGCGGCCGGGAACGCCACGATGGCCCCCAGGATCGCCCTGATCATGTATCGCAGCAATCGGCTCATGCCCTTCCTCCTCACACGGTAATGCGTTGCTTTCGACTATAGCACCGCGGCCCCGCGCGGTCCATCCCTCACTCGCCGTTGCGCTCCTTCACCATCTTCGCGATGTACTCCGCCTTGCACTCGAAACGCTTCGGCCCGCAGTGGTATACGAGCGCCTTCGTGTCGAGGAACATCTTGCCGCGCATGCTCTGCCACCGCCGGCAGAACATGATGTCCTCGCTCAGCATCTCGTCCTGCATGCGGTACTCGAACACCGCGCGCGTGCGATCCCCGGCCCGGGTGTACGGCCGTGCCTTCTCGTACATCCGCGTGAACGCGCTGCGCCGAATCCTCATGAACCCGGTCCCTGCGTACGCGATCTCCACCAGTCCGCGCTCGTCCGGCTTCTCGTCCCGCAGCGTGCGGAATACAAGGCTCGGGGAATCGATGCGCCGCACGTACGCCCCGCTCACCACCTCCTCGGGCCAGTCCAGCACGCGGAAGAAATCCTCCGGCAGCCACCCGATATCGCTGTCGATGAAGAACACGTCGTCGCACTCGCGCTCGACCGCCCACTGGATCACCTTGTTGCGGCAGTGCTCCAGCTCCCCCGTGGTGAACGAGCTCACGATCTCGATGTTCCGCTCCCGCGCCAGGTGCATCGTCGCCATGAGCGCGTCCACGTACCAAATGTAAAGGAACTCCCCTGCGTGCACGGGGGTGCCCACCACCACGCGCCGCGGCCTCGCCTTCTCCACCTTCTCCTCGCTGCTCATTTCCCTACTACCTCCCGAACGTAGGTGACGCTCTCCTCGCGCCACGGCCCGTATCTCTGAGGATCCCGCCAGTGCCCGATCCCCCCGTTGTATGCCATCACCGCCACGCGCCAGGACAGGCTCTCAGCCCGCTGATCCGCGAGGTACCCCGCTGCGCCCATGATCGCATCGTTGGGGTCGAACGGGTCGAATGGCTGATCATGCTTGTACAGGTGACTGAATAGCCCCACGTTCTCCGGCATGATCTGCGCCAGTCCCTCCGCGCCCAGCCATGACACCGCGCGCGGATTCCACCGCCCGCTCAGCGGGTCGCCCGTGCTCTCGTACGCCAGCAGGCGCGCCAGCAACCAGTGCGGCACCCCGTAGTAGTCCGCCCAGTAATGCACTGCCTGCTCATACTGCGGCGGGATCACATACGGCCGCGGCTCGTACGTCTCCACCTTCACCCATGGCGACAGCACCACGGCGCGCTCGGGGACGTAGAAGCTGGACAGCGTGACCATCACCACCGCCAGCATCACCGCCGCCCCCGCGATCGCCATGCGCTCTGGCGCGTTCACCGCTCGGCCTTGAGTCCTTTCCACCACCCCTCCTCCTTCTGCTCCACCACGGGCACGCTGTGCAGTGCCGTGTACGGAACGTCGTCCGGCACCCGCGCCTCCCGGCGGAATGCCTGATACACCCACGGCCCGACGAGGATCTGCTCGGGCATCCTTCCGAACACCTGCAGGCGAACCTGCATCAGCCGGATCAGCACCTCCATCACCGGCCCGCTGTTCTCCACGAATATGTCCATGGCTCACGGGTCGCATCGGCCGTCCGCCAGCAGCCGGCTCACCACGTCCGCCCGCGGCTCCCGCACCATCTGCCACCCCGCCGTTCCGAGGTGCTTGCTCTTGTACGCGCGCCGCTGCTTGTCCACCGCCTGGAGGAGTCTCGATGGCACCTCCACGACGCACTTGCGGTCCCGCTTCTCAAAGCGCATCTTCCTGTTGCGCCTCTGCGGCTTCTTCCGATCCGCCACCCTTCCGCCACCGAACAGCATGCCTCTCACCTCCTCACCACCAGTCGCTTTGCCAGCAGCATGTATCCCGCTGCGTGCATGTAATGGTCGGCCTCGTCGCCGGCCCACACGTATCCGCCCTCACCGCCGTACAGCTCCTCATCGTACACGCGCGTGAGCGCCGTCATCTGCTCCACGAATCCCTCGATGTTCATCGCGTCCGCGGGCAGGATCAGCCGATCCTTGCCCAGCATGACCGCCTCGTTCACCGCGTCCAGCTGCACCGTGCGGTCGACGCTGATCACCTTCGCCTTGCCATCGGGCAGGTCGCGCTTGCCCTGCGTGTATCGGCACATCCACCACCGCCGGCTCCCGTACGCCAGCCGCCGCGCCATCCGCGTCTCGGGCTTCTCGTCGATCACGCCCATGACGATGCGGTACTGCGCGCACAGCATCCGCAGGTCGCTGAGGTCATCCGCCGTGCCCTGCACCGTGCCGATGAACCGCACGCGGACCGGCCCCTCCGTAAGCTCCCCGATCATCACGTGCAGCACCGCCCCGACGTCCACCCCGACCACGCACGACGCGTCAACCCTGCCCTGCGAATGTCCGCCCACGCACGCCTCGAGGTCCTCCCGCTGAATCTTGCTCCCCCGTGCGGAGTGCTCGATCCCCATGTCCCCGTTTTCCCACCGCTGCATGATGCTCGGATTCGACAACCCCTTGTCGAACCGATCGAGGATTTCGTTGATGGTCATCTCGGTGGAAAACAGTTTCGAGAAGTGATACCCGTGCACGGGGTGCTGCGGCTGCTCCGCCTCCCAGTACCCGCGCGGCCCGCGCCGTGGCACCGCCCTCTCACACTTCGCGCAGATCATCCGTGCGTCCGGCCCCTGGAGGCCATCCCACTCGGGGTCCCGCACCTCATACTTGTTGTCGTCGACCTGGCGCACCACGTTCTCAAACCAGTCGGGGCGAAACCACTCCTTGCACGCGGGGCACTCCATCGTCCAGAAGTACCGCGTGCTGTCCTTGAACAGCTTGGAAATGCCCACGCCCGCGATGGTCGGCTGCCCGCCGAGGATCCGGATCCGGTGCGTGCTGTTCGAAAGGCGCTCCTCCACCATCGGCATGTTGTCCTGATCGCAGTAGTCGTACTCGTCCACGATCCCCACGTCTGCGGGGAACTCGCCGAATCCGCTCATGGAATTGCTGCCGATGAACGCGAGGCCGCCCTTCCCGTAGTGGACAAGGCTCATGCTGTGCGCTCGATCCTTGCTGACTCGATCCTCCTGCCCGCGCAGGTGCTTCGCGTACTCCTCCGTCAACGCGATGCTGCGCACGAACCGGTTGCGCACGAATCGGTTCTTTATCACGTCCGTGGGGAGCACCCAAAACACGAACAGCCCCTGCTGCGCGTACCCCAGCCCCTTCGCCACCAGCATCTCGGTCCATCCGCCCTGCGTGGCCTTCTTGGCAAGGATCACCTGTGCGTCGTCGAAAAGCGGCTGCTCCATGTACGGGAACTTCGCGAGGTCGAACCTCTTGTTCTTGAACGTGCGGTGATAGTGCACCGCGTTCCAGTAGGCGGGATTCCTTTTCTCCATCCACGCGCTGATCTTGCGCTCGTCCAGCGCCTCACTGCGGCTTGTCAAAGATCCTCCGCTTCATGTACGCCGCGATCTCCTTCTCGTCTTCCTCGCTCAGCTCCGTGCGATCCTGCTCGCTCTCGTCAGTGAAGCGCAGCTTGCTGCCGATCACGTGATTCAGCAACGCGTTGGCATCCGCGGACGAATCCCGCACCGCCCGCGCCACCATGGCGAGCACTACCGCTTTCACCCGCTCCATGAGCACCTTGCGGTTCGCGCTGTCGGTGAACTCGTCTTCTCCGAGCAGCACCTCCTCCATGATCTTCTTCACCTGGAGGGCTGCGCTGATCTTGCGGGGATCCCGGTTGATATCCTGCGGGCGCTTGTCGAATCCGTTGACGGGCTTGTGCCCTTTGGGGAACGGCCGTCCGCCGGCCTTGCGTTTCTTCGGTACTTCCATACGTAGGCGATTGGGTGACTATCGCCGCCCACCCCTCCTTGGCATGCTCACGCTCCCGCGATCGGTGCCACGATCACGGGGTTGTAGTCCTCCCGCACTCGGCCCGTCCGCATGATGTGATTGCGCTCGTTGTGGTCGATCCGCACGATGCGGCTGCCCCACTTCTTCCTCAGCGCCTCAAGCTGCTCGCGCTCCACCTCGTGGCTGCGATACACCGAGCACCCGCCCGCCTGCACGCCCTGCTTGACCATGTAATGGAACTTGTTGAGGCGCAGCACCTTCCGATACCGGTTCAACTGCTGCAGCGTCATATCGTAGTCTTCTTTCAGCGGCAGCGCCTCATCGTATCGGCACGCGTTCCCTCGGAGGAAACACGTGAACGGGCTCCCGATGTAGCACGTCAACGCGAAGGGCTTGTACTCCTGATAGTACTGCGGGTCGAACGTGACGTTCACACCCCACATTTTCACGCCCAGGTCCTGCGCCAGCAGGGTGTACTTCTTCACGAACGCCACGAACCGATCGCCCGGCACAAGGTGATCGTTGTCCTTGCCGTGCTTCCGCGCGCCCTCGAAGTAGAACATCCCCCGCATATCGTCGTCCACGATCGCCACCGCATCCATGCCCCGGTCGAACTCGCGGTCGAGGATGTGGTTCCGCACGCGGCTGATATTCCCCTGCACGCCCTTCGCGCACTCGATGATCTCCGCGCCCGGGTTCGCCTTTCGGTACTGCGCCGCCTCCGAAGGATCCACCCACACGCGCAGGAACGGGAGGTAGTCCAGCGTCTCCACCTTCGGCCGCCGCCACGATGGCGCGTTGACGCTCACCTTCACCGCTTCACCTTCGGCCCGCTGCTGCGCGCCGTCTCTTGGATCCGCTTTATCGCCAGCGCCCCGTTGACTACCCGGCCCACCCCCGTGTGTTTCAGGTCGGGGTCGAGGTTCTTCTTGCTCTCGATCCCGAGGATGCTCACGGCCTGCAACCAGTCCACCTTGTTGTCGAAGTACAGCACCACGTAATTGTGCTCCTCCAGCAACTCCTCCGTGAACTCGACGTCGGGCCGCTCGGGCTTGCTGTTCATCGTGAACGCCATCTCAGGCAGCACCACCGACCTCGACAACGCAAGGGAGTCCATATCGGAAATGAACGCTTGAAAGCCGCGGCGCATGATCTTGCTGTACCTGCTGTCCGCCTGGAGGAGTGCGCGCTTCGCCTCCTTTCGGTCCTTCGCCGTCACGAACACGCACGGCATCCCTGCCGGCAACTTCCACCCCTCGTCGCGGAGCTCGAGCAACGCGCGCTTGGTCTGGTGCCCGTTGACGATCCAATCCTTCCCATCATGGCGCCACACGTTTTTCGGGAACTTGATTCCCTCGCGCAGCGACGCCTTCAACCGTTCAAGGTTCTCGCGCGTGATGGCTTTCAGCTTGCCTTGGAAATCTTCCAGCTTGTCGAAGGGGATGAGCTCCGTGTATGTGCAGAGGATTTTTATTGACTGACTTTTGCTCGCCATGCCTGCACCACCTTCTCCGGAACTCCACGCTTTCGCAACGCATCCTGCACCGCCCGGTGCATCGCGCCAGGCGTCAATTCGTAGATATCGGCGCTGGCGACGAGTGCCAGCCCGTTCGCGAAATGAACTGAGTAGCTGACGCGATCGGGGTCCACGCCACGCCCCAATTCCACCATCCCCTTCATCTCCCACCCGCGCGCAATGCGCTTGCATCTTCGCTCGCGCTGCGCCGGCGCGATGAGGAACCGTGCCCGGTCCCGCCGGGCGATCACTACTGCCGCCACCTGCCCCTCCTCTGTATCATCACTTCCCAGCTCCGGCCGGTTTCCGCTTGCGGATCATGTCGTAACCACACTTCGGACACCACCAGAAACAGCCATAGCCGCGACACTCTTCACAAGGAACGTCCTTGTCGTCGTACCACATCGGGTCTTCCTCGAAGTGATTAACGAAACCGTCTTCGCAGTGATCGCATGGCCTGCGATGCGTGTACCCGTGTCCGCAGGATGGGCATGGCTCGTCGTCAATCTCTATATCGTAGTCGATCATGCCTGTATCGGTTACGCTTTTCATCCTTCCAAAAAATCCCGCCAGTTGAGCCCGTAGCTCACCATGACCAGAGCTCGCTTCCACCATGCGGGTTTACCCCGCACGCTCCACTCCTCCGACCGTCCCGCCGCGCGTGCCGGCCCGAGCGAATGAACCCCCGCGTACAGCACCACCGCCGCGAGGAGGGCGAGCACCATCTCCAGGCTCCCCGTGAACACGTCCGACCATGCGGGATGCCTGCCCTTGACGAACTTGCGGAACGCCTTTCCAAACACAACGGCGAGCACCCCCACAAGCAGGATGCTCGCCTCGTCGATGAAATACCACACGATGTGACGCCTGCGGGACAATCGCCCCATCCCTCGGTCAATCTCCATGACTTCCTCCTTTGGCGACGTCCCGCACGCCGGTCACTTCGTGATATCGGGAACGCCCTGCGACCGGTCCGCGGTCTGCACGCCGGCCTTGGTCTGGTCGAGGATCACGTTGCCATCCGGATCCTCGGGGTGTAGCCGCGCATCCTTCACCACCTGCGGCACCGGCGTCGTCTCGTACGGCTGCACGCGGCCGGGCTGCACGTGAGCGGGGAGTCCCGCAAAGACGCGCTTCACGAAATCCGCTGCGTTCTGGTAGTCCTGTCCCAGCCCTTTCGCGATCTCGTGGAACTTCGCCTCGATAGCGGCCCCGATCTTCGTCTCCGCGTCTCGGACCGCCGCCTGGACCGCCGCCTGGAGGGACGCCCGAAGGTTGGTCACCTCCAGTTCCGCGCTCGTTTTGATTTTGAGGTACTCGTTCTCGAGGTCCGCGATGTACTTCTGTACGTCGGCCTCCGCGATCAGCACCTCCCGCTTGACGTCTGCTCCGATCACCAGCACGTCGCGAATGTTGATGTTCATGCACTCCTCGCTTTCACCTTCGCGGCGATCGCTTCCATCCGATCCCGGATCCGGACCGCCGCCGCGGTTCGTGTTTCCCCCCGCCAAATGGCAAGGGCCGCCTCATACATCATGAATGCGTCGGCCTCGTCCGTAGTGACAAACACCCTGCCGTACAATGCCTGTACCGCTTCCAGATACTCCCGGACGATCCGCGCGCTGCCGCGCTTCACCCGCTTCACTCCGATCGTGATGGACTTCCACGTGCTGATCGGGATCGCCACGATCGGCACGCCCACCGACGTCAGCGCCTCCCGCACCACGGCCCCCACCTCGATCGCATGCGCGGCGCGATCGCCCGGCATCCCGTAGGGGTAGTCCTCCACGATCGCCATGTCTGTCGTCACCACGCCGCTATCGTCACGCGCCGGCGCGTAGCACAACGTGATCACCGCGCCCCGCAGCTTCACCATGTACTCATAGTGCCCACCCTGGCGCAGAATCGCGAGCGACTGCTCCTTGCCCTGCTTGAACAGATACACCCCCGTCGTCGTCGGCCCCGGGTCAATCGCGATGACGTTCATTCCAGCACGCTCAGCAGTTTCGGCATCTTCCCCGTCTCGTACGCGCGCGCGATCTCCGGGAGGATGTTCTCCGCCACCGTCTTCCCGTTCGGCAGCACCATGTACGCCATGAACTCCGTTTCAAACTCGGCGATGCCGCTCTGCACGGTTTCGAGTTTCGCTTTGATGGACAACGCCAGCGCGCGCCAGCGCCGCCGGATCTCCTGCGCGTGTGCCTGCTCGATGACCGTTCCCTTGCGCCGGCGTCCCTTCGGAGTCTTCGATGCCTCGTCCATTCCCGGCATGGGGAGCACGAATCGGATGCTGCGTCCGTTCGCGTTGAACGCGACCGCTGCGCGCTTCGCATCCTCCATGTACGCGAACTGTCCCGCGCCGTACCGCGTCAGCACCCGGCGAATCTCCGAGATGGAATGGTCCGCGGTCACCTCCGTCCGCTCTGCGTATCGCCTCACCATCCGCCACCTTTCGCTCAGTGTATCACGCTCAGGGCCACGTGAAGAAGGTTCCCACGGAGAACCGGTCCGCCATTTCTTCACCCTTCATCACCATCACGCGCATGCTCGCCAGCCGGGTCACCGCCAAAGGCTCCTTGGGCTTTCCCGTCTGCACCATAAGCATCATCTCCTGCATCTCCGCGTTGATGGCATCCCTCACCGATTCGCCTACCACCACGTATTCGGCGGCGTGGCCGGTCCGCATCTTGTGCTGACCGGCCGCCGCCATGATGGCGCTCACCACCGAAATCGTCATTTCTTCGCCGGCGCCTTCGCCTTCTTCTTGGCAGGCGCCTTTATCTCCTTCTCTTTCGAGGCCCTGGAGGCCTCCTTCTTCTTGAACTTCTCCATGAGCGGTTCGATGGCTTCCTTGGTGACCGCGGCTACGTCCACGCCCACCATCTTCGCCATGCGCGTGATCTCCTCCCCGCCCATGAGCCCCGACGCGATGGAGCACTGCACCGTGAACGCCAGCATCTCCTCGGGCTGCGTCATGGCCGCCATGTACTTCTCCGCGCACCCGCGCCAGTTGTACCCGCCGTAGTTCTTGTTCTTCTCCGGCTCCCATCCCAGCGCCTTGCCCATGATCTGCACCGATGACCAGTCCACGCGGCGGAACACGCCCTCCATCATCACGCGCTGCGCCTCCACCGGCATCGGCCGCTCGCGGATCGCGATCCCGAGGGCACGGAACAGCGCTTCCCTCGTGGCCGCTTTCTTGCGCTGCTCGAGCAATTCGCGCCGGCGCACCTTCGCCTCCTCGCTGCTCTGCGCCGGCTGCCGCTTCCTGCCCTTCTCCGTGACCGCCTTGCGGCCCATGACCACCTTGCCCCGGCGGGGGCCCGTGACCACGAGGCACGGCATCGCCCCGTCGTCATCTTTCGAGCACGTCTGCCAGGCGTGGGGCTCGATCCACTCGGCGGGCAGTTTCTTGCCGTACTCCCCGTAGTACCCCTGCGCCTGCACCAGCAGGTGGTCGACCTTCTCCTGCTTCATCCGCTTGTGCACCTCGGCCACGTTCGCGTCCAGCTTCCGGTTGAAGCACACCGCGTCGAGGCACCGCTCCCCCTTCTTCACCTCGGGGAACAGCCCCGGCTCCGTCGAGGTGCGCTTCGGGCAGTTGAAGCACGCGCCTGCCTCCGGCACCAGCCCCTCGTCCTCCTTCTTGAACGCCGCGCCGGCGAGGTCCATGAAGTACTGCTCCTCGATCCGGCCCTGCATATCGGATGGCGACCAGTGCGACATGCGTTTCCACGCTTCCTCCTGAATGTGCGCGGGGAACCGGCACAGCACCATGGCGTGCGCCAGTGACACGCTGTCTTCCCCGCCCTTCATGAAGCTCTTGCGCGGACCCGGCGCGAGGTTCGCCAACGCCGCGCGCATCCGCACGTAGTACGTGCTCTTGCCGATCTTCGCCGCGACGTCTTCCACCGACCTGCCGTTCGGTGGCGCTGCATCCGGCCCGAGCATGCGGATGATCTCGTCCGCTTCATCCAGCGGGTGAATGTCGGCGCGCTGCAAGTTCTCCACCGCGGCGATCTCCAGCGCCTCCTCGTCCGTGCACTCCACCATGGTGACTGGCACCTCGCTCAGCCCCGCCATCTGCGCCGCCCGCCATCGGCGCTCGCCGGCGATGATCTCCATGGTGTCCTTGCGCACCGTGATCGGGTTGAGGATCCCCTGCTGCAGGATGCTGTCCGCCAGTTCCTTGAGCGCCTTCTCGTTCATCCCGCCCACGCGGCGGTTGTCCTCGCGCGGCTTCAACTCCGCAACGAGTGCCATCATCGTCCCCTCAGTCTTCGTCATGCCTCATGCTCCTTTCAGCCGATCTCCCGGCTCTTTGCGCCCTTCTTCTTGGGCTTCTCGTCCACCACGCCCGGGAGCGTCATCTGCGTGGGGTCCGTCTCTCCCTTGTCCCCCTGCTTCGCCGCCGCCGCGGTCTGCTCCCACGTGAGCTCCCCGAATCCCTTCGCCCCGTTCTGGCACAGGTCCATGAACCCGGCCGGCAGATGGTTCCAGTCCACCTCGAAAACCATCTCCAACTTGTCGGCGTTCACTTGGAACCGCGGCCGGAACGTCTTGAACGACGCCCGCACGCTCATCTTGACGAAAGCTGCCATAACCCTCTCCTCTCGAAACCAATTCACACGCGCGGCAACGCCGCGCTTTTCTTACAGGATGATTCCCCCGCAGGATAGGCACTGCTTCTGATCCAGTCCCTCCCCCTGGAGGAGCCGTTCCGCGACCATCCACGCGCCGCACCCGGGGATTTTCCCCACCACCATCTTGCGATGGTCCGCGTACCCGCCCGTCCGGCCCTGCACCCACTCCGGCATCATGATGCCGGCCTTCGTGCACCGCTTGAAACACCGGCACCCCGGCACGTACATCGTGAAGTTCGCGAACTCGTGCAGGATGATCTCCTTGTCCTCCTCGTCACGCAGGACCTCCCCGGTGTCCTTGTCCTTCGCCACCACCCGGTTGATCACTGACTTCGGCATGAACGGATTCCCGCACAAGGGGCAGTCCCCCCCCTTCCATTCCAGCATCAGCGCCGTCAGCGCGCCCTTGGGCATCACGTCGCCGTATCGCTTTACCCGGTCCTGCATCAGACGATCGATCTCCGCTTGCGTGATCACCCATGGCTCGACCATCTGCGACGCCGCGCGCACCGCGCCCCGTCTCACTGCACCACCTCCTCCGCCTGCCGGCGGCGGTCCTCGCCCTGCCGGATCATTTCGAGGTAGGTCTGCGGTGTGCTCGGCTTCGCCTCCTCCCGCTTCGGTCGGGACGCCGCCACGCGGGACAGCACCTCATTCCAATGCTGGAACATCGCGTCGAAGGAAAACACCTTCGGCCCCCTACCCGGCCCCCGCGTGAAAAACCAGTCATCTTTGAAGAAGCTGCGCACGCACGCATCGACGAGTTCCTTGTTCTGCCCCACGCTGCGCCACAACCGCTCGCGCCATTGGGTGTACTGGTTTTTCCATAGAGGCTCCGCTCCTCGGCACTCCTCCCGATAGAGGTTCCAGAACACATCCGTCACGTACTTTGCGGCAACCTTCCCCGAAGGGGAGGGTTCTCTTTTCTTACTCTCGTTGGAAGAGTCTCGTTCGTTTATCACCGGTGGAGTACCCCCCTCCTCCACCGGTGCCGGACCCTCCGCGTGGGGGTATATCACCGGTGCACTACCCCTCCCCCACGGATCGACGAGGTGGTACACGTTCGACCGGCCCGCCACCTTGCCCGACGTCACCACCTCCACGTGCCCAAGCTCCACCAGCGCCCGTATGTGCCGCGTCGCCGTCGCCGCGGAGCACCGCGCCCGTTTTCCCACGCTCGCCGCGCTCGGGAAGCACTGCGCCGTCGTGAAGTTCAGGTAGCTCGCCAGCGCGGTATACACCGCGATGGTGGTAGGATCCTCGATGCGCTCGTCATCCAGCAACGCGCCTGGAGTCGGTGAGAATCCGGGCGCCCCTCCCGTCACTCGAAACCCTTGCTGCTTCACACGTCTCCCCTCTCTGAGCAAAAAAAAGGGGGCCGTTCACTGACCGGCGGGCTGGTGTAGACCCCGCGGCATCCACATCAGCTTGGACGCCTACCGGAAAAATGAACGGCCCTCTATCTGTCGTCGCTGATGCCATCCGACCTCCCGAGTGCGGCACCACCCGCACTCCCCACGATTCTACTGCGCTACTCCCCCGGGCTCAAGTCCTCCGTTGCCGCCTCCACCAGTACCACCGCCCCCGCTGGCAGGTAATACCTCCCGTCCTTCTCCGCCCGGAACTGCACCACCCGCTGCCCCGGAGCCAGCTTCGTCGCCCTGCTGAGCGGCATCTTCAGGTACTGCCCCATGTTCAGGCTCACCGTGTACCGCTTCCCCTCCTCCAGCATCCGCAACTGCGGCTGCTTTTCCGTTCGCTCTCTCGATGCTTTCGTCAACCTTCACCTCCCCATCCAGTATGGCCGGGGCGGGCTCCCCTCCCCAGCCAGGCATGATCACGATTCGGCGCTTCAACGCCTTGGTCCACCGATCCCACTGCTGCAAGAGGGTGGCCCTCCGCCACCGCCCCGTGAGGATCCTCTCCCACCACGGCCGCCGCGCCGCCTTGTCGTCCTGCATCATCAGGAACGCCTCGGTCAGCACCGCGTCGATCGCCAGCGTGGTCACCTCGCGGCTCATCTTCGCGAAGTACTCCTGCATATCCGCGTCCGACATTTTGATTTCCCGGCGCGTCTTGTAGTTCCCTGCCCACCCGAGCATTTTGATGAACACCGTGACGTCACGCATGTACCGGTTGATCGCGTGCAACGTCGCGGAGCTCGGTGTCAGTTTGCTGCCATCGAATGATGCCATTTCTTCCTTCACCGCTCTCCTCCTAACCGAGTTTGATATGCGCGCCGTAATGTACCGAGAGGTCCCTTTCGTAACGTTCGACCTCGCGCCTCATCTCGGCTTCGATTTCTTCGAAGTACTCCTCCTCGGTGAAGACCCCCTTTTTGATGAGCAGCCGAACAAGGGCCGCATGATCGCACATGGCGGAATTGATGCCGACCCGGAGATGCTTTGGGCTTGTCTCCCCTGACTCGGGCCCTCCATCCTTGTTCATCTTCATGGCGACGCCGCTCTGCATCGCGTGCACCAGCGATTTGTATTCCTTCACTGCTTCGCCTCCGTGTCGCGCAAGTCATCCTCGCGCACCGTGTCGGCCGTTTCAACAAACGCATGCGGCTCGGATAATTTTCGCTGTAGGTAGGGGATGCCCTTCTCGCGCAACTGCCTCTGTTGCTCCGTCTCCTTTGGCGGCTGGGCGCGGAGGGCGGCGGCGAGGTTGTTTGCTACCGTCTGCCAGATGCCTCGTGCGTAGTATGGCGATTCGGGGTTGTCGGCCTGACCTTGGTAATGCGAAGCCAGCCCCGCTATCCTTTCCCTCAGTCCTCCGTCGGAGGCCGGGGCGGTGAGGGCGAGGTTGATCTGCTCCAAGATCACTCTTTGACTGGGTGGAGCGTTGGCTTCCAGCATGGCATCCAGAGCATCTCGCACCCTGACTATGCGTTCCCTCAGCCCCGTCCCCTCGGCCGGCTCGGGCGGGTGGGCGGCGAGTGCGTCCTCGATCTTGCTCTGTAAGCAATCGGTCTTGTGCTTGGGCTCCTCAGAATGATACCAAGTCGCGCCGCATCTCTTGCACCGAAGGCTATATATTCCATGCGGCCCAATCTCTATACCTTCGGCCCTACACAGTTCCAGCGCAACCAGCGCCTTCCTCAGTTCATCCATGCGTCACCTCCCGATCCACCACGCCCATGCACCAGCACAGGCCGCACAGCTTCCTCGGGTGATGGTACCGCGGCACCTCCCGGATCCGCACCGCCTTGACCACGTTCTCCGGCAAGGGCCGGTCCTTGGCTGTCAGGTCGCCCTGGAGGATGGCCGTCTCTCGCCACACGCGCTCCGCCTTCGTGACCTCTCCCTTCCTGCGCGGCCGCGTCTCCACCTCGATCCCGCCGGCCGGGATCGACAGCATCCCATAGCACGCCGGGCACGGCCGCTTGCCCGACGCGTGCGCGATCGTCGCACCGATCGCCACCTTCAACCCCTCCCGCAGCAGCACGTTGCTGATCAACTGCTCCAGCCCGATGACCGTGTTCATTCTGCCCCCTTCTCCACCACTCGCATGAGGATCGGTTCCCCCGTGTTCGGGCACAGGCTCCACCACTGGAAGTCCTTCGCTGCCCGGGTCAGCTTGTAGAACGCCAGTTTGCCGTGATCCCCTCCGCACCGTGCGCACTTCACGACGTCGATGGGCACCATGGCGCTCGCCTGATTGGGCCCCTTCTTCCCGTGGCTCCAATCGCTCGCCTGCGGACACGTCTCGAAATGGCTCACGCCATCCGGATTGACCGGCAGTCTCACTCCCGCCCGCGGGTTGATCCAGAAAACGGTCGCGTGGCAACTGCGGCACTTCCTCTCCGGCGTCCCCTGCGGAATCTCGTACACCTTGCGCTTGCGCGGCTTCGGCTGCTCAGACATCGTGCACCCCCGGTATCCCGTCCGGATCGTTCTTTGCCACCATCCGGTTGAGGCAAGCCTCGTGAACCGCCGCCCCGCTCGGAAGCACCGTCATGGTGCCGGGCTCGATCTCCTTGCCGCACAGCGGACAGGTCGCTCGGGATGAAAAATGCGGCACCGCGTCCTGCGCCTCCGGCCCCCGGTGCACCACGCGGAGCGTGTTGCTCTGCGTCGCCTTCATCGCGCGCCGCATCCAATACCGGCGCTCTGCCCGCAGGATCACCAGTAGGATTCCGATGAAGATGAACAGTCCCACGATTACCCCGATCCAATACTCGATCCCCATGTTTCTCCTCCCTCACACGATAGGATGCCTCGGATCGTCGGGGTCCAGTCCCGCCCACGGCGGTTTTCCCTCCCCCTCCCCGAATAGCTCCTGTTGAATCACCTCCGCGTCTTCGCGCGAGGCTTCGATGGTTGCCACGCCCCCCTTGCGCACCACCTGCTTGACCGCTGCCGCCACCGCGCGGGTCTTCTCGTAGTCCCCCCCCGTCGCCGGCTGCTCCAGGGCCCGTGTCACCTTCCCCTGGAGGTGACGGTGTTTCGACAGGAACTCCTCCCACCCCTTCGCGTGGATCACTCCGAGGTGGCACTCCGCGCACAGGTGCAGCCACTCCGCCCCGTTGCACAGCTGCGGCTCCTCCCCGCCCGCGCCCACGCTTTTGATGTGCGCCAGTTGC
>Ga0335071_10004069_pt1 | contig 15321 bp, 14 predicted proteins | sample Lox_Sample_15_FD_206724 | JGI IMG/M metagenome (GOLD analysis project Ga0335071, IMG submission 206724) | Soil microbial communities from Loxahatchee National Wildlife Refuge, Florida, United States - Lox_Sample_1.5 | ecosystem: Environmental > Terrestrial > Soil > Wetlands | place: USA... | reverse complement strand
CCGCCGCTCTCGGCGCCGCCGCCGCGGCTTTCCGACCCGGTCTGGTGCGGGGCGTTTCGCCTCAACCTGCCCCCGCCGCCGCTCGCGCCCCCGCCCGAGCTCGCGGCGCTCGACCACGGCGCCGAGGCGTCCGGCACGCTCGTCGCCCCCATGCCCGGCACCGTGATCAAGGTCACGGCGGAGCCCGGGGCGCGCGTCCGCGCGCACGACCCGCTGCTCGTGCTCGAGGCGATGAAGATGGAGACGCCGCTCGCGGCGCCGTTCGACGGAACGGTGCGCGCGGTCCACGTGCGCGAAGGCGAGCACGTGGACCGCGGCGCGATCCTCGTCGAGCTCGACTAGAAGAGCTTCTGGAGCTTCATGGCCGCGCCCATGTCGCCCTTGATCTTCAGCTTGCCCGTCATGTACGCGGTCGTCGGGTTCTGCTCGCCGGCGACGATCTTGCCGAACGTCTCGGCGCTCGTCGAGATCGTCGCGTCCGCCTCGCCGTCGCCCTCGGCGACCGAGATCGCGCCGTCGGCGACCGTGACGAGCCACGCGCCCTCGCCTTCGATGTCGAAGAGGTAGGAGTTGCTCATGCCGGCGATCTTGGACGCATCGGCACGCGAGGGAAGGCTGTCGAAGAAGTCCTTGGCTGCCACCGGGTGACGCTCCTTTTCGGATCGGGATTGACTGCCGAGTCAACCTATCTGATCTATCGTCCCGCCACGGCATGAGCCTCGATTTCGACCTCGACGACGAGCACGCCCTCGTCCGCGACACGGTCCGCCGGTTCGCGCTCGAGCGGGTCGCGCCGGTCGCCGAGGAGCTCGACCGCGAGAAGCGCTTCCCCTACGAGCTCGTCGCCGAGCTGGCCGAGCTCGGGCTGATGGGGATGACGATCCCGGAGGAGTACGAGGGCGGCGGCACCGACACGCTCTCCTACGCGATCGCCGTCGAGGAGCTGGCACGGATCGACTCGTCGGTCGCGATCACCGTCGCCGCCCACCACTCGCTCGGCACGCTCCCGATCTACTACTTCGGCAGCGAGGAGCAGCGGCGGGAGTGGCTCCCCGATCTCGCGTCGGGCCGGAAGCTCGCCGCGTTCGGGCTGACCGAGCCGGACGCCGGCTCCGACGCCGGCGCCACGCGCACGACCGCACGCCTCGAGGACGGCGAGTGGGTCGTCGACGGCTCGAAGATGTTCATCACCAACGCCGGCACCGGCATCACCGCCTGCGTGACGATCACAGCCGTCACCGGCGACGGCGAGATCTCGAACATCGTCGTCCCGAACGGGGCGCCCGGGTACACGATCTCGCCGCCGATGCAGAAGCTCGGCTGGCGCGCCTCCGACACGCGCGAGCTCGCATTCCAGGGCGTGCGCGTCCCCGAGGAGAACCTGCTCGGCCCGCGCGGGGAAGGCTTCCGGCAGTTCCTGCAGATCCTCGACGGCGGCCGCATCTCGGTCGCCGCGATGGGCGTCGGGCTCGCCCAGGGCTGCTACGACCTCGCCTACGCCTACGCGAAGGAGCGCGAGCAGTTCGGGCAGCCGATCGCCCGGTTCCAGTCGGTGCAGGAGAAGCTCGTCGACATGGCGACCGAGATCGAGGCGGCACGCAACCTCGTCTGGAAGGCGGCCTGGGAGAAGGACCGGGGCCGCGACTTCGCCCGCACCGCCGCCATGGCGAAGCTCTACTCCGGCGAGCTCTCGCACCGGGCGGCGAACTGGGCGCTCCAGATCCACGGGGGCTACGGGTTCATGGACGAGTTCCCGATCTCGCGCCTCTACCGCGACCAGAAGATCCTGGAGATCGGCGAGGGCACGAACGAGGTCCAGCGCATGGTGATCGCCCGTCATCTGGGTCTGTAGTCTCTCGGCCGTGCTGTTCCGGCAGTTCGTGAACGACGACCTCGGCTGCGCCTCGTACCTGATCGGCGACAGCGGGGCCGGCGTCGCGGTGGCCGTCGACCCGCCGTTCGAGATCGAGCCGCTGCTCGCCGCCGCCGCCGAGGAAGGCGTCCGCATCGAGCGCGTGCTCGAGACCCACACGCACGCCGACCACGTCTCCGGCCACGGGCGCTTCGCGCTCGAGCACGGGATCCCGACCGCGATCCATGCGGTCGCCGAGCCGGAGTACCCGTTCGAGCCGCTCGCCGACGGCGACGTCGTCATGGTCGGCTCGGTCCCGGTCCGCGTGCTGCACACACCCGGGCACCGGCCGGAGCACTGTGCGTTCGTCGTGAACGAGGAGCTCGTGCTGACCGGCGACTCGCTGTTCGTCGGCGACGCCGCCCGCCCCGACCTGGCGGTCGCCGCGCGCGAGGGCGCCGAGGACCTCTTCCACTCGCTGGAGAAGCTCGCCGCGCTCGGCGACGGCGTCCGGGTGTACCCGGGGCACGTCGCCGGCTCGCTCTGCGGCGGCAACATGTCGAGCGAGCGATCGACGACGATCGGCCGCGAGCGCGAGACGAACGAGAAGCTCGCGTTCCGCGAGCTGCAGGAGTTCGTGCTCGTCTCCTCGTCCGTGTCGACGCCGCGCCCGCCCACGACCGAGCGCGTCGTCGGCCTGAACCGCGGGCCGTGGGTCCCGCGCCGGCCGGACCCGGAGGAGCTCGCCGGACCGGGCGACGCGACCGTCCTCGACGTTCGCCCGTTCGCCGACTACGCCGCCGGTCACGTGCCCGGCGCGATCAGCGTTCCCGTGTCCGGATCGTCGTTCGGGACGAAGGCCGGGTTCGTGCTCGTCGCCGGCGAGCGGATCGTCCTGCACGCGCGCGACCGCGACGAGGCGCTCGCCGCAGCGCGCGGGCTGCGCGCGATCGGGATCCTCGACCTCGCCGGCTATGTGCTCGCTCCGCCGGCGCCCGAGACGCTGCCGACGGTCGACGTGTCGGAGCTCCGGCGGCTCCTGGACGACCCGGCGCTGCAGCTCGTCGACGTACGCGAGACGAGCGAGCGCGACGAGGGCTACATCCCCGGCTCGCGCAACATCCCGTACCGGCTGCTGCGCAAGCTCGGCTGCGGTGCGCTCGAGCGTGAGAAGCCGGTGGTGACGATCTGCGAGAGCGGCCCGCGCGCGGCGATCGCTGCGTCGCTGCTGCAGCGCGAGGGATTCGACGTCAGCGCCGTCGCGCCCGGCGGCATCGCCGATTTCCGCGGCGAGGTCGTCAGCTTCCGCCGCTGCGGGACGTAGTCACCTCGACGGGGTAGCCGCGCGCCTCGAGCGCGTCGACGAGCGCCCGGCAGTGCTCCTCGTCGCGCGTCTGCAGCGTCAGCTCGACTCCCGTCTCCACGACGTCGAGGCCGACGCCCTCGCGCCGGTGGTTGATCGCGATGATGTTCCCGCGCTCCGCCGCCACGAGCTCGATCAGCTTCAGCAGCTGGCCCGGCCGGTCGAGCACCCTCGTGCGCAGCACCAGGTAGCGACCGGAGCGCGTCAGCCCGTGACGCACGACCTGGACGAGCAGCGTCGGGTCGATGTTCCCACCGGAGAGGAGCGCGCAGACGTCCGGTCCGCCCGCGAGTCCGCGGAGGAGCGCCGCGACGGAGGCGGCGCCCGCACCCTCGACGACGAGCTTCGACCGCTCGAGCAGCAGCACGATCGCCTCCGCGATCGCGTCGTCGTCGATGTGGACGAGATCGTCGAGAAGCCGGTCGAGGATCCCCATCGTGAGCTCGCCCGGGTGCTTGACGGCGATGCCGTCGGCGATCGTGCCGTGACCCGTCTTCCCCGCCTGCACGCCGACGAGCCGCACTCCGGGCCGGAGCGCGCGCAGCGCGATCGCGATGCCGGCGGCGAGCCCGCCGCCGCCCACGGGGACGAGGAACGTCTTCGCGTCGGGAAGCCGCTCGGCGAGCTCGAGGCCGATCGTGCCCTGCCCGGCGATGATCGCCGCGTCCTCGAACGCGTGCACGAACGTCGCGCCGGTCTCGGCGGCCTGCGCGAGCGCCTCGGCGAGGGCGTCGTCGAACATCGCGCCGGTGAGCACCGTGTCGGCGCCGTAGTTGCGCGTCGCCTCGACCTTGGCCATGGGCGCCTCCTGCGGCATGAACACGGTCGCCCTGATCCCGAGCTCGCGCGCAGCGAACGCAACCGCCTGCCCGTGGTTGCCCGCGCTTGCTGCGATGACGCCCGCGGCGCGCTCCGCCTCGCCCAGGCTCGTCAGCTTGTTGACGGCGCCGCGGATCTTGAACGACCCGGTGCGCTGCAGGTTCTCGGCCTTCAGCCAGACGCGGGTGCCGACGATGCGCCCGAACGTCTCCGAGCTGTGCACGGGCGTCTCGCGCGCGTGCCCGGCGATCTTCTGCCGGGCGGCCTCGATGTCAGCGAGCGTCGGTTCGGTCATCGCGGATGTGGAACACCTGCTCGAGGATCTCACGGACGGCCGTCAGCGGGTCGAGCCTGCGCTCCTTGACGTCGTCGAGGAGCCGCTGCAGCTCGTCGCTCCCCAGCACCGCCTCCTCCAGGTGCCGGCGGGCGCGCGCGGATGCGACCTGGAACACCTCGGCGGCGAGGTTGCGGCGGCGGCGCTCCTCGAGCCCGCCGTCGGACTCGAGCCAGGCGCGGTGCTCGCGGATCTTCTCCCACAGCGTGTCGACCCCCTCGCCGCGCACCGCCTCGGTGAGCACGATCGGGGGGCGCCAGCCGGTCTTCGGGCCGAGCGAGAGAACCTGCCGCACCTCGCTCAGAGTCGTCTTCGCAAGCGGGTGGTCCATCTTGTTGATCGCGATCACGTCCGGGATCTCCATGATCCCGGCCTTGAGCGCCTGGACGGCGTCGCCGGAGCCGGGCATGAGCGCGAGCACGACCGTGTCGGCGATCGAGAGCACGCCGATGTCGCTCTGGCCGGTGCCCACGGTCTCCAGGAAGACGACGTCCTTGCCGGCGGCGTCGAGCACGAGCAGCGTCTGGAGCGTCGTCTCGGCGAGCCCGCCGAGGTGCCCGCGCGTGCCCATCGAGCGGATGAACACGCCGGGGTCGAGGAAGTGGTCGGCGAGCCGGATGCGGTCGCCGAGCAGCGCCCCGTGGGTGAACGGGCTCGACGGGTCGACGGAGATCACCCCCACCTCGGAGCCTTCGCCGCGGACGATCCGGATGAGCGCCGAGACGAGACTCGACTTGCCGACGCCCGGCGGGCCGGTCAGGCCGACCGCGTAGGCGCCGCCGGTGTCCGGATACACGTCGCTGACAACCTGGTACGCGAGCGGATCGCCGTTCTCGACCAGCGTGATCGTGCGGGCGAGAGCGCGCCGGTCGCCCGAGCGGAGCGCGTCGACGAGGCGCTCGCGAGTCCAGTCGCGCCGGTTGGCCACGAAGCGGATGCTATGTGGCGCTGCCGCCGGCGAGCACCGGCGACGCAGTCGCCCCGCGCGAGAGGACGTAGGCGACGAGGCCGCCGGCGGCGGTCAGCGACGCCGCCAGCACGTACGTCCAGCGGGCGCCGGCCGCCTCGGTGAGCGCTCCGGCGGCGACCATCGCGCAGCCCAGCAGCGCGTTGTGGACGCTGATGATGACGGTGAACGCGCGCCCGCGGATCCGGTCGGTGGTCGAGCGCTGGACGATGAGGACGGTCATCGGGAAGGTGAGCCCGTTGCCGAGCCCGGAGAGGACCATCGCAAGCGCGGCGACCCAGATGTTCGGGGCGACGGCGGCCCCGAGCGCGCCCGCTGCCCACGGCAGGAAGACGTAGGGGTAGACGTCCAGCACCTCGCGGTGCTCGAGCACGGCGCCGACGAGCAGGCTGCCCGTGACGAGCCCGACCCCGGTCGCGGTCCACAGAAGCCCGTAGCCGAACGCGCCCGCGTTCAGCGAGCGCGTGGCGAGGAAGATCTCGGAGACGTTGACGAGCCCGGTCGACAGCATCGTCAGCCCGAAGCCGAACAGGACCGTCCGCAGCGCCCGCGAGCGGCGGAACGCGGAGAAGCCGTCCGCCAGGTCGCGCCAGTGCCCGCGCGTGATCCCCTGCTCGCTCTGCAGGAACCGGCCCGGGATGCGCACGAGCAGCAGCGCCGAGAAGAGGAACGTCGCGGCGTTGATCCAGTAGACGAGGTCGGGGCTCGCGGCGCTGGCGATCGCGCCGCCGAGCACCGGCCCGATCGCCGCGGCGAGCCAGTCGGTTCCCTGCAGGAGCGACGTCGCGGCGGCGAGCTCGGTGTCGTCCACGAGGTTGGGCACGCCGGCCAGCACCGCCGGCCGGAAGAACGAGTTCGCAACGCCCGCAACTCCGGCGAGGACGACGATGACGGTCGCGCTGCCCGCGAACGGCAGCAGGCAGAAGACGGCCAGGCGGACGAGGTCGGCCGCGACGATCAGCCGCTTGCGCGACAGCCGGTCGATCAGCGGGCCGACGACGAGGCCGATCGCGACGGTCGGCAGGAACGTCACGATGAACAGGAGGCTGACCCACCAGGTCGAGTGCGTCCGCTGGTTGATGTCGACGGTGAGCGCGATCGTCGCCATCCAGGTGCCGAGGCCGGAGCCGAGCGTCGCGGAGAAGAGCAGGCGGAACATGTCGTGCCGGAGCACGCCGATGCGCCCGTGAACGCGGCCCGGATCGTGGAAGAAGGTCGTCACGCACGTGCGAGCACGCGGCCGAGCGCGGCAGCGAACTCGTCGAGCTCCTCGGGCGTGCCCACGGAGATGCGGATGGCGCTGGTCGAGCCGAAGCCGGCGAGCGGCCGGACGATGATCCCTTCGCGGAGCAGCCGCTCGAAGAGCTCGTTCGCGTCGCCGCCGGTGTCGACGTAGACGAAGTTGCCGACCGACGGCACCGGCTCGAGACCGTGGTCTGCGAGGATCGACCCCAGCCGAGCCAGCCCCTCGGCGTTGACCGCGCGGCGGCGGGCGAGCTCGGCGTCGTCGCCGAGGCTCGCAACGGCCGCGACCTGTGCGGGAGTCGTGAGGTCGAACGGGCGGCGCACCTTCGCCATCGCCGCCAGCACGCGCTCCGGCCCCACCGCGTACCCGACGCGGAGGCCCGCGAGCCCGTAGATCTTCGAGAAGGTGCGGAGCACGACGGCACGCTTCCCGTCCTTCACGTAACGCTCGATCGCGTCGTCGTAGCCGGGCGCGTCGATGTACTCGAAGTACGCCTGGTCGACCACGGTCAGCACGTGGCCGGGAACGCGCTCGAAGTACGCGTCGAGCTCCTCGCGGCTGCTCATCGTCCCGGTCGGGTTGTTCGGATGGCAGACGTAGACGATCTTCGTGCGCGGCGTCACCGATGCGAGCAGGGCCTCGAGGTCGTAGCGCATGTCGTGCAGCGGCACGAGGATCGTCTCGGCGCCCTGCTTCCGCGCGTAGATGACGTAGCTCGGGAACGACGGCCAGCCGCAGACGATCTCGTCGCCCGGGTCGAGCAGCGCCTGGCTCAGCATGTCGATGCAGCCGTCCGCGCCGGCCCCGACGCAGACCTCTGCGAATTCGACGCCGTGCCGGGCGGCGAGCGCGGCGTGCAGCGCATACGCGCCGCCGTCCGGATAGCGGTTCAGGTCGGGCGCGGCCCGCTCCATCGCCTCGGCCGCCGCCGGGAACGGGCCGAAGGGGCCTTCGTTCGAGGCGAGCTTGATCACGCGGGCGAGGCCGAGCTCGCGCTGCACGTCCTCGACCGGCTTGCCCGGCTGATACGGCGTCAGGGCGTTGACGCTGGGACGGAAGAACGCGTCGTCAAAGTCGGCCGGGCGGCGGGGCACGCGCGGACCCTACCGGCGTTCGCCGGGCCTGGTCGACCCCCATGCGGGCGACCTACGACCGGGCCGCCGTCCAGCCCGTAGGCTGCGGTCATGCCCGAGCTCGGCCTCTTTCCGCTGCCGATCGTCCTCGTGCCGACGGAGAGGATCCCGCTGCACATCTTCGAGCCGCGCTACCGGGAGCTGATCCAGGAGTGCGTCGACACCGGCGGCGAGTTCGGGCTCGTGCTCGCAACCGGCGACGGCGCCGTGCACGAGATCGGCACCCGCGCACGCGTCGTCGACGTGCTGGAGGAGCTCGAGGACGGCCGGATGAACATCGTCGTCGAGGGCGGCTCGCGCTTCCGGCTGCTCGAGCTGACCCGGGGCAGGACGTTCCAGACCGGCATCGTCGAGGAGGTGCGGGACGAGGACGAGCCCGCGACGCCCGAGGACACGAGCCGCGCGCTCGAGGTCTTCCGCGAGCTCGCGGAGGCAGCGCAGAGCGACGTCGATCTCCCGCCGCCGGAGTCGCCCGAGCTCATCTGGGAGCTGGCGGCCCGCGTCGACTTCGGTGTCGACCCGAAGCAGGAGATCCTGGCGTCGACGTCGCCCGCCCGCCGTATGCGGCGGCTCGTCGAGCTGCTCGAGGCGTCGCTCGAGGCGGTGCGGCTCGAGCAGACGCTGCGTGAGCGCGCCGGCCGGAACGGCAAGGTCTCGCCGCTCGAGGGCGACGGCCCGCTCGCTTAGACGACGACGCCCGCGCCGCCTCGGCGCGCGTCGCCCGCCGCGGCGAGCGTCCCGTCCTCGCGGATCTCGACCGCGTTCGTCCCGCCGAAGTAGAGGTTGCGGCGCCGCCAGCGGACGAGGTCGTAGCCCGCCGCCTCGAGCCGGTCGAGCTCGCCTTCGTCGAAGCCGCCCTCGACATGCACGTGCGGCTCGTCGAGGTGCACGCGCGGGGCGTCGATCGCGGCGCCGACCGGCAGTCCGCGGCCGACCACGTGCGCGATGACCTGCATGATCGCGCCGCGCAGCCGGACCGAGCCGGCGCTGCCGACGACGAGCCGCGGGCCGCCGGGGCCGAGCACGATCGACGGGGCCATCATGCTCGTCAGCCGCGTGCCCGGCGCCCCGGGCGCCCCGGCGGTCAGGTCGTACTCGCCGAGCATGTTGTTCAGCTGGATCCCGGTGCCGGGCACGATGACGCCGGAGCCGGACCCGGTCGACGACGAGACCGAGGCGGCGTTGCCGGCGGCGTCGACCGCGGAGACGTGCGTCGTCCCGCCCGCCGGCACCGGCTCGGGCAGGCCGCCGGCTCCGGCGGCGATCCGTTCCAGGGCGGCGGCGACCGCGTCGCGCGCGAGCAGCCGCCGCGGCAGCCCGCCGCGGTGGAGACCCGCCGCGAACGCGCCGTCGCGGGCGCGGCCCTGCTCCCGCATCACGGCGGCCAGCGCGGCGATCGCCTCGGCGCTCCCCGCCGGCTCGATTCCGAGCCGCTCGAGGAGCGCGAGCCCGTACGCGATCAGGATCCCGCCGGACGACGGCGGCGGATTCGAGAGCACCTCGTGGCCGAGGTAGGGCACGCGGACGGGCCGGCGCCAGACGACGCGGTAGGAGGCGAGATCGGTACGCGTGAGCCGCCCGCCGCCCGCCGCGACGGTGGCCGCGATCGCCGTGGCGAGCTCGCCGCCGTAGAGCTCCGCGGCGCCGCCCTGCGCGAGGCGCTCGAGCGTCTCCGCCAGCTCGGGCAGCCGCAGCAGGTCACCGGGCTGCAGGCGCCCTCCGTCCGGGCGGCTGTACACCCGCCGTCCCTCACTCGAGTGACGCAGGATCCGGTCGAGGATCGCGTGCAGGTGCGCCTGCTGGCGGGAGAGCTCGACGCCGCTGCGCGCAAGCTCGATCGCCGGACGGAGGACCTCCCGCCACGGGAGACGGCCGTAGGCGTCGTGCACCGCGGCGAGCCCCGCGACCGCGCCCGGCACGGCGCAGGAGGCCTCGCCGATCCGGAAGACCTGGGTCGTGCCACTGTCGCCGAAGGCGACGTCCACGGTGTCCATCTCGGCTCCGCGGGGCGGCGGGTGCCCCAGCCCCGGCGTGGCGACGAAGAAGTCCGCCACGCGCGCGGGCCGGCCGCCGGCGGGCGCGACGAGCGCGAAACCGCCCGCTCCGGGGCCGGTCAGCGGGCTCTCGGCGACTCCCGCGGCGAAGGTCGCCGCGACGCAGGCGTCGACCGCGTTCCCGCCCTCGGAGAGGACGCGGGCGCCCGCCTCGGCGCTGAGCGGGTGCCCGGCTGCAATTGCGCCCTTCATTCGGCGTTCAGATGAGCCGATGAACACTGCACCACGACGTCCATGCACCGAATCTTCACCGTTTCCGCACTAACCCGACGCGAGGTATCGCGTCGAGAGACGTGAACGCCCAGTCATGACGACCACTTCACGCCACTCGCTCGCGCTCTCCGCCACGGGGCTGCTCGCGCTCGGAACGGTCGCCGTCGTGCCCCAGCTCGGCGCCCGCGTCCTGCCGGCCGTCGGCGTGGTCGGCGACGCCAGCCGTCCCTGGCTTGCACTGGCCGCAGCCGCGTTCCTGCTCGCGTTCACGTGCACGGTCGGCGCGTGGCACGCCGCGCTGACGAGCGCCGGGGCGCGCATCTGCCCGCGGCAGGCGGCCGCCCGCCTCGGCGTCGGCTCGATGGTCAACGCGTTCGCGCCGGCGAAGCTCGGTGACGCGGTCAAGGTCGCGCTGTGCTCACGCGCGATCGACGCACCCGGCCGGCTGTGGACGACGGGCGGCGCGTACGCCGCGCTCACCGCGACGCGGTCGGTCCTGCTCGCAGCGCTCGTCGCCGTCGCGTTCGCCACCGGGGCGATGCCGCTCTGGCCCGTCTTCGTGCTCGTCGGAGGGGCGCTCGCGATCGCGGCCGCCGCGGCGCTCTCGACACGCCTCCGCTCCCACCATCGCATCGCGCAGCTGCTCGACGGCGTCGCCGCGCTCGTCCGGTCGCCGCGCGCGCTGCTCACCGTCGTCGCCTGGACGGCCGGCATGCAGCTGGCCCGTCTCACCGGCACGGCATGCGCGGCGGTCGCGCTCGGCCTCCCCCACCCGCTGCTGGCGGCGCTCGTGATCCTTCCCGCTCTCGACGTCGCCGGGGCGATCCCGCTCACGCCGGGCGGCATCGGGATCGGAAGCGGCGCCGTCGCCGTCGTGCTCGCGAGCCGCGGCATCGGAGTCACGCAGGCGATCGCGGTCGGCCTCGCCATCCAGACCGTCGAGACGCTCGTCAGCGTCTCCTGCGGCACGGCCGGGCTCGCCTTCCTGCTGCAGCCGAGCGAGCAGGTTCGGCGGATCGCCGCCCGGGTCGCGATCGTGGGCGGCTCGACGGCGGCCGCCGCCGGGCTCGGCCTCGCCGTGCTGAACCTGTTCTAGCTCGGCTCTCAGAGATCGCGGAGGAACGCAGGCGGCTCGAGAATCTCGCCGCTCGACCCGGACGCCGCGGTGACGAACGCGCCGCGCTTGCCGCTGCGCCCGCCGATCCCGGTTGCGACGACGGTGATCCACATCTGGCCCTCGAGCCGGTCGTCGATCGTCGCGCCGAAGATGATGTTCGTGTCGTCGGTCGCCGCCTCGCGCACCGCCTCGGCCGCCTCGTTCACCTCGTACAGCGTCAGGTCGTCGCCGCCGGCGATCGAGAGCAGGATGCCGCGGGCGCCCGTGATCTCGGTCTCGATCAGCGGGCTGCGCAGGGCGCGGTTCGCGGCGTCCTTGGCGCGGTTCTCGCCCGTCGCGTAGCCGATCCCCATCAGCGCCGAGCCGGAGTCGGCCATGATCGTGCGCACGTCGGCGAAGTCGAGGTTGATCAGGCCGGGGTTCGTGATCAGGTCGCAGATCCCCTGGACGCCGTGGCGCAGCACGTCGTCGGCGATGCGGAACGCGTCGAGCATCGACGTCGAGCGGTCGAGCACCTCGAGCAGGCGGTCGTTCGGGACGACGATCAGCGTGTCACACGCCTCGCGCAGCGCCTGCAGCCCTTCGTCGGCCTGCTTCTTGCGGCGCGTGCCCTCGAACTTGAACGGCATCGTCACGATCCCGACCGTCAGCGCGCCGAGCTCGCGCGCGATCCGCGCGACGACGGGAGCAGCACCGGAGCCGGTGCCGCCGCCCTCGCCGGCGGTGACGAAGACCATGTCGGAGCCGCGGAGCGCGCGCTTGATCGCGTCGTAGCCGTCCTCGGCCGCGCGGCGGCCGATCTCCGGGTCGGCGCCGGAGCCGAGGCCCTCGGTGAGCTCGCTGCCGATGTGGATCTTGGTCGGCGCGTCGCTCATCTGGAGCTGCTGGATGTCGGTGTTGACCGCGACGAAGTCGACCTGCGTGATGCCGGCGTCGATCATCCGGTCGACCGCGTTCAGGCCGGCGCCGCCGACGCCGGCGACGCGGATCACGGCCAGGTAGGAGGCGCTGTCGCGGCCGCGCTCGAGGCGCGCCGGCTGGTCCGGAAGCGGGTCGAGCCAGCGCGCGAGCGGGCGCCGCTCCTCGGCGGGCTCGTGCGCGGGCGCCGGGGCGACCGCGCGGATCGGGGTCGGCTGCGGCGGCTCGGGCTCGAGGTCGCGCGGCGCCGGTGCAGGCGCGGAGACGGGCGCAGGCGTGACCGGCGGCTCCGTCGGAAGCTGCTGCTGCTCGTGCTCGGGCTCGGGCGTGCTCCGCTGCGCCGCTTCGGTGGCGCGGAAGAGGTCGGCGAGAGGGCCCTCACGCATGCTGGCGCGATTTCTCGCCATCGAGCACCTCCTTCGCCAGGCTGCGGTACATGTCGGCCGCCTCGCCGTCCGGCTCGTAGGCGAGCACGGAGACGCCCTTCACCGGGGCCTCGGCAAAGCGGACGGTCTTGCGAATCCGGGTGTCGTAGACAAGGTCGCCGAAGTTCTCGCGCAGGATCTCGTCCGCCTCGCGCGAGTGCGTCAGCCGCTTGTCGTACATGGTCGGGACGATCCCGACGATCGAGGCCTTCGGGTTCAGGTTCTCCCGCACCATCGCGAGCGTGTTCTCGAGCTGCACGAGCCCGCGGAGGGACAGGTACTCCGTCTGCACCGGCACGATCACGCCGGTGGCCGCGACGAACGCGTTGATCGTCAGCAGGCCGAGCGACGGCGGGGTGTCGATGAAGATGCAGTCGTAGCGGCCCTTGATCGGCGCCAGAGCCTTCTCGAGCGCGCGCTCGCGGCCGATCTGGCTCGAGAGCGCCATGTCGGCGCCGGCCAGGTCGATCGACGAGACGGCGACGTCCACCTCGCGCTGCACGATCACCTGCTCCATCGGCAGGCGGTGGACGAGGACGTCGAACATCGACTGCTCGATCGTGTCCGGGTCGAGCCCCTGAGACATCGTCAGGTTCCCCTGCGGGTCGAGGTCGATCAGCAGCACCCGGTACCCGCGCTCCGAGAACGCGACGCCGAGGTTCAGGGTGGTGGTCGTCTTGGCGACGCCGCCCTTCTGGTTCGCGAGCACGATCACCTGCGCGTCGGCAGGCGAAGCCAGGCCGACAGGCCGCACGTTCGGACGCGGGAGAAGACGGGCGAGACCCATGTGAAGCGCCAGTTCTGTTCCCCCTACCGCATTCCTTCTACCTCCTCGCGAAGTTTCTGCGAGGCATCGCGCGCCCGGGCGTCGCCCTCCGCCCGCGCCCACGCCTCCGCCTCGGGCACGAGCGCCCGCAGCTCGTCGAGCAGGTCGCCCGGCGCCGCCGTCGCCCGCAGCCGCTCGATCCGCTCCAGACGGTGGAGCACCCGATCCGTGTCGTCCATCGAGACAACGCTAGCGCGGCAGCTGTGACGTGTCTGTGCCGGCTCTGCGCCAGATGCGCGTCAGGCGACGCGAAGCACCGACTGCGGCCGCGGCCGCAGCCCGAGCAGCGTCTCGTCGAGCGCCTCGACGAGAGCGGTGCGCGAACCGTGCTGGAGCGTCTCGACGAGCGCGCGCCGCGCCACGTCGCGCGCCGCGCGGTCGAGCCGCTCGGCGCGGAGGCCGGCGACGAGGTCGCTGCGCTCCTGGCTCTTGTCGGCGAGCAGCACCGCCGCCCGCATCGCGGCGGCCCAGTGCCCGCCGTCGCCGCCGAGCAGGCAGCAGATCGCCTCGCGCACCTGCGCCGAGCGGAACGGCTCCTCGGAGAAGAGCGAGAGCTCCCAGCGGTCGAGCGCCTCCCCCAGCTCGCGGTCCTCGTCGGCGAGGGTCAGCTTCGCACGCAGGTCGGCGGCGAGCTTCGCGCGCAGCTGGTCGAGCCGCGTCGCCTCGCCGCGCGGCTGCGTCGCCGCGATCGGGAGCAGCGGCGCGATCCGCAGCGGACGGAAATCGAGCCGCTCGAAGACGACCGGGCCGGCGGCGATCGCACCGGCGGTCGCGAGCCGGAGCGCCGAGACGGCGTCGGCGAGCTCGGCGGCCGCGTCCGGCGGGTCGGATTCCTCGGGATCGAGCTCGCGCTTCAGCTCCAGCACGAGCAGGCGATCGACGTCGCGGCCGAACTCGGGCGGCATCAGGCCGCGAGCCTCGGGCCAGAGGTGTGAGATCTCGCCGCTCACGACCGGGCGCAGGGTGATGCCGCCCCCGAGATCGGCGTCGCTGCCGGCAGAGAGGCCGATCACCGGCGCGAGCGCGACGTAGGTGCGGGCGGAGCCGTACAGCGTCAGCTCGAGGTCGGCGTACGCGGCGTCGAATGCCTCGTCCTCCCAGTCGAAGCCGCCGCAGCGCTCGGCCGTCCACGTGAGCATCGGCAGCAGGATCGAGCGGAAGAGCGCATCGTCGCCGGTGTCGCCGATGCCGGCGTGTGCGCGCGCGAAGATGGCGGCGGCCGGCTCGTGCTTCAGGTCCTCGATCGCGTTGCGCGTGTCGGGGAGGCGGCGCAGCGTCGGCGCCTGCTCCTCGACGAATCCGCGGACGAGCGGGCGGTACTCGTAGAGCGACGGCCCCTCGGGCGTCGCATGCTCCTCGAACGCGAAGGGCACCTGCGCTCCGCGCTCGGCGGCGAACGCCGCCAGGCAGAACGCGCGCAGCGACTCGTAGAGATGCGGGGCACGCAGCACGCCGTCATCTACGCGCCCGGAGGATCGTCTCCTCTCTGGCAGCCGGGACACCAGTACGTCATACGGTTCGCGTCCCCTTGACCCCACGAGCGGATGCGCCCGCCGCAGCGCGGGCACGGACGGCCGGCGCGCCGGTAGACGCGGTGCCCGTCTCGGCGCGTGCCGTCGACGGACGCCCGCATCAGCGACGCGGCCGACTCGAGCGCACGGCAGCGCTCGGTCTCCGAGACGTCCCCCAGACGGCGCCACGGCGAGAGCTCCACCGCCCAGAGCGACTCGGCCAGCCACATGTTCCCGATCCCGGCGACGAGCGACTGGTCGATGAGCGCCTCGCCGAGCCACCGCGTCCCGTCGGCGGCGCGCAGCCGCCCGAGCATCGCGTCGATGCGCGGCGGCTGTTCGAGGATGTCCGGCCCGAGCCGTTCGAGCGCCCGCGTGTGCAGCTCGAGCACCGGGCCGTTCCAGAGCACGCCCTCGAACCGCTCGCCGCGCAGCACGAGCCACGGCAGTCCGCGCCGCTCCTCGCCGCGCGGCCGCAGCGTCCAGCGGCCGCTCATGCGCAGGTGCGAGCGGAGGACGACGCCGCCCGAGAAGCGGAGAACG
>Ga0335071_10004068_pt1 | contig 15325 bp, 11 predicted proteins | sample Lox_Sample_15_FD_206724 | JGI IMG/M metagenome (GOLD analysis project Ga0335071, IMG submission 206724) | Soil microbial communities from Loxahatchee National Wildlife Refuge, Florida, United States - Lox_Sample_1.5 | ecosystem: Environmental > Terrestrial > Soil > Wetlands | place: USA... | reverse complement strand
TCGCCGACAGCACCGTCGTGATCGCCGCCGTCAATGTCGTCTTGCCATGATCCACGTGCCCAATCGTCCCAACGTTCACGTGCGGCTTCGTACGCTCAAACTTGCCTTTTGCCATTTCGATCCCCTAAAGAACGATTACTTCTTGTTGATGACTGCCTCGGCGACGTTCTTGGGCGCCTCGGTGTAGTGCTTGAATTCCATGCTATACGTCGCGCGGCCCTGCGACAATGAGCGCAACTGAGTCGAGTACCCAAACATTTCAGCCAAAGGTACCTCGGCCTTGATCAGCTTAATGCCGCCAACCTGATCTTCCATTCCATGCACAATGCCGCGACGGCCGGATAGATCCCCCATGACGTTGCCCATGTAGTCTTCGGGCGTCTCTACCTCGACTGCCATCATGGGCTCTAGCAGCACCGGGCTAGACTTGCGCATGGCATCCTTAAAGGCCATTGAGCCCGCCATCTTAAAGGCGTTCTCATTGGAGTCCACCTCGTGATAGGAGCCGTCGAACAGCGTGACTTTGACGTCGACCACGGGGAAGCCGGCCAGAACACCATTGGACAAAGTGTCCTCGACACCCTTGTTGACCGCTGGAATGTACTCGCGCGGCACCGAGCCACCCTTGATGGCATCTACGAATTCGTAACCTTTGCCGACTTCGTTAGGTTCCAGCCTGATCCAGACGTGACCGTACTGGCCACGGCCGCCGGACTGCTTGACGAACTTGCCTTCCTGTTCGGCGGACTTGCGAATGGTTTCGCGATAAGCTACCTGCGGCGCACCGACGTTAGCTTCGACGCCGAATTCGCGTTTCATACGGTCGACGATAATCTCCAGATGCAGTTCGCCCATGCCGGAGATAATTGTCTGACCGGACTCCTCGTCACTACGAACGCGGAATGATGGGTCTTCCTGAGCCAGACGGCCGAGGGCAACACCCATCTTCTCCTGGTCACTCTTTGTCTTGGGCTCGACCGCCACATGAATCACCGGCTCGGGGAATTCCATGCGCTCGAGGATGATCGGCTTGTCGACACTAGATAGCGTGTCGCCGGTAATAGCCTCCTTGAGGCCAACTGCGGCAGCGATATCGCCAGCGAAAACCTCCTTGATTTCCTCTCGCTGATTCGCATGCATCTGCAGAATCCGGCCGATGCGTTCCTTGCGCTGCTTGACGGGATTGTAGATAGTGTCACCCGACTTCATTGCACCGGAATAGACACGGAAGAAGGTCAACTGACCGACATAGGGATCAGTCATGATCTTGAACGCTAGGCTGGCGAAAGGCTGGTCGTCGGCGGGCTTACGTTCGCCTTCAGTACCGTCCTCAAGTTCGCCCTTGACTGGCGGAATGTCGAGCGGCGAAGGCATCAGTTCGATGACCGCGTCCAACATGGCCTGAACACCCTTGTTCTTGAAAGCGGAGCCGCACAGCATGGGCACTATTTCGCTGGCGATCGTGCGCTGACGCAGGGCCTTCTTGATTTCCTCCTCGGAAAGATCACCCTCCTCGAGGTACTTGTTCATCAGTTCCTCGGAAGCCTCGGCAGCGGCTTCGAGCATCTTCTCGCGCCATTCCTTTGCCATGGTGGCCAATTCGGCCGGGATGTCCATGTATTCGAACTTGGTACCCTGGCTTTCCTCGTCCCACAGAATGGCCTTCATCTTGACCAGGTCGACCACACCCTTGAAGTTTTCCTCGGAACCGATTGGGATCTGGATTGGGATCGGATTTGCCTTGAGGCGCTCGCGCATTTGGTCATGCACGCGGAAGAAATTGGCACCGGTGCGGTCCATCTTGTTCACGAACGCGAGGCGAGGCACGCCATACTTGTTCGCTTGGCGCCAGACAGTCTCCGACTGCGGTTGCACGCCGCCAACTGCGCAATAAACCATGCATGCACCGTCGAGGACACGCATCGATCGCTCGACTTCGATCGTGAAATCGACGTGACCCGGAGTGTCGATGATGTTGACCCGGTGCTCGGGGAAGTTCATCCCCATTCCCTTCCAGAAACAGGTCGTGGCAGCGGACGTGATCGTGATCCCACGCTCTTGTTCCTGCTCCATCCAGTCCATGGTTGCCGCGCCGTCGTGCACCTCGCCAATCTTATGATTGACGCCCGTGTAGAACAGGATGCGCTCGGTCGTCGTGGTCTTGCCGGCATCGATGTGCGCGGATATGCCAATGTTCCGGTAGCGATCAATTGGGGTCTTGCGAGCCACTTTGGATACCTGTCTTTCTACTAAGTCAAACCGCCTTGGCTTTCACTCTCGTGAAATCGCCAGGGCGGCAACAAGAAACCCTTGGGATGCGCAAACAACGCGCATCGCCTTGGTCAGAACCGGAAGTGCGAGAACGCCTTGTTGGCCTCCGCCATGCGGTGAACTTCGTCGCGGCGCTTCATGGCAGCCCCCCTGCCCTCGGATGCCTCGAGCAGTTCGTTGGCAAGCCGCTGCCCCATGGACTTCTCGCTGCGCTTTCGCGCCGCCTCGCGCAACCAGCGCATCGACAGCGCCATGCGTCGCGCGGGGCGCACTTCCACTGGTACCTGGTAGTTCGCACCACCGACCCGACGGCTCTTTACTTCGACAATCGGCTTGACGTTATTTACGGCCTGCGAAAAGACTTCGAGGGGATTCTTGCCACTCTTGGCCTTGATTTGATCGAAGGCGCCGTAGATGATGCGTTCGGCAACAGACTTCTTGCCGCTGGTCATCAGGACATTGACAAATTTGGAGACATCTACGCTGCCGAACTTCGGATCCGGCAGGATGTCACGCTTGGGAACTTCACGACGACGGGGCATGATGACCTCGGAACAATTGTGTTACGCCTGCTTGGGGCGCTTCGAGCCGTACTTCGATCGGGCCTGCTTACGATCCTTGACGCCCTGGGTATCCAGACTGCCGCGCACTATGTGGTAGCGCACACCGGGTAGATCCTTGACACGACCGCCGCGGATCAGGACCACCGAGTGCTCCTGCAGGTTGTGACCCTCTCCACCGATATACGAGATGACCTCGAATCCGTTTGTCAAACGAACCTTCGCGACCTTTCGCAGCGCGGAGTTCGGCTTCTTTGGCGTCGTTGTGTAAACGCGGGTGCACACGCCCCGCTTGGCGGGACTGCCGCCGAGCGCAGGCACCTTGCTCTTGCTTACGGGCGCCTGGCGCCCTTTGCGCACCAGTTGGTTAATCGTTGGCATGTCAAATTCCCAGAATACGCGAGCTTGCGACCCCTCGCGGGTTGCAAAGAGGCCGAATTATATTTGCCGACCAAAGCACCGTCAACCGGCCGGTACCCCTTCGGCGGTCGAGTCTTGTACCGGCAAGTCGAACACGCCCGTGGCAGCCGCGTCCTGTCCGACCGATTGCAGGCGACGGGTGCGGTGATATGCCAGGCCCGTGCCGGCCGGGATCAAGCGACCGACAATGACGTTCTCCTTCAGGCCACGCAGTTCGTCTCTCTTGCCCATGATGGCCGCCTCGGTCAGAACCCGTGTCGTTTCCTGGAACGAAGCTGCCGAGATGAAGGAATCGGTCGACAGACTCGCCTTGGTAATGCCGAGCAGAACGTTTTCAAACTCGGCGGTCCGCTTGCCCTCCCCCTTCAGGCGATCGTTTTCATCTAGCAATTCAGACCGTTCAACCTGTTCCTCGCGGATGAATTTCGAATCGCCCGGGTCCGTAACGACGACGCGTCGGAGCATCTGGCGAACAATCACTTCGATGTGCTTGTCGTTGATCTTCACGCCTTGTAGCCGGTACACATCCTGCACCTCGTCGATGATGTAGCGTGCGAGTTCCTCGATGCCCTTCAGTCGAAGGATGTCGTGCGGATCAACTGGACCGTCGACAATTATTTCGCCCTTGTTGACGACCTGCCCGTCGTGCGCCATGACGTGCTTGTCCTTCGGGATTAGGTACTCGTGCGGCGTGCCGTCCGGTTCGGTAATGACAAGGCGTTGTTTGCCCTTGGTGTCCTTGCCGAAACTGACCGTGCCCGTTACCTCCGCAAGGACACCTGCGTCCTTCGGCGAGCGGGCTTCGAACAGTTCGGCAACGCGCGGCAGACCGCCGGTGATGTCGCGGGTCTTCGCCGATTCCTGGGGAATACGCGCCAGCACGTCGCCGACCGCCACAGGCTGACCGTCCTTCACCGTAATGATGGAACCCACCTGGAACGTGATGGCGACCGAGTGGTCCGTGCCGTGAATCTTGACTTCCTGTCCAGCGTCGTCAAACAGTTTGACCTGCGGCCGCAATCCCTTCGCCTGTGACTTGCTTCCGCGCTTGGGATCAATGACTACCAGCGTGGACAGGCCTGTCACGTCATCGATCTGCTTGGCAACCGTGGCGCCTTCTTCGACATGCTCGAACTTCACCGTGCCCGCATATTCGGTGACAATCGGTCGCGTATGCGGATCCCAAGTGGCCAGAATTAAGCCTGCCTTGATCTGCTTGCCATCTTCCCCAAGGAGAGTCGCGCCATACGGGACCTTGTGATGTTCCCGCTCGCGGCCGTTATCGTCGACGATCGTCACCTCACCGGACCGGGCGATAACGACCTTCTCGCCCTTCGGGTTCGTGACATAGCGCATCGTGGCAGACAAGCGAACCTTGCCCGCGCTCTTGGCCTCGATCTGACTCTGCACTGCCGCGCGCGACGCCGCACCGCCAACGTGGAAGGTGCGCATCGTCAGCTGCGTACCGGGTTCGCCGATTGACTGCGCCGCGATGACACCCACCGCCTCGCCGGAATTCACCAGCGAGCCGCGGCCAAGATCCCGTCCGTAGCATTTTGCACACAGGCCGTAGCGTGTTTCGCAAGTGAGCGGCGTACGCACGCGAACTTCGTCGATGCCCAGTGTCTCGATCTGGTCGACCGCGTCTTCATCAAGCAGGTGGCCCGCGCCATAAAGCACGTCCTGCGTATCCGGATTGATCACATCCGCCGCAACCACGCGGCCAAGAATCCGCTCACGCAGCGCCTCCACGACCTCGCCGCCTTCCACCAGGGCTTTCATCGCGAATCCCGCAGAAGTGCCGCAATCAGGATCTGTCACCACCAGGTCCTGAGTCACGTCCACGAGTCGGCGGGTCAGATAGCCAGAGTTGGCAGTCTTCAACGCAGTGTCCGCCAGACCCTTGCGTGCTCCGTGAGTGGAAATGAAGTACTGCAGAACGTTGAGCCCCTCGCGGAAGTTGGTGGTGATCGGTGTTTCGATGATCGATCCGTCCGGCTTCGCCATCAGGCCCCGCATGCCGGCAAGCTGCCGAATCTGGGCGGCTGAGCCCCGCGCACCCGAGTCCGCCATCATGTAGATGGAGTTGAACGACTCCTGGCTGATGTTCAGGCCCCGCGCGTCGACGATCTGTTCGTGCGCCAGTTGATCCATCATCGCCTTGGCGACCTGATCCCCTGCCCGACCCCAAATGTCCACCACCTTGTTATAGCGCTCGCCGACCGTCACCAAACCTGACGTGTATTGCTTCTCGATCTCTTGAACCTCGGCCTCCGCCGAATCGATAATCGAGTGCTTCTGGGTCGGGACCAGCATGTCGCCGATTGCGATCGAAATGCCGCCACGCGTCGCCAGCGAGAAGCCGGCCTGCATGAGCTTGTCCGCAAAGACCACGGTTTCCTTAAGGCCGCACCGCCGGAAGCTCTCATCGATCAGCTTGGAGATCTCCTTCTTCTTCAGTGGCTTGTCGATCACCTTGAAAGGCAGCCCTTTGGGAAGAATCTCGGACAGGATGGCACGACCGGCCGTAGTGGAGACCCGCGTCACGTTCTCGCGCCAGCCATCACCGTCAGGCTCATATGTCTTCAAGCGCACGGAAATGCGCGCGTGGAGGTCGCACTCGCGCACGTCGAGCGCCCGCACGACTTCGCTGATGTCCGCGAACATCATCCCTGTACCGCGTGCCGCCGCATTCTCGCGGGTTGCGTAGTAAAGGCCGAGCACGACGTCCTGGGACGGAACGATGATTGGCGCACCGTTGGCGGGCGACAGGACGTTGTTGGAAGCGAGCATCAGAGTGCGCGCCTCCATCTGAGCCTCCAGCGACAAAGGTACGTGCACCGCCATCTGGTCGCCGTCAAAGTCGGCGTTGAACGCCGTGCAAACCAGCGGATGCAGTTGAATTGCCTTGCCCTCAATGAGGGTCGGCTCAAAGGCCTGGATGCCCAGCCTGTGCAGCGTCGGCGCGCGGTTAAGCAGAACCGGATGCTCGCGAATGACCTCTTCAAGGATGTCCCATACGACACCCGTTTCGGCTTCGACTTCCTTCTTTGCCGCCTTGATGGTGCTGGCAATTCCCATCTTCTCGAGCCGCTCGAATATGAACGGCTTGAACAACTCGAGCGCCATCTTCTTCGGCAAACCGCATTGATGCAGCCGAAGTTGCGGTCCCACGACGATGACGGAGCGTCCTGAATAGTCAACGCGCTTGCCCAGCAAGTTCTGGCGGAAGCGACCGCCCTTGCCCTTGATCATGTCCGCCAGAGACTTCAAGGGCCGCTTGTTGGCGCCGGTCATGGCCTTGCCGCGGCGGCCGTTGTCCAGCAAGGAGTCGACCGCCTCCTGAAGCATGCGTTTCTCGTTGCGGACGATGATGTCCGGCGCTTTCAACTCCAGCAATCGCTTCAGGCGATTGTTGCGGTTGATGACGCGCCGGTAAAGATCGTTCAGGTCTGAAGTGGCAAAACGGCCCCCGTCCAGCGGAACAAGCGGACGGAGATCTGGTGGCAGGACCGGCAGAACCTCGAGCACCATCCACTCCGGCTTGATGCCGGATTGCTGGAATCCTTCGAGGACTTTCAGGCGCTTCGCGATCTTCTTGATCTTGGCCTCGGAACCGGTAGTCTCGAGTTCCTTTCGCAGCGTGTCGATTTCGTGGTTGATGTCGAGCGTGCGCAGCAATTCGCGGATGCCCTCTGCACCCATGACCGCCGAGAACTCGTCGCCGTACTCTTCGACCTTGGCCAGATAGTCGTCCTCGGACAGCAACTGACCACGCACGAGCGGCGTGACACCCGGATCGACGACCACGAACGCCTCGAAGTACAGGACCCGCTCGATGTCACGCAGGGTCATGTCCAGAACCATGCCAAGGCGGCTCGGCAAGCTCTTCAGGAACCAGATGTGAGCAGTCGGCGAGGCCAACTCGATATGCCCCATGCGCTCGCGTCGTACCTTGCTCTGCGTGACTTCGACACCGCACTTCTCGCAGATGACTCCGCGGTGCTTGAGGCGCTTGTACTTGCCGCAAAGGCACTCATAGTCCTTGACCGGACCAAAGATCTTGGCGCAGAACAGGCCGTCGCGTTCAGGCTTGAACGTCCGGTAGTTGATCGTTTCCGGCTTCTTCACCTCGCCGTAGGACCAAGAGCGAATCTTTTCCGGCGATGCCAAGCCGATGGTGATCGCGTCGAATTCTTCTTCCTGAGTTACCTGCTTGAAGAGGTCGAGCAGTGCTTTCATTGTCGCTTACTCCTTGGGGCTCTCAGTAGCGTTCCAGATCAATGTCGATCGCCAAGGAACGGATTTCCTTGACCAGCACATTGAAGGACTCCGGCATGCCGGCGTCGATCTTGTGCTCTCCCTTGACGATGTTCTCGTAGACCTTCGTCCGTCCATTCACGTCGTCGGACTTGACTGTCAGCATTTCCTGCAACGTATAGGACGCTCCGTAAGCCTCGAGGGCCCAGACTTCCATTTCGCCGAAGCGCTGGCCACCAAACTGGGCTTTGCCACCGAGCGGTTGCTGGGTGACCAGGCTGTACGGACCGGTCGACCGGGCATGCATCTTGTCGTCGACCAGGTGGTGCAACTTCAAGACGTGCATGTATCCGATTGTCACGGGGCGGTCGAAGGCCTCGCCGGTGCGCCCGTCGAACAGCCGCGCCTGCGTCTTTGCGGGAGTCAGCCCCAGGCGTTCGACTACATCGTCCGGGTAGGCAAGATCGAGCATGCCGCGGATTTCCTCTTCCTTGGCACCGTCAAACACGGGCGTGGCAAACGGAACGCCACTCGACAGGTTCGCCGCCAGCTCCATTGTCTCGCGATCATCGAGCGTACCCACATCCTCTCCGCGGCCCGACGCGTTGTAGATCCTGTGGAGCAACTTGCGGACCTCGTCGGCATTGGCCTGCGTCCGCAGCATCTCGCCAATCTTCAGGCCAAGGCCCTTTGCGGCCCATCCCAAGTGCGTTTCAAGGATCTGGCCAATGTTCATCCGGGAAGGGACGCCAAGGGGATTCAGGACGATATCAACTGGCCGTCCGTCGACCATGTACGGCATGTCCTCGACCGGGACGATCTTCGACACCACGCCCTTGTTGCCGTGACGTCCGGCCATTTTGTCGCCCGGCTGGAGGCGTCGCTTGACCGCCAGATAGACTTTGACCATCTTCTGCACACCCGGCGGCAGTTCGTCGCCTTGGGTGAGCTTCTTCTTCTTGGCCTCAAACGCCACGTCAAAATCCTTGCGCGTCTGTTCCAGGCTGTCGCGCAGGCTCTCGAGTTGCTGCTGGGCGTCTTCGCTTTCGAGCGCGATATCGAACCAGTGATAGTGCTCAAGCGACTCCAGGTACGCCTTGGTGATCTTCGTGCCCTTGGCGAGTTTCTTCGGGCCCTTGCTTGCAACCCGATTGACGAGCAGTTTCTCGATGCGCGCGAAGGTATCGCGCTCGACGATGCGCATCTGGTCCGCAAGATCCTGCTTGTATCCCTTCAGCATGTCGTCAACAATCGACTGCGCTCGCTTGTCACGCTCGATGCCTTCGCGCGTAAACACCTGGACATCGATGACCGTGCCGGACATGCCCGACGGCACGCGCAGGCTCGTGTCCTTGACGTCGGAAGCCTTCTCGCCAAAGATCGCACGCAGCAGTTTTTCCTCGGGTGTCAGCTGCGTCTCGCCCTTGGGCGTGACCTTGCCGACCAATACATCGCCGGCCTCGACTTCGGCACCGATATAGACGATGCCAGATTCGTCGAGACGTCCCAACTGAGCCTCACCCAGCGTCGCAATATCGCGCGTGATCTCTTCGGCGCCAAGCTTGGTGTCGCGCGCCACGACCGTAAGCTCCTCGATGTGGATCGACGTGAAGCGGTCGTCGGCGACAACGCGCTCGCTGATCAGGATCGAGTCCTCGAAGTTGTACCCGTTCCACGGCATGAATGCGACGAGCATATTCTGCCCGAGCGCCAACTCACCGAGATCCGTCGAGGCGCCATCGGCAACGACATCGCCCTTGGCGATGATGTCGCCGACCTTGACAACCGGCCGCTGGTTGATGTTCGTGTTCTGGTTGGATCGCGTATACTTGATCAGGTTGTAGATGTCGACGCCGACTTCGCCCGGCACCGTTTCAGCATCATTGACGCGAACGACGATCCGGTTGGCATCGATATAGTCCACAACGCCACCGCGCAGCGCCTGCACGGCTGTTCCTGAGTCCACTGCTACGGTCCGTTCGATTCCCGTGCCAACCAACGCCTTCTCCGGACGAAGACAGGGCACCGCCTGGCGCTGCATGTTCGCACCCATCAGCGCACGGTTAGCGTCGTCGTGTTCAAGGAACGGAATCAGCGAAGCGGCCACGGAAACGATCTGGCCCGGGGCTACGTCCATGTACTGAACCTCTTCCGGAGCCTTGAGTTCGAATTCCCCCTTGAACCTGCAGGACACCAACTGGTCGGTGAACTTGCCCTTCTTGTCCAGAGTCGCGTTTGCCTGGGCAATCACGAAATTGCCTTCTTCGATGGCCGACAGGTATTCGATCTGGTCGGTTACATGGCCGTCCCCCACCTTTCGGTACGGCGTCTCCATGAATCCGTATTCGTTGGTTCGCGCATAAAGAGCCAGCGAGTTGATCAGGCCGATATTCGGGCCTTCCGGCGTCTCGATCGGACAGACCCGGCCATAGTGTGTCGGATGCACGTCGCGGACCTCGAAACCCGCCCGCTCACGCGTCAGGCCGCCCGGGCCAAGCGCCGAAACCCGCCGTTTGTGTGTAATCTCGGACAGCGGGTTGGTTTGATCCATAAACTGTGAAAGCTGGCTGGACCCGAAGAATTCCTTGATCGCAGCAGAGATCGGCTTGGCATTGATCAAGTCATGCGGCATCAGGTTCTCGGATTCCGCCTGGGAGAGCCGCTCCTTGACGGCGCGCTCGACGCGAACCAGGCCGGCACGGAACTGGTTCTCGGCCAGTTCGCCGACCGAGCGGACCCGCCGGTTGCCCAAGTGGTCGATATCATCCACCTCGCCGTGACCATTGCGCAGCTCCACCAGGATGCGGATGACATCGATGATGTCCTGGTTGGACAGGGTGGCGGTGCCATCGAGAGTCTCTCGACCGACGCGGCGATTGAATTTCATGCGCCCGACGGTGGAAAGATCGTATCGCTCGGCTGAGTAGAACAGGCCTTGGAACAAGCCCTCGACCGCATCTTCGGTCGGCGGTTCGCCGGGGCGCATCATGCGGTAGATGGCAACCCGCGCAGCCCACTGGTCTGCGGTCTCGTCGATCCGGAGCGTCGTGGAAATGTAGGGGCCCCGGTCGAGGTCATTGACGTACAGGGTCCGCATGTCCTCGACGCCCGCCTCAACCAGTTTCGCCAGGAGCGCTTCGGTGATTTCATCGTTGGCATTGGCGAGAATCTCGCCTGTGCCGGAGTCGACAATGTTCTGGGCAATGGTGCGGCCAACCACGAAGTCGTCCGGCACTGCGATTTTCTTGATACCCGCCTCGGCGAGGTCCCGGATGTGCTTGGCAGTAATGCGCTTGTCCTTCGGCACGATGACCTTGCCCTGCTTGTCGGCAAAATCGAAACGCGCCACCTCGCCACGCAGCCGTTCGGGCACCAACTCGAACTGAATGCCCTTCTTGGTCAAATGGAAGGAATCGAACTCGAAGAACGTGCCCAGGACCTGTTCCGGCGTCAGGCCGATGGCCTTCAAGAGAATCGTGACCGGCATTTTGCGGCGACGGTCGACGCGGAAGTAGAGAATGTCCTTGGGGTCAAACTCAAAGTCCAGCCAAGAGCCCCGATACGGAATGATCCGTGCAGAGAACAACAGCTTGCCGGAACTGTGGGTCTTGCCCTTGTCGTGCTCGAAGAAGACGCCTGGGGAGCGATGCAACTGCGACACGATCACGCGCTCCGTACCATTGATGACGAAGGAGCCGGTCGTGGTCATGAGCGGTATCTCGCCCATGTACACCTCCTGCTCCTTTACCTCCTTGACCTTCTCGTTGCCGGTTTCGCGATCGAGAATGACCAGTCGCACCTTAGCGCGCAGGGGCGACGCGAAGGTCAATCCCCGCTGCTGGCATTCCTTCACGTCGAAGGCGGGCTCGCCCAACTTGTATTCGACGAATTCAAGACGTGCGCTCCCGGAGTGCGAAACAATGGGGAAGATCGAGGAAAACGCGGCCTCGAGTCCCTGGCTGCGACGCTGCGCAGGCGGCACATCGACCTGCAGGAATTGCGTGTAGGAATCGAGTTGGGTTGCCAGCAGGAATGGCACGTCAAGCACGTTGGCGCGCTTGGCGAAGCTCTTGCGGATCCGCTTTTTCTCGGTATAGGAGTACGTCATGGTCGCTCCGTTTTCTCGTCAGCGTCGAAGGTCAGAAGGCAAGGCTGAAGTTCTTCAGCCCTCTCCGCTAACCGCCGCCGGGTTCACTCAAACTCACTTACAAAGCACAAAAGGGCTGGTGGCACCGACCACCAGCCCGGGTCGAACTCGAATGCTTACTTGACCTCGACCTTGGCGCCTGCATCCTCGAGTTGCTTCTTGAGGGCATCGGCATCCGCCTTCGGGATCGCTTCCTTGACGGGCTTCGGCGCGCCATCGACCAGGTCCTTCGCCTCCTTGAGGCCCAAGCCCGTTGCAGCGCGCACGACCTTGATGACTTCCACCTTCTTCTCACCAGCCGCCATCAGCATGACCGTGAATTCGGTCTTCTCTTCCGCGGCGGGAGCAGCGGCCCCACCAGCGACGGGCGCAGCGACGGCAACGGCGGCGGCAGCCGAAACGCCAAACTTCTCTTCCATTTCCTTGATCAGTTGCGACAACTCAAGCACGGTCATGCCAGCGATCGCGTCGAGGATTTCAGCTTTGGTAGCCATAATCAAAAGACTCCTGAATGAATTAAAGGTTCGTGAATTGACGGCATTCGTCGTAGTTACGCGGCCTGTTTGGCGTCACGCACGGCAGCAAGGCCCCGGACAAACTTGGTCGGGACTTCGTTGAGCGTACGGACGAACTGGGCGATCGGTGCCTGCATGGTGCCCAGCAACTTCGAAAGCAACTCCTCGCGGCTCGGCATGGTGGCCAGCGCCTTGACGCCGTTGGCGTCCATGACGTAGTTGGCCATCGCACCCGCCTTGATGACGAGCTTCTCGTTGCCCTTGGCGAACTCGTTGAGGGTCTTGGCCGCCGCTACCGGATCCGTCGAGATCCCGTAGATCAACGGGCCGACCATCGCCCCCTGGAGTCCTTCGAACGGCGTACCGGCAACGGCACGACGCACCAAGGTGTTCTTCAGCACCCGCAGATACACTCCCGACTTGCGCGCGTTCGCGCGCAGGGCGGTAATCTGCCCCACTTCCAGACCACGGTACTCAGCGACGACGATCGCCTGTGCGCCCGCAACCACCGCGGACACTTCGGCAACTACCGCCTTCTTCTCTTCGAGATTGAGACCCAAGGTCAGCTCCTTTCAAATGCCCTGGCCGACAAAGTCAGCCCTGGCGGTACGGCGACCTTCATTCAGGAGCAAACTGCCTTCCTGTACTCGGGTTACGCCATCTGCGTTGGTCACCAATGCTGCCGGTGATTAAGCCCCGAACTGCAGGCACCAACGGTCTTTGACAACCCGCCGCGTCCCGCACTGGCAACGCGACGGCCCAAAGTTCTCTACTGCGCCTGTTGCTGCGCTACCAGGCTGGCCTGATCGACGCGCACGCCGGGTCCCATCGTCGAGGAAACCGATACCTTCTTCAGGTACTGGCCCTTGGCGGCAGCCGGCTTGGCCTTGTTCAACGCATCGACCAGCGCACTGACGTTCTGCTGCAACTGCTCGACGGAAAACGACGCGCGGCCCACGGTGCACATGACGATGCCCGCCTTGTCGGTCCGATACTGGACCTGACCGGCCTTTGCGTTCTTCACGGCCGTCGTCACGTCCATCGTCACCGTGCCCACCTTCGGGTTCGGCATCAGTCCGCGCGGACCCAGAATCTGGCCGAGTTGGCCGACGACCTTCATGGCGTCCGGGGTGGCAATGCAGACGTCGAAGTCCATCGTGCCGCCCTTGATCGTCGCCGCCAGATCGTCGAATCCGACGACGTCCGCCCCTGCAGCCTTGGCTTCTTCCGCCTTGGCGCCCTGGGCGAATACGGCAACGCGAACCTTCTTGCCGGTACCCGCCGGCAACACGACCGAGCCGCGTACCAGTTGGTCGGACTTCTTGGCGTCGATGCCGAGATTCACCGCCAGGTCGATTGATTCGTCGAACTTGGCTGTGGCATTGCCCTTGACGAGAGCCAGTGCTTCCGGCAAGGCGTAATTCTTGTTCCGGTCAACCTTGGCGCGCACCGCGACCAGACGCTTGGAATGCTTGGCCATGTCAGATACCCTCCACGGTGATACCCATGCTGCGGGCGCTGCCGGCGATCGTCCGCACGGCGGCGTCCATGTCGGCGGCGGTCAGGTCGGGCATCTTGGCCTTGGCGATTTCCTCAGCCTGGGCACGGGTCAGCTTGCCGACTTTGTCGGTATGGGGCTTCGGCGAACCCTTTTGCACGCCCGCCGCCTTCTTGATCAGGACGGTGGCCGGCGGCGTCTTCATGATGAAGGTGAAAGACTTGTCCGCGAAGGCGGTGATCACCACGGGGATCGGCAGACCGGGCTCCATGCCCTGGGTCTTGGCGTTGAACGCCTTGCAGAATTCCATGATGTTGAGGCCGCGCTGGCCCAGCGCGGGACCGATCGGGGGCGAGGGATTCGCCTTGCCGGCCGGCACTTGCAGCTTGATGTAGCCGACGATCTTCTTTGCCATGATGGCTCCTAATAGTTGAGTCGTAACGCGCTTTGGGTCACCCTACTCGCGCTCCTCTTGCCGGAATCGAGGCTTCCGGCGGGCCTGAACACTTACGCCTTCTCGACCTGCGCGAATTCCAGCTCAACCGGCGTCGCGCGCCCGAAAATCGTGACTGAAACCCGCAGCCGACTCTTCTCGTAGTTGACTTCCTCGACCGTACCGTTGAAGTCGGTGAATGGGCCTTCCTTGACGCGCACCATTTCGCCAGCCTCGAACAGCACCTTGGGCCGGGGCTTTTCGACCCCTTCCTGCATCTGCTGCATGATCTTGTCGACTTCCTTCTCGGAAATCGGTGTCGGCCTGGTGGCCGTGCCGCCTATGAATCCCGTCACCTTGGGAGTGCTTTTCACCAAGTGCCAAGACTCGTCGTCCATGTCCATCTCGACCAGAACGTAACCTGGGAAGAACTTGCGCTCCGAGGTGTGCTTCTGCCCGGACCGCATCTCGACGACCTCTTCGACGGGCACCAGAATCTGGCCGAACTTCTCCTGCATCCCCGCGCGGGCAATGCGCTCTATCAAGGCGCGTTGCACGGACTTCTCGAATCCCGAATAGGCGTGAACGACGTACCAGCGTTTTGTCATGATGTTATTTCCAGCCCAGCACGAGATCGTACAGAACCCATTCCAGGCTCTTGTCGGCGAGATACAGCACCAAGGCCATCACGAAGACAAACGCAAAGACGGCACCCGTCGTCTGCAGTGTTTCCTTTCGTGTGGGCCAAGCCACTTTCTTCGCCTCGGCCACGGACTCTTGGCTGAACACGAAGAAGCGCTGGCCGGGCTCGGTGAACCAGGCCACTGCTGCCCCTGCCGCGAGGCCGCCCACGACCGACAAGGCACGCAGGATCGTCGGCTGCTCGGCAAGCAGGTAGAACCCCGCGATTCCGGAAATCAGCAGCAGCAATGCAACAACGAACTTAACTTTGTCGGCCATGGTGTCCTGTGGTCATCGAATTCGGTGGCAGGGGCAGAGGGAATCGAACCCCCAACCTACGGTTTTGGAGACCGTCGCTCTGCCAATTGAGCTATGCCCCTGCGGCAGAAACTGCAAAGGGCGACGTCCTTTCGGACTGCCGCCCCGCCAAGGTTGTTCCTTCCGTTTACTCGATGACTTTAGCGACGACGCCGGCGCCGACGGTGCGGCCGCCTTCGCGAATGGCGAAGCGCAGGCCTTCCTCCATGGCGATCGGCGCAA
>Ga0335071_10004066_pt1 | contig 15325 bp, 5 predicted proteins | sample Lox_Sample_15_FD_206724 | JGI IMG/M metagenome (GOLD analysis project Ga0335071, IMG submission 206724) | Soil microbial communities from Loxahatchee National Wildlife Refuge, Florida, United States - Lox_Sample_1.5 | ecosystem: Environmental > Terrestrial > Soil > Wetlands | place: USA: Florida... | reverse complement strand
AGTTTTGCGCGTCGGCCACGTCAAGTGACTACACCCAAAAGACATTGCTTGTGAAGTCGGGACGCGGCCTGCTGGTCAACAAGAACTTCGAACCCGAGGACTATCCGGAGACCGGCTACATCTTCAATAATGCGGGCCGCAATGGAGTGTCGTTCAAAAACTATGGCGAGCTTGTCCGCATCGAGGGAACTGACACGGGCACCAGCACTCCCACCACTCTCAATGATCCCCTGAGCGGCAATGTGGGATATCCCCAGTTGCAGGCCGATCTGTTCAACATCACCAGCCCCTTGGTAAATGCCGGGGATGTGACTACGGCTACGCAGGGTCTCGGTCAGTCCTACTTTATGAATCTGCCGATTCTGGCGATCCTGGGACAGAACAATGCGAACGGCGAGCCGCACATCGACGTCAATTATCCGGGTTACAACTTCAACATCTCCGATCAGCGCCGCGCTCTGGAGTTCATCCAGGACTTCGACCGTATGGTGCAGAACGGAACGCTGCCGCAGTTCCTGTACATCTACGTGCCCAATGACCACACTGGCAGCGTGCAGGCGCCGAACAAGGGTTCGGTGATCCAGTCTGGATCCAACCAGTACGGCAACAGCGCCAGCAACGTGCAGCAGGTGGCCGATGGTGATGTGGGTATTGGCATGATCGTGCAGCACATCATGAACAGTCCCGCGTACTACAACAGCCAGAACGGAACCGGAGCTGCGATCTTCATGACGTACGACGATGCCCAGTCCACACTCGATCACATTCACCCACACCGCACTCCGTTGATCGTGGTAAGCCCCTTCGCCAAGCCGGGATATTTGGCCAAGAAGCACTACTCGACCGCTTCGATCGTGAAGACCGAAGAGTTGTTGCTAGGTCTGCCGCCGAACAACCTCGGCGACTTGCTGGCGACCGACCTGCGCGACATGTTCCAGACCAGCTACAACGGCATTTCGGCGTCCAAGGTGAAGTTCAACTTCAATATCAAATACGTTCCTTCGCCGGAGGGCGTCAAGATCTGGTCGCTGGTGTCGCAGCTTGACACCTCGGGGCCTGACCGCGATAGCGTTCGCCTCGGAGCTCTTGGACGTCTCTCGCAGGCTGCCGATGAACTGCACAAGAAGGCGGCCAAACAAGGACGGTTGAACACAAAGTCGTATCAGAAGGAACAAGCCGGGCTGTATGCTCAGGCTTTGCGCCTGGTGAATACGGCGGCGCCGACAGTCCACGACGCTGACGGCGATTAGCCACCCTGCTACAGAATTGACAACGCTCCGCCCGCGCAACCACGCGGGCGGAGCACTGCAGCTCCGCCTATTCGTTGGCCGGCTTCATTGCTGCCAGCGTTGCGGCTTTGCCGGTGCCCAACGGTCTGTTGCCGCTTCCCAGTTCGCTGAGCAAGGTTGATCCCACGAACCCGCTCGACGCGCAACAGCTCTCGAACACGTCATACGCCATCCCGTCTAAGGAGAGGACGCACTGGCGCTATCGGGACGACTTTGCCGTCCTCGGGAAGCTCGATTTCAACCCCAAGCTACCGAGACCGGTTCATCCTCAACATCAACCGCGGCGTGGTGAATCGTGCGGCGGGCGCTATGGAACAATGCGCTCGGTCAATCGGTGGGTCAGCGCCAACGCAGTGCCGTAGTTGGTTGCGACCCAGGCCACCATGAACAACACTACGATCGTCCAGGGCCAGATTCGTGCAAGACGACGCTCGGCTGCCCGCCATTCGAGCAGGCGCCGTACACGGAGAGCGACCGAGGAAGAGCCGCATACCAGCCCGCTGGCGAGTTCAGGCTCGACCCATTGCTGCGAGGGGCGCGCAAGTTTGATCAACGCAGTTGCCAGGTCCAGTGCATCCTGGTGAGTTCTGACCGCGCCGTCATCGGCCGCCAATTCCGACGCCTCACGCCACGCCCCTGTAATACCCTCCATGCCGGGAAAAGGAACGGCGTTGATTATCAGCTTCTTCAAATTGTCTCGAGAGCGTTGATGTTCCAATTCATGGCGAATGGCGACGTGCAATTCGCTCTCGCTTAGCACCGTCGCTGCCATGTCAGAGATCATCACCTTCGGACGCCACAGTCCGACCAGCATTAGGGATGGTGCACCTTTCCCCGCATTCGTGGCGACCGCGCCTGTGGCGGACGCAGTCACCACCTTATCGGCGTTCGCGTCGCAGAGCCACTGTTTGATTGTGTGATTCGTTCGCGATTGCGCCTTTAAGGCTCGCCTCAGCCCGACGCCGAGCAGAATCAGCGCAATCACGGCGAGCAAGAATGTCGTAGCATCCTCGTCGAATGACTTCCGCTCCAGCAGCCAGAACGACGGAAAGGTGAAGAAAACAGTGAACAGAAGCGAGCCCAGGAACGGGAGGATACGCAGACCGAAGAGCCAATCAGCGGAGTTCACGGCCTCACGTTCTTGCCGGACCCGCCGCATGATCCACCACGCCGACGCTACCAAACACGAGAGCGCATTGTAGATCACGGCAAAGAATGCCAGGCACACAACTAAGTCTCGGGCGATGAATATCACCGGTTCTCGCCTTTCTTCAGTGTCAGCCTGGTACGCCGACTCTCCACCAAAGCCTGCAACTCGTCGAGCAGGTGTTCGTCTTCAGCGCCCACCGCCTCTACAAAACAGGAGAGGTGCAGTGATGCGTGCTGTGAGCGCAGCAGCTGACGAAGGCCACTGACGGTCGTCTCACGATTGAACTCCTCCGGGCTGCACAGCGCCCAGTAACGAAACGCCTTCCCTTCGACGACTCGACCAAATAGCCCCTTGCGAAACAGGCGGTCCATAGTCGTCATGATTGTGTTGTATCGCTGCCAGATGTTTCTGTCTTGCAGAACCTCCCGGACAGTGGCTGTGCCTCGCTCCCAGACTGCGCGGTGTAACTGCCGCTCAAGAGGGCCCAGCAGTGCTACGGGAGGATTGGGAGGGTCGACGTCCATGACTTAACGTAAATCACTTTAGATTTCGCAAACGACGCGGGTCAATGCTGATTCCGACAATTCTCGCAACTTTCAAAATCCTCCGAGATGGTGAAGCCGGTACTTCCTCTTATCGCCGATAGTGGGTTTTTGATAGTTCATTCATTCGCGCGCGAATTCTTGTTAACATCCGCACAGTTACCCTCCACAGTGAACCCTGAGCTTCGCAAATTCCGGTGAGCACTTCCCCACCGCAAAGCTTGAGTCAGTCGTCGCCTGGTGCGTGGGGCTTGTTGCTTTGAGGAGAAACTATGGGACCAGTCTCACGTCAAGCACCTCACGCTCAAGCCCACTGTGCCTGTATCACCGACTTGTTAATGTCTCTTCTGCAGCAAAAGGAGATCGGGCAGGAATACGAGGTTTCCGAAGCGATGATTTCGCGGCGCCCCGGTCGGCTCCTAGGCGCACTGTGGATACTTCTTCTTTGTATTGTCTCGCCGGGTTGGGCACAATGGGACAGTAGCGCGTTGACCGGCACCGTAACCGACTCCTCTGGACACGCGCTGTCCGGAGTCGAAGTGACGGCAGTACAAGTCGCAACCGGTCTGCAACGCACGGCGACCTCATCGGCGGAGGGGGCGTACTATTTTCCGAAGCTGCCGGTTGGAACCTATTCCGTTACGTTTGCGCACCAGGATTTTCAGTCGCTGCGTTTCGACGATGCGGTGCAGAAGCTGTCAGTAACTCGCATCCTCAATGTAACAATGAAGATAGAGGGACCGAGAGAGGAAGTTCGAGTTTTCGCCAGCCCGGTTTCGCTCGATCAGACGAACAACACGCTCAACACCGGCATTGAACGCATCCAGGCGAAAGAACTTCCCTTAAATGGCCAGAATTGGGCTACCTTAACCGCCCTGGTGCCTACAGCGGTCGATACCGCAGGCGGACCCGGTGCGGGCAATCAGCGCTCAATTCGCTATGCCGGCAGGGGCCGCGACGACAACAACTATACCTACGACGGCGTGGATGCCACCTACGTTATCAATCAGTCCCAGCTCTATTACGTGCGCGCGGCGATCCCCCTCGATACCATTGAGGAGATGCGGGTCGACCCCATTCTGGCGACGGCGCAGACCGGCGCGTCGGGAGGCGGCCAGGTCGGCGCAGCCTCGTCTTCAGGCACAAATCGGTTCCATGGCGATGCCTACGACTTCTTGCGGAATAGCGCCTTCGATGCCACGAACCCCATTGACTCGTTAGATCCAACCCACCAGCCATCCTTTCACCTCAATCAGTTCGGAGGGTCTTTAGGCGGACCCATAGTGCGTGACAAGGCCTTTTTCTTCGTTGCCTACGAAGGCTACCGGCAAGAACTCGGTCAGACGCTTATCGGATACGTACCCAGCACTGCTTATCGTTCGCGAGTGCTGGCGAAGTCGCCTGCTCTCATGCCCGTCGTCGACGGCTATCCGACCGGTCAGTACACTACGAGCAACCCAAACGTTTCCCAGTTCGTGGGGCAGGGCGATCAGGTGGGCCAGGAAAACTCCGGGATGTTCCGCCTGGATTATCGCTTTTCCGACTCGACCACTCTTTTTTGGCGGGCCAACATCGACCAAGCCGACTACTTTCTCCCCTATTCACCGAGTTCGGGGCAATACCTCGATGAACGACAGGAACTGACATCGTTCCCAGTCAACAGTGTGATTACGCTGACGCACGTCTTTTCTCTCAGTCTGCTCAACGATTTCAAATTCGGTTTCAACCGCGGCACTACCTACACCCACTATCTCAATCCGACCGGATCGCTCTACGCGATCGCGGTAGCGGGCCTCTCTACCTTGAATAACGGGCGTGTCAGCACCGGCGTGGGCAATTCGTTTTCCTGGCTGGACAATCTAACCTGGGTCAAGGGGAGAAATGTAATCAAGGCGGGTGTCGAGGTCCGCCGCATACAGATGAACCAGGGAAGCAGTTCCTACGGCACGATCACCTATAGCTCCCTTTCCAGTTTTGCGGCCAATCAAGCCAGTAAGGCCAGCATCACAGGCGAATATCCCGTAAACGGCCTGCGCAAGACGCAGTTTTTTGGTTATGTCCAGGACGAGTTCAAGTGGCGGCCGACTTTCACCCTGAATTTGGGCCTTCGTTACAGCTACTTCGGTATTTTTCATGAAGTGCAGGGCCGCGGCAATCCTTTCGATTTCGCCACCTGCGGGCCGCAAGGATACTGCGGCCTGGGCGCGAGCTTCGGACCGCCGAATTATAACGATTTCGATCCGCGTATCTCCTTCGCCTGGGCCCCAGCCAAGTACCAAGGGCAAACCGTTATTCGCGCCGGCTTTGGTATCTACCACGAGGACGGGCAACTGGACGATCAAAACATCCCCGACAAGAATGAGATATTGAGTTATGCGTTGACTCCGAAAAACTGCCCAGGGCTTAGCTTTCCCTTGCTGTTCAATACGGACGGCACTCCCGTTTGCTCAACTGGCACACAGTCACCCAGCTCGGAGCAGCGAAATCGCAAAGATTCGTACGTAACCCAGTGGGGGCTCTCCGTTGAGCATGCCTGGCCCGCCAACTTCGTTCTTAATATGGCCTATGTGGGAAGCAAAGGTACCAATCTGCTGCAGCTCGGCTACGTTAATGTCATAGACCCTATCACCGGCCTGCGCCCATATCCAGCTTTCTCGCAGATCTCCTGGCGAGGCAACATCGGCAACAGCTCGTACAATGCGCTAGCGGTCTCGCTCAAGCGTTCCTTCACTCGCGGTCTGCTCGTCTCGGCCAACTACACGTGGTCTCACAGTATCGACGACGGATCGAATGGCAGCGGCGACGGCGACTCTCTTGCGGCTCAAAATGTCTCCTGTTGGCCGCGGGGAGCAGCGCAATGCGGAGAGAAGGCCAGCAGCGCCTTCGACGCCCGCCAGGTTTTCAACGCCAACTTTATTTATGAACTTCCTTTTGGGGCCGGCAAGCCTTACTTGTCCCAAAACAGTTTCATGAGGGCCGTGTTTGGTTACTTGCAGATCAGCAGTATCTTCATAGCCCGTACCGGCTTCCCGGTGAACCTAACCACCAGCGCCACGGGCCCCGACGGAAACTCAAACAATCAGCGTCCCAACTTAGTTCCTGGGCAGCCCCTGTATCTGGCCGGTGGGGCTTTCAACCCCGCGGCGTTTTGCACCCCCGGTACGAAAGACCCGCTTTTCCCAGGTGGTAACTGCCCCGCCGGATTTGGCGATGTTTCCCGCAATTCCATGCGAGGTCCCGGGTTCTGGCAATCGGATTGGGCGCTTTCCAAACGCTTTCCAGTCACCGAGAGATTACAAATTCAGTTCCGGGCCGAAATGTTCAATGCCTTCAACAGAGCGCAGTTCGCTAACCCGAATGGCCTCATTTCGGCTTCCGACTTCGGCAGGATTTATTTGCCTTTGAATACAACTCCGATCGGAATCGGCACGCCACGTCAGTTCCAGTTTCTGTTGAAACTACAGTTCTGAACGGCGAGTGCGTTAGCGTAACTCCTTTTCAGCCATCCGGGAATCGCATTCCCATGCATTTACCAGTTCGTCGAACGTCGAGCACTCCAGCCAGAGCCGGATCAACGTTTCCGAGTGTAGATGGATGGCTTCCTTCAGAGATCCGCTGCCATGTTGCAGCAAGACGTCGCGCATGCGCGTAATAACTTCTTCTCGGCCCACCCCATTCAACTCTTCGGGCAAGCGATACGCAGGCTCTCGCGCCGTGCGCATCATGGCGGCCAGGTAGGCCGGTCCCTGCGAGCGGTGCCATGCGACTGTGACCGGCCTCCGATGATTCACCAGATCGGCGATTTCGGCGCGGTGCCGGCGAACCAGGCTGATCAGCTCCTGTCCGCGCTCCGTCATCTCAAGCCGGTCGGCGGTGGCGGCAAAGACCTCAGCCGGGGTGGGAGGACCAGTGACGCCGATGCGCTCCTCCTCCCAGTCCAACACGTCATAACTCTGGCTGTGGTCGGTAGGCATTACGGTTATCTTCATGAGGCTGAGAATTGGGCCGATCGGCATTCCGAAACCCAGTGTTCCGCCATCTTTGATTTCCTTGTCAATCGAGTTCAGCAGGCCCACCACCTTGTTTGTCGTGGCATTCACCACTACCGACCCCGAATCACCATGGTCCGCAAAGTAAGGAAAGGCAGCCGTGGGGTGGATTTCAATCTTGGGAGTGACCTGCGACAGGGTCCCACGGGTCAATCCCGTCCTATATCCGACCTTCCATACTTCGTCGTTTTGCACGGCTGCGTCGCTGCCCTCTATGAAACCGTCGAGTTCTACCGTACCGTCGGCCTTCTTGATGGTTTTGACTTTGGGCGCGAATTTGACGTCGGAATTCAACCTAGCTATGGCGCAGTCCAGGTTCTTGTCGCCTGTTACAGTTTTTGCAATTTCGTTGCATACGCAACAGCAGGAGCCACTGAAGTCCGGCTGCCCAACACCCTTGTTGTCGTCCGTTCCGCGTGGTTTTCCATGAAAAAACTCGTCCTGCATGAGCACGTGGTGACAACTGAGGATGACAGTGCTGTTGTCGCTCGTTAACGTCGCAAAGCAACCCAGAGTGCCGGTACCGGAACCCGCCTCGTCGGGGCCGATGCTGCAGCCGGCGGGCTTGGTCTTATAGTTCTTCTTGTCGTTCTCATCGTTGAAGCCAAGGATGGGGATGCGCTTACGCTCCGTAATCACGTCCGTGGGAAATCCGCGAATCTCCTTAGGGATTACCTGCGAGGCCGCAACCTCCGCTTCAGGGAGTTTCTGCTGGACATAAACACGAAATACCGGCTCGGCGGTGAGCTTTCCGTCTTTTTCGCGGAGGCCGAACCCGACTTCGACGACTCCGGGTATGCGCATCAGTTCCGCCTTCACTTCGTCATACACCGCGAGAAATTGCTCTTGCACCTGCCTTCGCTCTTCCCGTTCCCGAAGTAAAGCCTCTTTGTCTGCCATCGAAACCTCTCCTACTTCACGTCGACAATCTGGTCGAAGGCCAGTCCGCTGGAGCTGCCGCCCCGACCGGTTTGCTTGCGAACACCCAGCCACACCCATGCCCGTCCGTCACGCCAGCGCGTACGTTGGAACCCCTCTGTTACCAGCACACCGGCTCGCGGGACCTCCTCCTCATGCAGGAAGTATGCCTCCGGAACCGCCTGGTCGAGGCCGAAGCGCAACAGCGATGTCCTGGGCCGCACCGGTTTCGGCGGGTCCGGGTCACCCTCGATGACCCGCAGCATGGCTGCGCGCTGCAGTTGGGTTTCGCGGTTGTCGTTGGGCACGTGCACCGGAATCATGGGGATCCAGTTCTCGGGCACGCTGGTCATCACTTTGTAGCGCACCACCGACCCCGGCGCGGGCGGCGGCGGCTGGGGAGGCGCACCCAGGCGCCGCTCCAGGTCCTGCTCGAAGAACTTGCGCGTTTGATAGGCGGCCTCTCGACCCGACTTCGGCTCGCCGGAAGGCATCGGAATGGTCTTCTCCACACCCCAGACCATGTTGGCCATTTCGTCGCGCACGAACATGATCTGCTCCAAATCTGGGCCTTCCAGCACGGTCTGTGCGGCAGGAGGTACGAGCAGGCTCAAGTCGGCCGGTTGATGTCCCTGGCCCTCGATGGAAAGCAGGAACATCGCCCAGCGCTGCCAATTGTCGTCGTCGCCGGCGCCGGCCGCGTCGATCCACAGTCTCTCGCCGAATACATTGGTGCACGCCATTCCTGCGACTTGCGCCAGCGATCCGGCAGGGACCGTGAACGGCACCTGGAACCAGTCGTTCGCGTAGATGAGGCCGAACTCAATCAGCAGCAGCTTTGCAAGATCGGTCGTGTCCGGCTTGATGTCGCCAAAATTCGTCGCGCCGTCCTCGAACTCCCACCAGCGTGTGTTGGGCATGCCATTGAAGGTGACTTGCATGGGAACCATGGTCAGCGTCGTTGCCACCGGAGCATTGGGCGCTTGCGCGGGCTCACCCAGCGCCTTCGCGTTCGGATCGATGTCGAAGTTGTACCAATCCAGATGACCCTGGTAATACTGGTCCGCAACCAGCACCTTCTCGCCCTGCTTCTGCTGCGACGACATTTCGAACTGATACTCGAGCCGGTCCGGCAACCATGCGGGGTTGGTCGCCGGCTCGTAGAACAGCTTCTGGAACCAGGCGACGAATCTCTGTGCCAGTTGATCGGCCTTTGCCTCCAGGCCCGCGAGGGCGGCGATGCCGTCGGCGGCGTGGTGTGCAGGGTCGCTGAGATGTGCGTAGAACTTCGCTCCGTCCATGGCCCGTCCCGAGGCCGCCGCGAAATTGGACCAAGCCTCGGGATGCGCAACAATCGGTGCATCCGCCGCATTCGTGACGTCAGGCAGATGCACCGGGTATGCCGCGATGTACTGCCCCTCCGCTGCTGCCGCCAGCGGCTTCACCAGCTTCAACCAGTAGCGTCCCATCAGCAGGCGAATGTCCAGGGAAACGTCCACTCCGGCCTGCTCCAATGGAATCGCCATTCGCTCTACATGAGCTTCCAGGGGAATCGTGTCATCAAACGGCTCTACGGGCCCATTGGCAGGTTTGTACTTCTCGATGCGTGTGGTCTCGACACGAGCTTTCAGGAAAATCGGTGAGCCGGCATCGTCGCCTTCAAACTCGCCCATCTGCCATTGCTTGGTCAGCATCCATAGCGCGTCGCGCACTTCCGCCCGCAGGGCGCGCGTGAAATTCTCCGCGCGCGGCCGCCCCTCCAGGCGGTTCCACACCAGGATGCCCGGGACCGACCTGGTTGCGATTACTTTCGACAAGCTGGCGGTGAGCAATTTCTCAGTCATCTCAGCTCCTGCGCACCAGAGTGGCGACGTTATTGTTCAGGGCCAGATTGGCCGCGATGGTCAATTGGAACACCTGGCTTACGGAGATCGTTGCCGGCAGGAACGGCGCGAGCGGCGTGTTGTCGATGTGCTTCGGCTCCACGGCGCGCAGCTTCGCCAGGTCCATCGTCTCATTCAACGCGTCCACCAGGTCGTTCCACTGCCAGGCGCCGCGAAAGTCGGTGGGCGTCACCAGCAGCATGCTCTGTGGAGCCTCGGTGTTCGGCCGGTCGAAATGGAAGGCGATGCCTGTATCGGCGTTCGAGCCGGGAACGATCTCGCTCCACTCATCAATGAGCAGCCCGCACTGGCGGCCTGCCGGGTCGAACGGGGCTGCGAAATGGGCCGTGTAAAGCAGATGGTCGCGATCAATGACCTGATCCGGCGGGAACTCCAGCGCATACCACTTCTCGCCTGCAGTGAACGGCAATTGCATAGCGTCGAGCGCCGGTTCGGCGCTGCCCAGGGCGGCGGCGAAGAGCATCACCTGCTCCCATGCGTGCATCTTGTCGCGCACCCGGGCAATGCCGTGCAGCCAGGTGTCCACGGGGAAATCGAGAGGCGTAGTGCCGGCGTCCGGCGGAGCGGTCAAATACGTGAATAAGTCTCCCGAGCGGCTGGCGTTGAGTGTGTTGGTGAACTCGCCGGCCTGATCGGCACTGATGGGGAACTCAGGGACGATGCGAAACGAGGGACCGAGAACGGCTTTCGCCGCCTCTTGTAGCGCGGCCACTTGGTCGCTCGAACTTGCAGCCGCGTTGTAGGCATCGAACTGGTCCTGGGCCGTCTGCAACCGTTTGTCGATCTCCCCCAGCACCGTCGTGACGACGTTGAGCGCGTCCTGCGCGAATGCAACGATTTCGTCTTCGCGATCGCTGAGCGTGAAGGAAACGAAATCGAAGGCATCCACGGGCAGCAACCCGCCTACATCGGCCAGCAGGTCCGTAACGCCCGTTCGTGTCGTGTTCTGCACAGCGGCAAACTGATTTAGTTTGGCAACAAATGCGGGCCGCTTGACCGTCGTCAGCAGGGTTTCGTAATCGCCCGGGGTTGCCGGCAGCGGCGTTGTCGCAGCAGTGGAAATCGCCCGCTCCGCCTGGGCCAGCAGATCGAACTTGTCCGCGTCGGTTGCGGCCGCGGGCACCTCGCCGATGAGCGAATCGAAGTCGACCAGCTTGTCGTTCCACCGCTGCACCAGGTCGGCAGCTTGGGAGAGGATCGCGGCGTAGGTGCGGCGCTCGAAATCGTACGCGAATCCCCAGCCCGCCTGCACAATGGCAAACGTTGCCGCGCGCATCAGCAGAGGCACAACCGCGCTGACGTAGTTGTCGGCATCCGCCAGGATGTCGCCGCGGTGGTTTGTCAAGTCGGAAAGCGGCGCCTGCAAACCTGCTTGAAAAGCAGCCAGATCACTGCGCAGGTTCTGCAACGCCTGATTTGCCAGCAGGAGGCGCTGTTCGTCCACGAATGGTTCCTCGTCCTGCTTTGACAGTGCTTCGTTCATCAGGCTCATGTCCGTGGCCTGCAGTGGTCGCGACTTCGTCACTACCCGCCGGACATTGCGCAGCAACGGCATCAGTTCGAAGATGCTGAACGGCGCGGCCTGCTTCTTCATGTACTCGATGGCGATGGGAACATCGGGCCGAGGAGCAAAGTTCGTAAACACGAAACCGACTACCCGGTCGTCCAGCTCACTCATGGCCTGCTGATTCTCATCACTGACGATGTTCAACAGATCCAGCGGCTGCAACCCGAGCTGCTTCAGCGTGATTTCGCGGGTTGTTGCACCTCCCGCCGCGAGCCGGAAGCTCACCAGACATCCAACTTGATCGAGAGGCGGCATCAGAAACGACAGCCACAGGTTCACCGCCGGTTCAGCTTGCGCGCGCGGCGTCATGGCAATGCCGGCGACCGGAGTCACCGTTGGGTCGGCCCCGGCTTTCAGATGCACGGTGACGCGATGCGTCAAGCCAATCCCACGGAACGGAGTGCGAATCACGTCGGGCTCAGGCGGGAAATTCCCGCGAGCGTAAGCGTCGTAGGTTGAGGCTACGCGATCGTAGTTGCCCAGCACCGCCTGGTACACGCCCTCCGCCAGCGCCAGGTCGGCGACAGCGTCATACGACTGCAACAGGCGGTCGGCCTCGGTGTTGATCGCGTCGGCTTGCGCCTCGGTCGCCGGTGGCAGCCCGCTCTTGCCGAATGGATATGTCTTCTGTCCGGTAGTCTTCATGTGCTCGGCCAGTGCGAGCCCGTCGATAACGTTTCGCGCTTCGATCTGGTCGATGGGAACGTCGGGATCGGTTTGCGTGGACTGAATGCGGTCGCTACGCAGTGGGAACGCTTTGCGCAACTTGAAAATGAACTGGTCCACTTCGGCCAGGTTGTGATCGTCATGCAGGCCAAGCTCGAACTGATATCCCAGCAGGTCGGCAAGACTCTGCCCGCCTCGAATGCCTTCAATCATCCCCAGCGCGACACGCACGCGCTCCGAAGTCAGGTTCACCGCCAGCGTGTCGGGGTTCTGCGGCGTGGCGTCGGAGATGAATCCGTTACGTAGCACCGCGGCAGCGACGGCGTGGTTCAGTGACGGCGCATGGATGTAGCCTTCGTTGGTGGAGTCTCGCATCAGCGGCGGGTCCTTCGGGTCCTGGAAATCCGCGCGCAGGTCGGGGTCGTCCAATTGCACGGGAGTGAGCACTTTGTTCTCGGGCTTCAGATTTTCCACCCAGGCATACGCGCCCAGGTAAACTCCCTGCTGCGGCTGCGCCTCCGCATCTTCGCGGATGCCGCGCATCAGCGCGAGTTGATAGTTCACCAGCCCGAGCAGCCACGCATCCAGCCGATACGAGCAGCAATCCACGTGATCGGCAAAGGCACGCTCCAGGCGTCCCGTGGTTTCGTCCTTCAAGCGCTCCAGCGCGTCCAGCTGTTTCGGAAGGTAGAAATCGAACGTGGGAAGCAGCAGCTGCGAAGTGATGAAGGCGCTGACCGTCTGTGTGCTGTTGCCCGTGATCGGCGGAGCGGCCTCAAACAGCGGCTGATAACGGCTTTCGCTGAGTTGCGTTTTCTGCTCGATGTGTAGAAATGGGTAGTCGCTGCGCGCCTGCGCGGCCAATGCCGGCGAATACAGTCCCGCGCTCTCATGTAACCGGACGCTCACATCGTGATAACCAAGCTGCAGCGCGTGGCGCAGCAGGAGGAAGAGGAGCGCTGTCGGCAGCGTGTCGTCCTTGAAGCCGTTCTGTTGGTAGAGAGCGTCCAGCGACGTATTGGCGGCGGCAATCAGCCAATAGATATAGTTCTGGTCGTCCGTGGTGTACGCGCGAATGGTCGCTGTCTCCGACAGCGGCTTGTCATCCACGACGCCGCCGCTCAGCAGGTTGTGTTTCCCGTCAAATACTTTTTCAAGAATTGAGGGATCCTGCGTTCCCGTGTAGCCGAGACTGGTGAGGCGGGCCCGTGATATTGCCCGCTCGGCAGCGACGATTATCTTCTCAACCAGGCCGCCGAATCCCAGCAGCGACAGCCGGTTGTACAAAGTCTGCAGGCTTTCGGCGTAACGCTGCGACCACTCGACCGAACCCGAGTGCAGTCCCACCATATCGAGAAGCGTGGCGTGAGGATCGACCCCGGTCTTACCGGCAAACGAGAGCTGAGGGACGATGGCAGCCCAGTCCGCCTGCAGCGACCGCAGCACCGCATACAGTCGCGCCAGATAGTTGAGCGGCGTGGCGATCCTCGCCGGCTCCCGCTTTCCCGCGAACCAGCTCATCCGTGAAAACGCCGTGCACGGCAGCACGCCATATGGCTGGTTGCCGATCCGCAGCGATGGCACCGAGCCCCCGGCCAGCACGTACTGCGAAAAGAAATCGCGAGTCGTGTCCACCACGTCCGGCGAAAACACCGGCGACATCATGGTCTCCATCCAATAGCCCAGGGTAGCCGGCCACAAGGCGATGTTCATCGCTCGTTCCGCAATCTGGTCGGTCGAGTTCGCGCCGTGCATGTTGGTGAATAGCTTCGGGTCGATACCGAGATATTCGGCGAGCCACTGCCCGTCGCGTTTATCGAGCCAGCCCGGTGCAAGCGTGAACTGCGGCGAATTGCGGTCGTCGAAGCTCTGGTTAGGATCGTCCACCCGCGATTGTCCCGCCGGGGCCGCTTCACTGTTGTTGGTAGGTGTGCCCTGGGGAACGATCCCCATACCGCTTCCGCTGAACGATTGGTCGCGCAGCAGTGTTTCGAGCTCCGCTTGGCCCGCCTGCTTGTCGGCATTCAGTCGCAATCCGATGACCAGCACGCGCTGGAAACCGTTCGCCGCCTGCTCCGCGTTGAGGTTGATGCGGAAGCCCATGCCATCCTGAACCGCTCGGTCAAAGTCGGTCATCCACAGCAGTTGATCGGGAACCTGCAGGCCACCCTTGCCGTCCGGCTGCAACTGCTGGTCCTGTGGTGCTGAGGGATCGGGCCCGGCGTACAGCGGCGACGGCACCGGGTTGCCGATCTGCACCACGGGTGTGCTTGTCCCGTCGTAGCCGACGAACACGAATCTGTCGGGCAGGATGTTGATCTTCGGCGCCCTCGCCCAGGCGTTCTCCTTGGTGTCGACCGGCGGAAATACGACGAACGCGGCCGCTACGTTCACCGCGGCCTTGCTGACTCCGGTTGGCAGCGGCGTCGAGAAGTTCGCAGGCTGATATTGCGCGGCAATTTCCGCCGCGCGCGCCGCCCCTACCGCTGTTTCGAATGCTGCCTGCGCCGCTGCGCTCTTCGCGCTGTCCCCATCGGCAATCCACAAGTCGCGCCAGTACGCCGCGGTCGCCTCAGCCTCTGGAGTCGACAAGGACGTGTCTGTAGAAATGGTGAGAATGACGTCTTCCGGGCGCACCTTCGTCGGCGCCGACAGCCGGTTCACCGGCTGAAACTGTTGCAGGATCCAATTCGCCCGGCCGGAGCCTTTGCTCGATGCCAATACGCTCCACGCGCCTCGCTGTTGCGCTTCGATTCCGCCGGCCTCCCAGAACGCGATCCAGTAGTCCTTTGCCGCCGAGACTTCGCTGTCGGTCAGCACCGGATCGAACGAGTCAATCCAGCAATCGTCGGGATAAACTCGCACCCAAAGCTGCGCCGTCTGGGCGGTGACGCCCGCCACGGGTGCGGTCTTGAACCGTGTCTCCAGGCGCACCGGCATGAGCAGAATCGGCGTGCCGTCTTCCAGCTTCTGAATCCCTTCGCGCGGATCGGTGAACAGCACCCAGTCCTTCAGCGCCGACTGCTCCAGTCCCACCGCCTCTTGGCGAACCCCCTGCTGCTGCGCTAACGCGCTCTGCGCTTGTTGCTTCTGCCGTTGCAGTTCCTGTAGCTGCTGGTTGACCCCCTCGTTGTGCGCATCGGCGACGCGGTTAAGCGCGAACTCCGCGGCCGCAATTTTCTTGAGCTTCTCCTGTGCGGCGGCAATTGCCGCATCAGCGTCGCTGATCTGCGCCCGGCT
>Ga0335071_10004065_pt1 | contig 15326 bp, 13 predicted proteins | sample Lox_Sample_15_FD_206724 | JGI IMG/M metagenome (GOLD analysis project Ga0335071, IMG submission 206724) | Soil microbial communities from Loxahatchee National Wildlife Refuge, Florida, United States - Lox_Sample_1.5 | ecosystem: Environmental > Terrestrial > Soil > Wetlands | place: USA... | reverse complement strand
GACCGATGCGGCGGTCAATATACAAAGCGACCTGGACACCAAGATCGACATCCTGCAAAATGCCATCGACATGTTGATCAAGCTCGAAATTACGAAGCCGAAAGTGGCCATCCTGTCGTCGGTTGAGTCGATCAACCCGGCCATTCCTTCCACCCTCGATGCCGCCGCCCTTTGCAAGATGGTGGAGCGCGGGCAGATCACCGGGGGAGCCATCGTCGATGGTCCGTTGGCATTCGACAATGCCATATCTGCCGAGGCCGCACGGGTCAAGAAGATCAAATCGCCGGTCGCCGGTGACCCCGATCTTCTCATGGTCCCCAATGTGGAGGCGGGCAACATCCTTTTCAAGGAGCTTCAGTACCTGGCTGGCGCGCTGGCCGCGGGAGTTGTCGTAGGCGCCAAGGTTCCTGTAGTTCTTACCGGACGCGCCGACGGAGAGCAGTCGCGCATGGCGAGTTGCGCTCTCGGCGTTTTGCTGGCAAAGCCGGCCCCGAAAGCCGAGGTGTAGGTCAAAGTCAGAGGATCACGCTTTTGCTCGGATGCGCGGCGATGCCGAATCTACTCCGCGTCCACATTCATCTTCCCGCTGATGCGGTCGACGGCGATCTCCACAACGGCGCATTTCGTCGCCTGATCCTCCGATATTGGCGGAAATTGCTTTCCTGCGGCCAATCTCTTCGCCAGAAGGTTGAGCAGTTCCGCCTTGCGTGCGTTACCGCTGACAATGCGTGCTTCTCCAAAAGCCTGCACTGAGTTGTATCGGGTGGTGTAGCCGCAGGCGCTCTGGTGCGTCTCCGCGACGATCTCACCGCAACTCGTTTCGAAACACACTCTGGGATTCGCCTGGATATTCTCGAGCTTCCGTCCCGTCAACCTGCAGTGGAAGTAGATCCTTCGCTCATGGACAAGATGATTGACAGAAGTGATATAGGGTTCACCGGCCTGGCCGCAAGTGGCCAGCCGTCCCTCTGTTTGGCTGCTTAGAAACTTCCAGGCACTCTCTTCAGGCATCCACTTGATTGGCATCGCAATCGATTCTCCGGAATTCTCAGTCTAGACGATTTGCAATCTGCGCAGAGGCGACACGGCGCGAGGCCGGCAAAGCGCTATCTGGGACCACTTTGCGCGATCGTCCAGTTGCTTCGCCCACCTCTGCTGTTTGGTGCTCCAGCTCACAAATCTCCACGTTGTCCCATCTAGTGGAAGTTATCCGCCGTGTGCGTGATAGCGGTCACAGCCGGTCCATTTGTCGCCTATGTTATTCATTCCTCGGATAGATTTGCAGCCCCCCCCGGCGTCGTGAACTTGGGTATGTTCATGCTCACGATTGATTCCATTGAGGCAGGTGAGCGCAAAGCCGCTCACCCAGATTCCAGAAAGACCAAACAGCGGACGGTATCGTCACAAGGAGCGCTTCATGAAAGGCAAAGTAGCGATCGTAACAGGCGGAGCAAGCGGAATTGGATGGGCATGTGTAGAGGCGTTCGCAAAGGCGGGTGGAAAGAGCGTGATCGCCGATATGGACGTCCCTGGCGGTGAAAAGGCCGAAGAAAACTTGAAAGCGGCCGGCCTGGACGGCATGTTCGTCAAAACAAGCGTCTCCGATCCGGAAGCCGTAAAGAATCTCGTCGATGCCACGGTTGCGAAATACGGCCGTCTCGACGTTCTGGTCAACAATGCGGGTTTGCAATACGTTGCGCCCGTCACCGAGTTCCCTGAAGACCGCTGGAACCTGCTGATAGGCGTCATGCTCACGGGTGCGTTCCTGTGCACCAAGTACTCGCTGCCGCACATGATCAAGAACAAGTGGGGCAGAGTGATCAACATTGCTTCCATTCACGCCAAGGTGGCTTCACCCTTCAAGTCAGCCTATATCTCCGCCAAGCACGGAGTGATCGGTTTGACCAAGACCGTGGCCCTGGAAGTGGCCGAGCACGGAGTTACCTGCAACGCCATCTGCCCGGCTTATGTGAGAACGCCGCTGGTTGACAAGCAAATTGCCAATCAGGCCATCTCGAACAACATCTCCGAAGAAGATGTTGTGAAAAAAATCATGCTGGAGCCGGCCGCCATTAAGCGCCTGCTCGAGCCCTGCGAGGTCGCCGGCGTAGTGGAATTCCTCTGCAGCGACGCAGCCTCCGGTATTACGGGCGGAACGATCGACATCGATCTGGGCTGGATGGCCCGCTAGTTGGATAGCTCACAAGGCGTGCCGCAAGGCACGCCTTCACAACATTCAGGGAGAATGCCCATGCCTGCCGATCCCATTGTCTCTGCCGTTCAAACCCACCCAATTCTCACGCATTACGCGGCGCGCACTCCAGAGCGCAATAAAGTCGTCTCCGCCGCCGCGGCTGTTCGCCTCATCCGCGATGGCGACACCGTCGCAACCGGAGGCTTCGTGGGCGTCGCATTCCCCGAAGCGATTGCTGTTGCGCTCGAGAAGCGTTTCCTGGAATCCGAAGAGGAAGCCGGCCCCGGCAACGGACGGCCTCGCGACCTGACGCTTATGTATGCGGCAGGCCAGGGAGACGGAAAGGAACGGGGGCTGAATCACCTCGGCCACCAGGGCCTGGTGAAGCGCGTGGTAGGCGGCCACTGGGGTCTCGTGCCCAAGCTGGGAGCGCTAGCGGTCAGCGGCCAGGTGGAAGCATACAACCTGCCTCAAGGCGTGATCTCGTGCATGTATCGCGATATCGCCGCCCATCGTCCTCGGCACATCAGCAAGGTCGGCCTGGGCACATACGTTGATCCGCGTTTCGACGGCGGTAAAATTAACGCCCGCACCACAGAAGAGCTCGTCGAGTTGGTTACCATCGACGGGCAGGAGTATCTCTCCTACAAGACATTCCCCATCAACGTGGGCATTATCCGCGGCACCACAGCCGATCCCGAAGGCAATGTCACGATGGAGCGCGAAGCGCTCACCATCGAAATGCTCTCCATAGCCATGGCGGCCCACAACTCCGGTGGCATCGTCATCGTTCAGGTGGAGCGCATTGCTGAGAGCGGCACACTCAACCCGCGCCAGGTCAAGATTCCGGGGATCCTCGTTGATTGCGTCGTGGTCGCGGAAAAGCAGGACTACCACTGGCAGACCTTTGCCACCATCTACAATCCCGGCTTCAGCGGCGAGGTCCACACCCGCATGGCCGCCATCACCCCGATGGAGATGTCAGCGCGCAAGGTGATCGCGCGCCGCTCTGCCTTCGAATTGAAGACCAACGGCGTAGTCAACCTGGGCATCGGCATGCCCGAAGGTGTGGCCAATGTGGCCAACGAAGAGAAGGTAACTGACCTCATCACCCTCACCGCCGAGCCCGGCGTGATCGGTGGCGTACCGGCCGGAGGCCTGGACTTCGGTGCCGCAGTCAACGCCCAAGCCATCATCGATCAGCCCTACCAGTTTGATTTTTACGACGGCGGGGGCCTCGATCTCGCATTTCTAGGGCTGGCTGAGGCCGACCGCGAGGGCAGCCTGAACGTAAGCAAATTCGGTCCCCGGCTGGCGGGCATGGGCGGATTCATCAACATCAGCCAGAACGCCAAAAGCCTCATCTTCTGCGGCACCTTCACGGCCGGAAGCCTGGAAGTGGGCTTCGTCGATGGCCAACTGCAAATTCTCAAAGAGGGCAAAACCAAAAAGTTTGTGCACGAAGTCGAGCACAGAACTTTCAGCGGCAAATATGCAAGCATGCGCGGTCAGCCGGTTCTGTACGTCACCGAGCGCTGCGTCTTCCGCCTTACGCCGGAAGGCCTGGAACTCATCGAAGTGGCGCCGGGCATCGACATCGAGAAAGACATTCTGGCCCACATGAACTTCAAACCCATCGTCAAACAACCGAAGCTCATGGACCCGCGCATCTTCCTGCCCAAGCCCATGGGCCTGCGCAGCGACATGCTGGATCTGCCTCTGGAGGAGCGGCTCAGCTACGAGCGCAAGCAGAACTTCTTCTTCGTCAATTTCGAAGGGTTTGCGGTGCGCAGCAAGGAGCAGATCGACCAAATCAACAAGTATGTGCGTGAACGCCTGAAGGAGGCGCCCGGCAAGGTCTACACCATCGTCAATTACGACAACTTCTCCATCACTCCCGAACTGTTGGGACCGTATACCGACATGGTGAAGAAACTGATGGAGGACTGCTACTCAGGGGTCACACGTTACACGACCAGCGGTTTCGCGCGCATGAAGCTCGGCGATGCGCTGGCCGAGCGCAACGTCGCTCCGCACATCTACGAAAACGCCGAAGAAGCAAGCCAGCACTTGCAGGAACTCGAGGTTGCGAAAAAGTAGCTTTTGCCCGCACGGGCTCGCGCCGGCCGCGGTTTGGACTTCGGGCGGAGAGCGCCGGGAATTGAAATTCACTGGTTCAGCACACATCGTACGAAAGGAGTCATGATATGGCAGACGGAAATGTCAGCATGCCGGCGTCAGATTCGCTCAAGGGCAAAATCGCAGTAGTTACGGGCGGTTCTCGCGGTATCGGTAAGGAGATCTCACTGGAGTTGGCCCGCTATGGGGCAACAGTGGTCGCAACGTACAACAGCAATCTGGTTAAGGCTCAGGAGACCGAGGCTGCGATTTGCGCGATGGGCGGGGAGTGCCTGCTATTGCAAGGTGATGTGGGGAAAAAAGAAGATGCGCGCCGGGTCATTCGTACAGCCCTGGAAAAATACGGCAAGGTCGATATCCTCGTCAACAACGCCGGCATCACCCGCGATCATACTCTGCGCAAAATGACGGATGAGGAGTGGGAAGAGGCCATCGCGGTCAACCTGAACGGCACCTATTACTGCACGACTGCCGTATTGCCATCCATGTCCGAGCGCAAATACGGGCGCATCATCAACATCGCATCGATTGTCGGGCAAACGGGCGCCTTCGGGCAGGCGAATTATGCGGCCAGCAAAGGCGGCATCATCGCCATGACCAAGTGCGTCGCGCTGGAATATTCGAGAGACGGCATCACTGCCAACGTCGTTGCGCCAGGTTATACCGCTACGGAGATGGTGGGAGCCATGCCGGCGGAAGTACTCGACAAGATTTGCTCCAAGATCCCATTGCGCCGGCTGGCAACGCCTCATGAGATCGCCAAGGCAGTTCTCTTCCTGGCCCGCGACGCCGATTACATTACCGGAACGACCATTAGCGTGAACGGCGGGTTGTTCATGTAGCCTGCGCTGCAGAACACTAAATTTTAACGAGCCGCTGCGCCAGCAGCGGCTCGTTAAATTTGAGACTCGCACGGCTCGAATTAGCTAGGGCACTTTGGAGCTATGACGAGGTTCGCGGTTCGTGAAACGCGGCAGCACAAACTCACGCAGGAGATTTGCGGCCGCATCGCCGGCAATCTCGATAAGCCCATTCTCAAAAACCAGCGCAGCGCCGCGGTTCGCGTCGGGATAGTAAAGGTTCGAAATTCCGCCGGTCGCAAAATACGCCAAAAAGTGGGAATAGGCCACCTGCTGGCGGCCGTTATTGCCGCGGGTCATGACCGCTTGTTCCATGGCGTACACTGCCCTGGAGCGAGTCGTGCCGGTTCCCTTGTAGAAATAGCGCGGGTCCTGGCGGAGAATTGCGGGGAAGACCGCATCGTTGAGCATTCGGCTGATGAAAGTATTCGCAACAGCGGCGCCATATCGTTTACCAAATCCAGTTGCCCCGCTCCCAAATCCCGGATACGCGCCTACAATTTGCTCTCCGCCGGCAATCGCTCCCGCCTCAAAAGGAGTGACCGGATCGAAGAACGAGCGCCAGGCGAGCTGGAATTTCTCTCTCCCGTTCATCGGGGGAGCATTCCAGTTGAAGCTGGTGTAGAAGTTCGGCACGATTCCAAGCACGCGCTGGCTCTCCGCGATGTGCACCTCTTCTTCGGCGAGCTCATCCTGGTTTGCGGTTACAACCACGCTCGTCGTGCCGCCCGAGACCGGCAACACAATCGGCTTAAGGTAGCTGACCTCTCCCGCAGCCAGCGTAATATCGGGCGAGCGGCCCGTTCCCATATTTGCCCCGGTCACGGTAACTGTGAAGCTCCCGGTGGGAAGTCCCGGAAAGTTGAACTGACCGTTGCTTCCCGATTGCAAAACGGCATACGGATGCCCGTTCCGCGAAAGCGTTACGGTGGCGCCCTGGACAACGCTCCCATTTGGATCGATGACCGTTCCTGAAACCATCCCGGTTTTCTGGTTGTCCGGCGGAGTTGTGCTTTGAGGTTCCGGCGCGCTCGGCAATCCGGGGTCGGGGCCAACCAGGCTCTGTCCACAGACGCTGCCAGAGCACGCTGCAGCCAATGCTGCGCAGAGGATGACCCGGAAGCTGCAGAGGAGGTAACTCAAGATTCCGGTGTGATGCCTCTGAAATCCTGAGTGTTGCTTGAGATTCCACGGAATGCTGCACGTCCCTGAAAAGCCTGATGAGACTCTGCAGGTCATGCGTCTCAGACGCTTTTGCAGCCTGAAACGATAACGAGGGCCTCCGGCCCACGCCACAACACTCTACTGAACAACTATTTCTGCAGGTCCACCACTACCCTGCCCCGCACCTTTCCCGCGAGCAGCGAGGCCGCTACTGGAATCGCTTCGTCCAGACCGATGATCACCTGTGAGATCGCCTCCAGTTTGGAGATCTCCAGATCGCGCGCCAGCCGCTCCCAGGCTGCAATCCTCAGCGCACGCTGACACATCACGCTATCGATTCCGGCCAGCGTGACGCCGCGCAAAATGAACGGCGCGACCGTTGCGGGAAAATCCATCCCTCCCGCCAGGCCGCAGGCGGCAACCACGCCGCCGTATTTCGTAGTCGCGCAGACATTGGCCAGCACATGGCTGCCCACCACATCCACCGCCCCTGCCCAGCGCTCCCTGCCCAGTGGCTTTCCGGGGCTTGAAAACTCCGCACGGCTCAGCACTTCCGCGGCGCCAAGGCCTTTGAGGTAATCCGCCTCTTCCATCCTGCCGCTCATGGCAACCACACGGTACCCAAGCTTGGAAAGCATCGCAACTGCAAAGCTGCCCACGCCTCCGGCTGCGCCGGTGACGAGAATCTCTCCTTTGTCCGCTGTCACTCCGTGCCGCTCCAGAGCCAGTATGCACAGCATGGCTGTGTAGCCTGCTGTGCCGATTGCCATCGCTTGCCACGGAGAAAAGGCGGCCGGCAGCGGGATCAGCCATTCGCCTTTCAGACGCGCCCTCTCTGCGAGACCTCCCCAGTGGGTTTCGCCCACGCCCCAGCCATTCAGCACCACAGAGTCGCCCACCTTGTATTCCGGGCTGTTCGATGCCTCCACGGTGCCCACCAGATCGACTCCCGGAACCATCGGAAACCTCCGAACCACCGGAGACTTCCCCGTGATCGCCAAACCATCTTTGTAGTTGAGCGTGGAGCAGCTCACCCGGACAGTTACATCGCCCTCGGGCAGAAGAGCGTCATCGATCTCCTTCAGCGTGGCGCGATAACCGACGTCGTCTTTCTCGATCAAAATCCCCTTGAACATGCTTACCTCCCCAAATTCTGAAACCATCCTGGCAGGCTCGAAAAACAGCCAACCCGCTAACTTGCCACGTCGCGCCAGCGACGCCAACTTGCTGCTCTTGTCGCTTCCCGTCTTTTCAATCACTTGCAGGTTTTTTCCCCTCTACGCTGGAGCAGCAAGGCCCCTCACCTCAGAATAAACAAGTTCCCTGCGACCGGCAGGCGGCAGCTCCTTTAGAATGAGAACTTCGGAGAAGATTCTATGACAGAACCTGGAGCACTGGAATCGCTCGTCAGCCAGCAGATGGTTGCTGCAATGAAAGCTCGCGACGCGGAGCGCACCAGCGCGTTGCGGCTCATCAAAACCTCACTCAAGAACAAGTCCATTGAAAAGCGCGCCCCGCTCACCCAGGCCGAAGGCGAGCAGGTGTTGGCCTCCATGATCAAGCAGCGCCGCGACTCCATCGAGCAATTTACCAAAGGCAACCGGCCGGAACTGGCTGCGAAAGAGGCCGCTGAGATCGTCGTGATCGAGGAGTTCCTGCCCAAGGCGCTCGACGAGGCCGGCCTCGCCGCTCTCGTCTCCGAAGCCCTTGTCGAGCTTGCCGCTTCGCTTGGCCGCAAACTAGGCCCCAAAGAGATGGGCTCGGCGATGAAGGCCGTTCAGGCGCGCCTGCAGGCCGCGGGCACTCGCGGAGACGGTCGGCTGGTGAGCGAGATCGTGAAAAAGGAGCTGGCGGGGTAGCTTCTCCCACTCTTCGCCCCAAATCCCTTTCATTGCCCGAAACAATCCTCCTTCGATGGGGTCAGTACCGTTAACCCTTCCCGGCGGGCCTGGTAACACCGGCTCTCGGCCTGTCGCAGGAGGGAGTTGCGCATCAGGCCGGTCAGCAAGTCGCGAGTGAACCTCGTCACAAGCTCTATCTCTTCGCCCTCCGGCCTTTAGCGCAGACTGCGAGGAAGCATGAGTGCTTCATCCCATCTCGACGATCGACCGTCTGCTTTTACCTCCGCTGCGATCCTTCGTTTTTCCCACTGCAACGCCGCAATGCTCGCCGGCAGGCGATTTTTTTTCGCGCTTTCCGCCACTTCACTGGCGATCATGGCAATCCATCCTGCATCTGCCCAGCAATACGGCTCTGGCGCGTACGGAAGCTCCTACACCGGCTCAAGTTCTGGATACGCTCAGCCACAGGCCCAGCAGCCGCAATACGGCACTCAGGACGCGGGGCAAATCCCCGAAGACGAGAATCAGACCCAGCTCTCAGATGCGCCGTCTCAGGCGCTCACCGCCGCTCAGCTCGAGCAGCTCCTGGCTCCGGTAGCCCTCTATCCCGATCAGTTGCTCGCCCAGGTTCTCACCGCCGCAACCTACCCGGCCCAGGTGGCGGCTGCCGACCAATGGCTCAAGAGCATGCGCGCGCAGGGCTATGGGTCGGATCAGATCGCCTCCGGAGCCGACTCGCAAACTGGATGGGATCCCAGCATCAAGGCGCTAACCGCCTTCCCCGACGTGCTCGACAATCTAAACAGCAACCTCAGCTGGACCACCGCGCTCGGCAACGCCTATTACAACCAGCCTCAGGACGTGATGCAGACCGTCCAGGTGCTGCGCGAGCGCGCCCAGTCCGCCGGCAACCTCCAGACCACGCCGCAGGAGACTGTCTCAGACGATCAGGGCTACGTCGGCATTCAGCCTGCCAACCCCGAGGTCGTCTATGTGCCTGTCTACAACCCGTGGGTGGTCTACGGCACCCCTGTGGCGCCATACGCGGGCTTCTCGTTCTTCGGCGCTCTGGCAAACTTCTTCGGCATGGGAGTTCAGTACGGCCCGGACTTTGCCATGGCGGCCTTCGACCGCACACCTTTCGGTCTTCTCGCATGGGGCCTCGATTGGCTCGCCGACGCCGTGCTCTTCCATCACGACGACTACTGGACCCGCAGCACGACAGTGGCCGACTGGGGACTGCCTTACGGAGGGCGCCGCTACCGCGCTGGGCTGGCATTCAACAGAGCGGGTGCCGGCAATTATCGTTCCGGCGCACGTTACCGCATAGGAACCAATTGGAATCGGTCGAACTGGAACCGGTCTGGAAACGCCCACACGCGATCTTCTGATGGCGGGACCTCGCGGTTGGAGCCGGCGCGCGACTGGGCTAGTCGCAATTCTTCGCAGAGATTTCCGGAGCCGCGGAGCCTCGCAAGATCGCAAGCCTACGAAAATCGTGGGCAAAGCTTCAACCGTGCCTTGGGAAATACCGGAACCGCGCAGAGCTTCGTGCGCCCGGCGTACCACTTTGGCGAATCGCGCCAGCCGGTTCAGAATTATGCAGCCCGGCCAGGACAGAATCTGGCGCTTCGGCAGGAAAACCTCGCGCCGCGAGCTTACACAACGAGACCGGGCTTCTCTTATGCGAATCCCTCGCCCGTCTACCGCGGCGCATCGCCCCAGGCCGCTCGCACATTCAGCGAGCCGCGCAGCTTTGCGCCTGCCGGCGCCCAGCGATTTGCCGGCAACAACAATCGCGAGCTCAAGAGCTTTGCCGCGCCGAAGAGTTTCGGCGGCGCGCGCGCCCCCAGGGAATTCGGAGGGAACAGATCGTTCAAAGGGTTCGGTGGAGGGAAACCGCCCAAAGCGTTCGGTGGCGGCAAGGCTCCCAAAGGATTCGGTGGAGGAAAAGCGCCCAAGGCCGGTCATGAAGGTGGCCATCATGGCCGCCACTGATCCTCTGCAACCGTGCGGCTTTTGAATTAGCTCAACTTGTCCGCTACCTCGAGCATCCAAAACTCGGGCGCTGCCTTGCGGCGATTCGGATTCTTCCCCTTGATTCCGACTCCCGGAGAGTCAATGAAGAAAGATAGAAAGTGGCTGAGAGCCGTTTTGGCCGGAGGGATTTTTCTCTTCGCGCTCGTTCTCCGGGCGCAGGGTCCTCCGTACCAGACAGACGATCCGGTCCCGGTCGACTACCAGCACTACGAGTTCTACGTTTTCGGCAACGCCGACGGCACCCCGGTTGAGATGGACTCTCTGGGGCCTGCCTTCGAGTTCAACTGGGGTGCGCTGCCGCGCCTTCAGGTTCACGCCATTCTGCCCTTGGGTGTTGTCGCGCCCTTGAACAACCCCGTGTATTTGCCCTCAGGCACGGGACCCACAAATTTCGGGCTCACCGACATCGAGCTGGGCACCAAAATCGCCTTCATCAAGGAGACAAAGCACGTCCCCCAGATTGGTATTTTCACCATGTATGAAATGCCCAGCGGCAACTTCGACAGAGGGCTGGGCCAGGGCAAAGTCTGGTACAAGCTGCCCCTCTGGATGCAGAAGAACTACGGCAAATGGCTCTTCGACGGCGGCGTCGGCTATCAACTGCAACGACAGGCAGGATATCGCAGCTTTCCTTACACAGGTTGGCTGGTGAAACGTGAGTTGAGCGAACGCCTGGAACTGGGAGTTGAGGTCTTCGCCCATGGCCGCGAAGGCGTTGCCACGCCGCAAATCGAGTCCTCAACGATGATCGACATGGGCGGCTACTACCACTTCAAGCACAACCCCAACGAGCAGTTTCTCTTCTGCTATGGCCACTCCGTCGCCGGCCAGACCGAGAACTATGCCTACGTGGGCATGTATTGGACCTGGGGCAAAGATGCAAAGAAAGCGGACTCGGACAATCATCATGATTCCGCCGGTGCGCTCTTCCCTGTGCCCCCGAATGAGAAATGACGCCTCGGCTTTCGCCCGCTGATCGGAGCGATTGAATGGAGATCACAGCACGCGGCCTGTGGACGATGATTCACGGTATGGGCTTCGGCGCCCTCTACCTTCTGGCCTGCTCGGGCGCTCTGGCGCAGATCTACCGTTGCTGCGCGCCTGGCGCCACCGCGGCCGGTAGGCGCGGCCAGCGCTTTCTCGGCGCGTACCTCGTCGTAATGGCTGTACTGGCTTGGCTGACCGTTTTTACCGGGGCATACGTCATCTATCCCTGGTATCGCGCTCTGCCGCCTGCAGGCACATCCAACCTGGCAGATTTCCCACAGCGGCTTCTCATGTCGAACCCCGCCACCATCGGCTGGCACTCGATCGGAATGGAATGGAAGGAATATCTGGCGTGGCTTGTGCCCATCTCCATCACCATGGCCGCCGCCGTCTGCCTTCGCTACGGCCCCAGCCTGCGCAATTTTCCCCAGCTTCGCAGGGCAGTCCTCGGCTTTATCTGGGTTTCGCTTCTTGCCGCCCTCATCGCCGGCTTCTTTGGCGCAATGCTGGTGATGCATGCGCCCGTTGAAGGCGGCGCGGCGATTCGTCTGATGCAAGGTGAAATGCCATGAGCAAGGACACTGTCTTAATTCCAAAAACGCTCACCAGTGGAAGTGGCGCAGCTGCAATCCTGGCTGCCGGCATTGGCGCTTTTCTCGTTGCAATCCTCGCCATTGCAGCCGATAAGTTCCCATCAGTCAGAAGCCTCATGATCTTCTACAAACCCACCGGCCCGCTTTCTGGAGTTACCACATGCGCCCTCATTGGCTGGCTGGTGGCATGGGCAATTTTGGAAGGCTTATGGCGCCGGCGGAGCGTAGCATTGGGCTGGGTGAATGCCATCGCCTTTGTGCTTCTGCTGTTGAGCCTTCTGCTTACGTTCCCGCCAATTGCCGATCTGCTCTGAAAGCTCGCACGAAGATTGCTCCCTCGGCCTCGAAACAAGAAGCGGCAGAACCGGCCTTCGCCGACTCTGCCGCTCGAAAGTTTGAACGCGGAAGCCGCACCCGGCATGACCGCCGGTGGCCGCTGCCCATTTAGAGAGCTCAATCCAAATCGTCCACGTATCGCGCCAGCAGAACAGGATTCCCGCTGGGGAGATTCAGCAACAGGCCCACTACGCGCACCTTGTCGCCATCCCCAATGTCGCTGAATGCGCCGAATCCGGATCTGAAGCCCGTCCCGTCCCACACGTAGACAGTCACAGTCTCAGGGATGAGCACGCCGGCGAACCCCTTCACCTGCATCTGAAAACTTCCTGCCAAGGAGTTCTCGCTGCCTGCGACGACCGTTCCGTTGTAGCCCCAGTGGCGAAGCACGACGCGCTTGACGCTCACGTTGGTCGCATCCGCCGCCCCGCTGGCGGGCCCGCCCACCGACACGTGCTGGCCGGCCAGCAAAGCGCTCGAGTTAAAGAGGAATTGCGTCAGCGGATTGTGCATCCGGTAAATGAAGTACTTCTCGCTGCCGCTCAGATTGATCGTGGCAATCTGGCCCAGTGTCAGGCCTGTCGTGGTGGGCAGAAGCCCGCGCACATAGAGATCGAAACTGGACGCCTGTCCAGTTGCAGGCGTCACATTGGTGACCAGGCCGCCAGCGTAGAAGCCATTCTGCGAAATGATGGCCACCTCGTCGGCATCCAGCGTCTGGCTGGCCCTGTCCAGCTCGCCGGAGATCTGCACAATGGAACTGGTGGTCAGATCGCTGATGCTTTCGTTGTTATCCCACACCGTCTGGCCGTCGACATTGATAGTGAACTGTCGGCCGTGCGGCCCCTGCACGACAAACGATTGCGAGCCTACGCTGACCACAGCGGCTACAAATTCGTCGATGTAGGCGCCGCTGTCCGTGTTGCTCACCGCTTTGACATCGAAGGTCGGAGTCACCACGCCGGTAATGTCGCCGTTGGAGTCCACGCCGATCGACTGCCGCAGGTCGAAATCCACGCGGAGACCCACCGGAGAGCCTCCGGCCTGCACCACCAGAGGATTGGCGAGAGTAACGTTCACGGTTGAAGTGGAATCGCCGTTTGCGTACGTCGCCGCCATCGTCTGGATCGTCGGCGCGCCCGAGCCGGTCTGGAGATAGCCGATTGTTCCCGCGCCAAGTGTTATTGAGAATCCCGTGTAGGTCCCGGCTGAAACATTATTCATGTCAAGCAGCGTCTGCAAGCCGTTGAAACGCGCAAAATCGACGGTGGGCGTGCCGCTGATGAGTGAAACGCTGTTGCCGTTCGAATCGATCGCGTTGACGCTTTCGATCTCGACGGAAAAGGATGCAACACTCGCCAACGGAGCGTCGGTGCCGATGAGAAATGCCGGGCCTGTGGAACTTCCGGACTGGGTTGATCCTGTGGACACCGAGCCGCTTCCGCAGCCTGTTGCAACCAGTGCGATTGCAGCAAATAGAGGAAGAGCCAGCCTCAGAGGCCTCTGAACGAACTTGGGGGACATTCCGCTTCCATCGCTTTCTGCCGGCGCCGTTGCGCGGAACTTGATCGGGCGTAGAGCAGGCCTTCCGGGCCCTGTCCTGGGAACGTGCCGTGCCAACAGGCCGCTAATCAGACGCTCATAAGCGTCTCTCAACGGACTCTGCCGAACCACTATGCTCTATACGAAAGAAAACGTTCCAGGACGCGCTCGCCGCGTACGAAGCCAACGCCAGATTAGATTGTAACGGCGGGGACGCGATGCACCACCCCTGCCGCTGCCATCATAAACCCGGAGCCACGCACAAAAGTTCCGCAGTTCAACGAAAAAAACTTCGAGCGCTCTAACTTGGTTCAAAATGGGCAGCCGGCTACTGGCTTAGTACACCTCGGGCGTGTAGCCGGCAACAGCAGGAACGGCCTTGAGCAGGCCCAGTTCGCCGGCCAGCCTTTCCAGCCTGGCGCGCAGGGCCGCAGAGGCAGGAACCAGCGGCAGCCGCATCACGTCTGTGGTACGGCCCATCAGGTTCAGCACGGTCTTCACCGGAACAGGGTTCGAATCCCAGAAATTGGCCTCGATCAATGGCCAGAAGCGGCGCTCAATCTCCCGCGCTTCGGCCCAGTTGTTGCTCAGCGCCGCGCGGATCATGCGCGACATCTCGGCCGGAATCTCGTTCGAGGCGACGCTGATCAGCCCGTGCCCGCCGACGCCCACCGTGCCCAGCGCCATGTTGTCATCGCCTGAAAAAATCTTGAAACCCCGGGGCAGGATGTGAACCAGTTCGGCAATCTGGGGTAGCTTGCCGCTGGATTCCTTGATGGCCTGGATATTTGGCGCGGCTTCGGCCAGGCGAGCCACCGTCTGCGGCTCCAGGTTAGCGGCCGTGCGTCCGGGCACGTTGTAGACAACCACCGGCAGCGGATCCACCGCCTTCGCCAGCGCCAGGAAGTGCTGGAACTGGCCCTCCTGCGAGGGCTTATTGTAGTACGGATTGGCCGAAAGCACAGCCGAAACGCCGTAGACCTGGCGCAGCCGGCCTGCCAGCCGAAGCAGCACCTTGGTGGAGTTGTGCGTGCACCCTGCCCATACCGGCACGCGGCCTGCCGCAGCCTCGATGACCAGCCGCACCGTGTGCAGCCACTCCTCCTCTTCCAGCGTTGCGGCTTCGCCTGTCGATCCGCAGGCCACGATGAAGTCAATCCCAGATTCGATCTGCCAGTTCACCAGCGCCTGCAGCGCCGCATCGTCAATCGATCCATCTGCCCGGAAAGGCGTGACGATCGCTGTGCCAGTCCCTGTCGTTTCCATAATGGTTCGATTTTACCGGATTGTGAACGCCGTAAGATCCCCTCGATTCCCGTCCGAGTGGAAAATTGCGAGCCCGTGCCCCATCCATCGCGCGGCCTTTTGCGCGATGGGTGGGGAACCACAAAAGCTTCCGGGGATCGTATGCGGTCTGAGAGGAAATTAGAGAAAAATCGCCCCGATTCTGTTTTCGAGCAGGAACTCTGAAGAGAGTTGATCTCCGCTATGCTCGTACCCGCGCGAACCGGACGCTGGATCGGTGATGGCATTCAAATCTTCTTGTCACAGCCGCTCGAAGATCTCCCGGAACTCCCACGCCCCCTGCTTGCCGTTCACCCACTCGGCTGCGCGAACCGCCCCCAGCGCC
>Ga0335071_10004064_pt1 | contig 15327 bp, 9 predicted proteins | sample Lox_Sample_15_FD_206724 | JGI IMG/M metagenome (GOLD analysis project Ga0335071, IMG submission 206724) | Soil microbial communities from Loxahatchee National Wildlife Refuge, Florida, United States - Lox_Sample_1.5 | ecosystem: Environmental > Terrestrial > Soil > Wetlands | place: USA: Florida... | reverse complement strand
CAACACGCGCGTGGGACTTGACAGCGGGCTCGCACGCGGCATTCATGTTTCGGTGTCGGATTGAAACGCCAGATCCGGCTGATAGCCCTCGTCGGAAATCCGAATTCCGGGAAGACAACGCTCTTCAACGCGCTCACAGGCCTCAGGCAGCGTGTGGGGAATTATCCGGGCGTCACGGTGGAGAGAAAAGAGGGGCGCATGCGCCTGGGCGGGGACGAGGTCGTCGTCCTGGACCTTCCCGGCACGTACAGCCTCACGCCGGGTTCCCCCGACGAGGAGATCGCAACGGAGATCCTCCTGGGAAAGGCGCCCCACACGCCCCTTCCGGACGCCGTCATCTGCGTGGTCGACGCCAATCACCTCGAGCGAAACCTCTACCTCGTCACGCAGATCATCGAGCAGAATATTCCCACCGTCGTCGCTCTCAACATGATCGATATCGCCCGCAGGCACGGGATCCGGATCGACGTCCGGGAGCTCGAGCGTGAGCTCGGAGTGCCCGTGGTGCCGACGGTCGCGAGCAGATCAGAGGGCGTAAGCGGGCTGAGCGCCGCCCTCGTTGCGGCGGGGGCAGCATCACAGCCCGGCGGCATGCAGCTCCCCGAGCCGGTCGAGCGGGAGACCGAGGAACTTGCGGGAATCCTCTCGCAGGCACACCACCTCAGGCCGCAGCAGGCGCGCAGCGAGGCAATGTTGCTCCTCGCGGCGGAGAGCTCCCGCCTGGAGAGGATGGATCACCTGCCGCCGGAAATACTTGCGCACGTCAGGCGGGACCACGAGAAACTGGATTTCCTCGGGTTCGACAGGCGCGCGGTCTTCGTCGAATCACGGTATTCCTGGGTCCGGACCGTCTGCGCGCGTGCCGTCACGCGTCCTGCATCGCAGGGAATGAGCAGGAGCGACCGGCTGGATGCCCTGCTGACGCACCGGATCTGGGGTGTCGTGATTTTCCTCCTCCTGATGGCGTTTGTGTTCCAGGCAATGTTCTCCTGGGCCCAGCTTCCAATGGACATTATCAGGCGGGGCTTCGACTCCCTGGAGAGCATCATCTCCTCCTCGATGCCGGCGGGAGATCTCCGCGACCTCATCGTCCACGGGGGAATCGCCGGAGTCGCAGCCGTGGTTGCCTTTCTCCCGCAAATACTGTTTCTGTTCCTGTTCCTGGGGCTCCTCGAAGACACCGGGTACATGGCCCGCGCGGCGTTCATCATGGGGAAGGTCATGAGCCGCGTGGGACTCCACGGCAAGTCGTTTATCCCGCTTCTCAGCTCGTTCGCCTGCGCCATCCCGGGGATCATGGCCACCCGGACGATCGACAGCCCCCGCGACCGGCTTGCGACGATGCTCGTCGCCCCGCTGGTCAGCTGCAGCGCGCGGCTGCCGGTATACGCGCTCATGATTGCGGCCGTGATCCCGCCGATCAAGGTGCTCGGGCTCGTTTCGCTCCCCGGGCTGACGATGCTGTCGATGTACCTGCTGGGACTGACGATGGCACTTGCGATGGCGTGGCTGTTCAAGAAAACGCTCCTGAAGGGGGGCCCGCCCTCGTTCATCATCGAGCTTCCCCCCTACACGGTCCCCTCGCTCCGTTCGACGCTGATGCTGATGTGGGAGCGGGCGTGGCTGTTCCTGAAGCGCGCGGGAACAATCATCCTGGGTGCATCGATCCTCCTCTGGTTCCTGGCCAGCTACCCGAAGCTCGAAGGAGGGACGCCGTCAGAGCGTCTCAATCACAGCTTCGTCGGCATGGCGGGACGCCTGATCGAGCCGGCCATCAGCCCTCTCGGGTTTGACTGGAAAATCGGCATCGGCCTCCTGACATCACTCATCCAGCGCGAGGTGTTTGTCAGCACGATGGGCACGATCTACGATGTGGGATCGGACGGGACGGGGGGCGGTCTCCCGGCAAAGCTCCGCGCGGCGCGGGACCCGGCCACGGGTGCCCCGTCATTCACGCCGCTCACCGGGATCTGTATCATGGTGTATTATGTTCTTGCCATGCAGTGCTTTTCCACGATCGCCGTCATGCGGCGGGAGACCAACGGCTGGAAGTGGCCCCTCTTCCAGGTGGCGTACATGACCGCACTCGCCTACGGTGTGACGTTCGTCGTCTACCGCGCGGGGACCGCGCTGGGGCTTGGAGGGTAAGGCAGTGGACTGGCAGCAACCGGTGTCGCTCGCAGTGGTCGCCCTCACGGGATTCCTGTTCGTGCGGCACGAAATCCGCCTCCGGAAAAAGGCGCGCTCGCGGGCGTGCGGGTGCGCGGAGTGCCCGTGCGGAACCGCGGAGAGAGCAGGTCAACACACTCCCGGGAAAGCGGAGCGTGAGTTTGAATCTCGGACCTAAATGCCGTATCTTGACGTCACATCCGATCGAAGGAGCAGCACCATGGAAGGTCAGAATGCCGTCACGGTCACAGAGGCCCAGGTATTTGAGGCGCTCAGGGACTGCTACGACCCCGAAATCCCGGTCAATCTCGTGGACCTGGGCCTGATTTACGACGTCAAGATCATCGACGACTGGGTGGGCGTGAAGATGACGTTGACGACACCCGGATGCGGGATGAGCGGGATGATCTCGCAGAACGTACGCAACCGTGTCCTCAAAGTCCCGGGCGTGAAGGACGCCGATGTCCGCATCGTGTGGGACCCCGCATGGTCCCCCGCGCGGATGTCCGAGGCCGCGAAGAAAAAGCTGGGGATGGAAGTTTAGGAATTTCACTCGCGGCAACGACAGGCGTCGGAGTGCCGCTCAGAAAACGCCCCCAATGACAGCCGCACAATCGGCGGCTGTCACAAAACAGAAGGCAGGCCTCGCGGCCTGCCTTCCGTGTTTCCGGGGCTGTGCGACGGATCAGAAGAGCTGCAGCTGAAGAGCCTGCAGCGCGTCCGGCGGGTAGTACGGAACAGCCCTTCCGCCGAACTGGTACTTTGACAGCGGCGCGGGGATGCCCGGGAGCGAGCCGACGTCAACATACGGCAGGCTCGTCCCCAGCTTCGCGTTCATCATCCTGATGAACTCGTTGGCAATCAGCCCCTGCCCCTTCGATGTCGGGTGCACGCCGTCGAGGCTGAAGACGCCCCCGATGACGTAGTCTGCCGTGAGCTCCTGCCCGGCGTATGTCGTGCCGCTCGCGGCGATTTGAGCCAGGAGCGAGTTAATGTCCACCAGCACCGCGTTGTGTGACACCGCGTTCGTCGCAATGATGCCGTTGTACGCCGCGACTGTCGTCCGGGCAACCGCCACTTCGGCGGAATCAAGCACGTACTGATTGGGAATCGGCTTCAGCGAGCCCCACCCGGCGCTCTTCAGGGAATCCTGGGGGCACGTCAGGAGCACGTAGTCGTTTGCGGTCAGCTTCTTGACGCCTCCGTTGGTGATGGCCAGGAACCCGTTGACGCCCGCGACAAAATGGAACACGCCGCCCGTGGCCAGGTTCAGGCCGTCCGCCTGCGCCTGCGTCAGCACGAGCCCCTGCGAAGGGATCGTCTTGATGAATGGAATGGACGTCACATCGGGAATATTCGCCACGACGATCGCACCGGAAGTCCCGACGGCCGCCCTGATCGAGTCCAGCGACGTCTTGTACAGGGCACCGAAGACCGCGGGGCTGGTGACCGGAACCGCCCCCCCGCTCGTCGCGTATCCCAGCACATCGTTGTTCCCGAGCCAGAACGTCACGAGGTCGGGCCTCAGGAGACGCATCTGCTGGAACTGCGTCCCGATCCCGCGGAGCGTCGAGGTGAACAGCGGATTTTTCGTCCCCCCCAGCGCGGAATAGCACGTGTTGGAGTCCCTCGCGTTCAGAAAATCATAGATGAACGCGCCGGGGATTCCCAGGTTGTTGTACGGCGCCGCGTAGAGGAGGTTCTCCGGCGATCCCGCCGTCCTGCCGGCGGGGCCGATCTTCGGACCCACCAGGCTCAGGATCTCGTACCGGGAGGCAATGGTCGTTCCCGCAATGGGCGTGCCCGGATCGCTCCAGAGCGGCTGGACGAACGTGACGACGGCCCCGCTCGCGGCGAGCTCTTTGGCAATCAGGTTCGGATAGCTGTAGATCTGGGACGATTCGTAGAGACCGTTGGACTGGTACCCCGCCGTCAGGCTGTTCCCGATCGAGACATAGCTCTTCACGGAGATCGACCCCAGGCCCGCCACCGGCCCGGGAGCCTTGTCCGTACAGCTGCCGACCAGGACGGCAAGCAGAAGGGCGAAGATCGCGACAGTTACACTCGTTGCTTTCATGGAGATTCTCCGGCCGATTGTTGTCAGAACTTGAATTCGATGTCCGCCCCGAACAGGTTGGCGTACGTGTGGTACGTCCCGTCGAAGCTGATTTCCGGCGCCGTGTTCTGCACGGTCCTGTCGCTGAACTTCAGGAAGAAGTAGGCCACGCTGACGTTCCAGTGGTTCGTAATGTCATACCCGAGGCCGACGTTCAGACCGTTCCGGTTTGCGTCCGGGAGCATCGGTTCAGAATACGTGTCGCTCACAGGGGAGTGGTCGTACAGGTACCCTGCCCGGAAATGCCAGGGTGCCATGGTGTACTCCCCGCCGATGCGGAGAATGTATGTGTCGCTGTAATTCTTGGCGGAACTGACGACGCTGTTGTTCGCCGCAAACGTGAAGGCCAGCGTCTTGTAGGAGGACCATCCGATGTACTGGTAGTCCGCCTCGAGTTCGAGGTTCTTCATGAGCCTGTAGGCGATGCCCGCGAAACCGGTCGCCGGGAGCGTGATCGAGGCCGTGACATCACCCTGCGGCAGGCCGAGCGCCGTGTAGTCGGGGGAGAACGTCGCCGTTCCGGAAGCGTCCACCTTCGCCTTGCTTCTGTAGGAAACGCCGAGTGACAGATCAGGGGTCACCTTGAAGAGGAGGCCGCCGCTGAATGCCATCGCATGACCCGACATGTCGAGTGTCGAGCTAACGGGAGCCGGCGTCTGGATTCCCCGGGTGTCGACTCCGCGTGTCAGCTTCACGGTACCGGCAACGTACGCCACGCCCACGCCGACGGAGAGCTGGTCCCAGATCCTGTAGGCGACCGTGGGGGTGATAAACCACGTCGCCAGGTCGGTCTTCACGGCCAGGAACCGTCCCGGCCAGGCCGACGGCCACTCTGTGCCGAGTCCGTACTGGTTGTTCACGCTCACACCGACGGTCATGCGATCAAAGACGGGATAGACGACATACCCGTTGACCGGCGTGAAGAGCTGTTTCGCCTGCTCGTACTTCTGGTTTGTGTTCGCTTGCAGGGGACCGTAGAAGGTTGAGTTGAACACAATCCCCGTTGCCCCCAGCATGATCGAAGGTGTGGTCTGGAATCCCAGACCCGCGGGATTGAAATACATGGCTGAACCATCGTTGGCCCGTGCGGCGAACGCCCCCGCCTGCGACATCGCATTGGCACCATGTTCGTTGAGCTGAAATCCCCCTGCCAGCGCCACGGATGCCACGAGCAGCGTCAGGAGAAGTATCTCCCCGAGTTGTCGAATGCGCGTCATGATAACTCCTTCTGTGTGGGTGGAATGGTAGCGGACGGTGAAGGTGAACAGATTTCGTGAGCGAGAAAGAACGATGACGATTCAGGTGCCTGGAGCAGACGGGTAGATTCAGGTAAGGGGCTGGAGCAAAAAAATATACAATTGCGGACGCTAAGACTCAACCCAAAAAGGGGAAATCCGCCTCCCGGGGGTCAGTCAAACATTGAAGCGGAAGTGGGCAACATCCCCCTCCTGAATGACATAATCCCGCCCCTCCAGGGCAAGGAGGCCGGCCTCCCGGACAGCGGCTTCGGAGCGGAGGCGCTTCAGGTCTTCAAATTTGATGATTTCGGCCCGGATGAACCCTTTTTCAAAATCGGAATGCACGACACCGGCAGCCCGCGGAGCAGGCGTGCCCCGGGGGACAGTCCATGCATGAACCTCCCGGGGGCCGACAGTAAAGAAGGTGACCAGGGAAAGGAGGGCGTACCCTTCGTGAACGAGCTGCGCGAGACCCGATTCCCGCACGCCGAGATCGGCAAGGAACGCCCCCCGCTCTTCCTGCGGGAGCTGAGCCACTTCGGCCTCCAGGGCCGCGCTCACGGTCACCACGCGCGCTCCTTCCTTCTCTGCCAGGGCGCACACAGACTTCACGAGAAGATTTTCTCCCCCTTGCTCCCCTTCGTGAACATTGCAGACGTACATGACGGGCTTCGCGGTGAGGAGGTGGCAGTCGCGCAGCCAGGGGATCTCCTCTTCCGAGAGATGTCCGAGATACCGGGCCAGGCGTCCGCCCCCCAGGTGGTCGCGGATGCGTGAGTAGAAGTCAGATTCAGCGCGTGCCTTCTTTTCCCCTCCCCTGGCACGCCTGGCCGCATCGGCCAGCTTCTTCTCCACCGTATCGAGATCCTTGAAGATCAGCTCCGCCTCGACGACGCCGATATCCCGCACGGGATCGATGCTCCCGTCGACATGGACGACGTTCGGATCGTCAAAGCACCGGACGACGTGGGCGATCGCGTCGACATCCCGGATGTGCGCCAGGAACTGGTTGCCGAGTCCCTCCCCGCTGCCCGCCCCCCGCACGAGTCCCGCGATGTCGACAAACTCGATCGTCGAGGGAATCGTGCGTGCCGGCCTGTAGATGCCGGTCAGCACGTCCAGGCGCGCGTCGGTGATCGGCACCACGCCGATGTTCGGCTCGATCGTGCAGAAGGGGTAGTTGGAGGCGTCCGCGCGTCCGGCGGTGATCGCGTTGAAGAGTGTCGACTTCCCGACGTTGGGGAGGCCGACGATGCCGCAGTTGAAGCCCATCAGGAAGGGGCGGAGGCGCGGGCGGTCTTCCCCATGAGCCGGAGGAGATCGTTCCTGTCCCTGAAATCGGGGTCCGCGTTCGCCCAGAGCGCAAGCAGCCTTCCCCCGATCTCCGCCGTCATGCGCGAGTCTCCCCTGGCGTGGTAGATCCTGACAAGCGTCAGGAGCACCTGAGGGGAGTTCGGGTTGACCTCGAGCGCCCTCCCGCAATCATCCAGGGCGTCTTCCAGCGCTCCCTGTGCAAGATGGGTCTCTGCGCGCTGGCGCTCCACCGCGGCGCGCGTGAGCGGGAGGGAATACCCCATTGCGCTGTCGCATTCCGTGAGCGCGCCGGCGAGGTCTTTTTTATCGGCGAGCAGAGCGGCCCGCATGAGGTGATAGGAGAGCATCGCGCTCGAGTTCGTCAGGTGCCGGTGCGCGAGGTCTCGGGCAATCCGCTCGAGCACCTTCTCCGCCGCGGCGAACTCGCGGAGCTTCCCCAGCGTCCGCACCAGCCCCTCCGCCGCCCCGTAGTTCACGCTGTCGACGGCGAGAGCCCGGCGGAAACCTGATTCCGCTTCCCCGTACGCTCCCCGCCTGTACTGCAGGGACGCGTCGGCGACCAGGTGCCCCGCTTCTATCTCGGGACCCTGGGGGAGGAGCGAGAGTGCCTTGTGAAATTGCGCTTCCGCCTCCTTCAATCGTCCCAGCACCGTGTAGACGCTCCCGATCTCCCTGATCGCGTACCAGTAGTCGGGCTTGAGCTCGAGTGCGCGCTTGTACTGCGCGAGCGCTTCGTCGTACCTGCCGGCCCTGACCAGGAGATCGGCATAGCTCGCCCGCGGGTCCGCAGCATCCGGCGCAAGACGGATGTACCGCTGCATGAGCCGGACGGCCTCCTGCTGATTCCCCAGCGTCGAATAGGCGTAGCCGAGCGACATCACGGCCTGCGCATAGGCGGAGTCGACCTCCACGGCTTTCCTGTAGCAGCCAAGCGCCGCATCGATGTTCTTGTCGGCGTCCTCGTACAGTGCACCCCGGAAGAGATACGCCTCCTTTTCGTCGGGGTAGAGCCGGATCAGCGAGTCCGCCGTGGCACCGGCCAGGTCGTTGTTGAATTCCAGCCGCGCACGCCACATTGTAATGAACAGCCGCTCCCGCTCCGTCACGCCCACGGCATGCCGCACCGCCTCGTTCATGGCGCCGGCTGAGGCCGCGGCCGCCCCGCTGGCAGCCTCGACCATTGCGAGACGGCACCAGGCCATTGCAAACGTGGAGTCGTACCGGAGGGCCTCTTCGAACGAGTGCTTCGCTTCAGGGTAGTAGAATCTCTCCCACTGCGCGATCCCTTCGTTGTAAGGAGGGAGCGCGTCCCCGGAGGACGTCGTGACCTTCTGCTCCCTGCGGCAGCCCAGGACTGTCAGGCACGCAAGCAGTGCGAGGCCGGCTCCCCGGATGGGTCTCATGACGCGTCGCCGCCCCGGGATGCCGGAGGAGGTCCGGGAGGCGCCTCGTCGCCCAGCTCGCGCAGCGCCGCAAGTCCTGCGGCGATCTTCTCGACGTTCTCTCCGATCACGTTGAAATAGTGTTCCACTTTTTCCCTGTCGGGAGAGCCGTTTTGCAGGTAGTACGCAGACATCCGGAGCACGCCGAGCGGGTTACTGACGTCGTGAACGATGTTGCGGATGCTCGCCTTGAGATCGCGGAGCTGGAGGACAGGATCGTCGTGCTGAGAGGTCATGAAGGGCCTGGCTGTATCACAGGCTCAATATAGCGGTTGCCTTCTACCGTGTCAAGGAGCGTGTGACGAAGCGGCGGGGGGGATTGCTTCGCAGAAAGCGCTCGCAATGACAGGCTCGAGCGCTCGCAATGACAGGCTCGAGCGCTTTTTGCGTCCCGCCGCAGGCGGGGCAATCTCAGTGGAACCGGGCATTCTCGATATTGTCGATCTCCCGCAGAAGGTCCTTTTTCGTAAACGAGGACTTGCTCATCAGTCCCGCGACGCACGAGCCGAGCTGCGCATGCGTCTCCTCGTCGATCTCCATCGACGTCAGTATGATGATCGGGATGGCGCGCGTGGCCGGTATCTGCTTGAGCTGGTAGGCGACGTTGAACCCGGAGATCTCGGGCATGATCAGGTCCAGGATGATCAGGTCAGGCCGCTCGCGCGTCGCCACCTCGACTCCTTCCTTCCCCTGGTACGCCTTCAGGACCTGGTAGCCTTCGTTTTCGAGCATGACCTGGATGAGATCCGTGGCCGCGCGGTCGTCGTCGATGATCAGCACGGACGCCTTGTCGCCGGCGTGGCGCGGGAGGATGTGGACGCGGTCGAGCGCCTGGACGAGCTCGTCCCGGTTGACCGGTTTCACGAAATACTCCACGGCGCCGAGACTGAACCCGAGGCTCTTCTCGTCGATGATCGAGACGATGATGACCGGAATGTGTTTGCAGAGAGGATGTCTCTTGAGCTCCTTGAGCACCTCCCACCCGTCCTTGACGGGGAGCAGCAGGTCGAGCGTGATCACGTTGGGCCGCAGGCGCTTGGCCATCTCGACGGCGTCGGACCCGTTGCGCGCGATCTCCACACGGTAGCCCGCCGACTCGATATACATGCGGAGCAGATCCCCCGCCTGCGGGGCGTCTTCAATGACCAGGGCGAGCGGTTTCTCTCCCCCCGGCGCGGTGGAGCGGTTCTGCCGCTCCAGCGCCTCCAGGAGCATTCCCGCCTGAACCAGACGTTCGGATCCGGCGTCGACGATCATGGGGATACGGAAGTGTATGGTCGTCCCTTTCCCCATCTCGCTCTCCGCCCAGATCTTCCCCCCGTGCAGCTCGACCAGCTTGCGCGTGATGGCCAGCCCGAGCCCGATCCCCTCGCGGTTCATCTCCCGCCCGAGCGCCGCCTGCTTGAACGGCCTGAAGAGCCCCGGAAGGTCTTCCGGGGCGATGCCGATCCCCTCGTCCGACACCGTGAAATGGAGGTCGTTCTCCTCGCGCTGGAAACTCACGACGACGGTGCCGCCGGGGTGGCTGAACTTCACGGCGTTCGAGACCAGGTTGATCAGAATCTGCTTGAAGCGCGTCTGGTCGACCACGAGCTGCTCGATGTCGGGCGGGAACCGGAACTCGAGCGAGATACCCCGCCCGGTGAGCGCCGCGGCAAGGACCCGCATGATGCTCTCCTCGAAGTAGGAGACGGGGTAGCTCGCAATGTGGAGATCCATCTTCCCCGCTTCGATTTTCGAGAGATCCAGGATGTCGTTGATGATCTGCTGCAGGTGCCGCCCGCTCGTGTTGATGTTCTTCATGAACTCGCGGATGGTCTGCGGCGGCAGCCCGTCGAGCTGCGTCGACACGAGGTCGGAGAAGCCGATGATGGAGTTGAGCGGGGAGCGCAGCTCGTGGCTGAATGTGGCCAGGAACTTCTTGAGCGTGTCGCTCGCCTCGAGCGTTTTCTGGGTCTGGCCCTCAAGCTCCAGGTTCTTCGTCCTGAGCTCATCGGTCAGGCGCTTGCGGCTCATTCCCCCCGCGAGATCGTTGGCGACCATCTGGAGATCGTCCATTTCCTCCCCGATGAACGCGCTCTGCTTGATCGAGAAGAGCTCGAGGACCCCCTGGAGCTCCCCCTGCACCAGGAGCGGAAGCACCACGAGCGACTTGAGCCTCGCCGCGGCAATCAGCGGGACGAAGTGCGGACCGAGCGTCCCGGACGTACAGTCGTCCGTGACGACCACCCGGCGCGTGTGCGCCACGCGCGCGGCGACGTGGGGGGCGTCCGGGACGACCGGCTGGTGCACGACGTCGGAGGCAAAGTCGACCTCGATGAGCGCGGGGGCGACCAGCCTGATCTCGTTGCCGCGCGGGTCGTACAGGTACACGCTCACCAGGTGCGGGGGAATCTCGAACAGGAGCCCGATCTTCTCCGCCGCCTTCACACAGAGCTCGTCGAGATGCTGCGACGTGTTGATCACGCGGGAGATCTCGATCATGATCTCCCTCCGCCGCGCCTCCTTTTTCTTCGCCGTGATGTCCTGGAAGAAGACGGAGAGCCCGTCGGCGGCGGGATAGATCCGGACGTCGTACCAGGCCTCGAACCTGTCGTCCCTGTACGACGTCTCGATCACCTGAAACGTCTTCGTCGACATCGCGAGGCGGTATTTTTCTCCAATGTCCGCCCCTTGCGCGTTCGGAAAGACCTCGAAGACATGTTTTCCGAGGACCTCCTCTGCACTGAGCCCTGTCCCTTCCGCCGCCGCGCGGTTCCAGTACGTGATGCGAAAATCATTGTCGAGCGCGAAGAATCCCCCGCTGATGCTCTCCAGGACGTTTTCGTATCGGAATTCTGGTGTCATGAGTTCTCCGGAGGAGCTCCCTGAGTGGAGACGGGCCGAACTGGCGTGATGCGGGGTAATTACGCAAAATCAGCGGGAAATGCAAGCCCAAAGAAGAGAGGAGGTTACAGAACTTGGCTCAGACCGTCTGTGAAGGAAACTGTGTATGTCCCTTCAAATGGGACGACACTTTCCCGGGGCGGAAGGACAGCCGTGGCAGGGAGGGTCGGAGGGTGGGAATGCGCCGGATTTTATCAGTGAGATGATACCGCGGACGCGGTTTTCCCCTTCCGCAAGTTGAGCGGCGTTCACGACGCGCTCCAGTATCTCCCCGGGGTGCCGCGCGAACAGGAGCCTGATGCGGACAGCCTCAGTGTTGCAGAACCGCTTCACCATGAGCGCATAGAACTCCAGCTGCGCCCAGTAGAGGTCCGCGCGCGCGCGGAGCCCGCCGGGGGGAACCGCATCAGTCTTGTAGTCGAGGACTGTCCAGAGCCCGTCGGCTCCCCTGTACAGCCTGTCGATCGTCCCCGTGATGAAGTCATCCCCCAGTGCGGCGGAAATGGCAAACTCGGTCCTCACGTCCGTACCGGAAGCGATCCCGGGCCACTCGCCCGAGGCGAGCACTCCCTCCACGAGCGAAGCGACATCGGCTGCAAGAGATGGGTAGCCGGTCCCCGTGAACGGCGCCTCGCGCGCGAGTGCGGCGTCCACGGCGCTCCTGACCGCCGCGGGGGCGTTGCCGATCGCGTCGGCCGTCTCCATCACGGCGTGGAACACACGCCCGCGGAGCTCGGCCGGGTAGTCGCCGTCCGCGAAGTCGTCCTCACCTTCCGGCAGAAACGGCCCTCCGTCACCCGGGAGGCCCAGGACATACCGGTAGTAGTACTTGGCGGGACATTCGACGTATGTCCGGATCCTGCTCGCGGAGAATATCTCCCCCTTCGCACGGGACGTGATGGGAGCGATGTCGATGTGCACTTCCGCGGGGGGCGCCGCCGCGACGGCAGCCGGTGCGTCCGGAACCCGTTTTTCCCGGTACACCGGGACGACAAGCGGGCGCCGCGCAGCCGGAACGGAATGAGGGATGGCAAACTCCAGGGACTCCTGCGTCAATGAAATGCCCTGGCTGCGGGCGAGGAGCTCGAGCCAGGTGAGCCACGAATCGCGCCCGCTCTGCTCCTCCCCCCCCGCGGAAAGGATGAGACGGTCGCGCGCGCGCGTGCAGGCGACGTAGAGGACGCGCTGCTCCTCCTCGATGACCTTTGTCCTGGCCATTTCCCGAAGATACACCGAGAGGGGGGCGGGATCGACGCCGGAGGGTGCGGCGAGTCCGAGCCCGACGGCTGCGTCGAGATACGGCTCGTCGTCGAAGCGAAACTTCCTCTGGAGGTCCGGGACGATCACGACAGGGAACTCGAGACCCTTCGCCGCGTGCACAGTCATGATCCGCACGGCGTCCATGAGCGATTCGATCGGCGCCTGCCCCTCTTTCTCTTCCTCCTCCATGAGCCGCCTGAGGCGCGCAACGAAATCGTAGAGGGAGGTGGATCCTTCCTCCTCGAACGCCCGCGCCTTCTCCAGCAGCTTCCCGATGTTCGCCTCCGCCTGGAGACCGCGGGCAGTGCCCGCGAGGGCGGCGGTAAACCCCGTCGTGCGTATGATCCGCGCGATGAGCTCGGCGGGGGGAAGGCGCGCCCCCACGGGAATATCCGCACCGAGCACGCCGGCGGCGTGCGCGAGCGAGGCGGCCCCGCGGCCGGGAGAAGCGGGATCGCGCAGCGCCTCCCAGAGCGATCTGCTCCCCCGTCCCCGTGCCAGCTCGAATATCTCTCCGTCGGACGCCGCGAAAAAAGGGGCACGGAGGATACCCGCCAGTGCGACGTCATCGGTCGTGTCCAGCAGGAACCGCAGGTAGTTGTAGACGTCGTACACGTCCTGCGTCTGGAAATATCCGACGCCGCCGCTCACAACGTAGGGAACCCCTGCATGGATGAATGCCTGTTCGAACTCTTCCAGACGGTTCCGGCTCCTGAGGAGAAGAGCGATGTCGCGGAACCGCGCGGGCCGCGGCTGCTCATCACGGTCGTAGACCGGCATGCCGGCGGCGACAATCTCCAGGATCCTGGCGGCGACCATGTCCTCCTGCCTCGCGCCCGCCTCCCGCTCTTCCGCACCCGCCAGCAGAAGCTCCACACCCCCCGGGTCGGCATTGACGCGGGCGGGAACGAGCGGATCATACGGAATGGCTCCTCCTTCCCCCATGACTGCTTCGAACAGGAGGTTCACAAACGCCGCCGGGTCGTGCAGCAGGCGAAAACTCTCGCCCAGGCTGACAAGAGAAGACTCGCCCGATGTGCCGGCGATGTCGCGCCGGGACCGCTCGAAGACCTCCACCTCCGCCCCTCGGAATCGGTAGATCGATTGCTTCGGATCCCCCACGATGAAGAGGTTCCCGGAGGCCAGACCGTCGAGAAGCGGGAGGAGGATTTCGAACTGGAGCGCATTGGTGTCCTGGTACTCGTCGACCATCACATAGCGGAACCGGGAAGAAAGCTCGGCGCGCACGCCAGGATCGAGGAGGAGACGCCTCATCTTCACCTGGAGATCGTCAAAATCCAGTCGCGCCTCATCCTCCTTCCGCCGGTCGTACGCCGCGATCACCGCCGATGCGAGGGCGATGAAGGTCCGGGCATCGGCGAGGAGGGGGCGATTCTGTTCCGCGAGCGTCCCCGCCGTCACGGCCCGGGAAAGGGGATCGAGGAGCCTCCGCCGCAGGGCAATCCTCCCTGCCGCATCCCCGAGCCCTGCCGCCGTCTCCGGTGAGCCGAGGAAACGCTTCCGTATGCCCCCCTCCTTCGTGAATATGAGGCCGACCAGCGAGGTGAACGACGCGGCCCGATTCTCAAGCCCATCACCTGACCGGACTTTCCGCAGAAGGTCTTCAGCTTCCCCGCGCTGCTTCGGCGAGGCGGACGCGACCAGATCCTCAAGGTCACGGAGAAGGACCGGGTCGTGGAGTGCCGCGGTGACCGCGTCAGTGACGATCCCCGCCCACCAGGCAAGCAGGTCATCATCGGTCCGCGTGAACGGTCCCCCCTCGCCGGTGAATCGCTCCAGGATATCTCTCCGCCGGACCAGGGCGTCGAGACCGGCCAGCACGCGGGATTTGCCCAATCCATGGAGGAGATCCATGAGCCGGGCGGCGGGGACCGGCTCCTGTTCGCCGCGCAGCACTTCCCCCAGCACTGCGGCAGTGCACTCCCGGAGCACCTGGCGGGCATCGACGCCTTCAAGCACGGAGAACCCCGCATCCACGCCAGCCTCCACCGGGTGTTCGCGGAGCATGCGCGTGCAGAATGAGTGAATCGTGCCGACGAACGCCGCGGGGAGCGCATCACGAATAGCTTCGATGCGAGCGGCGGCGTCCCCCCGCGATGCCGCGAGTTCAGCGCGCACTCGATCGGCGATTCTCCGCCGAAGCTCGGAGGCGGCCTTGTCCGTAAACGTCAGCGCAACCACTTCACCGCACGGGACCCCCTGGAGGAGCAGGCGGACATATCTCTCGACGAGAACACGCGTCTTCCCGGATCCCGCGTTCGCGGTCACGGCGAGATGCCGGCGCGTGTCCAGAGCGCGTTCCTGGTGAGGGGTGAATTTCATGGGAGAGTCACGGAAAACGGCAGGCGGAGTGCGCGCGCGGACCGTGAGCGCCCTCCAACCCGCCGGCAACGGGAGCAGGTGTTACTGGATTCCCCTGCCGGAGAGACGAAGCAGGGCATCCTCGTATTTTCTGGCAGTCGTGAGGACGATGTCGTCGGGAAGACGGGGCGCGGGAGGTTTCTTGTCCCACCGGAGGGACACCAGGTAGTCACGGACGAACTGCTTGTCGAAACTCGGCTGCGCACCCCCGGGGGCATAGCCGTCCAGCGGCCAGAAGCGGGATGAATCGGGCGTGAGTGCCTCGTCGATCCAGACGAGCCGCCCCGCCTCGTCGAGGCCGAACTCGAACTTCGTGTCGGCGATGATGATGCCCCGCGAGAGCGCATATGCGGCGCCCGATGAGTAGAGTGCGAGCGTGACGTCCCGCAGGCGGGCGGCGGTCTCCGCGCCGACCAGTCGTGTCACCTCGGCGAACGTGATGTTCTCATCGTGTGTCCCGATCTCGGCCTTGGTCGTGGGCGTGAACACGGGGGACGGCAGGCGGTCTGACTCCTGCAGG
>Ga0335071_10004063_pt1 | contig 15330 bp, 16 predicted proteins | sample Lox_Sample_15_FD_206724 | JGI IMG/M metagenome (GOLD analysis project Ga0335071, IMG submission 206724) | Soil microbial communities from Loxahatchee National Wildlife Refuge, Florida, United States - Lox_Sample_1.5 | ecosystem: Environmental > Terrestrial > Soil > Wetlands | place: USA... | reverse complement strand
GCGGCCGCGGAAGGCCGTCATCACCGCGAACCAGGGACCGGCGATGGCGAGGAACACGAGCGGCCCGAGCGGGAGCCAGAGCGGCCCGACGCGCTCGACGAGGCGCAGCCGCGGCAGCCGGCCCCACTCGCCGGTGACGAGCAGCCATGCGAGGAAGGTCGCCCCCACCAGGCCGACACCGAGCAGGCCCTTCGCCAGCGTGGCGTAGGCGAGGAGCACGTAGCCCGCGTAGGCCCAGGGGGCCGCCCTGGCGCGGTCGTCGAGGAGCGCCACCGCGAAGCACAGGGCCCCGGCGGTGGCGAGCGCCACGAAGGGCATGTCGGGGATGGCCTGGCGCGCGAGCAGCGCGTAGAAGGGCATGGTCGCGAGCGCGACCGCGGAGAGGATCGCGGCCCGCCTGGAGGCGAGCCGCGCCACCGCGAGGTACACCACCGCCACGGCGAGGACGGCGAGGAGCGCCCCCGGCAGCCGGACCGCCCACTCGGCCCGGGTGGAGATGCCGCTCGGCGAGGGCGGCGACGGGTCGGCCCCCGCCGGCAGCGCCCGGTCGTCGACGCCGGCGACGGCCTGCCCGAGCGCGCCCGTCCACAGGAGCAGGACCGGCTTCGAGAAGAAGTAGGCCTCCTTCCAGTGGGGGTGGACCCAGTCCTGGCGCTCCACCATCTCGCGGGAGACCTCGGCGTAGTGGGGCTCCCAGGGGTCCCACAGGCCGACCGAGCCCAGGTAGGGCAGGAACACGGCGGCGGCGACCGCGGCGGCGGCGACCGCGCCTCGCGGCCGCGGGAGCCGGCGCGCCGGCGGGTCGGGGTTCGCGGTCGCGCCGTCCTCCACCACGCGCCCCCTTACCACGCCCCGGACGCCGGGCGAAGCACTCCCGGGGCGCCGGGGCCCGGCGCAGCCCCGCCCCGCGTTCTGGGGACGGGACCGCCCTTGGCGGTGCGCCGCCCGGGGGGCTAACATCCGGATTTACATGCCCGAGCCGGCTCACATCTCGACGCCGGACTTCAAGCCCCACGTCTTCGGAAGGTTCTTCCTCCTCCAGCGGCTCGCCGTGGGGGGGATGGCTGAGATCTTCCGCGCCAAGGTGTCCGGGGCGGACGGGTTCGAGAAGGAACTGGTGGTGAAGCGGATCCTGCCGGCCCGGTCGCAGGACCACGGCTTCATCAAGATGCTCGTCAACGAGGCGAAGCTCACCGTCCAGCTCACCCACAACAACATCGCCCAGATCTACGAGTGCGGCTCCATCGACGGCATCTACTTCATCGCCATGGAGCTCGTGAACGGCGTCTCGCTGAAGGACATGATGACGTCCTTCGCGCGGGCCGGGACGGCGCTCTCCCCCGAGCAGGCCATCTTCGTCGTCCTCCAGCTCCTGCAGGGGCTCGACTACGCGCACAAGCGGACCGACGCCTCCGGCAAGCCCTTGCGGATCGTCCACTGCGACGTGTCGCCCGACAACGCGCTCATCTCCTACCAGGGCGAGGTGAAGCTGCTCGACTTCGGCATCGCCCGCGCCGCCACCAGCCTCTCGAACTACAAGGAGGGGATGCTGATGGGGAAGCTCGGGTACGTCGCGCCCGAGCAGGCCTCGCTGGAGCGCACCTGGGACCACCGCGTCGACATCTTCGCCGCGGGCATCATCCTCTACGAGCTCCTGACCCGGCAGAAGCCCTTCCCGCGCGCCACCGACGTGGAGTCGCTCATCCACTCGCGCAAGGGCAAGGTGCTCCCGCCGTCGTCCATCGACGAGCGGCTGCCCAAGGACCTCGACACCATCACCCTGCGCGCCCTCGCCGACGACCCGGACCGGCGCTATCCCGACGCCCGCGCCTTCGCCGACGCCCTCGTCGACGTGCTCTTCCCCACCCCGCACAGCGCCGTCCAGGACCTGCTCGGGCGCCAGATGCAGCAGGTCTACGCGGACCGCATCGTCCGGCAGCGGGCCGCCCGCGCCCACGACGCCCTGGTGATGAAGGTGCTCCGCCACGTCGCCGAGCAGCAGAAGGCGGCGGTCTACGAGCGGGTGGCGCAGGCCGAGGCCGCGAACGGCGGCCGGCCCCTCCACGATCTGCCCTCCATCGACATCGACGTGGACCGGCCCGAGCAGCCGCTGCGGGTGGTGCCGCTCGGGCCGGAGCGGGTCCGGACCGTCCGGGTGGGCACCGCGCGCGCCGTCGCCGCCGGGGCGCTCGCCGGGGCGGCCGTGGCCGCCGGGCTCGTCGGAGCCTCCATCTACTTCCGCCCCGGGGCGCTGCTCGTGACCTCCACCCCGGCCGGCGCCGAGGTGACCCTCGACGGCCACCCGCTCGCCGGGACCACCCCGCTCGCGGTCGACGGCGTCGTCCTCTCCCGGCGCCACCAGGTCCAGGTCGCCGCCGCCGGCCGCAAGGCGGCCACCGTGGAGGTCCGCCCCGAGCTCGGCGGGCTGCTGCGGCGCGTCCACGTCGACCTCGCCTCGGCGCTCGGCGCGCTCACCGTGGAGAGCGACCCGCCGGGGGCCGAGGTGCAGCTCGACGGGCGGACCATCGGCTCGACGCCGCTCACCGTCCCGGGGGTCCGGCTCGACGAGCGCCACCGCTTCGACCTCTCCCTGCCGGGACACGAGATCGACCAGTTCGTCGTCCTCCCCGAGAAGGACGGCACCCGCTTCCACCGCAGGCTCGCGGTCCGGGGCGAGCGCGCGAGGCCCGGGGGATGAGGGCATGAGCGGGCCGCTTCGCATCCTCCTCGAGGACCGCGACGGGCGGCAGGAGGCCCTTCCCTTCCCGGGCGGCGAGGTCTCGATCGGCCGCGCCGCCGGGAGCTCGCTCGTGCTGCGCGAGCGCAACGTCTCCCGCCGCCACGCCCGCTTCCTGCGCCAGAACGGCGCGGTGTTCGTGGAGGACCTGGGGAGCTCGAACGGCACCCGCGTGAACGGCGAGCGCATCGAGGGGCGCCGCCGCATCCGCCCCGGCGACCTCGTCCAGATCGGCGACTGGGACCTGGCGCTCGAGGGCCCGCCCGCGGAGCTGGCCGAGGACCTGGCGGAGGCGGAGGCCCCCCCGCCCGCGGCCGCGGCGCAGGCCGGGGCCAAGGCGGCGTCGAGCGCGCCGTCGCCCCGGCGGACCGCGGCCTGGCGGCCCGCGGCGCTCCTCGTCGCCGTCGCCCTCGCCTCCACCGCCGTCGGCTTCGCGGCGGGCCGGACGCTGCGGGCCCCGCAGCCTGCCGCGGCGCGCGCGGCGAGGTAGGGTCAGTTCTAGCGGCCGCGGAACCGGGGCGGGCGCCGCTCGGCCCACGCGGCGCGCCCTTCCTTCAGGTCCTCGCTCCCGAAGGCCCTCCCGCGCAGGCCGGCGACCTCCTCCCGCTCGGCCTCGGTGAGGCCGCGCTCGTGGGCGGCCTCGAGGAGCCGGAGGATCCGCTTCATCCCCTGGACGGCGAGCGGGGCGTTCTGGGCGATCTCGCCGGCGAGGAGCAGGGCCTCCGCCTCGGCGCGGTCCGGCTCGACCACCCGGTCGACGAGCCCGATGGCCCGGGCCGTCTCGGCGTCGACCGGGCGCCCGGTGAAGAGGAGCTCGCGGGTGTGGGCCGGCCCGACGAGGGCCAGGAAGCGGCGGATCCCGGCGGCCGCGTACACCACCCCGAGCTTGGCGGGAGGCATGCCGAGCTGGGCGCCGACGCGGGCCACCCGCAGGTCACAGGTGACGGCGAGCTCGCAGCCGGCGCCGAAGGCGGCACCGTTCACGAAGGCCACGGTGGGGCAGGGCACGGCCTCCACCGCCTCCATGGCCCGCTCGACCGCCAGGTCGGGCCGGTCGCCGCCCGGCCCGTCCATCGCCCCGATGTCGAAGCCGGAGGAGAAGGCCTGGTCCCCCGCGCCGCGCAAGACGAGGCAGCGCACCTGGTCGCGCTCGGCCGCGAGGCAGGCCGCCTCCAGCTCGGCGAGGGACCCGTAGTCGAAGGCGTTGCGCTTCGGCTGGTTCTCGACGGTGAGGACGCGGACGAAGCCCCGGTCGTCGACCCGGATCTTCCTCTGGACCGCGTCGGTCACCGGCGGGGTTCCCCCGGCCCGGTCACTCGATCACCGCGAGGACGTCGCCCTCGGAGACCGCCTGGCCCTCCTTGCAGCGGACCTCCTTCACCCGCCCGGCCGCCGTCGCCTCGACCGGCATCTCCATCTTCATCGACTCGAGGACCACCACGGGATCGCCGGGGTGCACCGGGTCGCCGGGCTTCTTCTCGATGCGGACCACGGTTCCGGTGATGTGGGCGGCGAGGTTGGCCATGAACCCTCCCTGTTCGATGGACCTGCGGGTCGGCGGGGAGACCGGTTTACCGCGTCGGGGCGGCCCCGGCAACGGCGGGCGCGGCCGCCCCCGGCGGTGATATGAAGGGCGGGGTGAGCGACCGCCCGGACCCGCCCCCCTCCATCCAGGAGCGCTACGCCCCGCGCCTCGGCTGCTTCGGCTGCGGCCCCGCCAACGAGCGGGGCCTGCGGCTCCGCAGCTTCGAGCGCGGCGAGGAGGTGGTGGCCGAGTGGAAGGCCGCGGCGCACCACGAGGCCTACGCCGGGATGCTGAACGGCGGGATCGCCGGGACGCTGCTCGACTGCCACTCCTGCTGGGCGGCGGCCGTCCACCTCATGCGGCGCCGCGGCGCCCAAGCCCCGCCGTGCGTGGTCACCGCCGAGTACGCGGTGAGGTTCCTGCGCCCCGCGCCGACCGCGGGCCCGATCGCGCTCTCCGCCCGCGTGGTCGACTCCGGCGACGACCGCGCCGTCGTCTCGGCGACCCTGTCGGCCGGGGGCCGGGTCTGCGCCTCCTGCCGCGGCACCTTCGTCGCCGTGGGCGAGGGCCACCCCGCCTTCCACCGCTGGTGAAATTGGAAAGGGTCCGCCACGGTGTGGGCGGACCCTGGTTTCGAGTCGGGACGTGCTGGCTGTCTCGTCCCCGGACCGGCGGGCTGCCGGTCATCTCTAGTTATCCTTGTGCTCCTTCCGCGAGACGCGGTCAACGCGATCCCCGAGACCCTCCCCGAACGGGGTCGGGTCCTCCTCCTTGGGGGCTTGACGCGCCGGCATGGGCGCGCCCGGCTGCGGGCCGGCCCGCAGCAGCGTGCGGACGGTCGTGACGATGTCCTGGTACTTCACCGGCTTCTGCAGGAAGAAGTTCGCCCCGAGCCGGCTCACCCGCTCCCGCTCCTCCTCGCCGGCCGAGGAGATGACGATGATGGGGAGGTGGCGGAGCCTCGGCTCGGCCCGGACCTTCTCGACGAGCGCGAAGCCGCTCATCACCGGCATGTAGACGTCGGTGATGACGAGGTCGATGGGCGGCTGGCCGAGCAGCCGCGCGAAGGCCTCGTTGCCGTCCACGGCCACGTCGACGGCGAGGCCGCCGAGCCCCTCGCTCGTGGCGAGGCGCCGCAGCGCCGAGGTGTACATGGCGGCGACGAGCGAGTTGTCCTCGACGAGGAGGACCCGGTAGGCGGGCTGGGACGCCTCGGCGGCGGCGGAGGCGGCGCGGGAGAGCTGCTCGAGCCGCCGGCGGTCGTCGGCGCGGTCGGGCGGAACCCACACCGCCACGCCGGCCGGCTGTCCCGGGGCGCCGCGGCGGATGCGCACCACCTCGACCTCGAGCTCGGCGGGCTCGAGGAGCTCGGGGAAGGAGATGAGCAGCGCCACCCGGTCGCCGATCTCGAAGTCACGCTCGGTGCGGATGAAGAGGCCGCCCGCCGAGAGGTTCTCGGTGTAGTCGCGCACGGTCGACGCCGCGCCGGGGTAGTCGACCGCCAGGATGAGGGGGAACCTCGGGTTCGCTCGCTTCTCGGTGCCCACTGATAGAGACCCGGCCCTCGGCCGCCCCTTCCCCGGAAAAGACCCCCGCCCCGCGCCTGCTCGCGCGGGTGCGCGACGCTCCAGCCTGCAAGAATGCTTCGATGGGACCGGCAGGCAAGATTTCGTCGCGTCCGGCCGCAGGAATTCGAGGAGCCCCGCTGTGCCGCCGGACGCCTCCCCCGCCGGACCTCGGCGGGCGGCCGGCGGGGATTGACGACACCTCGGGCCGCCTGGGGTAATCTGCCGGCCCACATGCTGCGCCGCAACCGATATCGACGGGAGCGCATCCTGCTCCCTGGCGAGCACGAGGGGCGCCGCAGCTTCCTCAAGTGGGGGCTCGCCGGCACCGCGCTGCTCTTCGTCGGGGGCGGCACCTGGCTCGCCACCCGCCGCACCCGCCCGGCCCCGGGCATCGGCGGCCCGCTCGCCGCCCTCTCCCCGATGGAGGCGACGGTGATGCTCTCGCTCGGCGAGCGGCTCGTTCCGCCCCGCCCGGGCTTCCCGCGGCCGGCCGACGTCGAGCTCCCGCGCCGGGTCGACGCGGTGGTCGCGCTCGCGAGCCCCCCGGCGCAGGCGGAGATCCGCCAGCTGGTGCGGCTGTTCGACAGCGCGCTCGCCGGGTTCCTCCTCGACGGGCAGTTCCGCACCTTCTCCGACTCCGCCCCCGAGCAGCAGGACGCGCGCATCCGGGCCTGGCAGGTGAGCCGCTTCACGCTGCGGCGCACCGGCTACCGGGCGCTGAAGAAGCTCGTCTACGCCGCCTACTACGCCGCCCCGGAGACCTGGCCCGCCATCGGCTACCCGGGCCCTCCCTCGCTCGGCCCCGCCGACCGCGGCGAGTCGCCGCCGAAGCCCGCCCGGGCCGAGGAGCCCCCCAAGCCGCCGCGACGGCCCCGGCCGGCGGGGCCCGCGCCCCGGCCGGTCGAGGAGGCCCCGGCCCCGCGCAGCGGGATGGACCTGCCCCAGGAGGGCAAGCCGTGAGCGAGGGCGCTCCCGGGCGCATCCTCGACGCGGGCGAGCTGCGCCGCGACGTCGAGGAGACCCCCGACGTCTGCGTGGTCGGGTCGGGCGCCGGCGGAGCCGTGGTGGCGGCCAGGCTCGCCGCCCGGGGGCTGCGGGTGGTGGTGCTCGAGGAGGGCGGACACTACCCGCCCGAGAAGGTGAAGATGGACGAGTCGTGGGCCTACCCGGCGCTCTACCAGGAGCGCGGGCAGCGGGCCACGGCCGACCTGTCCATCACCATCCTGCAGGGGCGCGCCGTGGGCGGCAGCACGGTCGTCAACTGGACGACGAGCTTCAGGACCCCGCCGCGGGTGCTCCGGCACTGGGCGGGGGCCTTCGGCATCGCCGGGCTCGACGAGGCCGCGCTCGCTCCGCACTTCGCGGCGGTGGAGGAGCGCCTCCACATCGCGCCCTGGCCCCTCGAGGTGGTGAACCCGAACAACCGGGCGCTCTGGGACGGCGCCGGGGTCCTCTCCTGGGACCGGGAGGTCATCCGCCGCAACGTCTTCGGCTGCCAGAACCTGGGCTACTGCGGCACCGCCTGCCCGGTCGGCGCCAAGCAGTCGATGGACCAGACCTACCTCGTGGACGCGGTGCGCGACGGCGCCCGCATCTACGCGCGCGCCCGCGCCGTGAAGCTCGACAAGTCGGGCAAGCGCGTCTCCACGGTGCACGCCGAGGCGCTCGACCAGGCGGGCAGGCCGACCGGGCGGCGCGTGGCGGTTCGCGCCAAGGTGGTGGTGCTCGCCGGGGGCGCCATCAACACGCCCGAGCTGCTCCTGCGCAGCGGCTACGACCCGAGCGGCTGCGTGGGGCGTCGCACCTTCCTCCACCCGGTGGTGGCGAGCGTCGGCATCCACCCCGAGCCGGTGCGGGCCTTCTACGGCGCGCCGCAGTCGGTGGCCTCCCACCAGTTCGCCGACCGGGGCCGGGGGAAGGTGGGGTTCTTCCTGGAGGCGGCCCCCGCCCACCCGGTGCTCGCCGCCACCTCGCTCGGCGGGTTCGGCGCGGTGCACCAGGACCAGATGGCGCAGCTCGCGAACTCGAGCGTGCTCATCGCTCTCTCCATCGACGGCTTCCTCGCCGACGAGGAGGGCGGCACGGTCTCGCTCCGCTCCGACGGGCGCGTGCGCCTCGACTACCGGATCCGGCCCGAGATCTGGGAGAGCCTGCGCGAGGGCAACAAGGCGCTCGCGCGCCTGCAGCTCGCCGCCGGGGCGAGCGTCGTCTACTCCTTCCACGAGGACCCGGTGGTCATGCGGACCGAGCGGGACGTGGCGCTGCTCGATCGCGCGCCCTGGGAGCCGCTCCGGGTGGCGGTGTTCAGCGCCCACGTCATGGGGGGCTGCGCCATGGGGAGCGACCCGGAGAAGAGCGTGGTCGACGCGCGGCTCAAGCTCCACTGGCTCGACAACGTCTGGGTCGTCGACGGGTCCGTGTTCCCGACCAGCCTGGGCGTGAACCCCCAGGAGACGATCTTCGGCATCGCCCACTGGGCGTCGGACCACATCGCCTCGGCCGCCGGGTAGCCCGCGGGGGAGGGAGCACATGGAGTCCATCCAGGGGCGCGTCGCGCTCGTCACCGGGGGGGGCCGGGGCATCGGCCGGGCCATCGCCCTCGCGCTCGCCCGGGCCGGGGCCGACGTGGCCGTGGCCGCGCGCAGCGTGCCGGAGATCGAGCAGGTGGCGGGCGAGGTCCAGGCGCTCGGGCGCCGCGGGGTCTTCGTCCCCCTCGACCTCATGGACCGCCAGGCGCTCGCCGCGGCGCCGGCGCTCGTCGAGCGCGCGCTCGGGCCGGTGGGCATCCTCGTGAACAACGCCGGCATCCACGGCAGCGGGCCGGTGCAGCGCATCTCCGACGCGCAGTGGGAGGGCATCCTCCAGGTCAACCTGACCGCGCCGTTCCTGCTCGCCCGCGCCTTCCTGCCCGGGATGTACGGCCGGGCCTTCGGGCGCATCGTCAACGTCGCCTCGGTGGCGGGCCGCGTGGGCGTGAAGTACGCCGCCGCCTACGTCGCCTCCAAGCACGGGCTCGTCGGGCTCACCCGCACCCTCGCCCTCGAGGGCGCGCGCAAGGGCGTCACCGCGAACGCCATCTGCCCGAGCTGGGTCGACACCCAGATGATGGACGAGGCCATCCAGGCCATCGTCGACTCCACCGGGCGCACCGCCGAGGAGACGCGGGCCGCCATGCTCGCCTCGAACCCCCGCGGCCAGGCCGCCTCGCCCGAGGAGGTCGCCGAGGTGGCGGTGCTCCTCGCCACCAACCCCGCCATCAACGGCCAATGCATCCTCGTCGACGGCGGAGAGGTGCAGGCGTAGCGGGCCAGTTCCGCCCTTTCGGGGGGAACCTCGCCGCTTGACTCGCCCGGCCGCTTCGGGTCCGATCCTCCCTTTCCTTCGCCCGGGAGCCCCGCACCGACATGCAGACCAAGTTCCTGCTGAACGAGGACCAGATCCCGACCCACTGGTACAACGTCATCCCGGACCTGCCCGGTCCCATGGCGCCGGTGATCCACCCGGGCACGAAGAAGCCCGTCACCCCCGACGACCTCCTCCCGATCTTCCCGATGGGGCTCATCGAGCAGGAGGTGTCGCGCGAGCGCTGGATCAAGATCCCCGACGAGGTCCGGGAGATCTACCGGATCTGGCGGCCGAGCCCGCTCTTCCGCGCCCACCGCCTCGAGAAGGCCGTGCGCACGCGCGCCCGCATCTACTACAAGTACGAGGGCGTCTCCCCGGCCGGCTCGCACAAGCCCAACACCGCCGTGCCGCAGGCCTACTACAACAAGATCTTCGGCACGAAGCGCATCGCCACCGAGACCGGCGCCGGCCAGTGGGGGAGCTCCATGGCGCTCGCCGCCCAGATGTTCGGGCTCGAGTGCACCGTCTACATGGTGAAGGTGAGCTTCCACCAGAAGCCCTACCGCAAGAGCATGATGCAGCTGTGGGGGGCCGAGGTGCTCGCCTCCCCCTCGAGCCGCACCAACGCGGGCCGGACCATCCTCGCCAGGGACCCGGACAACCAGGGCTCGCTCGGCATCGCCATCAGCGAGGCGGTCGAGGACGCGGCCACCCATGCCGACACCCGCTACGCGCTCGGCAGCGTGCTCAACCACGTCTGCATGCACCAGTCGGTCATCGGGCTCGAGGCGAAGGAGCAGATGAAGCTCGCCGGGGACTACCCCGACGTCGTCGTCGCCTGCCACGGCGGCGGGTCCAACTTCGCCGGCCTCGCCTTCCCCTTCGTGGCCGACAAGGCGGGCGGCAGGCGCGTGCGGCTGGTGGCGGCCGAGCCCTCGAGCTGCCCGACGCTCACGAAGGGCGTCTACGCCTTCGACTACGGCGACACCGCCCAGATGGCCCCCATCGCCAAGATGTACACGCTCGGGCACGACTTCATGCCCCCGGGCATCCACGCCGGCGGGCTGCGCTACCACGGCGCCTCCCCGCTCGTCTCGCAGCTCGTCGACGCCGGGGTGGTCGAGGCGAAGGCCGTCGGGCAGCTCGCCTGCTTCGAGGCCGCCGTCACCTTCGCGCGCACCGAGGGCATCATCCCGGCGCCGGAGTCCTCCCACGCCATCCGCGTGGCCATCGACGAGGCGCTCCGCGCCGAGGAGGAGGGCAAGGAGCGGGTGATCCTCTTCAACCTCTCCGGGCACGGCCACGTCGACATGGCGGCGTACGACGCCTACTTCGCCGGCGGCCTCGAGGACTTCGAGTACCCGGGCGACAAGGTGCGCGAGGCGCTCGCCCGGCTGCCCAAGGTCGAGACGGTCGGCTGACCCCCGTGCGCGGGGCCCGAGCCCTCCTCCTCGCGCTGCTTTCGCTCGCGGCCCCCGCCGCGGGCGCCGAGGACGTGGTCCGGCTCGGCAACCTCAAGTTCGCCCACTACGGGGCCGTCTCCTTCATGAAGGAGCACTGCGGCCCCTTCGGGCTCAGGGTGGAGGAGGTCGTCTTCCCGAAGGGGATCGACATCTTCCCGGCGCTGGTGCGCGGGGAGGTGGACCTCGCCGCCAGCGCCGCCGACGCGGCCATCGCGAACCGCGCCGGCGGGAGCCCCATCTACGTGGTGGCCGGCTTCGCCCGGGGCGGGGCGCGGCTCGTCGCCCGCGCCGACCTCGCCATCGCCTCGGTGGCGGACCTCAAGGGCCGCCGCGTCGGGGTGGCGCGCGGCGGCGCGCAGGAGCTGCTCCTGCTCGCCGAGCTCGCGAAGAGCGGGCTCACCTGGTCGGAGCAGCCGGGCAAGGCCCAGGTCGAGCTCGTCTACCTGCAGTTCGCCGACCTGAACCAGGCGCTCCTGCAGAAGCAGATCGACGCCATGTGCCAGTCGGAGCCGCAGTCCTCCCAGGCGATCGCCAAGGGCTACGGCAGGGAGGTCCTGAAGCCGTACGACACCCCCATCGGCGAGCCGGTGCGCGTGCTCGTCATGTCGGAGCGGCTCTACCGCGACCGGCCCGACGTGGCCCGCCGCGTGCTCGAGTGCTTCGTCGACGCCACCCGCTACTTCGTCGACCACCCCGCCGCCGCGGAAGCGTACGTGCGCGAGCGGATGTTCAAGGGGCAGATCTCCCGGGAGGAGTACGCGGCCGCCATGAGCAACGCCGCCTTCACCACCGACGTCACCGCCGAGCACATCCAGGTCACCACCGACCTCATGGTGCGCTACGGGGTCGGGAAGATGGCGAGCCCGCCCCGGGCCGCCGACTGGGTGAGGCTCGATCTCCTCGCCCAGGCCAAGCAGAAGCTCGGCGTGAGGTAGGGCCATGGCGCCTCTGCCGGGCCGGCTCGCCAGGGCGATCGCGGTCCCGCTGCTCGTCGTGGTCGCCTGGGAGCTCGCCTGCCGCGCCGGCGTGTTCTCGCCGCTCGTGCTCCCGTCCCCCTGGCAGGTCCTGCGCCGCTGGGTGGCCTACGCGAGCCCGCTCGCGCCCCGCGACCCCGCCGCCGAGGGGCTCCTGTCCTGGCTCGCATCCGGGGAGCTCTGGCAGGACGCGGCGGGCAGCCTCGAGCGCGTGCTCGGCGGCTTCGCCATCGGCGCGGCCCTGGCCTTGCCGCTCGGACTCCTCATGGGGGCGCGCCCCTCCGTCCACGAGCTCATGGACCCGTTGCTCCAGGTGCTGCGGCCCATCCCGCCCATCGCCTTCATCCCGCTCGCCATCCTCTGGTTCGGCCTCGGCAACCCTCCCGCCTTCTTCCTCATCGCGCTCGGCGCCTTCTTCCCGGTGCTCGTGAACACGGTGGCCGGCGTGCGGAACGTCGACGCCATCTACCTGCGCGCCGCGCGCAACCTCGGCGCGGGCGAGCTCACCGTCTTCCGCCGCGTCATGCTGCCCTCCGCCATGCCCTACATCCTCGCCGGGATGCGCATCGGCATGGGCGTCGCCTTCATCGTGGTCATCGTGGCCGAGATGACGGCGGTGAACCGCGGGCTCGGCTACCGCATCCTCGAGGCCCGCGAGTACTTCTGGTCGGACAAGATCATCGCCGGCATGATCTCCATCGGCCTGCTCGGCCTCGCCATCGACGCGCTCATGGGCCGGCTCCAGTCGCGGCTGCTGCGCTGGCGGCGGGGGATCGAGGGATGACCGGGACGCCGGCGATCCGCGTCGAGGGCCTCCGTCAGGCCTTCGCCGCGGGCGGCCGCGAGGTGGTGGCGCTCGCCGGCATCGACCTCGAGGTCGCCGACGGCGAGTTCGCCTGCCTCCTCGGCCCGTCGGGCTGCGGCAAGTCCACCCTGCTCAACGCCGTGGCGGGCTTCCTGCGGCCGACGGCGGGCCGGGTGCTCGTCCGCGGACGCGAGGTGGCGGCCCCCGGGCCGGACCGCGCCATGGTGTTCCAGGAGTACGCGCTCTTCCCCTGGATGACGGTGGCGGAGAACGTCGCCTTCGGCCTGGAGATGAAGGGGCTCGGCCCGGCGCAGGTCCGCCGCGAGGTGGGCGCCTGGCTCGAGAAGCTCCACCTCGCCGACTTCGCCGACCGCTTCCCCAAGGACCTCTCCGGCGGCATGCGCCAGCGGGTGGCCATCGCCCGCGTGCTCGCCGTCGACCCGCCGGTGCTCCTCATGGACGAGCCCTTCGGCGCGCTCGACGCGCTCACGCGGCGCAACCTCCAGGACGAGCTCGCGCGCATCTGGGCGGGAACCGGGAAGACGGTGCTCTTCGTCACCCACGGCATCGAGGAGTCCCTCTACCTCGCCGACCGCGTGGTGGCGATGACCTACCGGCCGGGGACGGTGAAGCGGATCGTCCCGGTGGCGCTGCCGCGACCCCGCGACCCGTCGTCGCCGGAGTTCAACGCGCTCAAGAAGGAGCTGACGGCGCTCGTGATGGAGGAGCAGGCCCGCCACGAGCGAGACGAGCTCGGCGGGCCGGGCCGCTAGGAGCTACGCCCGCGCCATCCGCGGGTAGGTGTTGCGCCTGCGCTCGACCGCCTTCATCGGTGCGCTCGTGTAGTCGGGGAGCATCTCGAGGAAGGTGTCGAAGCCCTCGAGGCCCACGCCGCCCAGGTACGGGACGCCGCGGACCCAGAAGCTCGTGCCGTCCGGACCGACGAGCAGGGCCTGGCGGTGGCGGAGGTCCACCATCACCGCCCGCAGGTCCTCCCAGCGGATGACCTCGATCACCCGGCCGTCGCCGCGGATGCGACGCACCCCGCTGCCGTCGAGGTAGACGGCGCCGAGGCGCCACGCCTCCTCGCGGCTCGCGAGCCAGAGCATGGCTCCGGCGGCCGCGGCGGGGAGGGGAAGGACCGCCGCGAGCCGCCAGAAGCCGGGCATCATCGCCACGAAGGCCGCGGAGAGCGCGATCGCGCCGGCGACGAGGAGCGCGGGGGCGATGGCGAAGGACCGGTAGCGGAAGCTCATGGGGCGTCTCCGGGGCGTGTGCGATCGATCCATACACCTGGGCGGGCGGCGCTCAAGTTCTCGGCCGTCCCACAAGGGCGGGTGCGTTGACCCGGAGGCCCCCGCCGGGCGAGGAATCCTCCCCATGGGCACCGCCTTTCGCCCCCCCTCGGCGCCGCCGCCCCCAGAGGAAGGGCCGTGACCGCCCGGCGCGCCCGCCGCCCGCTCGCCGTCACCGGCATCGGCGGCGTCTTCTTCAAGGCGAGCGACCCGGCCGCGCTCGCGGCCTGGTACCGGGACCTGCTCGGCCTCCCCGTCGAGCCGGACGGCCACGCCACCTTCCACGGCCCGCGCGGGCACGCCGCCCTCGCCACGATCTGGGCGCCCTTTCCGGCCGACACCCGCTACTTCGAGCCGAGCCGGGCCCCCTTCATGGTGAACTACCGGGTCCGAGACCTCGACGCCCTGCTCCGCCGCCTGCGCCGGGCCGGCGCGGCGGTCGACGACCGCGTCGAGGAGCACCCCTACGGCCGGTTCGGCTGGGCCCAGGACCCCGAGGGAAACCGCTTCGAGCTCTGGGAGCCGCGCGGCTCGCTCCCCGCCCCCGCGCGCCGCCGGGCGGCCGTCAGGGGTCGAGGAACAGGTCGGGGGCGAGCTCGTTCGAAGGCACCGAGGCGTAGCGGGAGAGGTCGGTCACCCCCTCCGCCCGGAGCACCTCGTCGTCGATGAAGAAGTTGCCGGTGCAGGTGCGCGCGTCGCGCAGGAGGATGAAGCGCGCCGCGTCGGCCACGATGTCGGGCTTGCGGGCGCAGCGGGCGAGCGCCTCGCCGCCGAGGAGGTTGAGGGCCGCCGTGTCGATGACGGTGCGCGGCCAGAGCGCGTTCACGGCGATCCCCTGGCCGGCGAGCTCCTCGGCCATCCCCAGCACGCACATGCTCATGCCGTACTTCGCCATGGTGTAGGCGACGTGGGGCGCGAACCACTTCGCGCGCATGTCGAGCGGCGGCGAGAGGTTGAGGATGTGCGGGTTCGCCGCCTTGGCGAGGTAGGGAAGGCAGGCGCGCGAGGCGAGGAAGGTCCCGCGCGCGTTCACCTGGTGCATGAGGTCGTAGCGCTTCGCCGGGGTATCGGCGGTGCCGGCGAGGAAGATGGCGCTCGCGTTGTTCACGAGCACGTCGATGCCGCCGAACCGCTCGGCGGCCGCGGCCACCGCCCGCTCGATCTCCGCGTCGTCCCGGACGTCGAGCTTGAGCGCGAGCGCGCGCCCGCCGGCCGCCTCGATCTCGTCGGCGGCCGACCGGATGGTGCCCGGCAGCTTCGGGTTCGCCACCTCCGACTTGCCGGTGATGACCACGTTCGCGCCGTCGCGGGCGGCGGCGAGGCCGATGGCCTTGCCGATGCCCCGGCTCGATCCGGTGATGAAGAGGGTTTTTCCCTTGAGCGTCGCCATTGGGGCTCCTCGGAGGCTGGAGGGACGGGCGGAGCATCCCCGCCCGGCAGCCCCGGCGCAAGCGCCGCGGCGGGGACCCGTCCGGGAGGGGCGGCGCCCCCCCCAACCTCTCGCGTGTGGGCCGGGGCCCACCCCCACCGGCGGGTCCGATCGCTGTACCCATGATCAGTACAACGCCCCGTTTCTCCGGGCGTTCTTGACATCCATCGCCGATCTCCGTAGATCCGG
>Ga0335071_10004060_pt1 | contig 15334 bp, 14 predicted proteins | sample Lox_Sample_15_FD_206724 | JGI IMG/M metagenome (GOLD analysis project Ga0335071, IMG submission 206724) | Soil microbial communities from Loxahatchee National Wildlife Refuge, Florida, United States - Lox_Sample_1.5 | ecosystem: Environmental > Terrestrial > Soil > Wetlands | place: USA... | reverse complement strand
ACCCTTACATTGCGTACAACGATGCGCCCAAGGTGGAACACCTTCGCGACGAGTTTCCTGATCTCTACAAGAAATGAATAAGATGACTCGGCGAACAATGGAGATCGAGGAAAACTGATGCTGATCTACTTCCTGGCATTTGTTGGTGGCATTCTAACCATCCTGAGCCCGTGCATCCTTCCGGTGCTTCCGTTCGTCTTCTCGCGCGCCGACCAGCCTTTCCGCCGCGCTGGATTGCCGCTGTTGATCGGAATGGCATTGACATTTTCGCTGGTGGCAATCGCGGCTGCGTTCGGCGGACATTGGGTGATCCGGCTGAATCAGGGAGGGCGCCTGATAGCGATGCTGATCTTCGCGATTCTAGGATTGACACTTCTTTTTCCGTCGCTTGCGGAAATGCTCAGCCGCCCCTTGGTCCGCGCCGGCGGCAGATTGCAGAACAACCCTGCCAACGAGGGTGGAATTGGAAAATCCTTGATCCTTGGCATCTCGACCGGCCTTCTCTGGGCTCCCTGCGCAGGACCGATACTTGGGTTGATTTTGACAGGCGCGGCGATTCAGGGGCCCGGAACCCGGTCGTCCTTCTTGCTATTGTCGTTCGCGCTGGGGGCGGCGGTTTCTCTCGGAATCGCACTCTTCGCCGGCAACAAAGTCTTATCCGTTATGAAACGTTCGTTAGCGTATGAAGTCTGGATTCGTCGCGCGCTGGGAGTCGCGGTGATCGCGGGAGTGGTGGCAATCGCTCTCGGCTGGGACACCAATCTGTTGACCAAGTTCTCCTTTGTGAATACCGCAAAGGCCGAACAGAGGTTGATTGATGCCGTAGGTATGGAAAGGCCTGCGGTTTTGACCGCAAGTGCGGCCGAACCCCACGTGGCACTAGCGGATGAAGGCCCATTCCCGGATCTGGGTGGCGCCGTGGCGTGGCTCAACTCGCCCCCGCTCAGCACCAAATCCCTTCGCGGCAAAGTTGTGCTGATTGATTTCTGGACCTACTCCTGTATCAATTGCCTGCGGGCCTTGCCCTATGTCGAAGGCTGGACTGCCAAGTACAAGGACGCGGGCCTGGTGGTCATTGGCGTCCACACGCCGGAGTTCGCATTCGAAAAGGACCGCGCCAACGTAGAAAACGCGGTCCGCGACCTGAAGATTACCTATCCCGTTGCCATCGACAGCAACTACGGCATCTGGCGGGCGTTCAACAACGAATATTGGCCGGCCCACTACTTCATCGACGGCAAAGGGCGCATCCGCTATCACCACTTCGGGGAGGGCGAATACGACGAGTCGGAGCGCGTAATCCAGGAACTGCTGAAGGAAAACGGAGCGCAAGTGTCCTCCGCAAGCGTCATCACCGCGTCGGGCACCGGCGCTCAGGCGGCTCCGGGTGGAAATGTCGGTTCTCCTGAAACCTACATCGGATACCGCCGGGCGGAACACTTTGCGTCCACGGACCGCGTCGCTCCGGACGCACGTCACACCTATACTCCGCAGCCGCGACTTTCACTGAACCAATGGGCTCTGGCGGGAAGTTGGAAAGTCGGCGAGGAAAGCGCTGTGTTGCAGGCCGGCCCCGGCAAGATCGTCTTCCGCTTTCACGCACGGGACCTTCATCTGGTTTTAGGCCCCACCAAAGACGGCAAACCTGTCCGTTTCAGAGTGAAACTGGACGGCACCCCGCCCGGGGATGATCACGGCGTCGATACGGACGGCAACGGCTCGGGCACAGTGCAGGGGCACCGGCTCTATCAACTCATACGGCAAAAGGGTCCCGTCGAGGACAGAACGTTCGAAATTGAATTTCTCGATCCGGGCGTGCAGGCGTTCGCGTTTACGTTCGGATAGTTAGATACCTGGGGGTTGGATGTTGACACGTCGGCGGTTTGTCGTGCATTCGTTGGTCACTGCGGCCGGAGCAGGCCTGATGGAATGGCTCATCGGTCCAACACTGTTTGCGTCCGACGAGAAAGACACGGTGAAGATTGTTCAATACAGCGACGCCGGCGACAAAGTCGGGCCCGTTCGTGTAAAGAAGGTCCGTAAAACCGATGCGGAGTGGCGGCAGCAATTGACGGAGCTGCAATTTGAAGTCACGCGCAAAGAGGGCACGGAGAGGGCGTTCACAGGCGAGTACTTCAATGTCCACGACAAGGGCATCTACCGCTGCATCTGCTGCGGCAACGCGCTCTTCAGCTCGGATACGAAGTTTGAATCCGGAACCGGCTGGCCAAGCTTCTGGGCTCCGATCGCGAAAGAAAATGTTCGGAACACGTACGACAACAGCCTGGGAACGCCCCGCACGGCAGTATCCTGTACGGAATGCGACGCGCACCTGGGGCACGTCTTCGATGACGGGCCAAAGCCGACCTACTTGCGGTATTGCATGAATTCAGCCGCGCTGCGGTTTGTGAAACGCGGATAGCAGGATGAGATGGGCATGAGCGCCCGCTTACTCCTGCGCCCCAGCGGGAGATATCCGAAGGAGGCCGCATGTATCAACCAAGTGCATTCCGGGAAGAGCGGTTGGAGACGCTGCATGCACTCATCCGTAGCCATCCCTTGGCCACTCTCATTACGGGTGGGGCTGGCGGCCTGATCGCCAATCTCGTTCCATTCACTCTGGTAGATGGCGGCGAGAGGGGCGTGCTCCGCGCACACATCGCCAGGGCTAACGATCAGGTGGAGCCACTCAGTGCCGGGGCTGAAACTCTGGTTGTTTTTCAGGGGCCGGAATCTTACATCACGCCGTCCTGGTACGCCTCAAAGCGCGAACATGGCAAGGTAGTCCCCACCTGGAACTATGTCGTCGTGCAGGCGCGAGGGACGCCCCATGTTGTCGACGATCCGACATGGATACGAGCGCAGATCGGCGACCTGACCGCGACGCAAGAGAATCAACGCTCCGCGCCATGGAAAGTGACGGACGCGCCGGAGGCCTACATCTCAGGCCAAATGAAGGCCATCATTGGCGTCGAGCTTCCGATCTCGGCGATCGAGGGGAAGTGGAAGGTCAGCCAGAACCGATCGGCCGCCGATCGTCAAGGCGTCCAAGAGGGTCTTCGGAACGATAAGATCAACGAGGAAATGGCAAGACTTGTCGGCTTTCAGAACCGAGACGGCTGAGGGGAGATTCCGTGGATGTGTTGCTGGGATTCAAACTCGTGACCGGCTGCGTTCAGGCAGACCCACTCTTCGCCCAGTTCCCGAACGTTCCCATCCTGTAGGTGAACAGGTGCAAGACTTTTTCGACCGCCATGAACAACCACGTCAGTCAGGCGGCGATTGGCCGCATCAGTCCGACAACTCCAGACAACCAATGTCTCAAGAGACGTGAACAGCCTGTTGGGACCCATCGGTGGTTCGGTTTCGAGAAGTGATTTAGAATCAATAGAGCATTTCTTGTCGGGGCGTAGCGCAGCCTGGTAGCGCACCTGCCTTGGGCGCATAAAAACCCGCTCTAAACGCTCTTCTCGTTCTGACCGCTTCTCGAAAAAACAATAACTTGGGGAGTCTGCTCTTCGCTCAAGAGAAGCCCTAGTGCCCTAAACGGGAGGGGTTTTGACACAGTTTCTTGGCAGCCACTATGGCTCGCGGCACTCCTGAAGCAGCTGCTAAGGAAGAAGGAAAAGAGATTACCCGGTATTCGGGGAGTACCTGACAGGCAGGTCCTCGCGTTATACCTTGGCCTCGTCTTCCTTCAGTCGCAGGTAGCAGTAAAGAGGCCACGCATGAGGATGCGCGCAGAAGCCGATGACGGGCGTCAGGCCGTTGTGGGTAGAGAGTGACGATTCAATGGAGTCAGCGTTGGTCCAACGCCCAGACCAATAGCTGGGGAAGCGGCTAGCATAGTTGGCGAACGTCATGCGCCGAAGCAGCGACCACGATTGTTTGCGGTCGAAACTTGCTACGCCGAGAATCAGCGGTCCGTTCAGCGAGAACCAGAAGCCGCCGTTTTCGCGGATTCCTGGTTTAGCGGCATTCTGGACATCATAGGTGGGCGGGTTCTCCTGCTGCCGGGCGCCGAGCGCCTCGCCATCAATCAGACGTTTTTCGACCTCCGTGAAAAGCCGCCGTTTCCGTTCCTGGGCCATCTCGGGTATCTGCAAGGCATAGCCCTGCGGCTCAAGCCATATCTCATTCTCACCGTAGCTCTCCTTGTAGCTGATCCAAGCCCTTCGAGGGAAACTGCGCTCGCCGAGATCTGCGTTCCATGCCGACAGCAATTCGGCGCGATATTCGCGCATCGCCTGCGACAGATCCTTCGCCTCCTGCCTCCCAGTCTGGTCGAGCTGGTCAGGCAGATCCTTGAGCAGCACAATGGCCATCGCCGTATTCATCAGACTTTCAGCCACCTCGAACTGCGCGTTGTATGGGTGCTTGATCGGCAGGAAGTAAAAGAGGTCGTTCCAGTCGGAGTTCCACAGTTTTACCAGACGATGCGGACCGGTGCCGATGCGGTCGCGCAGGAATGAGAAGGTCTGCCGAAGATGCGCCCAGCCGGTATCGCTGCCGCAACGTTCGGCAGGATAATAGCCGATCTTTTCATCGAGAATCGATGCATCGTGTGTCTTGCGCAGATACTCGGCCAGCAGAAGAAAAAAGTGAAGTTGCTGATCGCTAGTCTGCATGGCCGCGTGCCCGACCCAGCCGTAGCCTTGATCGTTGAGCTTGACTTCGCCGTCAGGCAGTGTGCGCTTCATGATGAAGCGCAGCGTGGAGCGAGCCAGCGCCGGGTTGGTGTGACAGAAGGGGAGAGCCTGTTGCGCTAGGTCCCGGCTGCTCGCCATCCAGCCCCAGAGGTAGTCGTACATCGTTCCCTGCGGAATCACGGTTTCGTTGTAATACTCGCGCCAAGTTGCCATCTGCTCGAGCACAGCGACGTTCCAGCGCATCTCGCGGCGTAGTGCGGTATCTTTTTCGTCGGCGAAAGCGGGAAGCTTGGCGCGCCATTCTTCGGCGAAGGCCGACGCCGTCGCCAGTGGGCGCGTTGCGCCGGCCGCTAACTGCTCTGTGATTTTCTCGATGGCTTGCGGCGATGCATCTCGGGAGTAGCCGACGATGAAGGCGAAGTCTTTCTGCTCGCCGGCCGCCAGTTCAGACTCCAGCATGGCACCGACATGGATCTCCTGTCCCTTTTCGACCGACGAGCGCACCGCGCCTAAGGTCTTTACAAACAGCGCTGGCGGATGGACTTCGAGGCGATACATCTCGCCTTCAGGCGGAAAAGTCAATGGACGTTGTTCGTGCGCTGTAAAAGACGCCACCGCAAGACTGTCCCCGGTTTGGCGCGGCTCGTCGTTCGTCCACCATGCCGCCTTGCTGTCTTCCCACGCCGCCATCGTCTGCTGGTAACGTGCCAGTGTGGTCTCCGAGTAGGCGATCTTGAGCGGCGCCTTGCCGTCGTTGCGCAGACGGACCTTTACCAGGAACGCCGAAGTGCCCTCGTGGATTTTGAGTGAAGGCGCGACCGACAACAGGCGCGTAATTGTCGCATCGCCGATCTTGTAGTCAAACCGGGCAAAGCCCGCGCCGAAGCGCTTCTCCGACTCTTGCGCAGCGGGCCTGTCCGTACCCACAAGGTCATGTTTCTGCCCATTGATGGTCACAATGGCGCGGTTGGCCCCGCTCCATCGCTGTTCGCCCTGATTCAGGCGAGCCCAGGCGCGCTCGCCGGTCAAGAGCTGATAGTGCCCGCTGGCGTGCGCGATCAGCGTCAGCCGATAGTTGCCCAGCAGGAAGTACGGGTCATCGCCCAGAAACTGCTGCGGTTTGTCTTCGAAGCCGTGGCCGGTCGGACTGTTGGGGAAACGCAGAGGGCCCGCGTAACGATAGGCCGGCAATCCGAAGTCATCGTCAAACCATTCTCCGAGGCCCTCTCTGCTCTGCGGCATCGCCCAAGCGGGGATGGCCGAGACGGCTGCCAAAGCGCCGGCGCTGGCGATGAAGCCCCGTCTTGTAAAGTCGTATTCCTTGGATGCCATAGGTCTATCTCCTTCGTTTCACGGCCTGTTGAACGCCGCCGTTACGAGTCAGCGGAAGTTGGAAAAAGACGAGCGGTCGTCACAGTATCTGTACGCTGTTCATGAACTCCTTCTCAATAGAAACCAATACAGTCGCGCCATAAACTGATATGGCAATGCTCAAATAAATCCAATAGCCGAAGAACGTGCATATACGATTCAGTGGTTGTTCTCCTTCCATGAAACTGAATCTATACCTTCTCGGGTGTGCAGCAGTGGCCGCACTGGGCGGCCTGCTGTTCGGATTCGACACTGCCGTAGTGGCTGGAACCACGCATGGGCTGACGTCTTACTTTGCGCTCTCGTCTTCTCAGCTGGGTTTCACCGTTTCGATCGCTCTGTGGGGCACTGTTGTGGGATGCCTGGCGGCCGGTTTTATGGGACAACGGCTCGGCAGCCGTGAGGCATTGCGGATTACAGCTGTGCTCTACGTCGTGGCGGCCGTCGGATGCGGCCTTTCATGGAACTGGCCCGCATTACTCGCGTTCCGATTCGTCGGCGGGCTAGGGGTCGGAGCTTCTTCGGTGCTGGCTCCTGTGTACATCACGGAACTGGCGCCGGCACGCCTGCGTGGGCGCCTCGTTGGGTTTTTCCAGATTGACATCGTTATTGGCATACTCCTCGCCTATCTCTCGAATTACCTGATCTCAACCCGCGGACTGGGTGTTGCCGAGTGGCGCTGGGAACTCGGGGCCGCCGCTCTGCCCGCATTGTTGTTCTTTTGCCTCCTTCTCGTTATCCCGAGCAGCCCACGATGGCTGGTGGCGCAGAACGATACGGCTGGCGCATTGAATTTGCTTCAAAAAATGGGGAGCGAGGACGCAAACGACGAACTACAACAAATCGTGCGCAGCCTCGACCCGAGACATGCACCTGTTAATGAGCCGCTACTGACGCGCAAGTATCTCTTCCCGATCTCCCTGGCGGTCATTTTGGGGGCTTTCAGCCAGATGTCCGGCATTAACGCCGTGCTGTATTACCTGAATGACATTTTCGCCGCCGCCGGATTCAGCCAGGCGTCGGCAGGGGCGCAGTCAGTCCTTGTAGGCCTGGTGAACCTTGTGGCCACCCTCATCGCCATTTATCTGATTGACCGCGCGGGCCGACGGAGGCTCTTGCTGGTGGGTACGGCAGGCATGGCCCTTTCGCTTGGCGCGATGGCATTCTTGTTCTCCAACCGATTGCAGTCCCGCCATCTGTTTTACCTCTTGGTGGCGTACATTTTCTTTTTTGCAACTTCGTTGGGCGCGGTGACCTGGGTTTACATCAGCGAAATCTTCCCCAACCGGGTTCGAGCGAGGGGACAGAGTTTAGGAAGCATGTCGCATTGGGTCATGAACGCGGTCATCTCCTGGTTCTTTCCAGTCCTCACATCATGGTCCAAGCCCGCGCCTTTTTTCTTTTTTTCGGCGATGATGGCTGTGTTGTTCGCCATCGCTTTTCTCGTGCTTCCTGAGACCAAGGGCATCACCCTGGAACACCTGGAAGAGAAGTTCGAAGGCTAGCCGCAGCGTTTCGCGGCAACATGCCTGGGCGATTCGAAGCTCAACTTCGGACGACGAGCCTGGTGGACACGAATTGCGCAATCGCAGATGAGAATGGCTGCAACTGCCTGCGTTTGACGGCACCCACGGCCGCCGCCACCAACTCCTCCCAGGGAATTGCAATGGTCGTAAGGTTCAGCCATTGGGCAATAGGGGCATCGTCAAATCCGATGATTAGCGGGCGCGGCATATCACGATCCTCCGTACGGCGAAGAACCGCCTGTGCGAGCCGGTCATTGCAGCAGAAAATGCCCTCGGGGCGGCTGGCAAGCACTTTGTCGGCTACGCTCAGTCCGGCGTCGAAGAACCACGTGCGGGAATGGAAGACGGTCGCTTGCGCGATCGACAGGAAACCGGATACTCGCGCCGCACTGCGCGGATCATTGCGGGGACCGGCAAGGACCGCCATCGCACGGGGGCGAGGGTTTCTCCGTATCAGAAACTGCGCCGCGTGCGCCCCGCCGGAGTAATCGTCCACTGAGACGCTGTCAATCAGGGTGGCACCCAAGCCGGCAGGGGGGCGATCATTCAAAACCAGGGCGAACCGACGTTGCCGAATTACTGCGTCCACTGCTTCCGGCCGGTCCCAGATGATGGGAAATCGATTGGTCGTGATTGGCCGCTTGCCGGAGAGATCAGGACAGGTCCAACTCATACGCCAGTCAATGCGGTCTTTCTCCAGCCGGGCCGTGAGTCTGTCCAGCAAGTTTGCGCCAAAACTGTTCTTGCGTTTGGCGCGCGGATGAAAGAACAGCAACGCGCTCGATTGGTCCAGTTGCGGACCAGGGAGATAGGTACCCGAGGCAGCACGCCTTGTCAGCAGTCCCTCCTCCACCAGTTCACGGATCAGGATGTCCGCGGTCTGATAACTGATGCCGAAGAGGCGGGCCAGGGCGCGGTTCGAGAGGAAGCGGCGTCCGGGGAGATGGTGCCCATCCTGAATGCGAGCAACCAGTTGCCTTTTCACATCAGCAACGTATCCTGTGCGGGGCCGACTCATTCGTTAACCATATCAGTTTTTCAACACATGTGATCGAATAATTTTGTCGATGCGCCGGTTGCCTAGTTAACCTGTGTTTGTGGCAAAAGGAAGGCTCGCAAATCTGTCCGTATTGATTGTGGGTGGCACCTCAGGTTTAGGGCTTGCCGCCGCTAAGGCTTGCAAACGAGAAGGCGCCAATTTGACCCTCGTGGGCAAGTCCGATGAGTATCTCGAGCAGGCAGCGGATGTGCTGGATCTGAAGACCATTATTGCTGGCAACGCAACCGACTCCGACCTGGCGGAGCGAGCGGTTGAACAGGCTGTCTCGTATTTCGGGCGGCTTGACGGCGTGTTTCATGTGGCTGGTGGAAGCGGCAGACGTCGGGGCGATGGGCCTTTGGACTCCATTTCCGACGATGGCTGGAGATACACCATCGACGAGAATCTGACTTCGCTGTTCTATACCAATCGGGCCGTGGTACGGCAGCTCCTGAGGGCAGGCCAGGGCGGAGCGATACTTAATATCAGTTCCGTGCTCAGCGTCTCTCCATCGCCGGGACACTTCGCGACCCACGCGTACGCTGCTGCAAAAGCCGCCGTGATCGGGTTGACCAAATCGTGCGCATCCTACTACGCGCCTCATAACATTCGCTTCAATGCGATTTCTCCCGGACTGGTGAAAACTGCGGCATCGCAGCGCGCGGCCGAAGACCCGGCAATCGCCGCGTACATTCATCACAAGCAGCCGCTCGACGGCGGAAGAATCGGCTCTCCGCAGGACATGGATGGCGCCGTAGTGTATTTCCTGTCGCCGGAATCGCGCTTTGTTACCGGGCAGATACTTTCTGTAGATGGTGGTTGGGGTGTGAGCGATGCCGCTGGCGGTCAGAGTTCTGGGGATTGAGCGTGAGCATAGCGATTGGAATCGACATTGGCGGAACTTACAGCAAGCTGGTGGCGATCTCTCACGAAGGAACTATTTTGTCGCGCTCACGATTGCCCACCAACGATTGCCCGATACAGCAATGGCGTCCTGAATTCTGGCGGAAGTTGTGAAAGTAGAGCGCGAGTTGGGAGGCATCGAGATTCTCGGCATTGCTTGCCCGGGATTGGTTCATCGCGACGGCCATTCCATTGCCTGGATGAAAGGGCGGTTGAATTTTCTGGAAGGTCTGGACTGGACACAAGCGCTTGGCCGTCGTACGCGGGTTCCCGTCATTAACGACGCGCACGCGGCCCTAAAAGCCGAAGCATGGCTGGGGGCTGGTCGCGGATGCAGGAATGTGGCCATGTTGACGTTGGGAACCGGCGTGGGCGGCGCAATCATGTGCGACGGCCGGGTGATCACTGGCAGCATGGGAAGAGCCGGCCACCTGGGACACATAACCGTGAACGTCGCGGGGCCGAAGGACATCGTGAACACACCGGGAAGTCTTGAGATCGCCATAGGAGAATGTACTTTGCCGAAACGATCGGGGGGGCGGTTTAGCGCGACATCAGAACTGGTCGAGGCGCATCTCCGGGGGGACTCCGACGCAACCGAGCTGTGGCAGAGCAGCGTGCGGTCGTTGGCTGCGGCCTTGGTCTCGATTATCAACGCGGTTGATTCCGAGCGCATTCTCCTGGGTGGAGGCATAGCCCGCGCTGGTTCTGCGTTGTTCGAGCCTTTGAAGAGCTTTATGGATGAATATGAATGGCGGCCGTACGGCCACGCGGTAGAGATCGTGCCTGCTGAACTAGGTGACGAGGCGGGGGCCATCGGTTCTGCAAAACACGCAATGGAGTGTTATGACGCCGGCTGAGCAATACCTGACGAAGTGCGGAGAAATCATCGAGTCCGTACAATCCCAGAGGGAGGCCATTCGCGAGGCAGCGCAATGGTTTGCCAAAAGCATACTGGCCGGCAGGATGGTCCACGTCTTTGCTTCCGGGCACAGCCGGATCATGGTGGAAGAGATGTGGCCGCGCTACGGTTCTTTCCCTGGCTTTAATCCCATCGTAGAGCTTTCTCTCACCTTTCATAACCTGGTTGTTGGAGCAAACGGGCAACGGCAGGCGATGTTCATCGAGAATGTCCCCGGTCTTGCCGAGCGAATTCTTCGGAATTTCGCATTGTCCACCGACGATTCCGCCTTGGTGATCAGTTCCAGTGGATGCAACATCGTTCCGATCGAAATTGCACAGGAATTTCAGCGTCATCGAGTCCGCGTTGTCTCCATTGTGACCCTTCGGCATAGCGAGAGAAGTCAGAGCCGCCATCCCGACGGCAAGAGGCTTCAGGATTTTTCCGATCTGGTTCTCGATACGGGGGCTCCGGCTGGCGATGCTATGGTGAACATTCCCGGACTGGACACTCCGGTTTCGCCGGGTTCCACGGTGGGTGGATGCATGCTTGTGAACTGCATCAAGGCAGAACTCGCCGCGCTACTGACAGCAGCAGGAGCTCCACCGAAAGTTCTCACCGGTGCTGCCGTGGTTGGCAAGGAGAGAGCCGAGGAACTGTTTGAGTCTGCTTACGACGAGCACGCTCATCGTCTGGCCAAGCTGTACGCGACAGTTGGAAGTGATAGATGAGAAACGTTCGGAACCTCGCGGCGGAATTTGATGTGGTGGTCGTTGGCTCGGGATCTTCGGGTGCGATTGCAACCATCGCGGCCGCGCGTGAAGGGGCGAAAGTTTGCCTTCTGGAGAGGAATAGCTTTCTAGGAGGAACAAGCACGGCGGTCTTGGACACTTTTTATGGATTTTACACGCCCGGAAAACGCTCTCTCAAAGTCGTCGGGGGGATAGCCGACGATGTCGTCGCGCGGCTGAAGCAGTTGGACAGCGTGATCGAACGTCCCAATACGTATGGTGCGGGAACGGGCATTACATATCATCCAGACTACTTAAAGTGCACCTGGGATCAACTCATTACAGAATCGGGAGTAAAGGTATTCCTCAATGTGTGGGTGCAAGACGTGGAGCTCGATGCTGGCCGTGTTTCTTCACTGATAGTCGCTACCAAGCGGGGATTGGCCAGCATTGAGGGCAAGATATTCATTGATGCTTCTGGTGATGCTGATGTTTGCTATTGGGCAGGTAGCCCGCACGTCATCGCTGGTGAACATGAGGATGCTCAGTCTTTGACCACCACGTTCCGCATGTGCAATGTGGATCCGATGGCTCGCCAGACAATCACGAAAGAGTATCTTCATAACGCCATGGACATGGCCTCCAAAGCCGGATATCGGCTTCCACGGCGCGAGGGCAGCGATCACCCGACAACCGTTGCGCGAGTATTTGCGACGAACATGACCCGCGTGCAGTCCTTCGAGCGCGGTCCGAACGGAGTGGTCAATGCAACCGACCCGGAATTTCTGACACGGGCGGAAATGGAAGGTCGCCGTCAGGCTCTCGAATATGTTCGTTTTCTACACAACTACATTCCCGGCTATCGCTCGGCGGGATTGGCAGCGATGTCTTCACAAATCGGCGTTCGGGAAACTCGAAGGATCATTGGCGACTATGTGCTTACCCGCGAGGATGTGCTCGATGCGCGGCAGTTCGATGACCAGATTGCGTTATGCGGAGCACCCATCGAAGACCATGGCGCCGGCGAAGGGACGAAATGGGTTTACTTGCCTGATGGCGAATGCGTGGGAATTCCATATCGGGCCTTGCTTCCCCAGCAACTCTCCAACGTGTTGGTCACTGGCAGATGTTTTTCTGCAACTCACGATGCGCATGCCAGCGTGCGCTCCATGGCGCAATGCATGGCCATGGGTCACGCCGCGGGCGTGGCCGCAGCCCTCTGCGCTGCAAGAAAATGCGACACGCGGTCTCTGCCGTTTGACTCGTTGCGAGATCGGCTCCTGGCCTCACGAGCCATTCTTCATATGGAGCAATCACCGGCATGAGCTTGGTCCGTACCGTTCTCGGAGACATTCCTGCCAGCGATCTTGGTCCTTGCTATTCCCATGAGCACATCGTGATTGAGCGCAGCTACGTCACGGAGAAAAATCCCGATTTTCTGCTCGACGATGTTGGCCTTATCAGCGCTGAGGTCAGCGCATTTTACAATGCCGGCGGCCGCGCAATGGTTGATTCCATGCCCTGCGGTGGAGGCCGCAGTGCACGGAAACTCGCTGAGGTTTCGCGCGCCACAGGGGTCCACATTGTTTGCCCGACAGGGTTGCACCTGCAAAAGTATTATCCGCACGGGCATTGGGGAGAGAAGGCCTCGGCAAGCGCCATCGCCAAAATCTTTATTGAGGAAATTGAACATGGCATAGACGCGAGCGACACGCTCGGTCCGAATTGGGAGAAGACAAACCTGCGGGCTGGTCTGATTAAAGTAGCCAGCAGCTTGGATCGAGTCTCCGATTTCGAGAAGAAAATCTTCGAGGCAGCAGCGATTGCCCATCATGTCACCGGCTCACCCATTCTGACCCACACGGAACAGGGAACGGCAGCCCTGGAGCAGATCAAGATTTTCCAATCGCTCGGCGTTGCTCCAGGCTGCCTGGTTCTATCTCATACAGATCGCAAACCAGACGTCTCGTATCACAAAGAATTGCTTTCGACAGGAGTCTATCTTGAATACGATTCGGCCTTCCGCTGGAAACCGTCAGATGGCAATCCGACGCGGGACCTAATCATTTCTTTATGTGAAGCGGGCTTTACATCCCAGATCGTAGTTGGCATGGATGCTGCGCGGCGTTCCTACTGGCGCAGCTTTGGGGGAAGCCCTGGCTTGACGTTTTTTTTGGAAACATTTTTTCCGGGCATGAAACGCGATGGATTTCCCGCTGAGTTCATTGATTTGATTCTCGTGCAGAATCCAGCGCGCGCTTACGCTCGGTTCTAGATCAAATGAGGCGGAAAATTCGGTTGTGGTATGGACCTTGATAACAGACAACTCGACAGTTGAACCGGGAACCTAACAAGTCATGGCCAAAGGCCCCCTTTGCAAGCGGTGTGGCCTTGTCGGATATTCTGGATAGGAAACATCCGACGGGCAAAAAGAACGAGCTCTGTCAAAATAGTTCCATAATGGAACTGTATTGACTGGCTACAGAACCGCGCTTTGCTCGTTACCCACTATCTAAGAGTCCGGTTTTGTCCCGTTTGTGCGGTGTCCATTAGTAATGGACATGGCAATATTCTGGACAGGACGCAAAGTCGCAAAACCCAAAATGCGAACGATTTCAGTCCGCCGTGCTTGTCACGGCTGTGGGCACAGTCGATTTCGAAGCCCGCAAGGGTGAACCCCTCGGTGAGACAGTTTTCGCTGGGCACACCCCGGCTGCAGAGCCTCAAATCGGAGTTCACAGCCACCTAGTTGCCAAGAGACGGGGGACTCAGGGCGACATAACAAAAGCGGTTCGCTCGGCCATCAGGCTAGCCGTTAAACCTGAACGCAGCTCCCGCCAGACTATCGTGAGCACTTGCCTTTGCCACCTCCTTTTCGAACTCCACTGGTGACTGGTAGCCAAGTGCTGAATGCAGTCGAGTCTGGTTGTAATAGCGCTCAATGAACGAACCGATGCCCTCTAGCAGGTGCTCCAAGTCCTGGTAATTGTTGGCGTATATCTCCTCCCGCTTCAATGTCTTGAGAAAGCTCTCGCAAGTCGCATTGTCGTAGGGATTTCCAGGCCGGCTCATACTCGGGAGGATTTGGTGATCCCGAAGCATCCGAACATAGTCCGCGCAAGCATATTGCACGCCCCTGTCAGAGTGGTGCACCAAACCGGCCGGAGGCTGCCGGCTCAAAATCGCTTGTTCCAACGCATGCAGCGGAAGTCTGGCGCGCAAGGTTCGATCGAGTGACCAACCCACTACTCCCCGGGAGTAGGCATCCAAAATGACTGCCAGGTAGACAAACTCTCTCCGCAGACGAACATAGGTGATGTCAGCGATCCAAAGTTGATTCGGTGCGGTCACCCGCATCCGGCGCGGCAGGTTGAGGTGAATTTCCGCTTGTTCCTTGCAGTCTGTTAACCGAGAAGGGGCTCGATGCTGGATCGCCAACAGATTGTCCTCCCGCATCAACCGAATGACACGCTTGTGGTTCGCCATCATTCCCTGCCGCCGCAGTTCTATCGTGACCCGCCGATACCCATACAATCCCCGGTTCTGCAGGACAATCTGCTGGATGGCTGACCGCAGGGCCATTTCCTCTTCCACCGGAGCACGGCGTTGCAGAAACCGGTAGTATCCCGCCCGGCTGACCTGTGCCAATTGACACATTCGCTCGACGCCCAAGCTGCCTTGCAGCGGCATCCCGGATTTCCTCGTAGATGCACTCTCGCCAGAGACGTTGTTGTCCTGGTATCGAGCCTCGACTTTCTGCAAGGCGCCTCTGAAAAAATCCAATTCAACGGTTTTCTCCGCCAGCAACCGCTTCACTCGATTCAGTTCCCTACGGAGTGTGGACTCACGGGAGTTGCAGACCGGAGGGCCGTCATCTCCCCGAAAATACAGGGCTTCCTGATCATTCCGCCACTTGTAAAGCAATCGCCGCTGGATCCCGAGCCTCTTGGCGAGGCGAACAATGTTGTTGCAGGCGAGCATTCTTTTTACAGCACGACGACGGAATTTATCGTCATATCGCTGTTTTGGTTTTCGTTCCACTTTGCAGTTCCTCCATGCAAAGTGTGCCAAGAAAACCGTCTCAGAATCGGGGTTCACTCCACGATCTGAAGCGAAATTCTGCTGCTTTTGTAGCAGCAGCGTTAGCCGCAGACCTGTCCTGTACGTAAGATTTTCTTCGGCAAGCGTGTCAGGGGCTCAATTTTCGATTATCG
>Ga0335071_10004059_pt1 | contig 15338 bp, 10 predicted proteins | sample Lox_Sample_15_FD_206724 | JGI IMG/M metagenome (GOLD analysis project Ga0335071, IMG submission 206724) | Soil microbial communities from Loxahatchee National Wildlife Refuge, Florida, United States - Lox_Sample_1.5 | ecosystem: Environmental > Terrestrial > Soil > Wetlands | place: USA... | reverse complement strand
CTTGGCTGAAGGCCAACCACACGGCCGAGTACATGGCCGCGCTGATCTCCTCGGTGATGTCGACCAAGGACAAGGTGCCGTTCTTCGTGGCCCGCTGCGAAGAGATGGGGATCGAGATCCTGCCCCCTGACGTGAACCTCTCAGACCACGAGTTCACCGTCGTGGACGGGAACATCCGCTTCGGCCTGGACGCCGTCAAGGGCGTCGGCTACCAGGCCGTGGAGGCGATCAAGCGGGCCCGCGAGAAGGACGGGTCGTTCGAGTCGCTGTGGGACTTCTGCGAGCGGGTGGACTCCCGGGCGGTGAACAAGAAGGCGATCGAGGCGCTGATCAAGTGCGGCGCCCTCGGCTCCACCGGCGCCACCCGCAGGGGGATGCTCGAAGTGCTCGAGCAGGCCCAGGCGGCGGGTCAGAAGGCCCAGCAGGACGCCCTCATCGGGCAGGGCTCGATCTTCGACCTCCAGGAGGGCGACCAGGACGCCTCCGCCGGCGACGCCGCCGAGGAGGGTCCGTTCGCCGGCCTCGGGCTGGCCAAGCCCGTGCACCCGCCGATCCCCTCGGAGGAGTTCGACCAGCCGGCGCTGCTGGCCGCCGAGAAGGAAGCGATCGGGCTGTTCGTCTCCGCCCACCCGCTGAAGCCGCTGCGGGAGGCGATGAGGGCCCGGGTGGACTGCCCGCTGTCGGCGCTGGCCGAGCGCCGAGACAAGGACTCGGTGACGGTCGGCGGGATCATCACCGAGACCAAGCGGATCCGCACCCGCAACGGCGACCCGATGATGTTCGCCACGCTCGACGACCTCGCCGGTTCGGTCGAGCTGCTGGTGTTCGGAAACGCCCTCGCCGACCACGAGGCGGCCCTGCAGGTGGACAAGGTCGTGCTGGTGAAGGGCCGCGTGGACCACAAGGAAGCCGGCAGCACCTGCCTGATCGTGCAGAGCGTCGAGCCGTACGAGCCCGACCAGCAGGAGCTCGACCGGGCGCGGGCGAAGGCGAGGGCCACCGCCGCCGCGGACGCCGCCGGGGCACGACCGCTGCATCTCAGCGTGTCCGCCGACTCCCTCTCGGCGGAGACACTGGCCGAGCTCAGGCAGGCGATCGAGCAGTCACCGGGGCAGGCCGAGGTGGTGCTCGACATCTACACGAAATCCGGCGCCACGCGACGCGTGCGCCTGGGCAGCGCCTTCCGCGTGCGTCACACGCTCGCCCTGCGGGAGGACCTCGAGAGCGCCCTCGGGCCGCTGCCCGTGGCCGCCACCGCCTGAGCCGCACTCAGGCGCGCTTGGCCCGCCGTCGCGCCGCGAGGCCGCGCTTGCGGAGCTTGCGGGCGAGTTCCACTTCGGCCCGTGGGGGACCGCCGTGGTCCTTGCCCAGCCCGGGGGTCTCGAGCACGCACGGGAGGCGCTCGAAATGGGGCGCCGAGAGGAAGGCGGCGCAGCCCGCCGCCCCCAGCTCGCCCTCGCCGATGTTGGCGTGGCGGTCACGGTTGCTCCCCAGCGGCGTGGCCGAGTCGTTCAGGTGCAGGCAGCCGAGCCGGTCGAGGCCCACCCGCGCTTCGAAATCCGCCATCACCGCGTCCACCTTGGGACGGGTGCGGATGTCGTGGCCGGAGGCCAGCAGGTGACACGAGTCCAGGCACACGCCGAGGCGGGGGTCGCCTCCGGAGGCCTCGATCAGCTCCGCGAGCTCCTCGAAGCTGCGGCCGATCGTCCCGCCGGTGCCCGCCATGTCCTCCAGGTACAGGGGACAGTCCTCGCTCTCGGCCAACGCCTCCCGGATCGCGGTGGCGGCCCGCTTGATCGCGGCGGCGGTGTTGCCGGTCTTGGCCGAGCCGGGGTGAAGGACGACGCCCGCCGCGCCGATCGCCTTGCCGGACTGCAGTGAGGCGGTCAGCGACTGGAGCGATTTGCGGCGCATGTCCGCGTCCTCGCTGGCGACGTTGAGCAGGTAGATCGCGTGGATCACGACCGCCTCCACGGAGCTGGCGGAGAGCGCCTCGCGGAAGGCGGCAGCCTCCTCCTCGGCGTATACGCGGCCCTTCCACATCCGGGGGGACTGGTTGAAGATCTGGATCGCTTCGCAGCTGCGCTCCACGCCACGCTCGACCGCCTTGGGCAGGCCGCCGGCCGGGGACACGTGGGCGCCGATCAGCATCGGGGCGGATTATCGAGGCCGGCGGCCCGGCGGGCGCGACGGGCCGACCCGCCGGGACCGTGCGACCGCAATACGCTGCACCCGACATGAGGGTCCGCTTCGCACCGTCTCCCACGGGCGCGCTGCACATCGGCGGCGCTCGTACCGCCCTGTTCAACTGGCTCCTGGCCCGCCACTACGGCGGCGAGATGGTGCTGCGGATCGAGGACACCGACCGCGAGCGCTCCACCCCCGAGAACATCGATCAGATCCTCGACGCACTCGGGTGGCTGGAGCTCGACTGGGACGAGGGCCCGATCCTGCAGACCGACCGCACCCCCCGCCACCAGGAGGCGCTGCGGGCGCTGCTCGAGTCGGGTCACGCCTACCGCTCGACGGCGACCGCCGACGACGTGCGCGCCTACAAGGAGATCCACGGCCCCTCGGCCGGGTATCGGGGGAGCGACGAGGGGGAGGGGGCGGTCCGGCTCCGCGTGCCGGCCGAGGGCGCGACCGTGGTCCACGACGTCGTCCGGGGCGACACCCGCTTCGAGCACGTCCACCTCGACGACCCCGTGATCGCCCGGGCGGACGGGTCGGTGCTCTACAACTTCGCGGTCGCGATCGACGACCTCGACGCCGGCATCACCCACGTCGTCAGGGGCGAGGACCACCTCTCCAACACCCCCAAGCAGCTGTTGGTGCTCGAGGCGATGCGGGAGGCGGGCCTGTCCGGGGATGCGCCGCTGCCGGTGTATGCCCACCTGCCCCTGCTCCACGGGCCCGACGGCAAGAAGCTCTCCAAGCGCCACGGGGCGGCCTCCGTGCAGGAGCTCCGTGACCAGGGGTACCTGCCGGAGGCGATCCGCAACTACCTGGCGCTGCTCGGGTGGGGAGCCGGGGACGACGAGACGGTGCTCGACACCCCCGAGCTGATCGACCGCTTCACGCTCGAGCGGGTGAGCCGCAACCCGGCCCGCTTCGACGAGGTCAAGCTCAGGTGGCTGAACGGGATCTACATCCGCAAACTCCCGGTCGACGAGCTCACCGAGCGCCTGGAAGCCTTCACCGGCCGCACGGACCTGCGGCGGGCCGCGGAGATCAGCCAGGAGAAGATCCAGACCCTGGCCGACTTCTGGCCCCTCGCGGGCCCGCTGATCGACGGGCCCGTGGACGACCCCGCGGCCCGCGAGAAGTGGCTGGACGAGGACGGCCGGGCGGTCCTCGAGGAGGTCCGACGCTCGCTGCAGGAGCTGCCCGAGTTCGAGGAGGCGGCCGTCGAGCAGGCGCTCGAAGGGGTGATCGAGTCAAGAGGGGCGAAACCTCGTCAGGTCTACCAACCGCTGCGCGTGGCGATCTCCGGCGGCACCATCTCCCCGGGGATCTTCGAGAGCGTGGCCCTGTTGGGCCGCGAGCAGACGCTTGGACGGATAGACGAGGCCCTTTCCAGCGCCTAGGGGGCCTTTCGGGCGCCTGAGCCGCGCCGCCGCTCAACCGTCCGGCCGCGGGTGCCGATAGGGGAGCATCCGAGCCAACCAGTCCGGCCACGACCGGGCGACCCCCAAGGAAGGGACCTGAACGGAATGCAGGCAACCGCTACGGCGAAGAAGCTGAGCGCCCAGAGCAAACGCCGCGCGTCGACCAAGACGCGCTCGGACCAGTCGAAGTCGCCGGCACCTGCCCAGGCCAAGTCCCAGGGCAACGCCCCCGGCGCTCCCCAGCGCCACCAGGACGAGGGCCACGGCCGCCGTCTGACGATGGCCTTCGAAGCCCTCGAGGCGTTCCCCGCGCTGGCGGAGTCCCGCGACAGGCTCCTCGCGGTCATCTCCAAGGACCACGTCGCCACCGCCGACGTCGTCACCGCCGTCGAGTCAGACGTGGCGCTGATCATCTCCGTCCTGAGGCTCGCTAACCGCGCCCGGGACGGAAAGGGCCGCGTCGAGACGATCGTTCAGGCCGTCGAGCTGCTCACCCCGCAGACCGTCGAGGCAGTCGCCTCGCGGACGCGGACGTTCGACTTCTTCGAGCGGGCCACCGTGTGGGACAGCGCCCCCGAGCGCTTCCGCCTGCACGCCCTCGCCACCCAGCACGCCGCCGACAGGATCGCCGCCGAGGTCGGGTACGAGGACCGCGACCGCCTGACCGTGACGAGCCTCCTGCACGACGTCGGCAAGCTCGTGCTGCTCCACGCCTATCCCGGCTACCCCTCCCAGGTGCACCGCGGAGCCCGGACCCCCGAGGAGCGGGTCCACCAGGAGCGTCGCGAGCTCGGGGTCGACCACGCCCTCGTCGGGGGCGTCCTGATCCGCCGCTGGGGCCTTCCCGCCAACCTCTCGACGCCGATCGAGCGTCACCACAGCGCCCAGCCCGAAGGGGAGGCGGCCTTCATCCGCCTCGCCGACATGCTCGCCCACTACGCCCAGGGTGCCCGGGTGTCGCCGGCCGAGATGCTGGTGACCGCTCGCAGCATCGGCCTCAGCCCCCAGCAGCTCCGGGTGGTCCTGTACGAGCTTCCCAACTCCGCCAACCAGCGCCAGCGCCACGTCGACCCGTGCCCGCTCTCGACCCGCGAGCTCGGAGTCCTGCAGCGACTGGCCGAGGGGAAGGTCTACAAGCAGATCGCCCATGACCTGATGCTCTCCACGAGCACGGTCCGGACCCACCTCCACAACATCTACGGCAAGCTCGGCGCCGTGGACCGCGCCCAGGCGGTCCTGATCGCCACCGAGCGCGGCTGGCTGTAGGGCCCGGCCGGGCGAGCCCCGGTCCTCACGGGCGGACCCGTCGAGGATCCCGCCCCGGCGGGGCAGGCGATTACTGTTCATCGTGTGATGTCCCTCGACGTCCGCGTGCCGGCGGCATGATCTCGATCACGACGAAGTCGCCCTACGCGGTGCTCGCCCTGGCGGAGCTGGCCCGCTGCTCCGACGGTCAGCCGGTTCCGATCGGCCAGCTGGCACGTCGCCGGGACGTCCCCGTGCAGTTCCTCGAGCAGCTGTTCGCGGTCCTGAGGAGGGCCGGCGTGATCAGCTCCCAGCGGGGTGTCCGCGGCGGCTACCGCTTCGCCCGCGAGCCCTCCACGGTGACCGTGCTGGAGATAGTGGAGCTGCTCGACGGCCCCGTCGGCCGTGACGCCGAGGGGGTCTTCGCCGACGCCGCCGACGCCGCCCGCAAAGTGCTGGCCCGCACGACGATCGCCGACATCGTCCAGCGCGAGCTGCACGACGCGGGGGCGTCGATTTACCACATCTAGAAGGAGCCCCGGCGGCCGCGGGGTTGGTGCCGGCGCCGCTCTGCGCCGGCAATACGATCGCCCTGTGAACGAGCTGCGCCTAGGGAGCCCCGCCGCCCCGCTGGAGCGGGTCCCGTCCGGCGCCCTCGTGCTCGGGAGCATCCTGTCGGTGCAGTTCGGCGCCGCGCTCGCGGCGACGCTGTTCGCGAGTGTCGGTGCCGCCGGTGCCTCCTCCCTGAGGGTCGTGTTGGGCACGATCATCCTGCTCGCCGTCTGGCGCCCGACCCTCCGGGGGCACAGCCGCCGGGACCTGGGTCTGATCGCCACCTTCGGGCTGGTGCTGGGGGCCATGAACCTCAGCTTCTACGAGGCGGTGGACCGGATACCCCTCGGGATCGCGGTGGCCCTCGAGCTTCTTGGGCCACTCACGGTGGCGCTCGCGGGTTCGCGCCGCCGGCTGGACCTTCTCTGGATCGGCCTCGCCGTCCTCGGGATCGTGCTGTTGACGCGCGTGGGAGGAGGGTCGCTCGACGGTCTCGGGATCGCGCTCGCGCTGCTCGCGGGGTGTTGTTGGGGCACCTACATCGTGCTGAACGCCCGCCTCGGCCGCAGCACCCAGCGGGGGAGCCTCGCCCTGGCGATGTGCTTCGCCGCGGTCCTGGTGGTGCCGTTCGGACTCGCCCAGGCTGGCGGTTCGCTGCTCAGCCGCGAAGCGCTCCTCGTCGGCGCGGCGGTCGGTCTGCTCTCCACGGCGATCCCCTACTCGCTCGAGCTGGAAGCGCTGCGACGCATGGAACCGCACGTGTTCGGCGTGCTGATGAGCCTCGAGCCCGCCGCCGCGGCGCTCGCCGGCCTCGTGATACTCGGCCAGCAGCTCACCGCCCGCGAGCTCGTCGGCATCGCTCTCGTGATGGTGGCGTCGATGGGCGCCGCCCGTACCGGACAGGACTCGCCGATCGCGCTCTAGTGTCCGCTCGTCCGGTGCTTCCGAACCGCCCTGGCGCCAGAGCCGTGGCGAATAAGACATCTCGCTCCGGGTAGGCCAGTCTGTGTGTCTCGGGTAACCCAGCTTGTGCTCGGCGGCGTCACCGCTTGCGTCGTCGCCGCCTCCTCGGCAACTCCCTCGCTCGCCGCCGGCAGCAGGGCCCATACGCGCAGGCAGTGCCAGCACGCGCTCATCCAGCGGCAGCGTCGGCTCCCGAAGACTCTCGCCCTGCCAGCACCGGGGGCGATCACCACCGCCCTCGGGGTTCTTCGTGAACCGCCGGCAACCGCCGCCCAGCTTTCGAGCGGCGTGATAGGCCGGCTCGGAACCGCCTTCTGGAGCTACTCGGGACTTTGGACCGGGGCGGCCCGCACGCTCTGGAGCGGCCCGCTCGTCCTCGGTGGGACCGGAGTTCCACGGCAGGTCACCTACTTCGTCGTACCGGGCGTCGTCGGAACAGCCCCGCTGCCCCATCCCTGCCAGAAGCTCCTCTCGAAGAAGCAACGCCGGCGGTTCCACGAAGCCGAGCGGCACATCCCGCATGGTCCCGTGGTGAGCTTCGGTTGGTTCACCTCCGAAATCGACGTCGCCTTCCCCTTCACGATCTCCGAAGTCACGCGTGGGGAAGCGACCCAGTTCGACCCGGAAAGCGCGTCGGTATACGGCCTCGTTCCGGACGGTGTCGCGAGCGTGGGCGTCGTGCTCGACGGTCAGACGCTCCCGTCCGCCCAGGTGGGCGGCAACTTCTTCCGCGCCCCGACCCAGGGACTGTCTCCGGGCACCCATACGCTCGTACAGCTCTGGTATGCGCCCGACGGTGCCGTGCTGCAGAGGCTCAACGAGAAGGTCAGGATCGCGAAGGCGACCAAGACCTCCTGATTTGGGGGGCTGGGCACCCCCCACAGCAGGCGCGTGCCACGCCGCGGTACTTCACTCCCCATCGCATCCGTGCGCGCAGTGAAGGCAATGCCAGGGATGGCTTTTCGACCTTCCCGAGGCGTGATGCCCGCTGCCGGGGCTCGTGCGGTGCCCAGCCCAAGGTCATTGGTACCAGAGCCTTACGCCCTGTCAAGCGCGGCGCGTCGATTGGGCTGCACTTAGCTACGCAACCCTCTCCAAACCTCACCCCCAACAGGGCCCTCGCCGATCAGGCGGCTGATTCTTCGGCTTCTTCTTCGGCCTGTAGCCGAGCCTGTTCGGCGGCTTCGAGCCGGGCTTCGGCGGCCTGTTCGGCCTGTTCGGCCTGTTCGGCCTGTTCGGCCTGTTCCTCGGTGGCCGCCGGCAGCTGCCCCGCCGCAGGCCCCGGCTGGGGCGAGGACGCGGCGCTCCGTTCGCGCGGTTTGCCGCTTGCCGGCGGGGTCGGCCGCGAACGGGTGCCCGCCCGCGGGTGCGGCCGCTTGTGTGCGCGTCTCGGTGTGGCCCGCGCCCGCACGCGGGCGCGCGGCTCCATGTGGACGGGGTGCCCGGCGGCCTGTGCCCTGGTCGCCCAGCCGCAACCGAGCACGAGGGCCGCGATCGCGCAGCCGCCGGCGACGGCGATCCTCAGTCGCCGAACGGCGGTGGTGCGATGGTTTGCGGTCGGTCCCAAAGTGCCGGCGTTTGCCCGTCCTCTCCGTCCCCAACACGCCATACGGCTCCGGGCTGCGGTCGCCCGGGGCGGACCGGCGGGCGAGAACGGTCGCCTGTTGCCAGATCGGATGGGCTTAGCTACGCTCGCGTGGGGTGGTGAACGCCGGCCACGCCCACGGAAGGGACTAGGGATGGTTGTGATGACGGCGGCCGAGCGGCTGGTGGAGAGACAAAGGAGCACCTCTTGATGAGCGGCGCACGGACCCTGCGATGGCCGCACCTCGCGCGCCACCGGCTCGTCGTGGCGCTGCTGCTCGTCCTCGCGCCGGCGTTCGCCCTGATCGCCGCCCGCCCCGCGTCGCTGCTGCCCGCGGGTGGGGGCGAGCGGCCCGTCGGGTCCTCACAGCCGTCGCTGCAGATGAGCTCCGGCGCCCTCCCACGGGGGGCGGTCGGGCCCGTGTCCACGGCTCTCGGTGCCGTCGAGCCCTCCTACCATCTCCACCCGGGTGCCTCGGGAGCGCGGGCCGTCAACCGCAGCCAGGGCTTCGTCGCCAACCTCACCCCCGGCGGGCTCGCCGTCTCCGAGGGGAAGCTCGCGGCCCGGCTCCACACCACCGCCGCCGGCTTCCGCAGCTCTCCCGCCACGGTCGTCCCGGCTGCTGCCCACGTGCTCGCCAACCGCGCGACGTACGACCTGCCGGGCGCGCAGGAGTGGTATGCGAACGGCCCCTTCGGCCTCGAGCAGGGGTTCACCGTCGCACGACCCGCGAGCTCCCGGGCAGTGCAGGGGACCTACACGGTCACGATGGCCGTCTCGGGCAACGCCAGGCCGAAGCTCACCGGCGGGTCACTCGTGTTGCGCTCGCCCTCGGGCGCGACCGTGCGCTACGGGGATCTCCGCGCCGTCGACGCCGCCAAGCGGCTGCTTCCGTCCTGGTTCTCGCTCCGCGGCGACACGCTCTCGCTGCACGTCCGTACCTCCCGCGCCCGCTTTCCGATCTCCATCGACCCCCTCCTGACGGGCGAAGGCAAAGCCATCGAACTCGGTGAGGCGAAGGGGGAAGCGCCCGAAAAACCCGCCTTCGGTGCGAGCGTCGCGCTCTCCGGCGACGGCAACACGGCGCTGGTCGGAGCTCCGGACGGCGAAGAACAGATCGGCGCGGCGTGGATCTTCCATCGCCAAGGGGCGGTGTGGTCCCAGCAGGGCAAAAAGCTCACAGGCCCCCCAAATCACGAAGAAGGGGCCTGCGAAGCCGAAGAAGCGCCCGAAGAAGAAGAACCGGTCAGCTGCGCGTTCGGCACCAGCGTCGCCCTCGACGGTGAAGGCAACACCGCGCTCATCGGCGCGCCCGCCCACGGCGCGAGGGCGGGCGTGGTGTGGGTGCTCAATCGCAACGGTTCGACCTGGGAAGAAGAAGAAATTCCCCTTCACGGCCCCGTCGAAGCGGGTCAGGAAGCCTTCGGCAAGAGCGTGGCCCTCTCCAACAAAGGCGACACGGCGATGATCGGGGCGCCGCTCGAGCACGGCGGTCGCGGCCAGGTCTACCTCTACGAACGCGCGGGGCCGGGCCTGCCGTGGGGTCCGGGACTTCCGCTCGTGGCCAGCGGGGAGGGTCCCGGCGGCCATCTCGGGTCCAGCGTCGCGCTCTCGGCCGACGGACAGGAGGGAGTCGCCGGCGCGAAGCTCGACAACCTCCACAAGGGCTCCGCGTTCGTGTTCGAACACGTCGGCACCAACTGGGTCCAGAACGGAGCACTCTCGGGCAGCACCGAGTCCGGCGAAGGCCGGTTCGGGTCGACCGTCGCGATGTCCGGCGACGGCAGCACCGTGCTCGTCGGCGCACCCTGGGAAAACTCGAAGCTGGGGTCCGCGTGGACGTTCGTGTTCGTGAGCGGCAGGTGGACCCCGTTCGGGCCGAAGCTGGTCGGCGAAGGCAAGCCGAAGGAAGAATTCGGCACCGGCCTCGCGCTCTCATCCGACGGCGGCCGGGCCCTGATCGGGTCGCCGAAAGGCCACGCGCCGGAACGCGGAGAAGGCGCGGGCTCGGTGCGCATCTACACGGCGGGAAAATCGGAATGGAGCGAAACCCAGGCGCTCGAAGCCGGCCCCCTCGAGAAGGGCAACGGCCAGTTCGGCAGGAGCGTGTCGATGGCCGAAAACGGCGAAACGATCCTCGTCGGCGCCCCCCACGAGTCCAACAGGGCCGGAGCGGTGTGGCTGTTCGGCGACAGGCCGGTGGTCGAAAAGGTGGCCGCCCCGAACGAAAGCGGCAAGCCCAAAGGGCATCTCGACGGGGGCAACAAGGTCCTGATCTTCGGGAAAAACCTCACCGGCGCGCTCGCCGTCTGGTTCGGTTCCTACAAGGCGGGTCCCGAACGGATCCTGGAACGCGTGGGGCCCTACGAAGAATCCCCCGGGGTGCTGAAGGAAAAGCTGCTGGTTGAAGTGCCGCCCGCCAACCAGGCCGAAGAAGTCGACGTCACCGTCGAAACCGAAGACTGGGTGAGCGCGGTCAACACCAACGACGGCTACACCTACACCGTCGGCCCCGCCGAAGAAGGCAAGAGCGGCGGTGGCGGCGGTGGCAACGGCAACAACAACAAAAAACACAAAGAACCCGGCGTCCCGCTCAGCAACATCCTCTCGCCGCCGACGACCGGAACCGGCACCGGCACCACCGGCAGCACCGGTACGGGGAACGGCAAAACCGGGATCCTCGGCACCGTCACCTCGGGCTCCTCGTCGTGCAAGGTCTCGCTGCGCTCCAGCAAGATCCCCGTCGCCGGCCAGACCCGCGCCTCGGTCTCACTGGCCGCCCACGGCAGCGGCCGCTGCGGAGGCCACATCACGCTGCAGGTCGGCTTCAAGAAGGGTTCCCGCACGGAGTTCAAGACGATCGCCTCCGGCACCTATGCGGCGACGGGAGGACACAACCTCACCGCCACGCTCAAGCTCGCCTCGGCCGGCCAGGCGATGCTGCGCTCCGCGCACGGTCACCTGAAGGCGAGGCTGCTGATCGGCCGCACCTCCCCGTCGGCGCTGAAGGCCTCGGCGACCAACGTCACGCTCTCCTACGCGCAGAAGAAGGGCTGACCCGCCGCTCCCCGGGTAGGGGGGCGCCCACGCTCCATCCCCCGACGGCCCTCGGTGCGGCACCGGCGCTGCACTATCGTCGCGCTCGCAATGGGCGCAATCCCGATCAACATTGCCGAGCTGGTGGGGGGGACCCCGCTGCTGGAGGTCCCGTCGCTGCTCGAGGGGCCGGCTGGCGAGAACGGCGTGCAGCTGTTCGCAAAGCTCGAGGCGTTCAACCCGGGCGGCAGCGTCAAGGACCGCATCGGCGTGGCGATGATCGAGGCGGCCGAGGCCGAGGGCCGGATCGAGCCCGGTAGCACGACGATCGTCGAGGCCACCAGCGGCAACACCGGGATCGCGCTCGCCTTCGTGTGTGCCGCCAAGGGGTATGAGCTGGTGCTGAAGCTGCCCCAGGGGATGAGCCGCGAGCGGGAGAGCCTGCTGCGCCTGTACGGCGCCCGGGTCGACATCACCGAGTCGATGGGTGGGATGGGGGAGGCGGTGGCTGCGGCGCGGGCGATGGCCGAGCGTCCCGACGTGTTCCTCCCCGACCAGTTCTCCAACCCCGCCAACCCCGAGGCCCACCGTCGCACCACCGGGCCGGAGATCGCGCGGGCCCTCGACAACCAGGTGGACGTGCTGGTTGCCGGCGTCGGCACCGGCGGCACCATCACGGGCACGGGCGAGTACCTGCGCGAGCACGTCAACCCCGAGATCCGGATCGTGGCGGTCGAGCCGAAGGGCTCGCCGGTCCTCTCGGGCGGGACCCCGGGCCCGCACCACATCGACGGGATCGGGGCCGGGTTCGTGCCCCCCGTGCTCAACCGCGGGCTGCTCGACGAGGTCATCCCGGTGTCCGACGAGGACGCGATCCGCACCGCCTGGAGGTGCGCGCGGCGGGTGGGGGTGCTGGCCGGCATCTCCTGCGGGGCGGCGATGTTCGCGGCACTCGAGGTCGCGGCCCGGGAGGAATCGCGTGGCCGGCGGATCGTCGTGGTGATGCCCGACTCCGGCGAGCGCTACGTCTCGCAGGCCTTCTTCGCCCCCTGAGGGGCGGCCCGCACGGCCGCTACGCTGTGGCCATGGCCGGGGTCGGTGCGTTCGCCGGAGTCGCCAAAGAGGTTCGTCGCGACGTGCGCGCAGCCCGCGACCGCGACCCGGCCGCACGTGGCGTCTCACGCACCGAGATCCTCGCCACCTGGCCCGGCATCCACGCGCTGCTGGCCTACCGCGTGGCGCACGCACTGATGCTCGCCCGCGTCCCGTTGCTGCCGCGCCTGCTGTCGATGCTGACCCGCGCCTTCACCGGGATCGAGATCCACCCCGCCGCCCACATCGGCCAGGGCCTGTTCATCGACCACGGCACCGGCGTGGTGATCGGGGAGACGGCGGAGATCGGGGACAACGTCACCCTCTACCAGGGCGTCACGCTCGGCGGCACCGGGTTCGCCACCGGCAAGCGCCACCCGACCGTGCAGGACAACGTCACGATCGGCTCCGGCGCCAAGCTGCTCGGGCCGATCACGATCGGCCACGGGGCCAAGATCGGCGCCAACAGCGTCGTCATCACCGACGTCCCTCCGAACTGCACCGTGGTCGGCAATCCCGGGCACCCGGTGCGCGTGGACGGCCAGCGGGTGGAGGGTCCCGACGCCGACTGGATCCACCTGCCCGACCCGATCGCCGAGGCCATCCAGGCGCTCTCGGCCCGCATCGCGACGCTCGAACGGAGCGTCTCCGAGCTGTCAGAGGGCGAGCCCCAGCCGATCGCCGAAGTACGCCCGCTGCGGACCGTCAAGGGGCCCAACCCGGCGGGCGGCTGAGCGGGCCGGCGGCCGTGCGCGGACCGCCGAAGGCGCATCTATGCTGGCCTTGGGATGGCCGCAAACCCGCATGCAGAGCACCTCGATGAGCTTCTCGAAGGGCTGAACGAGCCCCAGCGGGAGGCCGTCACCCACGGTGAGGGGCCGCTGCTGATCCTCGCCGGCGCGGGCAGCGGCAAGACCCGCGTGTTGACCCACCGGATCGCGTTCCTGATCTTCACCGACCAGGCCCAGCCCGGCGAGATCCTGGCGATCACCTTCACCAACAAGGCGGCCAGCGAGATGCGCACCCGCGTGGAAGAGCTGCTCGGTCACGCCACCCGCGGGATGTGGGTGATGACCTTCCACTCCGCCTGCGCCCGCATCCTCCGCGCCGAGGCCCACCGGCTCGGTTACACGCGGCAGTTCACGATCTACGACCAGGCCGACTCCCGCCGCCTGACCAAGCGCTCCCTCGACGCGGTCGGGGTGGACCCCAAGCGCTACACCCCCGCCTCGGTCCAGAACCAGATCTCCGCCGTCAAGAACCAGCTCGTGGACGCCGCCACCTATCGCGAGTCGGCCACCGGTCCCTACGAGGAGATGGTCGCCGACGTGTACGAGCTGTACGAGCGCGACCTGCACCGCATGAACGCGATGGACTTCGACGACCTGCTGTTCCGGACCGTGAACCTGCTGGAGCTGTTCGACGACGCCCGCGAACGCTACGTGCAGAACTTCCGCCACGTGCTGGTGGACGAGTACCAGGACACCAACCACGCCCAGTACCGCCTCCTGCAGCTGCTCGTGGGCGGCGGACGCGACCGCCCCCGCGGCCGTGGGGAGAGCACCGACGGCCCGCCCGCCGCCGTCGCCCCCTCGTATGCGGGACCGGTCGGGCACCGCAACCTCGCGGTGGTGGGCGACGACGCCCAGTCGATCTACAGCTTCCGCGGGGCGGACATCCGCAACATCCTCGACTTCCAGGATGACTTCCCCGACGCGCGGGTGATCAAGCTGGAGCAGAACTACCGCTCCACCGAGACGATCCTGTCGGCGGCCAACGCCGTGATCGCGAACAACCGCGGGGGGATCGCCAAGCGCCTGTGGAGCGAGCTCGGCGCCGGCGAGCCGATCGAGCTGCGCGAGCTCGAGGACGAGCACGCCGAGGCCCGCTTCGTGGTCGGGGAGATCCAGCGGCTGGTGGACGAGGGCTCCTCCCGCTCGGAGATCGCCGTCCTGTACAGGACCAACGCGATGTCCCGGGTGATCGAGGACACGCTCGTCAGGCGCGAGATCGCCTACCAGGTGATCGGCGGCACCAAGTTCTACGAACGGGCCGAGATCAAGGACGCGGTCGCCTACCTGTCCCTGCTCGCCAACCCCGCCGACCTCGTCAGCTTCACGAGGATCGCCAACTCCCCCCGGCGCGGACTCGGCCAGACCTCGCTCGCGCGCGTGACGGCGCACGCCAACACGATCGACGTGCCGGTGTGGGACGCGGCTGCCGAGCCCGAGACCGTCCCTGGCCTGGCCCCCGCCGCTGTCAAGGCGCTGCGCCGCTTCATGGACACGATGGCCGAGCTGCGAGAGCTGTCCGGGACCGTCCCCGTGGCCGAGCTGATCGAGGCGCTGCTGTCCCGCAGCGGCTACATCGAGGCGCTCGAGGCGGAGCACTCGATCGAGGCTCAGGGGAGGATCGAGAACCTCGAGCAGCTGGTCGACGTGGGACGCGAGTTCGACGCCACCGCCGGCTCCCGCGAGGGCGACGGCACGCTCGAGGAGTTCCTGGCCGAGATCGCCCTCGTCGCCGACGCCGACCAGCGCACCGACGACGAGGGCCTGGTGACGCTGATGACCCTTCACAACGCCAAGGGCCTCGAGTATCCGACAGTGTTCATCGTCGGCTGCGAGGACGGCGTGTTCCCCCACTCCCGCGCCGTCGAGGAGGGCGGCCTGGAGGAGGAGCGCCGCCTGTTCTACGTCGGCGTCACCCGCGCGATGCGCTCCCTGTACCTGACCTACGCCCGCCGCCGCTCGCTGTTCGGCGCACAGAGCTACGGCCTGCGCAGCCGCTTTCTCGACGAGATCCCCGCCGAGCTCCTGCACCGGCCGGCCGAGCGGCCTCTGCGGTCGGGGCTGCTCGGCGGCTCGCGCACGCTCCACGGCGCGGTAGCGGCCGGCCCCCGTGGGGGCGGCGAGCCGGCCAGGTGGGACGCCGGCGAGGACGGCTCCGCCGCGGGAGCGCTGCCTCGCTTCCGCCTCGGCGAGGACATCGTCCACGCCGCCTTCGGCGACGGGGTCGTGACGGGGGTGGAGCCGGGGGGCGTGATCGTGGTCCGCTTCGCCGGCGACGGCAGCGAGCGCAAGCTGATGGCCGACTACGCCCCCCTCAGCCGCCGGTGAGCCGCGCCGGGCGGGTCTCGGCTCCGCGCCGCCAGCGCATAGCATCCGGGGTATGAGCGCGAAGATCATCGACGGACGCACCGTCGCCGCCCGGATCCGGGCCGAGGTGGCCTCCGAGGTCCGGGAGTTCGTGGCCGC
>Ga0335071_10004057_pt1 | contig 15339 bp, 17 predicted proteins | sample Lox_Sample_15_FD_206724 | JGI IMG/M metagenome (GOLD analysis project Ga0335071, IMG submission 206724) | Soil microbial communities from Loxahatchee National Wildlife Refuge, Florida, United States - Lox_Sample_1.5 | ecosystem: Environmental > Terrestrial > Soil > Wetlands | place: USA... | reverse complement strand
AATCTGGCTTAGTGTCATCGTCTTTCCAGCCGGTGCTTCGTTTGTCTTCCAGGATGTTTCGGTTACTCCGGCGCCCCCGCTCGTGCCGGGACATGTGATATCCTCAAGTTCCCAGCTTGTGATCATCCCTCAGGGCGGGTCCAGCACGTTTGTCCGGACCAACCAGCTCGAGCTGGCTACGCAACTTGATGCTGCACGGTGGAACGTCGTGGTGATGGTGAATGGCAGGCCTGCGGCGCAGATGCCTGTTAATGGCAACACCGTGTTCGTCAACGGGTTCCTCCTCTCGTACCCGGTCACATGCGACGTGGCCGTGTCCGTACAGGTCAATGGCACGGTTCCGGATCTTTCCGGCCCTGAAATGACTATAGTCGACGCGGTCCAGCTGAATAATGCCGGTCAGGCGGTGCCCGGCAGCCTGCAATCGGTGGTGGAACCTCTAGAGGCCCGGGTCGCGCCGAGCCCGTCTGCAACCATGCCTGCTCAATCAGGTACCCCGACCACCCGGGCTCCGACGATCACACCGGGTTTTTCAACGGAAGTGGGTGTCCTCTCCCTTGTGATATGCGGAATAGTCATCGCGGGAACCAGGAATAACCGGAAAAACTGAACCCTGGCACCGGTTATATACCCAAATCCCTTTGTAAGAAATCACATTGACAGGAGGGGGTATACATCCCTGACATACTCTCACAACGATGGCCTTTTCGCACGTCTTAATGCGAATAATTCTGACTGGAAATTCCAAAAGGTTGAAAAAAGGGTCCCCGGTCAGGCGTTACAAGGCATACACAGGAATCCCATCAGTCGTCCAGATCGAAGGGTTCGTCGGTTTCTTCAGGGTCTGCATACATGTAGGCATCAGGGTCTCGGTCGAACTCTTCTTTGCATACCGCCGAACAAAAGTAAAATTTCCTGCCCTTGTAGGTAGTCTCGTATTCTGTACGCGATTCATTCACTTCCATACCACAGACCGGATCGATTGCCATCTTTAGATCTCCTGCTGGTACCAGAACTGCCTGAACATCCTATTACATGTGGATTAATAATTATTTCCATGGACCTGTCCGGTGGCAGGAAGATTCCGGTTAAGGCAGCACCAATTTCCGGAATTAGCTAATAAAAGGTGATTTATTAGCGAATATTAAAAAAAATTCTTATTATCCGGTAATTTTTTTGAGGCGGCGGCATGCTTCAACCAGGGTTTCGTCTTTTTTCGAGAACGTGAACCTGAGCCGGTCCTCCCCGCCATTCGTGAAGAACGAGCTACCCGGGACCGCGGCGACGCCGATCTCTTTTACGAGGTACTCAGCGAATTCCCGGTCCGCCATATGAAAATCGCTGATATCGGTGAAGATATAGTAAGCCCCCTCGGGCAGGCTGCACCTGAAACCGGCCTCCCGGAGGCCTGAAAATAATATCTTCCGCTTGCGGTCATAGAGGGAGGCGAGTTCCATATAATATGTTTCGGGAAGCCCGAGGGCGGCGATACAGGCTTCCTGAAGGGGTGCCGGAGCGCCTACGGTCAGGAAATCATGGATCTTCCTGATCTTCCCTGTAAGGGCTTCATCGGCGAGGGCGTACCCTACCCTCCAGCCCGTAACGCTGTAGGTCTTCGAGAAGCTGCCTATGGTCACCGTCCGGTCGGTCATACCGTCGAGTGACCCGATGGAGGTATGGGTCCGGCCGTCATAGAGGATATGTTCGTAGATCTCGTCTGTTACCGCGATAACATCGTAATCGATGCACAGATCGGCTATAAACCGGAGTTCCCGGATCGTATAGACCTTCCCGGTGGGGTTATTAGGTGTGTTAAGTACGATTGCCCGTGTTTTTTCTGAAAAAGCTTCTTTCCAGGCCTCTTCATCGATGGAGAAATCCTCCCCGAGCGGGACAAAACAGGGATCGGCACCTGAGATCAGGGTGTCGGGGCCGTAATTCTCATAGAATGGTTCGGGGACGATCACCCTGTCGCCCGGGACTATCAGGGCGAGCATTGTCGCCATCATCGCCTCTGTCGAACCGCAGGTAACCGTGATCCCTGTATCAGGGTTGTAATCGAGATGGTTGTACTGGAAGACCCGTTTGGCCAGGGCGGACCGAAGCCCCTGGGAACCCCAGGTTATGGCGTACTGGTTGATATCGTCGTGGATTGCCTCGCAGGCTGCCATCTTCAGTTCGTCGGGACAGGGAAAATCCGGGAACCCCTGGGCCAGGTTCACCGCCCGGTAACTGATAGCGAGCCTGGTCATTTCCCTGATCACCGACTCGCAAAAGCGATCGGCTCTCGATGGATGCATATTTCCTTTATTTTTCCGGTTGGGGGAGGGTAATAACACAATATTCTCCTGGATACGGATTTTCCCTTGAATTTTCTCGATCGACCGTTTCAATGTATAAATGGAAACTATGAGAAGCGGGCGTAAAAAATATGCCGGTTTTGGTTGTTCAGGTGAGAATAACCCGGTTTTTCCCGGCAGGGTTTTTTTGTTCTTCGCCGGATAACAGATCTATTATTATAGTATTCTCTCATTAGCTAAAATCAGTGGAGGATGATCCGCATGAAAAAAATCTGGAGCTCATGTGCTGTTCTTCTCCTGGTCGCCTGTGCCTGCGCAGGTTTTGCGTCGGCTGCAAGGCCGATCGGTGGAGACCAGGGATGGTATGAAGTGATGTGTAATGTAGACGGTGCCACGGTTATGTTCGATTCGACGAACGTGGGAACGATCAGCAATGGTGTGCTTTACGTCCCGGTGTATTCGACCGGAACTCCCTATACATCGTATACCGTATCGATGCCGGGTTATACAACCTTCACCGGACCAATCAGTTCTGTACCCGGTAAGGGCGAGTTCGTGACACTCTATGCAACGCTCAATCCGATCCCGACGACAGCTCCCCCCGCCCCGATTGGTGGGGATATCGGCTGGTACAAAGTCAATTGTAACGTGGACGGGGCAACGGTGTATTTTGACAATGTGAACGAGGGACAGATCACCCAGGGGGCGCTCACGGTCCAGGTCTATGTCACCGGCACTCCCTTCCAGACGTACAGTGTCCAGAAGAACGGCTACGTGCCCTTTACCGCACAGATAAACCAGTATCCTGCCAAGGGACAGACCGTAGACCTCTATGCGACCCTGAACCCTGAACCGACGGCGCCGCCGACGACAAAGCAACCTGTTCCGGCAGAGATCAGCGTTTTCGCATTCGTGGTTGCCGGACTTTTAGCAGTTGTTATTGCAAAGAGAAAATAATCTAATCTTTTTTCTTTCCTGTTCGTGTACAATACTTGCGGGAACCCCGGCTTGGCATGCCATGTGCTCAACCCGATGATTTTAAAATTTTATGGTGCTGTGCACATCCCGGATTTACCCTGCATTTTCATTTGCATTCATTCTGAATTTGTGATGTTTCTTAAGGAATTTGAGAATAATCTGACGCTCCAGGGGTTCCGCCCCGCTGCTGTGGCAACCCCAGCTGGGATAGGGACTGCATCGGAACCGACAGATTCCGAATATCATTCTCACCCTGTCTGCTGGCTATCCTGCCGGGGCTGGGACAGGAAGGGGGACCCCCTCCAGTCGAAGTGAACACTTTCGGTATAAATAAGGATGTCAAAAGAGCGAATTACAGGGCCTGGTGAACGTTATCAGAGAATGTATTTTCCCGGACTCATGCGCATCTCATTGTTGATATCATGAATGAAAACCCCATGGAGATTTTCCGCAGGGAGGCACCCGCTGTCGCAGATGCTTTCGACGGCCTCATTAACGCGATTGTTGCCCGGGAGGGTCTCGATCAGAAGACCCGCCAACTGATTTACCTGGCTATGAAAGCCTCGGCCGGGGATGCGATGGCTGTCAGGGCCCATATTCCTATGGCAGTCGCGGCCGGCGCGACGAAAGATGAAGTATCAGGGGCAATTCTCATGACCCTGACCGTTTCCGGGGTCAGCGGCGTAGTCACCTGCCTGCCCGAAGCGGTCAGGTATTTCGAACAAAAAGCTCGTGAACCGGCAGGTCAGGATCCGGTCAGGTAACGGCCTGGAGATCGGGGCTTGCGGGCCCGGCCTATGAATGCCATGTCAAAAACCAGCCGGATGCGATGGGGCGGCCTGATTGATCAACCTGCGTGTTCAGGAGTTACAGGACCCTGGGCAGGGCGATCCTGATGACATAACAAGACCCCTCAGCGGAAACGGTGAGTGTACCGCCTGCGATTTTACACTCCTCCCTCATGTAAATGAGGTCGCTTTCGGGGATTTCCAGTTCATTTCCTGTTTTTCTGGCCCGGATGCTGACCACCACATCGTTCTCTTCCGGTCCAACGGAGATGAAGATGCCCTTGTGATCGGTCGCTGCCAGATTTTCGAGGATCTCCGCCACCAGGTCTTCAAGCCGGTCGATATCTGCACAGGTGCGACATGACTCACCCAAAACTTCGAAGGTAACGGGGTCGTCAGGAAAAAGAGGTACCCTGGTCAGCCTCGTGACGAATGCGAGCATATACTCCTGCTCGTTATCGGCAAGGGCCAGGAGCTCGTCGTCGCTGCAATTGGACCCGGTAACCTGTTCGATAAACGGCGAAAGAGCAGTGCCGGGATCGAAAACCTCCAAATTGACAGATTTACGAAATCCGCGTAGCGTTGTAGTATAGTCCGAAAGGAGTCTCGCCGCCCTCCTGACAAGGTACGGGTCGATGATGAGGTCCAGCCGTTCCTTGCGATATACATGCTCGAGTTTCGCGGATACCTGCCCGGCCTTGAGGGCGAGGTGAACGTCACGCTGGTTACCCCTCCGGTAATCTTCGCTGAAGCGATGGAACTCCTCGAGGATATCATCGATTATTTTGATATTAAGGATCCCTGATATCTTCTCGGCTTCACCCGATTCTTCGAGGTCTTCAAGAATGTGTGCCGCCCTGTAGCACCTGCCTGCCATGATGGTAAAACATGCGGCCACCCGGTCCATCAGGTTCTCTGCATACCGGGCGGTCTCCTGTGCCCATTCGGGAGTCACCGCAGCAATATCGCCGAGTCTGGCTGCATCTGTTTTCATCGCTATCAGCATCGCCCTGGCCGTACCGGCAGAGATCACCTTCCCGTGCCCGGGACAGCAGATCCTGATATCCTCGGACTCGAGCAGCCACAATACCTCATCAATCGATATGAGGAGGTCTTTCTGGTCCCATCCACTGGACCCTGCTATTCCCGGGTTTGCAGCAAAAAGGAGGTCGCCGATGAAGATGACCGTGCCGATACGGTAACACACGCTGTCCGGGCTGTGTCCAGGTGTTTCGAAAATTTCAATGCTATCCCCCGGACCCGGACAGAACCTTTCCCTGCGAATTGCCAGATGCCCGCCGGAAAAAATATCCGCCTCCAGAAGATAAGTACCGCCTTCTCCCGCAGGGACCTGCGTCTTGGTAGTTTCCCTGCCTTCAAAAAATTTCAACGGTACTTCCAGCGGTTTTAAGGTCTTTCCAAACAGTTCGGCCTGGGTGCATTTGGTATCGGCTGCCGACAGCAATGCGGCAGATTTTTCGTGTGCCGCGAGGACAACGGCATTGTTGGAATAAAAAAAAGGATGGGTGAGCATGACCAGGAAATGGTCTATATGAGCATGGGTCAGGAAGACAAATACCGATACCGGTTTAGTGGTTGTTATCGATTCGATCTCTTTTGCAAGCAGGTCCATCTGGTCGGACAGGCCGCCCGGATCGATCAGCACGACAGCTCCCGGCATTGCTATGATGTACGAATTTGAGGAATTCGTATCGATCTTCCGGATAAAAGGAAATATTACGGCATTTTTGGTCCCCGGGACCTCCTGCCAGCGCTGGGAGTCCAGCAGTTCATTGCCACTTTGCAAATGCATCCTCGTTGGTTGGGAATATCGAAAATATCGTCGTGAACCCTGCCAGTTTCAGGATTTTATTCACTTCCGGGGAGAGCGAGCTCAGGCCGAACCGGTCATCGGGGGATCGTAGTTTTTTAGCCGTGGCGAGAAGGACGCGGAGTCCCCCGCTGCTGATGTAGGTGACCTGGGTAAAATTGAGGAGGATCTTCCTGTTCCCCTGTTCAATCATTTTTATCAATTCCTTCTCGAGTTCGGGTGCAGCTGCAGTGTCGATCCGTCCGGTAAGGGCAAGTACCGCCACCCCCGCCTTCTGGTCTTTTCTTATTTCCATTTAGTCCTCGTCTCCTTTGTCAGTCATTTAGTTGTACATCCCGGAAACATAAAGACCATTACGATCCCCCCGTTCAGCCTTCTCCTGACATCAGGGGTGCTGTTGACAGGAGCGACCGCGTTCGTTATCCCGGGTCTCAGTTACCGGCAGGTATCGCCGGTCAGGCGGTAAACCATCACGGTTATCAGGACATTCGGCGCATAATCAGCTAGCATTGTATTGTTCCTGGGAATGGTATCAGATGCCGGATCGGGTTGAATTCGTAATTAGCCCAGAGATTTCTGCTTTAACCGATGTACTGGACAGGATCGGAAATCTTCTCCGCCAACACGGTGTCTGCGGGGATCTCATCAGCGATATCGAGCTTGCCGTGGACGAGGCGGTGACGAACAGCATCCTCCACGGCTATGGCGGGAGAGAAACCGGGACCATAACCCTCATTATCCGGATCCACACCGACCGTGTGGAACTGGAGATCGAGGACCAGGGGGTTCCTTTCGATCCGACCACATTCGAACCGTTGGTCCATGACGGGGATATAGCGGACCGGGTCCCGGGCGGGCTCGGGATTATCCTCATCAGGAACGTGATGGATACCATTACTTACCGGAGAGAGGGAGAGAGAAACATCCTCCACCTGGAAAAGAAGATCATACCGTGACAAAGTAATCCCGTTGCAGTCCCGGGTGCATGTCCCGGGAACGGCAGTAACCTGGCGGATACCGGATCAGATTATGATTTTCCGTCGAAAACCTTTAGTGTAGTCAGGACAGGGACCCGGTTTTTTTTTTAATTTTTCTCTATGACACAAAGGAAAACAAGTATTTTATCCCGGACCCGGGGTAGATTTTAGCCGGTATCATCGCGAAGTGTTCGGAGATTCCCGTCGTTTTTCTCGGAATAATCTCCCTGTTCCCGGAAACCATTAACATGATCGCCTGCGACCCTATTTCACTGATTCTACGGGCAGCAAGGTGAAACTGGTGCAGGAAGAGCCTGACATACCTGAATCGTGGTGGACAAGATCGAGCGATGCGAAACCCTATGTTTTCGCCCTTCTCGTCGCGACCGGGCTTCTCCTGGAGCTTGCACTGCACCTGTACCTCAGGATGGGCCTTGTATATACCCAGTTTTTTTACCTGATTATTGTCATCGGTGGGATCTGGTACGAAAAAAAGATCATACTGGTCGCGCTGCTGCTCGGCGGCCTGCAGCTCCTGGTCTCGTTCCTGATCACCGGTACGATGCTGTTCGAATCAGTCGTCAGTGCAGGGATGCTGATCCTCGTTGCCGTCGTGGTCGGAACGATCGTAGAGCAGATGGACCTGTATCACGAACGTCTGAGAGAAAATAACCAGGTGCTGAAGAACTCGCAACGTGCATTTGAATCTGCGAACAAAAAGCTGAACCTTCTTTCAAGTATCACCCGGCACGACATTCTGAACCAGCTGACGGTCCTTATCGGATATCTCGAGATCTCGAAAGCCAGCCCTCCCGGCCCCGGTGTGAACGAATTCATAGATAAGGAACTGGAAGCAGCTCAGACAATCCGCCGCCAGATCGCGTTTACCAAGGACTACGAAGAGATTGGTGTCCACGCACCTGAATGGCAGAACGTCTCGGAGAGCATTGAACCATACATCGGAAAAGAGCAGTACCGCGGGATCAGGTTTACCAGGGATGTCGATTACCTTGAACTCTATGCCGATCCGATGCTGGAAAAAATCTATGGAAATCTGATCGATAATTCTTACCGGCACGGAGGACATGTCACGGAAATCCGGTTTTCTTTTCAAACCTGCCCCGGAAGACTGGCTCTTTTTTATGAAGATAACGGGGACGGGATCCCTGATAATGAGAAAGACCGGATTTTCGACCGCGGGTTTGGGAAAAATACCGGCCTCGGGATGTTCCTGAGCCGGGAAATCCTGGGAATCACGGGACTTTCGATAAAAGAGGACGGCACCTTCGGGAGAGGGGCCAGGTTTGTTATTTCAGCACCGGAAGGGGTTTACCGGTTGACCGGTCAGGCTGGGGATATGCTGACGTCCCCCCAAAAAACCGGGAATTGCGATCACTCCGAATAATTTCGCAGTTTACCTGGAAATTAAATAATTTCAGGGTAAACAATTGACCTATGAATAAACCCGTGATGAGAAAAGGAAAATATTTCGCGGTTGCAGCGATCAGTATTCTCTGTATTGCAGTCATAGCGACGGCAGGTTGTACAGGAAAGGGCCAGACACCGATGACGGAAAAACCAACGGTCCCGACCCCCGAAGGAACGGCGATCCAGCCCGGGCACCTCGTGATCACCGAAGAGCAGAATAATGCAACAATCCCCGTGAAATCAGGGGACCAGATCACGCTTATGCTCCCCGAAAACCCTACGACTGGTTATACATGGAACCTGACGACGACCCCGGGACTAAACCAGACGGGCGATCGGTATACACCGTCTGACAGGACCGGGACGCTCGTCGGCTCCGGGGGTACCCATGTCTGGCAGATGACGGTTACCGGAACAGGTGATCAGGCGATCTCGGGGATTTATAAACGGTCGTGGGAACCGGTCACCGGCAATGAAACGACATTCAGGGTCGCACTGACCGTCCGGTAATCCCCTGTTTTTCCCGGGCCCGGATGCCATACCGTGCTATGACCACAATATCGGGTATGAACCGGGAAACCTTTTTTTTACGCCCGGATTTTGAGAAAAATAATCCGGACGGTTGAAACAACCCTGATGATTCCGGCATCGGCATGAAAGGAGGGCTATCGAAAAACATCTCCTGTATTGTCTGATCTTTACTCATTTTGCAATATCTTCGGGTTTATCGCTTCGAACCTGTGGCTGGCCTATTTCCCCTCGTCACCGAGTGCTTCCCTGCTCCGCATCTGGTACAGGACCATCGGGTCCATCTCGCGATATTCGGCCTCCCCGGTTCTCATGATAATATTGACGATACCGCTGTTCACAATCATTTTCGAGCAGAGGAAGCACGGCCAGATCCGGGTAAGTTCCCCGGAACCGACTTCGAAGCCAGACAGGTAGAGGGTGCAGCCCCGCGCTGTTTTCCCGGCCTGGATCAGGGCATTCATTTCTGCATGGACACTTCTGCACCGCTCGTAATTCGATCCGGAAGGGATGTTATGTTCCTGTCTCCAGCATTTGTTCAGCTCGGTGCAGTCCATCTGTTTCCGCGGCGCTCCGGTATAACCCGTGGAGACAATGGTGTTATATTCGTCAACGATTATGGCGCCGAAATTCCGCCGCAGACACGTGCCCTGGTGTGCGCATCGCGTGGCGAGGTCGAGGAAATAGGTGTGCCTGTTGGTCCGCATAGAGAGAAAACTATTGAGAGGCCGGTATTAAAACACGGTGGTTTTCCCACGGAAGCCGGGCAGTCACTTCCGCATGGTGAACCGCCACTGGCAGAAGACCGCAGGGGGATGGGGGTCGGGCGGGGCGAACATGCATTCGACCTCGATATCAGGGTCTATCATCTTTGCAAAACCGGTAAACTCGGCCCTATGCATCTCGCGACAGACATATTCGCCAAGACCACGCCGCAACCGTGCTTCCTGCGACGGGCACGAAGGAACGGTGATGATTACTTCGTCGGGATGCTCAACGATTTCGTAACCGACAATAACTGCCCACGGAAAATATCGCAGTGCCCTGACAAACCCCCCGAGTCCCCGCTCGTCAATGGGAAATTTTCGAACGATATCCCTGGCAGCCATCGGCGCAACGCGTCCCCATACCTGTTCGTTAAGGGCTTCTGCTACAGGCTGGCCGTATTTTTCCGAGACGTAAATAAACCAGAATGCGTCAACCACGCGGTAGTGCCAGAGAAGGAATTCAAAATAGTCTTTTTTCTGGTCATCGGTCATTGTTTCGATAATTTCCAGGTCCGTGAGATCCACCTTTTGAATTATTATATGACCGGCAGATGAAGAAAAGGATCTTTTCAATGCGTGTAAATGTGCGTCGCATTTGTCAATGAAGAAGTGAGAAGGGTGGATGGTATAAAGAATTGGTACCGGATTTTACCCGTAAGAAAGACACCAGGTCGTTTTCCGGATTTCCGGGCTCACCGGGATCTGACCGTCACAAAGGAAATCAGCATGGCCTTCGTATCAGAACGGAGATAGAAACGAAAGAGAGTGTTGATGTGCCTCCGTGGGGATTGGTCCGTGCCTGACCCAAATCATCAATTCATCATGCCGGTCCAAAATCCGGTAAAACGGTGAGATTATCCGGACCCGTTAAAGCACATATTGCCAGGCTTCCTGCTTCAGAAGACCTTTTCTTTCTTTATAATCGGGCATGTACCTGCCGACGGTCGACCAGAACCCGGCCTGATGATTTTTATGGAAGATATGGCACATCTCGTGGAGCACGACGTAATCGATCTGGTTTTCCGGGGCCATGACCAGCTTCATGTTGAAACTGAGATGGTTATCGACGCTGCAGCTCCCCCAGCGTCTTCTGATATTCCTGACCCTGAATTCCGGGACGGGAATGCCAATCACCGAAGAAAAAAATCGCACCCTCTCACCGAGAATGCGGACCGACATGGCCCGGTACCAGGAAAGGACCATCTTTTTTACATAGTTCCGTCTTGCCTGTTCCGTGATATTGCCAGGAACGATGATACTGAGGGTCGTCCCGCAGAGCGTGACACGAGGCCTGGCAGACCGGGGAGTTTTCCCGCCGGATCTGCCGGCGATACATCCACAACCGGGACCACCTTCCAGCGGTCCGCTGCCACCTCCGGTGATGGCCAGGCTGATGACCTGGCCGAGGTAATGAAATGACTCTCCGTTTTCGTAATTCCGTTGCACTGACCGCGGCCCCTCATCAGCAAAGACGGCTAGTTTTTTCAGGATCCAGGGCGATTTCAAGAGCACCATCGTCCTGATCGACGAAATTGAACAGCCATCCGGGGCCTTTACTTCAATTTTGTCAGGGCGGTGAAGCACGATCGCCAGGGATTTTCTCTTTTTGGAATACGTGACCCTGTAAAACAGCTCTTCATCGCCATACCGCACCGAGTCCTGCGGGCCTGGTCCTGACCTTATCACGGCCGGGACGGAAAAAATCCCCATGCCAACACTTATTACCATTAATTTAATAAATAAATTTATAAATGCCCGAACCAGGTCGGTTCTTTCCATGATTCCAGGTCCTACAGAGATTAATCCACAAAAACCGATCAAGGACTGGCTGGCCGGCTTCCTTTCCTGGCGGTACCATCACAAGTATACCTTCAATTTCATCGCCCTCATCGCATTCCTCATCCTGTTGCCGTTCCTTGCTACCAATCCCGCCGCCCAGGTCTTTATCGACGTTCTTATCATCCTCGTGCTTATTTTTGCGGTGCATGCAATCAGCGATCACCGGACGACGCTTGTCATCGGGGTCATCCTTGCATTAATCGCCGTATTGCTCGACGTAGTGTATTATGTAACCGGATTGATGAAATATTACCATTTTTCTGTGATCGTCGCCCTGGTTTTTTTCGCATTCGTGACCATCGTGATCTTTTCCGGAATCATCCGCGAAAACCGTATTACTTTCGACACGATAGCCGGCGCTCTGTCGGTATATTTCCTTATGGGGATAACCTGGGCGTTCGGGATCATGGCCATGGAGACTGCAGCTCCCGGTTCATTCGATACCAAGTTGATCGGGGGAAATACCGTTAACCATCTCTCCGATTATATCGGCTACAGTTTTTCCGTCCTGACAACGACAGGGAATTACAATGTCAGCGCGATGACGTCCACCGCCCGGATGATAATGATGTTCGAGATGATCGTAGGGACGCTTTACATAGCGGTCCTGATTTCATGGCTGGTCGGGAGGTTTCTTTTCAAGCGCACGACTACCGATTAACCGGGTCGTACTGTCCCTCCGGTAATAATTGATAACCTGCATCACCCGCGGCATTCCACCCGCTTTTCCAAGCTCGCTATGGACGCGGGCATGGCAACAGGAGCAGAGCGTGATGAGATTTTCGGGGTCGTCATTGGTATTATCGCAATCGTTATGGTGGATATGCAGTGTTTCCGTGCAGGAACAGATCGCACATGCGTGACCGTCCCGGAGAAGAACCTTTTTCCTGAGGTTTTTCCAGGCCGAAAGGGCATATTTCTCCCGCGTCGTTATTTTCTTTCCTTTCAGCAGGCACGATATGGTCTCGCCGCTATGCAATGCATGCGGACATAAAACACAATTTTTTCGAAAATCATTCAGTCCTGTGCGGTAGCGGCACCGCGGGGGACGGGATCTATCGAACTGCTCAAAGGACGTCTGGTGGTCTTTCATGGCTTATGACATAATGGTCCAGATCAGGATTCACACGAAAAAGACCGGGATTTGCCGATCCAGGTGAGTCGATTACCTGGCCCAATCTCACGCAAGCCTGCCTGGGCCACCGTTTCCGACTCTTCAGAAGGATTTCGCAGGATTTCCCGTTCTGTTCCCTGTCCTGGAGGAACTACGATCCGGTGCCAAGGGAGATTTCAGATATCCTTCATATACAACTTATGGGCACCAGAATCTATGGAGTACATTCCAGGGTTCTGTATCATGTCGAGTGCATTGATCTTCTGGTCGATAAGTTCCTCGTAACTGAAGGATTCGTATTCCCTTGTTTCCTTCGAGTCATAGTATACAATCACGCCGTTCTCCATTTTTTTTGCGCTGGTCACATCGTACATAGTCCCTCTTCTGTCAGACCAACAGATATGAATATTTCTATCAGGGAGATCAGATCCATCTGTTCAGGATGGCTCTTCATTGGCCATATACTCCAGGTTGAAGCGATACAGGTGAGTAAATCCGCAGTTCCTGCAACGGACGGTAAAATTCCTGCAACCGATGGAGATATCGTGACTGCCGTGGTATCCGCAGTTACGGCACGTGGCAGGTTCTCCGATGTTCCACACGTCATAACACCCGGGTTTAACATATTCCCGCTTTGGTGCAATATCTTCAATAACCGGGACAAATACCCTGGTCGCCCCGCAATTGTTGCATACTACCTGGGCCAGGTTAGGGACGGCAGTAATTACCTGGTCTGCTTCGGTCTGGCAGTGGTAGCAGGTAGTCCGATACGTTGTCGAGACAAAACGTTCCATGGATAATACTCATGACGGCATGAATAAAACTATTGCAGGATCCGTATCTGATCAAAGGGGCCTGACTTAAGGGGAGGGCCGCCATGACGTCCGGATAAGGGGAATCGCTATATATTAATGCGTAAAATATGGTTTTCATGGCTGAAACCAATCAGAACCCCAGCGCGTTGAGACTTTTTGCTGCTGTACTCCTTGGAATTGCTGTTGCATTCATCGTATTTTTTATCTTTGCCCTGGGAATCGGATTATTAAACAATTCTTTCAACATGAACATACCACTAACCCTTGATTTTCGGGAGAATATATTCAGTGCCCTGCTCCTCGGCGTACTCGTGATTATCTGCATCGCAGGATTTGTCTGGATGGTCTATAGAACCCCGCCTGCATCTGAGGAGATCGAGAAGGAGCATGAGGCCGAGGGGGAGGAAGAGTAACAATCGACCTTTTTTAAAGGATAAAATAACAGGAACCGAATATTCTGTTCGCGTTATCCTGCCTGGGAGGCAGGAGAAAAATTCCTGTCTTTTTCATCGGAAGGTCGTTTAAAATCCGATAATCCGGGGACTTTTTTATGAAGCCTTCAGTCCTGAAACAAAAAGTAATATTTCCTGGTCAATCAGGGAATCATGTGATACCGTTTTTGGAAGGCATTAAACATTTTGGTTAGAATGTGATCAACGGTTCATCATCGCTGCTCGCCGCACCTGATCCTTCCTTTACTCCGAACATGAGGAGGATCCCGATGATCTCGACGAACATGAGGACCAAAAATGTCACGTCGAAGGCATGGGCAAGGTCTGCAGCTTTTAACGTATGAGCCGGGGCGCTTGCGAATGCCGGGCCGATGGCAGCCGTCGCAACGAGGGCAACGACCGCCACGCCAATCGATGAGCCCAGGTTGGTCATCATTTTCACGAGCCCGGAACTCGCACCACGGTCTTTCACGGGAGATTCGCCCATGACTGCACTATTGAGCGGTGAAAATGCAATCCCTGTCCCCGCGCCGAGAAGGAAGAGATAAATGCTGACATGACCGACGCTCGATTCGGCAGAAAGGGTCGAGAGGAGAAACAGGGCCAGGGCACAGATAAAAAATCCTGCGAAAATTGGTTTTTTTGTCCCGATTACGTCGGAAATTTTTCCTGAAATCGGAGCCGTCAGTATCATCCCGATCGGGAGTGCGAGAAGGATCGCACCTGCGGTGCCGGTCGGGATCTTCTTAACCAGTTCGAGGTAGAACGGCATCAGGACCATCACTCCTGCCATTGCGAGCTGGATAAACAGCACGTTAAAATTCTGCAGGGTAAAAGAACGGTTGGCAAAAAGGCCTAAATTTATCAGTGGATTTTTTGAGTGCCGTTCCCATGCGAGGAATAGCAGCCAGAACAGCAGTGAGATAGCAAGAGAAATACCGCCGTACAACGCTGCAGGCCCACTGACAGACGTCAGGCCGAATATAAGGGAACTGAGTGCAACGAAGATGAGCACCACACCCAAAAAATCGATCCTGTCACCCGGGGATACAGGGGCCAATTTGGGCAGGATATGGATACCCATTACAATGGCGATGATACCCACAGGGACGTTGACGTAGAAAATATAGGGCCAGGAGTATACGCTTGTGAGGAACCCCCCGATGACGGGACCGAGGGCTGCCCCAAGCATCGTGAACATGGCGACGATGCCGAGCGCCTGCCCCCGTAAGGATGAAGCAAGGTACGATGTGACCATGACCGCCCCGAGCGCTGAAATTACCGCTCCGCCTGCAGCCTGGAGCATTCTTGCCCCGACGAGGAAACCGATGGACGGGGAAAGGCCGCAGAGGGCCGAGCCGACCGTGAACAAGGCGAAACCGGAGAGGAACAGGCTCTTAAAACCCCTGATATCCCCGAGTTTCGATGCCAGGAGGAGAAGGCTGACGAGGACGATCAGGTATGCATTGAGGACCCATGAAACCGTTACCGTAGAAATGTCGAATGATTTCCCTATTGTCGG
>Ga0335071_10004056_pt1 | contig 15342 bp, 13 predicted proteins | sample Lox_Sample_15_FD_206724 | JGI IMG/M metagenome (GOLD analysis project Ga0335071, IMG submission 206724) | Soil microbial communities from Loxahatchee National Wildlife Refuge, Florida, United States - Lox_Sample_1.5 | ecosystem: Environmental > Terrestrial > Soil > Wetlands | place: USA... | reverse complement strand
ATAAATTGGCTGGATCTGTCTGCCATGAGCAACCGCGGTATCAACTGGCTGGATTTGGCTTCTTTGACCGCCAAGGGTATCAACTGGATTGATGTCGCGCGCTTAAGCAACGCCGGTATCAACTGGCTGGATGTCTCGGTGCTCTCCAATCAAGGTGTTAACTGGACCGACTTGGCTCGCCTATCCGTCCAGCGCATCAATTGGCTGGATTTGTCCGTACTGTCGAATCAGGGCGTCAACTGGATGGATCTCGGACTCATGACGAACAAAGGTATTAACTGGTCTGATCTGTTGGTCTTGCACAGCCAGGGCATTAATTGGACGGATATGGCCCGTCTGTATAACCAGGGTATCAACTGGACGGACCTGGCGATTATGACGAATAAGGGAGTTAACTGGAGCGGGCTGTCCGACTTAAGCTCTCAGGGCGTCAACTGGGATAATATTTCCGTGCTCAGTAAAGCGGGCGTCAATTGGCTCGATATGGCCCGCATGACCAACTCCGGCATCAACTGGCAAGATTTTGCCGTCTTTTCCAACCAGGGCATCAATTGGACGGACATCGGTCGCTTCAGCAATGTCGGCATCAATTGGTTTGATATTGCAACCTTAAGCATTAAAGGAGTTAATTGGACAGATGTTGCTCGCCTGAGCAACGCCGGCATTAATTGGACAGATGTTGCCAGTTTGAGCACTCAGGGCATCAACTGGATGGACCTGTCCAGATTGAGCAATGTCGGTATAAACTGGTCAGAAATAGCCCATTTCTCCAACCAGGGCATTAATTGGAATAATATAGCGGTCATGAGTAATGTCGGTATTAACTGGGCCAGTATTGCGGTGCTGGGCAATGCCGGAGTTAACTGGACAGACATAGCATATATGGCCAATAGAGGCATTAATTGGAACAATATCGCATCTTTAAGTGATCAAGGTATCAACTGGATGGATATTTCCCGGTTAAGCAATGCTGTTATAAACTGGTCAGAAATTTCCCGTATGTCCAACCAGGGCATCAACTGGTTGGACTTGGCCGTGCTTTCCGGCCAGGGCGTTAATTGGTCTAACATCTCGGCGATGTCCAACCAGGGCGTCAACTGGGTAGATATTTCACAAATGAGCAATAAAGCCATTAACTGGACGAGCATTGCCCTTTTAAGCAACCAGGGCATTAACTGGATGGATATCTCAAGGCTGTCCAACGTCGGCATTAACTGGTCTGATATGTCTGTGATGAGCAATCAGGGCATTAACTGGCTGAGCATTTCCGTTATGTCGAACCGTGGCATTAACTGGCAGGATATAGCGCGGCTGACTAATACCGGCATTAACTGGTTTGAGGTGTCGCGTTTGACCAATGCCGGTATCAATTGGACCAATGTGTCATCGCTGACTAATGCCGGTATCAACTGGACCGACGTAGCGGTATTGGCCAACCGCGGCGTTAACTGGGATGATATCGCCACTTTGTCCAATAAGGGCATTAACTGGACGAATATCAATGCTATGAGCAGGGCAGGCGTTAACTGGCTTAATATCGGCAGCCTCAGTACTGCCGGTGTGAATTGGGGAATCGTCGCCTCGTTATCCAATGCCGGCATCAACTGGATGGACATTGCCTCGTTATCGAATAAGGGTATTAACTGGATGGATATCTCGTCAATGTCCAACCAGGGGATCAACTGGGATGCGATCAGCAGATTGAGCACTTCAGGTATTAATTGGGGTTCGATATCCGTGATGAGCGGATCCGGCGTCAACTGGACGGACATCGCGCGATTAACGAACGCCCGGATCAACTGGAGTGATATCAGCACCCTTTCCAACGCGGGCGTCAACTGGACGGATATGAAGAAGCTCGGTGATGCCAATGTTAACTGGAGCAACATGGCCGTCATGACCAAGGCAGGAGTCAATTGGAGTGATCTTGACCGGCTTACCCATGCAGGCATTAACTGGGCTGATCTGGCGTATATGACCGGCGTCGGTATAAACTGGACGGACATGCGCGGCAGCACTATTTCAGGTATCAACTGGAGTAATCTTGCGGCGATGACCTCGGCCAACATTAACTGGAACCAAATATCAACCTTAAGCGCCCGGATCGATGCGCTCATTACCGATATCGGCACCCTGCAGACGGTAGTGGATTCATTAAATGGCAAGATCGGTAAGAGCGGAGACGCCAAAGCTGCTTCTCTATATGGATTAATCGAGTACATCGGTAATACTATATCCGGCCTGGAGGGGCTCAAAGACGCCGCTGCCCTGGCTACCGCGATCAGTGAGATGCAGGCGGCTATCGGCGCCAAGAGCGACGCTTCTGGCACCGCTACTTTGTTTGGTATGATTAATGACATAGACGCCTATGCAAAGCTTATCGGCTCAACCAGCGATGCTACATCGACCAAGACCCTGTTCGGAAAATTGGCATTTCTGTCGAGCAAGTCATCGCAGTTGCTGCAGGAAGTGCAGGATACCAGGACTGATCTTGGCGCTAAAGGTCAAACCGACACCGCTTTCCAGGCGATAAGCAAGATTAATGCAACGGTCACTGACTTAAAGAACACAGTGGACACCTTGGGCTTTAAGAAGGATGACGCCGAGGAGCTCAGCAAGAAGATTATCGATGCAATCGTGAACGCTACCAATGAAAGCGCCAAATCGCTCGGCCTGAAGATGGACGATATACATACGCTGGATAAGGCTGAGGCTGCGGATATCGTAAAGATGAAAAAGAAGCTGGCTGAGCTTAAGGCCGTGCTTGCGGCGTTGGTGGAGGCGCAAGGCCAAAATAAGGCTGTGGTGACAAGCTGGATGGAATCGGAGTAGAGCGGAATGGGTCGGATGAACGGGCGGTTTTTATACGCGAAAATTGCGGCTATTAATCTTATTTTCCTGCTGGGGGTATTGCTGGTACCTGCGTTCCCGGCAGTGAAAATCAAATTGCTTACCGTCAATCCTTCGGTCGACCAAAAGCAGAAGATCCCGGTCCGTTATGATTTTCCGGAGGAGGTCCAGAAGGACGACATCATTGACGCCGGCGGCATGGACATCGATTATGATGTAACCAGCAATAAATATTATGCGTATAAGGAGATCGAGCTTGCCCCCAAGGGGACGTATACCTTCCAGATCATTGTTGCGGACAAATGGGATATCCCCGCGGATGAGTTAGACAGCATGCGCGATAAGCTTAGCGAAAAACTAAAGGGGCTTGAGGGTACCGATCAGTATGAGACCGCAAAGCTCTTGGCCGATAAAATCCAGGGCAAACTCGATACGATCGCCAAGACCCAGCAGGAGACCGGAGGGGATGTCGCAAAGAAAATTGACCTTCATCGGATCAACAGGCAGATGCTGGCCGACCTTGATAACGATATACTATCTCTGGAATATTTGGCCAACAGGGCGGTCCCGGTGGAAGAAGCCCGCTCCATAAAATACGTCATCGAGGCGAATAATCCGTCGGAAAAGCCGCTGGAAACCAAGATTACTCATTTTCTGCCCAAGGGTATTCAAGCACAATATGTGGTTTCAAGCGGAGGTTTCGACGTCAGGTATGATAGCGACCTTGATCAGCTGTACCTGGAAAAAGAAGAGACTTTTAAACCGGGGGAGAAAAAGCGGTTCGAGATCGAGATCAAGGACCTGTGGTATTTTCCGGAGAAAATGCTGACTTCATACCGCGACCAGGCCGATAGCCTCAACTCGGAACTTTCCGGAACGAAATTCAAGAACCTGGCCAATATCCTCTATAAGGAAATAGTTACCAACCTTGATGACATCAAAAACAGCCAGGCCGAGGCGCGTTCCCTGAAGGACAGGATTGCGCTGTATCAGATAAATTCAGAAAAAGAAAAGAAGATCAAAAAGAACCTGGATAAACTTAAGATCGTGCTCGCTGACGCGCTAAAGCACACGGTCTTGCGGGAAGTCAAGCCGATGGCCCAATTAAAGCTGATCGAATACCTCAAGAAGGCCGCGCCTAAGATCGAGGTGTTCAAAGTCGTGTTGTATATCCTTATCTTTGTGATTCTACTGACCGTCCTGGCGACCTGGATTTGGCTCAAGAGGATGAAGCAGGAGGATGCCCAGAAGTATAAGAAGATAGAAAAAGCAAAAGAGGAAGTAAAAGAGACAAAGCAGATAAATATTTAGCGTTTAAGGCAATTATTTGTTATAATTTCAACATATGCCTCTACAATATAAAGAGTACGGAACCGTAAAAGCAGTAAGGGGTTGTATTGTGACCGTTCTGGGGCTGGAGAATTGCATTAACGGCCAGCTTATCCGCTTCGGATACGGCACCATAGGCAGCATCATCGGTTTCAATGAGGATGAGACATACGTGCTTTTACTGAAAGAGCACGATCCCATCAAGACCGGTGATACCGCTACTATGACCCTGGAGTCTTTTAACGCAGGCGTCAGCGATAAATTCATCGGCCGCATGATGAACGTTCTGGGGGAGCCGATGGACGGCTTGGGGACTATCCAGCCGGATGCCTACATGCCCATCTTTGCCGAGGCCCCATCGATCCTTGAGCGGGAGATACTTAAGGAGACCCTGGAAACCGGCATCAAAATTATCGATTCTATGATTCCCGTCGGCAGAGGGCAGCGCGAGTTGATCCTTGGCGATAAGATGACCGGTAAAACGACCATTTGTACGGATACGATCATCAATCAAAGAGGCAAGGATATGATCTGTATTTATTGCGCCATTGGTAAATCGAAGGCAGCAATGAACAGAGTAGTCGATCTTTTTAAAAAGTACGACTGTTTTGAATATTCGATGATCCTTTCGGCCATGGCAGGCGAGCCGCCGGGGCAGCAGTATCTAGCTCCGTATGTGGCCAGCGCCATCGGCGAGTATTTTATGAATAAAGGAAAGCACGTGCTGGCTTGCTTTGATGATTTCACCAAACATGCCTGGGCGTACCGGGAGATATCCCTGATTCTCGGCAGGCCTCCGGGCCGCGAGTCTTATCCCGGGGACGTTTTTTATCTTCATTCACGAATGATCGAAAGGGCCGCGAAACTCAACAAGGCCAGAGGCGGCGGCTCGATGACGTTCCTGCCGATTATCGAGCTTCTGGAAGGAGACCTTACCGGATACATCTCTTCGAACCTGGTTTCTATGACCGACGGCCAAATCTATCTTTCCGCGGCCCAGTTCAACGAGGGATTCAAACCGGCCATCGGGATCGGGCTGTCGGTTTCGCGTATCGGCAATAAAGTACAATGGCCGGCCGTCAAAAAGGTAAGCAAGACCCTGCGCCTGGAGTTTGTGCGCTATGAAGAGCTGCAGCGCTTATCGCGCCTGAAGGCGTCAGGTCAAAGCGAAGAAGCGGAACGGCAGCTCAACGAAGGCAAGATCCTCTACGAGCTTCTTAAGCAGGAACGCGATAACCCTGTCCCTTCGCCGGCAATGGTATTGATCTTCTTGGCACATACGGAACAGCTCCTTGATGACCTGGAGATGAACGAGCTGGAGAAATTCAAGACCGGGGTCTATACCTTTGCCCTGGAGCACAATCCTCCGGTCATGAAAAAATTGACCGAAACCAGAGATTTTGATGATGAAATGAAGAAGGCAATGGTAACCATCATTAAAGACTACATTAACGTGCTCATCAGCCAGAGGATGGAGGCGGTCGAAGAAGAGGCGGTAGTCCAGGAAATCACCATTTCCGGTACCGCAAAGAAGGATACCGAGGCCAAGCCGCAGCCAAAAGCTGCTTAAGGGGAGTATACAAGGCAGTGGACTCCATAGGAAAATTTCAGCTTACTGTTTTGGACGTAGACAGTGTCCTTTACAAGAACGAAGTCACCAGCTTGTTTGTGCCCGGCGACCACGGAGAATTCGAGATCATGCCTTTTCATTATCCGGTATTGACGTTACTTGTTCCGGGCAACCTGGTCATTGATTGGAAGGAAGCGATTGCCATCAACCGGGGGGTTCTGAAGTTCCTGCGTAACGACTGCGTGGTGATCGTGGAAATTGCCGATTAGGGGGAGTCATGAATACGCTTATTATTTTGCTCATCATGTTTGTCGTGGTCCTCGGGCCTTCGGTGGTTATTGCTGCCGTCGGCCATGCCACCATAAAGGCCCTGGGAAGGAATCCGTCTTCGGCCTCGAAAATATTCCTTGGTTCGGTGTTGCTCTTGGTGTTTGCGGAATCGATCGCCATCATCGGCCTGATGGTAGTAATGCAGCTGTTCGGCAGCAAGTAAAGGAGCCTCCATGGTTGGAACGTTGTTACCTTTTATTATCGTTATCACCATTGCTTTCGCGGTAGTTCTTTTTGTTCTCAAAAAGATGCTCTGGAGCGACACCGAAAGCGCAGTGAATCGCCTGCAGACATCATACGAAGAGATTAAGAAGCAAAAGATAGAACTTGACCAGAAGCTCCTGCAAGCAGAAACCGAATATAAGAACAAAAAAGAAGAGGCAGAAAAGATCGCCCATGATCTTGTCGAGAAGGCCAATCTCGATGCCGCCGCGGTCAGGGAGGATGCGTTCAAAAAGGCAAAAACAGAAAGCGATGCGATCATTGATAAGGCGCATAAAACCGTAGAGAAGATCAAGACTGATATTGCCAGGGCCATGGAGTTGCGCATTGTGGAAATAAGCGGGGGGCTCATCAAGGACGTCCTGTCGGATGCAGCCCTTGAGCAGGTGCATAAAATAATGGCCGATGACTTCCTTAAGGAGCTGGCAGAAGTGGATATGGCCATGATTTCCGCCGATGTCAAGGATGTCGAGGTCGTTTCTTTCCGGCCCCTGACGGACCTCCAGCGGAAACGCATAAAGGAAATCGTGTCTCAAAAAGTAAAAAGAGATTTTGTGCTTGTTGAGAAGACCGACCACGCTTTGCTTAGCGGTATACTCTTGAAATTCGGAAGCCTGGCGCTGGACGGGGCGTTGGCATCAAAGATCCGGGATGGCGTCATTACCGAGAAGCAGAGATTAGACGAATAGGGCTTAAGCGTATGGGCAAGACAAAACGCCTCAAGGTTGACTACGACGATACGGCAGAGATCCTGGAGCTCGTACAGATACTGAAGGATATCGCTTCCAACCTGTTTTATCACTCTGCCAAAAGCAAGCAGATCCTTATAGATTTTATGGCGTATTTCATCGATTTCTTCAAAATGGCAAATTTTACCAATGCCAACCACATATTGGTCAATCCGACCTCCGAGGCCGTAGGAATCCTGGTTATTACTTCAGAGTCGGCATTCATGGGCGATATGAACGGAAGGATGGTCAGGCATGCCCTTGCCGAAGCCGAGAAGGAGAACTCCGATGATTTTGTGGTTATCGGGCAGAAGGCGGGCGATAAATTGAAATTTCAGGTTCCTCGGTCAAAGCATGTTGAGGTTTTCGGGCAGGTGCAGGAAAGGGGCCTCTATAAGACCAGTATTGCGGCGAAAGATTATATTATTGAGAACGTCATGAATGGAAAACTGGGCAGGATAGTTGCGGTATACCCTTTCGCGTTCAATATCAACCTTATCAAGCCGAAAAGCGCGGTCCTGTTTCCTTCCAGCGACGTGCTCCTGCAGCACATGGATCAGACGGAAGAGACCATTGAAAAAGTCATCGTGGATTCTGATTTGAACGAAATTATCGGCTACCTTTCGTCGGTATGGCTGACGTGTAGAATATATGAACTTCTGATGAACTGCCAGCTTTCCGGTTACGCTGCCCAGGTCCAGCAGCTGGAAGCAGCCGAAGACAGGCTTAAAAAAGAGAAAGCAATCTTAGGCATCATGTTGAGGAAGTCGCGCAAGGCGGATATTTCTAAAGGCATCAGCGAGACATTTTCCGCCGGCATGGTCAGGGCAGGAGGCCCGGCAACGAAAAAATAACAGATGGATACGCATCCGGATAAAGAACCCGAATCTCAGGAGCAACAACCTCAGTCCGCTCAACAGGAACCTGCAGGCAGTCAGCCTGCGGAAATTCTCAAAGGCAGGATCGTGTCCGTGCAGGGGCCGGTAGTGGATGTCCTTTTCCCAGAGGGCAAAAAGACGCCGTCGTTGTATGTCGTCCTTGAGACTCAGGCATTTGACGGCAGGAAAGTGCTTCTTGAGGTGGCTGAACATCTCTCCAGCAAGCTGGTTCGCTGTGTCTCGCTTTCTTCGACATTGAACCTGCAGAAACATACCGAAGTCATTGATACGGGAGAACCGGTTAAATTACCCCTATCCGATAATCTGTTTGGGCGGGTTGTCGATGTTTCCGGCAAGCCCCTTGACCAGGGGCCGGAAATTACCAGCAATTTATATGCCCCCATACGTAAACCTTCCCGGCGCAACGTCTTTAATATTGTCGACAAACAAGGTTCGAAGCCCGATGTGCTGGAGACGGGCATCAAGATTATCGATCTGTTGAACCCCCTGGTAAAAGGTAGCAAGACCGGGGTTCTGGGCGGAGCAGGCTGCGGCAAGTCAGTTATTATCCTGGAGCTCATTAACAATATCGTTACGAAGCACCAGGGCGCCTGCGTCTTTTGCGGCATTGGCGAAAGGATCAGGGAAGGCAACGAATTGTATTATGAATTGAAAGAACACAACCTCCTGCCGCGCGTTATGTTGGCCTTTGGGCAGATGGACCAACCGCCCGGCGCGCGCTATGAAGTTGTTAATACCGGTATTACCATGGCTGAATACCTGGCCGGAAAGAACAAGGACGTGCTCTTGTTCATGGATAATATCTTTAGGTTCGTTCAGGGGGGCGCAGAAGTGTCTACGCTTTTAGGAAGAGTGCCTTCGGAAACAGGGTATCAACCGACCCTTGCTTCCGAGGTCGCCAGCGTCCAGGAAAGGATCCGTTCCATCGAAGGGTCAGGTTCCATTACCGCATTTCAGGCGGTCTACGTTCCTGCAGACGACATGACCGACCCTGCGGTTGTGGCGATCTTCAGTTATCTCGATTCTTCTATTGCGCTTTCCAGAGACGCCGTCCAAAAAGGCCTGTATCCAGCCATCGACCCCCTGGCGGGTTCCTGTTCCAACCTTGATTACTACATCGTCGGCAGAAGGCACTATGATATCTCCCAGAAGGTCATTTCTTTCATTACCAAATACCGCCAGCTATACAAGATAGTCCAAGTCATCGGTGTCGAGGAATTGGCCAAGGAAGACCGCCTTGCGTTCATCCGGGCGGAAAGGTTGATCATGTTTCTGACCCAGCCTTTTATCGTCAGCGAGGTCTATATCGGCAAAAAGGGAGAGTACGTCTCTATCCCCGAGACCCTGGATAGCTGCGAAAAGATCCTTGACGGCCGCGTCGATAAGGTAGACGCACGCAATTTCTACATGATCGGCAAGATCAAGGATTATTAAAACCCATGCCCAATAAATTCGACGATTTCGTGTACCGCTTGGTCAGTAAAAACGCCATGGTGCCCCAGGCTGTCCTCGACGGTTTTTTACAGGAGGCCGGCCGCGGCGGCGTAACGCTTATTTCCCTGTTGGCGAAAAACCGCAGCGTCAATGAGGCGGACCTGATGCGGCTTCTTGCGCAGGAATTGAATCTGGAATACGTGAATTTGAAAAACGTCAAGATCGATAAGTCCATTGTTGACGCCGTCCCGTATAAATTTGCCTGGCATTATAAATTCGTCCCTCTAAAAATAGAGCACAATGCGCTTACCGTCGCGGTCGATTTTCCTCTGGACATAAAGACGCAGGACGAGCTTCGTTTGCATTTTGGGTATGATATCCGGATGATGATTACTACCGAGAAGGATATTGCCGAGGAACTGAAAAAATTGTACGGACTGGGCGCGGATACGATCGAAAAGATACTCGCCGCCCCCTCGGGGATCGATAAGATCGCGGAGAACGTTTCTCGCGACCAAGTCGAAGATATCGATACGCTCGCAGAGGATGCCTCGGTAATAAACCTGGTCAACCAGATCATCGTAGAGGCCTACCGTAAGCGCGCAACCGATATCCATATCGAGCCGTACCGCGGGGAATTGAAGTTGCGTTACCGGATTGACGGGGTTTTATACGACGCGAATGTCCCTGCGAACATCAAGCAACTCATCCGCCCGATACTTTCCCGTATCAAGATCATGGCTAACCTAAATATCGTTGAACGCAGGCTTCCTCAGGACGGCCGGATTGCGGTAAAAACCCAGGACCAGGTTTTGGATTTAAGGGTCTCGTTTATACCGACGCCCTACGGGGAAAGCGTGGTTTTAAGGATGCTGCCGACCATGATGCTCTTCAATCTTGAGAAACTTGGGCTGGCTGCATCCGACCAGAAACTCCTGGAGCAGCTTATTACCAAGCCGCACGGGATCATCTTTGTGACCGGCCCGACGGGTAGCGGCAAGACCACTACCTTGTATACGTGCTTGAATAAGATTAATACCAGGGAAAGAAAGATCATTACCATAGAAGACCCCATCGAGTATGAGATGCCGGGTATTACCCAGATACAGGTAATGTCGGAGGTAGGATTGACGTTCGCCTGCGGCTTGCGTTCCATTTTGCGGCATGACCCGGATATCATTATGGTCGGCGAGGTCAGGGACTTAGAGACCGCGGAGATCGCCATCCGCGTGGCTTTGACGGGGCATTTGGTATTTTCCACGCTGCATACCAACGATGCCGCCAGCGGGATTACCCGTCTTATCGATATCGGCGTTGAGGCATATCTGGTAGCTTCTTCCGTCGAGGCGTTCATCGCGCAGCGCCTGGTCAGGGTGATCTGCCCCTTCTGCAGAAGGGAAGACCCCCGCTCGCTTCCGGAGGTCAAGGTTCAGATCGCAAGCGGCCTGAATCTGGGTTCATCCGATGGCGTCAAAATATACAAGGGCACCGGATGCGAAGAATGCAACTTCACGGGATTCCACGGCAGAACCGCAATATACGAGATCCTTTTGATGGACGAAGTCATCAGGGAGATGGTCTTGAAAAAACCTTCTTCGGAAAACATTAAGCTTATGGCGATGTCGCGCGGGATGCGTACGTTGCGCCAGGACGGATGGCGCAAGGTGCTCGAGGGCATTACGACACCGGAAGAGATCATGAATGTTACCGAAGAAGAAAAATACCCCCAGGCGCAGGACCTTTCGGGTTCAGAGGGCGCAGGCCCGCTTGCGGAAGGCGACGTGTTTGCGGCGGCCGACAAGGTCTCTGCCTACAGTAACCGAAGGTTGTTCATGCGGCTGGACGCAAAGGTCACCGTTCACTGGAAGATTTATGCGCCTGACAGCAGGGAAGGGGACAAGCTCTTTCCGGAATACCAGAGCGCGACGAAGAATATCAGCGCCGGAGGACTGCTTTTCTCTACCAAAGAGACCGTGCCAAAAGCTTCGGTCCTGGAGTTAAAGATCGACCTGCCGGAAGAGCTGCCGATTACGTGTCTAGCCAAGGTTGTCAGGGTCGCGGACCTTGAAACAGAGAAGGGTTACGACGTGGCGGTATGTTTCCTGGACCTGTCGGGTGCGGATCGGTCAAGGCTGAATAAATTCGTGATCGAGAAATTCGAGGAAATGGAAAACAAGGAAAGCTGATATGGCGCATTATCATTACCGCGCAAAAAAAGGGCCCTCGGAAACTGTCGAAGGTTCGCTTGAAGCTCAAAGCAGGGAAGAGGCTATCGAAAAGCTGAGCCTTTTGGGGTATCTGCCCGTGCAAATCGAAGAAAGGCAGGATGCGGCAGGTTCCTCCAGGGCGCCGGAGGCGGTTCAGTTCGGCTCCCAGGCAGTTAAACTGCGCGACATTAGCATTTTTTCCGGGCAGCTCAGCAGCCTGATACGTTCGGGAGTGACGATCTTAAAAGCCCTGGGGATCATTGCGGAGCAGACGGAAAACAAGTATTTTAGATATGTGCTCAACGGCATAGCTGATGATATCAAGGTTGGCCGGACTTTTTCGGAATCGCTCCTTCAGTACCCGCATGTCTTCTCTACGCTATATGTGGCGATTATCAAGGCAGGGGAAGACACCGGCACATTGCATGCGTCCCTGGAACGGATCACGGCGCATCTGCGTAAGCAAGAGGGGATCCTGTCGAAAGTCAAAACCGCCCTTGTGTATCCGGCGCTCATGACCATTGTGGGGGCAGGTACCGTGGTTTTCATGCTGATGTTCGTTATCCCCCGGATCAAGGACATTTTTACAAGCATGGGGCAGCAGCTGCCGATGCCGACGAGGATATTGATCGCCACCAGCGATATTCTAAGGGTGAGCTGGTTCTGGCTGCTGATCGCGGGCATCGCCGCTTTTTCGGGAATAAAAAGGCTGCTGCGTACGAAGAAGGAAACGGTCAGCGCCGTAACCCTCAAGATCCCCCTCTACGGTAGTTTCATCCGTAAGGCGGAGATCGCGCAGGTCTCCCGGACCATGGAATTATCCATGAAAAGCGGGATAAATATCCTGCGGGCAATGGAATTATCCATTCCGATATTGGACAATGAGATTATCAGGAAAGAATTGCTGGCGGCTTATGAGGAAGTCAAACAGGGCGGTTCGCTGGGGCGCAACCTCAAGAGGACAGCCATATTCCCGGCTTTCGTGACCAACTTCATCATTATCGGCGAAGAATCCGGGAAACTCCAGGAGGTGTTTGGGGAGATCGCCGATTATTTCGAGAAAGACACCGATGAGACATTGCGGCTTCTCACCGCGCAACTGGAACCTCTCATGATCTTAATCATCGGCGCAGTATTGGGGTATGTGGTCATCGCCATGCTTCTGCCGATTTTCCAGATCAATCTGATGGTACAATGAAGCCTAGGAAGGCTACTTTACGGAGGTGGGGAATGGGATCTTCTTGCTGTAAGGGCTCCGCCAGGGGCTTTACGATTATAGAGATATTGCTGGTGGTAGTCATCATCGGGGCGCTTATTTCGATGGTTTTGCCCAGGTTCGTAGGCAGGTCCGAGCAGGCAAAGAATGCCGTTGCCAAAGCGGACATTAACGTGAATATCGCTACCGCCCTCAAACTCTACGAGCTTGACAACGGGAATTTCCCTACGAGCGAACAAGGGCTGGATGCGCTTCTGAATAAACCTAAGGGCGCGCCTATTCCGGAGAATTGGAATGGGCCTTACCTGGAGAGAAAGCCTATCGATCCCTGGGGCAGGCCCTATATATATAAATCGCCCGGCGATCACCGTCCCGATTATGACCTTTGTTCTACGGGTAAGGATGGACACGAAAGCGACGATGATATCAAGAACTGGTAAGCCTCGGAGGGGGCATCTTCGTACCGGTTTTACCCTTATCGAGGTGATGGTGGCTGTTGCGGTATTATCGCTTGGCCTGGTAATGATCTATCAGGCTTTTTTTTCATCGCTGAATTCGCTTAATTATGTTTCCGACCGTTTACTTGCGGACCTCCAGATTAATAACAAGATATGGGAATTAGAGGATCTCTATAATCGTTCTCAGGGGGTATTTGATGTTCCTGCCTCCGGAGAAGACAAATTTGGTGACAGGCGCTTCAGCTGGAAAGTGCTGTCCTCTTCGATAGAAGGCACGACAAGCCTTTATAAAATGGAGATCGTGTTCTCTTGGATGGATAGAGCTAAGCAGCGCAGGCTTGCGAGGTATGCGTATGTGGGCAAATAAGCCTCGCCGGAGCATACGTTCTGCGTTTACGTTCATCGAGATGTCCCTGGTGGCAGCGCTCATCTCGATCATTAGCCTTGCGGTGTACACCACTTTTAGCTCGGGAGCCAGGATCTGGCAGAGGGTTGATACGAAGACCCCCGAGACGGATATAGGCATTTTCTTCGATAAGCTGTCGGCAGACCTGCGGAATTGGTTTGTGTCTTGCGCTGTGCCGCCAAAGGGCAGCCGCACCGAGCTGTCCTTCGCCCTGTTCCAGGAGGGGGAGTCGGTGCAAGATAAGAACAACGCTTTCGTCGATTTCGGCCAGGTCAGCTATTGGTTCGATGCGTCGCGTCTTTGCCTCTGGCGCCAGTACCGTACTTATTCTCAGGCAATCAGCGACGATAAAAAAACCAGGCCCCAGGCCCTGTTGACCGGCGTCGAATCCGTGGCGTTCAGTTATTACTATTTCAACGTTGCCACCAAGAAGGGGGTCTGGCTCGATGAAATCGATAAGGCCATCCCATCGGCGGTAAAGATACAAGTAAATTTCAGGGACAAGCAGAGGCAGAAGAAATTAAACAAGATAATTACCGTATATATCGCAGATCAGGGTGTTTCTTCTTAAGCGCATGATGCGGCCGTACGCTTTAACAGCAAAGAAGTCGAGCATACTTTTGATGACGGTCTGGATGTTGACTGTCCTGACAACATTTGCCGTCTACCTGGGGTATATGATTCAACAGCGGATCCTGGTGCTCTCCAAGATCGAGGACAATGAAGAGTTGCATTTTATCGCAGAAGCAGGGGTGAAGCGTGCCTTGGCGGAATTCGCCGTCAATAAATACTCATCGGCGTTCTCCGCGATGCAGAAGAACTGCACGAACAACCCGGTTGTCTTCAAAGACGTATTTGTGGGGAAGGGCAATTTTTTTGTTGCCTACAACTATAAGGAGTGGGAAAGCGCTCAGACGGATCTGCGGTACGGCTTTATCGACGAGGAAAGCAAAATCAATATTAACTATGCCCCGGCGCCCGTACTGGTCCGCCTGTTCCTTTTTGTCGGCTTGGACAACGATCAAGCCGACAAAATGGGCCATGCGTTGGTTGATTACCGTGACGCCGACACTACCACTGCAGAAGGCGTACCTGAACAGTTTTACTATGCGCAGGAGGGCAGGCCTGCGGTGATGAAAAATGCGAATTTTGAGATGATAGACGAAGTTAAGCTGGTCCCGGGGATGACCGCCGAGATATATGACAAAATAAAGGACCGCATTACCGTGTATGGCTCCGGGCCGGTTAATATCAATACCGCTTCGGTGGATATACTAAGCATTCTAGGCTTGCGGCCTGATTTGATCGCTAAGGTCTTTATGTTCCGCTGCGGAGAGGACCGGAAAGAAGGCACGGAAGACGACAACCGCGTGGATGACCTGAGGAACTATACCGCCGCGCTTTCCCGGGTGGTTACGCTTAACGACGAAGAGAAGAAAGAGCTGGAGGGTTTTCTTTTATCGGGGCTTTTGTCGACACGCTCAAACTTTTTCTCGATTCATTGTACCGCATTCCTGAATACGAAAAACAAGGCCGTGAGCATCTCCTGCGTTTCCGATATCAGCGGGAAGATCTACTACTGGAAAGAAAGGCGGTACATGACCGTCCGGAGGATATTCTTATAATATGGGCATACAAGCGAGTTTTCTTTTAGGCTCCCTGGGGTCTTCCGGCAAACATAGCGCCGTTATCG
>Ga0335071_10004052_pt1 | contig 15346 bp, 11 predicted proteins | sample Lox_Sample_15_FD_206724 | JGI IMG/M metagenome (GOLD analysis project Ga0335071, IMG submission 206724) | Soil microbial communities from Loxahatchee National Wildlife Refuge, Florida, United States - Lox_Sample_1.5 | ecosystem: Environmental > Terrestrial > Soil > Wetlands | place: USA... | reverse complement strand
ATCACCTCCCATGATCGCGACTTTATGAACCGCGTCGTGGATCGGATTGTGGAAATCGACGGAGGAGAGGTCTATCTCTACAAAGGAGATTACGATAATTACGAGCGCGAACGGGCGCTGCGCGAGGCGAATCGCAAGGCGGCCTATGCCCGGCAGCAGGCGATGCTGGCCAAGGAAAGCCGTTTTATCGAGCGCTTTAAAGCGCACGCCGCCAAAGCCGCCCAGGTTCAAAGTCGCGTGAAGGCTCTCGATAAAATCGAGAAAATCGAGCTGCCCCGCACGCGCAAAGTCGTTGAATTTGACTTCCGCAACCCTGCCAGGTCCGGACAGGACGTAGCCTCGCTGAGCGGCGTCTGCAAAAGCTTCGGCAAAAGGGTTCTCTACACCCGATTCGATTTATTGGTCCGCCGCGGAGAACGCTGGTGCGTGATGGGGAAAAACGGCGCGGGCAAAACCACTCTGCTGAAAATGGTGGTCGGGGCCGTGGAACCGGATGCGGGCGCTGTGCGTCTCGGCGCCAGCCTGAAGTTGGGCTACTTTGCGCAGCAATCACTGGAACTGCTGGATCCCCAGCTGACTGTGATTGAGCAAATCCAGAAGGATTTCCCGCTGGAGTCTCTGGGAGTGCTGCGGAATCTGTTGGGAGCATTCCAATTTTCAGGAGACGATGTGGACAAGCCGATCCGCGTGTTATCCGGCGGCGAAAAATCCCGCCTGGTCCTCGCCCGGATGCTGCTCGATCCACCCAACTTTCTTGTGCTGGACGAGCCGACAAACCACCTGGATCTTGCAACCAAAGAGATGCTCGTGCACGCTCTGAAGGAGTTTGACGGGACGATGCTTTTTGTTTCCCACGACCGGACGTTCCTGCGAGGCCTGGCCAATCGCGTGCTCGAACTGGGCGGCGCCGGAACAGATCACCCCGAACCCCTGATCTACCCGGGGACATACGAAGAGTACACTCGATCCACCGGCCGGGAAGCTCCCGGAGTGCACAACTGACTGTCCCTGTATTACGGCCGAATAGGGTGTAGAATCTTAGAAACAATACAATAGGAGGGTTCGTTATGAAGCGAGCGATCTTCATCCTGTTTTGGATTTGTGTTTTGATTTCACCCCTCATTGCCCAGCAGCCGCCGATCATCGATCGCGAGCTTTATTTCGGCGACCCGGAAATCACCAATGCCCAGATATCGCCTGACGGCAAGTATATCGCCTTCATCAAGCCGTGGAACGGCACGCGGAATATCTGGGTGAAAAGAACCGAAGACACGTTCGACAAAGCCAAGCTGATCAGTGCCGATACGAAACGGCCGATCCCGGGATACATGTGGAGCCGCGACGGAAAATACATTCTTTTCGTCCAGGATAAAGCCGGCGACGAGAACTACAACGTTTTTGCCGTCAATCCATCGGACGCTTCCGCCGCGGGAGAAGCCGCGCCACCAGCCCGCAATCTTACGCCCGTTTCCGGCGTGCGTGCAGCGCTCTACTCCGCTCCCAGGTCCGAGCCGGATGCTCTTTACGTGGGAATCAATGACCGCGATAAGGCATGGCATGATCTCTACAAAATCAAAATCTCGACAGGAGAACGAACGCTCCTCCGGCAGAATAAAGACCGCATCACGGGCTGGATTTTCGACAACAAAGATCAGCTTCGCCTGGCAACACGCTCCTCCGACGCGGGAGACACGGAGATCCTTCGCGTCGATCCGGAAGAATTGAAGAAGATCTATTCCTGCAGTGTGTTTGAATCGTGCGATCCCTCGGTTTTCACGAAAGACGACCGGCGCGTCTATATCCAGACCAATCACGGAGACACTGTGGATCTTACAGGGCTGGAGTTGCTCGATCCGCAGACGGGAGAGACACAGGTTTTCGAATCCGATCCGCTGAAGCGCGTGGATTTGAGTGGTGTTCTGGTATCGGATCTGACTCACGAGCTCCTGGCCACTGCATATGTGGACGATAAAGTCCGGCTTTATTGGAAAAACAAGGCCTATGAAGCCGATTACAGATTCCTGCAGAACAAATTGGGGAATAAACAGATCGACTTCAGCTCGCATACCGATGATGAGCTTCTATGGCTGATCGGTGCTTCCAGCGACACGGAGCCGGGCGAAACGTACTTGTTCAACCGCCGGACGAAGCAGTTGACGCCGCAATACCGCATTCGGGAAAAGCTGGAGCGAAAATATCTTGCATCGATGCAGCCGGTTCGATTCAAATCATCCGATGGCCTGGAGATTCCGGCTTACCTGACCCTTCCTAAAGGCCTGGCGCCCAAAAATCTGCCGGCAATACTCGTACCCCACGGCGGGCCATGGGCGCGCGACGGATGGGGATACAACGGAGTCGTCCAATTTCTTGCCAACCGGGGATACGCGGTTCTGCAGCCCAACTTCCGGGGATCGACAGGTTTCGGCAAAAAGTTTCTGAACGCCGGCAATCTGCAGTGGGGCGAGAAAATGCAGGACGATATCACCTGGGGCGCAAAATATCTCATCGAGAAAGGCATCGCCGATCCGAAGCGCATCGGAATCATGGGCGGATCCTACGGTGGATATGCAACGCTGGCAGGCGTGGCCTTCACGCCCGACCAGTATGCCGCCGCCGTGGCCTACGTGGCGCCGTCCAACCTCATCACATTGATGCAGTCCATCCCTCCCTACTGGGAACCGATTCGCGCCATGTTTTATAAACGCATGGGCAACCCGAACACACCAGAGGGCAGAGCACAGCTGGAGCGGCAGTCTCCGTTGAACTCCGCTTCAAAAATAAAGACTCCTCTGATGGTCGTTCAGGGCGCCAATGATCCGAGGGTCAACAAACGCGAATCCGATCAGATCGTCATCGCTCTGCGCGATCGCAAGTTTCCCGTTGAATATATTGTGGCTCCGGATGAGGGGCACGGGTTTGCGCGGCCGGTAAACAACATGGCGATGTATGCCGCTGCGGAAAAGTTTCTCGCCAAACACCTGGGCGCGCGTTATCAGGAGGGTGGAACGCCCGAAGCGATGACGCGGCTCAAAGAAATCACGGTGGATCCGGCGACGGTCGCGATGCCTAAAAAGGTCGAGGCTTTGGCAGGCGCGCCCGCAGTGGTTGCCGGTTTCCCTGCGGGCCAGTATAAGCATAAAGGAAACGTCAAGGTGGGAGAGACATCCATCGATTTGTCCGTCGCAACTTCTATTCAGGAGGCAGACGGCGAATGGAAGATCATTGAGATCGTAACCTTGCCATCCGGCGATATAACCGAAACGGCTACGTTCGATAAGAAATCTCTGACCCTCCTGACGCGCGCGGTCCGGCAGGGACCGGTATCGATTGACCTGGCATTTCAGGGAAATAAAATCAAAGGCAAAATGATTGTCAATGGCCAGGAGAAGCTCATCGATTCTGAAGTGGGCGGTCCTTTGTTTGCAGATGGCGCCGGCGCCATGTTCGCTGTCGGAGCACTGCCGTTGGCTGAAGGATATTCAGTGGACTTTAGGGAATTTGATACGGACACGATGAAGGAAGCGATGGTGCACTTGAAGGTGGCCGGTTCGGAAACAGTAACGGTACCGGCCGGATCCTTCGATTGTTATCGCGTTGAAATATCACCGGCAGACGGCAGCATGGAGAGCTATACGGCGTGGATCGCAAAGGATTCCCGCAAGCCGGTAAAATTTGCCGCGACCCTTCCGCAGATGGGCGGCGCAAAACTCACCGCGGAGCTTCAGTAACGCGAATTCAAACCTCGTCATCGCGTGAATCGGATCGCTAAGAAGATCGCCTGACATATGAGCTTCTCCAGAGGCCCTGAAGAGCCCCGGTTGAATCTCTTTACAAAAGATTAACCAAACTTTGCGAACCATCGACGATCGATTGCGTCTAATTCAGCAGAATGTCGAGATTTCTTCTGATGCTTTCTTCTAAGAGGAGCGGAGATCCTTACTCCGCCCCTCCTTCCCTGTCTTTCTCCGGCCAGATCAGGCCAGCGCACTGACAGCGCACCCGCTATCGGTGTGCTTGAGCAGGCAGGAATCGCCGGCTAGAACAGTTTCGAGCACGACCTCGCCGCCCCAAAGCTGAGTGATATGGGCGAGGGTTTTGTCGGCATATTCCAGTTCCAGATCGCGGCCGTCGTGATCATGGACGAGATACAGCGTGTGCCGGTGCCCAAAATCGGCATCGACCACTTTTATCACCGGCACCGAATCAATTCCGACATTCCTCAGAAGCGTTTCCTTAACTTGACGCCAGCCGTCCCGATCAGCCACATTCCGGACGGTGCGCCGGCCTTCCTTGGTTTGATACTCATACAGATTCAAGTCCCGTATCAGCTCTTCCGTCAGATGGCGTCGGAGAAAGGAACTGTCGCGGTCGGACTCTCGAACCTCAAACAGCCTGCCGGTTCCTTCGGATTCAGCCTCGTTCTCAGATGTCTCTGCGTTTCCATCGACCGGTTCATGGCAGCGGCGATCAATGTCCTGCCATATGGCCAGTCCGACATGGTATGGATTCAGGCTCGATGCAAGAGGCCGCACAACCTGGTTGTGCCGCACGATGAATTCAAGCTGCAGATCCTCCGGCAGATCCAGACTGTCGAGGATCCTCTTGTGCCAGTATGTCGCCCAGCCTTCATTCATGAGCTTGGTTTCAATTTGAGGGATGAAGTATTGCGATTCTTCATGCACGATGGTCAAAATATCCCGCTCCCAACCTGAAAGGTTTGGATTGTGATCCCGTATGAACAACAGCAGATCCTGATCCGGCACAGGCGGCACTTTTTTCAGATCCGGCTGAGCGGGAGTGCTGCGTCGATGAATACGTTGAAACGGGTCCAGCGGCGGATGAGCCGTATCCGTAAGCACTTCACGCTCTTCTTCCGGAGTGCGTTTCCGGATCGCAAGGTTCCGGCGGCACTGCAGGGCGATAGAATGAGCCGCATCCAGAAGCATCTCCACTTTTTCCAGGCCGATGCCGGGATTTTCGACATAGCTGCGGACACGGTCCCCGTGGGCTTTGAATGTATCGACGGTGAACTCCGGCCTGGTCGTCTTGAAGGTAAAGTTGTTTTTGAAAAAATCATTGTGGCCGTAAACATGTGCAATCGTCAGGATCTGAAGCAGCAGTGTATTGTCGCGCATCAGGTACGCGAGAACCGGGTTCGAATTTATGACCAGCTCATAAGGCAACCCCGATACGCCGTGATCATAGAGTGTTTTCTGTCTCTCGTATGTTTTGCCGTAGGACCAGTGCGGATAGTGGGAGGGTATCCCCGAGTAGGCCAGGCTCGAGAGCATCTGATTCTGGTCGCAGATCTCGAATTGCTGTGGATAGCAGTCGAGCCCGAATTCACAGGCTTTTTCACGGATTCTTCTATCCCAATCCTCAAGATCGGCGATTTCATAGAGACGGCTCATATATTTTCATTTCCTTGACCCGCCTTCTTCATCCGTCCCGGCGGACAGCAGTGGATGCGGCACATCGCCGCAATGCCTGATGGGAAGGTGGGCTACGTTCCCGATGGTTCCGCTGACGCACGGTCCTTGGATAAAAAGGCCTTGAAGCTCGGGAACACGTCTTCTTTGCGCCCTATGCGGATTGCCGAAAAATTCGGGGCGGCGAGTCTGCGAAATACGGTCATCATCGAGCTTTCGTAGGCGTACTGGCCATCGGGTTTAATTTCTCCATATCCAAAGAGATTGCAAATGGTACACAGGTCCTGAGCGCGGCTCAGGGCCGTATCATTGTCTTCGTCATAGTTCTCGCCGTCCGAGCAGTGGAATGCGTAGATATTCCACAGCGAAGGGTGATACCTGGATGCAATGATGTCGAGCGCCCGCTCATAGGCGGAAGAGATGATCGTCCCACCGGACTCTCCCTTGGTAAAAAACTCCTCTTCGGTGACCTCCGTGGCTTGTGCGTGGTGTGCAATGAAGACAATCTCGACATTGCGGTATTTGGCTCCGACGAACCGGCAGAGAAGGAAGAAGAAGCTCCGGGCAAGGTACTTCTTCAGCGTATCCATCGATCCCGAGGTGTCCATCATACAAAACACCACGGCATTGGATTCTCGCTTGATATCCGGCATCATGCGGCGGAAAACCAGATCCTCCACATGAAACGGGAACCTGGTTTCCGGCTCCTGTTCGACCCTCGAGTGATGAGATGCGATACGGCGATGTATTTTCTCCTTCACGGTGCGCTGCCTATCCAGACGGACGCGAATCCCTACCGGGCGATAGCCTTTGTGCCGGCTTTGCCGCTCTGTCTCGATTTCTCGCAGCATTTTTCGTTCGAGATCGGGCAGTTCCAGGTCTTCGAACATGATGTCGACGAGTTCATCAAGAGTAATGTCGGTCTCGTAATAATCGGTCCCAGGCTGATTGCCGGCCCCCGATTTGCCGGCAGGATTATCGCCGCGGATGTCTTCGAGGATATCTCCCGGTGCGACTTCCTTTTCGCCCTGCGCAACTCCGGGAGCGTTCTCGCCGTATATGAATCGATACTCTTTGATGCCCTGTATGGGGACTTTGATGATTCGATCGCCGCTTCTGCCGATGATGGACTCCTCGGCGATGATATCGGCGATGTTTTCGCGGATCGACTGGCGCACCTTTTGCCGGTGGCGCATGCGATCGCCCGCCGAGCGGTCACTGCGCTCGGCATCCGAGGCTCGATATGGGCGAAAAATGGTGTCTGACATGGCATCGCTTAGAAATCGAACGGTTCCTTATCCGCAAGTCTGCTCAGTCTTTCCATAAGTTGTTCGCAGCGTATTTCAGCACGACATCGACGCAGTTTTCGCAGTAGCCATTGGCGAGGAGGTTCTCAACCATAATGTTATATTTTTCAGTCTGACTCTCGTCTCTCGTCCGCGCCTTCGTGACAATGCGGCTGAGATCCCGAACTGAGGTCATGAGCCTTTTCTCAATGGCTTCTTTCAGCGGCTCATAGCTCTGATAGCTGACTTTGACTCCCCGGCGGGTGGCAGCCCAGAGATAGGCAATGACTTCCTGCCGGAATCCCTCTGCAGCCGAACCGATGACGGCAATCTGCTCCTCGATAGATTTAAGAAAGCTCTCGTCGGGTTGAAGCTCTTCTCTGGTATTGGGATCCTTTACCTTGGTTTTGTTTACATAGGCTTCCGCATGATCCAGATAGTTCTGGAAGAGGGACTCGGCCTGTTCCTTATAGGAGTAGACAAAAGCCTTTGTGACTTCCTTTTCGAGCATCTCGAGATATTCTTTGTGCAGATCATCCTGCAGGAACTCCAGGTACTGTTTGCGCGTATCGTCGGGGAGATCGACCTCCTTTGTTCCGGCGATCAGTGCATCGCGGACGCTGATGGGATTGATGCACCGCCCCGCCATGCTGTCGGATAAAGCGTTGTCGAGCGCTTTCATGATGAAGCGAGTCGAAATTCCGCGCATGCCCTCGCCCCTGGCATCGTCTCGCAGTTCGTTGATGTCGATCTTCACCGTCCTGCCTTTTTCAACCACCTCCTCGCCGTTGTAGAGCTTCAGCTTCGTCATGAGATCGCATTTTGGCGTTGGCGTCAGACGCGTCAGGACCGCGAACATTGCGGCAATTTCAAGCGAGTGCGGGGCCAGGTGCGCGCGGAAATCCGAATGGCGCAGTATCTTCTCGTAAATCTTCACTTCCTCCGAGAGCCGCAGGTTATAGGGGACCTTAACGACAACAATTCGATCCAGGATGGCTTCATTGGTGTGGTCTGATTTGAATTTCTGCCATTCCGCTTCGTTGGAATGGGCAACGATGACGGTATCCACGTAAACCATCCCATGCCGGCCGGGGGCGGGAATGACCTTTTCCTGCGTCGCGGTTATCATGGCGTGCAGGTACTCGGGCTGGTTCTTAAACACCTCGATGAATTCCACAATTCCCCGGTTGCCGATGTTCAACGCGCCGTTCAGATCAAGGACGCGCGGGTCCCCCTCCGAATAGAGGTCCAGCTTGGATATATCCTCACTCCCGATAAGAACAGACGTATCCTGGTTGTTGGGATCCACGGGAGGGACTACCCCGATCCCTACCCGGTTGCGCCTTGAAAACACCCTTGTGACAATGGGAACTTCTTCGTAATGATCGCCAAACTGATCCCGGAGCCGGAATCGGCATACCGGGCACAAGTCCCCCTCGATTTTGACGCCCAACATCTTCTCGAATTCGCGATGGAGATGGCGAGGGAGCAGGTGGAGCGGCTCCTCAAACATCGGGCAGTTTTCGATGGCAAAGAACGGGCCGCTATCCTCCAGGCCGCGTTGCAGCTTCTCAACGAGAGAGCTTTTTCCTGACCCGACGGGGCCCATGAGATAAAGGACCTGGCGGCTCTCTTCTCCCTTCAGGGAAGCGGCGTGGAAGTATCGCACTATTTTGGCGATTGTTTTTTCAATCCCAAAGAATTCGTCCGCAAAAAACCGATAGAGCTTCAGCGATTCATCCTTGAAAAACCGTTTGATATTCGGATCCCCCGAGGCGTCAATATCTGTGGCGCCCGATTTGAGTATCACGTCGTAGATTCTGGCATGGGAGAGTTTGGCGAGACCCGGATCTTTTTTAACGAGCTCGAGGTACTCAACGAACCTGCCCTTCCAGCCCTTGATCTCTCTTCCGGACCGATCATCCAGGATCATTTGCTGAAACATTGATTCATGCTGATCCATTGGCCACCTCTTTTGCTATATGAAATCGCATTTCATAATCACATTATAGCAGATGCAAATGACGTTCCATTGTTTCGCCGAACTGATTCGCGGAGGGCCCCTTTTGGGGCAGGGAGGGTAGGCATGTTAGGTAAATGTTGCAAACAGTGGGAGTAAGTATCCTACGGCAGAGTCGGAGGCTTAAGCCTATGAGCCGCTCAAAGTGGTCTGAACAGTGCAATTGGCGTCGGAATCGCTATCGGGTTCGCCATCGGATTTGGGTGCTCTGCTTGTTGCGCCAAAAAGAGCTTCCCAATACCGGCTACGACAACGCCCCCCGTCCGTCCTTGCCGATTTATTGAAATCCATGCTGTTTTACGACGGATTTAAGGCTTAGAATGAAAATTTTGAACACACTTATAATGCGGCATCAACTGAGAGGAGTTAAGACTATGCGTTGGATGCAGTTCTGCTCGCTCGTCCTTTTGTGTGTCATTGGCGCAACTGCCCGGGCTGATGATTGGCCGCAGTGGCTGGGACCGCAACGAGACAGCGTCTGGCGCGAAGATGGAATTGTGCAACGAATTCCGAAGAACGGACTTCCCGTTCTTTGGCGAACGAAAATTGGCCTTGGGTACGCGGGTCCCGCTGTGGCGGATGGACGCGTCTACGTGTTGGACTATCAATTGGAGTCGGGCAAGGTTACCAATGACCCTGATGTTCGCGATAAGACGACGGGGAAGGAACGTGTGCTCTGTCTCCAGGCGCGGACTGGAAAGATTCTATGGAAGCACGAGTATGATCGCCCGTACAGCCTGTCGTTCGCCGGTGGTCCCAGGTGTACGCCTACTGTTGCGGATGGGAAGGTATACGCCCTGGGAGCGGAAGGGAATTTATGGTGCCTCGATGCTAAGACCGGCAAGGTGATTTGGAGCGTTGACTACGTGAAGGATTATGGGGCCAAAACTCCGATCTGGGGTTTCGCCGCTCATCCCCTGGTAGACGGCGATTTGCTTTACTGTGTCGTGGGCGGTGAAGGTTCGGTTGTAGTTGCCTTCAACAAGAATACGGGAAAGGAGGTCTGGCGAGCACTTTCGGCGCGCGAGCCAGGCTACTGTTCACCGTCGATTATTGAGCACGCCGGCGTTCGGCAGTTGTTGATTTGGCACTCCGATTCGCTGAACAGCCTCGACCCGAAGACCGGCAAGGTCTACTGGACGGTTGCGCTAAAACCGTTCGTCGGAATGGCGATTGCCGCGCCTCGGAAGTGGGAATCTTACCTCCTGGCATCGAATTTCGGCATGGCTGCGTTGTTGAAGCTGGACGATGACAGGCCGGGTGCCGAGATTCAATGGCGAGGCGAGCCCAAAAACGCGATTTTTTCGGCCAACGTCACACCGTTCGTCCAGGATGGCACGATTTACGGTTGCGATATTGAAACAGGAGCGTTGATGGGCGTCGATCTGATGGATCGGACACGACTGTGGCAGACCACGGATGCGACCTTCGGCGGGCCAGGACGAGCTCGATATGGAACGGCATTCGTCGTGAAGAATGGCAAGCGATTTGTCCTGTTTAATGAGAAAGGTGACCTGATTCTGGCCAACTTGACTCGACAGGGCTATGAGGAGCTGGGACGCCAGCACGTGTTGGCGCCGACCAACACGGTTTTCAATCGATCCGTCGTCTGGAGCCATCCGGCATTTGCCAACCGCTGTCTCTACGCTCGCAACGACAAAGAACTGGTCTGCGTCTCAATGGCCGAGGTGAAGTGACGCAGAGCGGCCCTGCGGACGCCGCGGCGAGCGTTGCTCCCAAAACTTTGAATAAGCTTGAAGAAGCTACAAGTCGCCAAAAGAAATAGCCAGCCCCGCGCAACAGATGAGTAGTTGTATATCTGCTTCTGTTCTATCTCCTAGGAAAGGGGGACGTCCCACTCGTCCACCTATTCTTGTGCGTGCTTCAACGGTGGCGATTTGCTCCTTTTTATAGACATATAGACAAATGGCAGCAGATGATTCTCAATGTATTCTAAGATTCGGATGCTTCTGATTCCTCTCTGTGTATTGTGGTGCCGCAAACCCGGAATCACGTCTGGACGCCGTCCTGGCATTGCTGGCTCTCTTTGCGAATGAAAAACAAAGGTGGACGAGTGGGACGTCCCCTTCCCAAAAACAGCCGTTCATTTGAAACATCTCTCCAGTCCGGATCTCTGTATTAATAGCAGAAGTATGCGAGACAAAACCTGCGGCTGGGCCGCCGAAGGTTGTGTCAGAGAGAGAGAAAAGTTTATGAAAAAAATGAGAACGATCATCATAATTGCCGGAATGTTGAGCCTGGTCACAGCGGCATTTCCGGAAAAAACTGCAGATCGTCATGTTCAAGGGCAGGTCGTTGTGACGGTTTTGCCCCAAAAGGGCAGTGAATCGTCCGTCAACTTACTGCAGCAGGATCTTCAGCTCAAAGTAAACGGGAAAGTGTGCGATATCAGCGGGTGGCTGCCCCTTCGCGGGGACAACGGCAACATGGAGATAGTGATACTGATTGACAGCTCTGCCCGTGCCGGTCTTGGGCTGCAATTAGACGAAATTGCCGGGTTTATCCGGAGCTTGTCCCCTGATGTGAAGGTTGCTGTCGGCTATATGAATGCCGGGCGGGCAGTCATGGCAGGCCCGCTTTCAACCAACCACGAGGAGGTAGTGCGCGAGCTACGCGTTCCCAGCGCTCAGGCCGGCTCCAGCGCCAGTCCCTATTTCTGCCTTTCGGATCTGGCGAAACACTGGCCATCCACTGACCACTCGGCGCGGCGTGAAGCGGTGCTGATTACAGACGGCGTAGACAACTACGGCGAGCGCCTTGATTCGAATGATGCATACGTCAATGCCGCGATTGACGATTCTATACGCGCAGGGCTGGTGGTCTATTCTATCTTCTGGCCAAACCGGGGATCCATGGACAGATCCGGTCTCGAGAGCTTTGACGGGCAAAATCTGCTGGCACAGGTAACGAAAGCGACCGGCGGATACAGCTATTGGATGGGGAGCCGGCAACCAGTTTCCTTCGGCTCGTACTTTGATGACATCACGTGGCGACTCAAGAACCAGTATCGGCTTAGCTTTCGCTCTCCGCTATCAGGCAAGCCGAAAGTGCAGAACATTGAGCTTAAGGTCAACAATTCGGCCACTGAAGTCTTCGCGCCGCAGCGAGCCTTCGTCGCTAATGCAAACGTAAAATAGGCGCGGATACACATATCCTTCAGCGATTCCCAGATGCCGCTGTAGGCTTCCGCTTGCCAGATGCTTGTTAAGGTCCAATTCCATCTGTGAATCGTCGGAGGCATCTTTGGCTGCTCGGTTCAAATGCTCTAAAATGGTGCTCACAAGCAGCTTCTGTGCGGGAGTTGACCCCCGGCAGCTTTTGAATAGCCTCATCAATATCCGAAAGCAGCAGGTCACTCAATTTGCGGAGATCCTCTGCGCGTGCCTCTGCCCTTCTGCCTTCCGAGTTTGCAATTTACGCTTGCCATATCACACCGCACATATCCGCCAATAGACTCAGGCACACCCAAGGGAATAAAAGGCAGCGGCTTGCCTGGCTCGATGCGCAGCAGCGCGACATCGGTTTTTTTGTCGGCAACCACGAGGGTTGCGGAATAACTGTCGTTATTGGCAAAACGCACAACGATGGTTCCGGTTTTGGAGACTACGTGGGTGTTCGTCAATAAAAACCCCTGGCTCGAAATTACAAATCCCGATCCAACGCTCTCCTGCGCGGCTCCGGCAGGCGCTGCCTGGATGGAGACATTAACGACTGCGGGCTGCACCTTTTTTACGATATTGACGATGGATGCTTGTGCGACAAAGGGACTGAAAAGCTCGGGAGGGCTGAAGGACGAATCTCTCTCCAGCACCGGTCCGACGAAAAGAAAGCATAGAGCAAGCCAGCATTGAATCATATCAGTGCGCAACTCTAACCTATGATCCGCAAAAAATCTATTCTGAACAAAACCGGAGGTGCGATCTCTGACTTGTTACACAAACTGACCTATTGTCTCGAAATTCTCCCCAATTTGCCGATAAGAACACTTGTGCAATTTCGAGGTTATGGCGCCTGTCACCGAAATTGTTGTATGCTTGGGTGAAAAAAAGGAGCAGCAGACATGGGCATCTTGGACAAAATGCGTGGCGAATTCATCGACATCGTGCAGTGGATCGATGATAGCAATGACACAATGGTGTACCGCTTCGAGCGCTATAACAATCAAATCAAGTATGGCGCGCAATTGACCGTCCGTGAGAGCCAGATGGCGGTCTTCGTAAACGAAGGCAAGATCGCGGACGTCTTTCAGCCCGGCATGTATTCGCTGGAAACCAAAAACCTCCCGATCCTTTCAACGCTCCAGGGATGGAAGTACGGTTTCAACAGCCCCTTCATGGCCGAGGTCTATTTCTGCTCCATGCGCCAGTTCACGGATCTCAAATGGGGCACCATGAACCCGATCATGATGCGGGATGCCGAATTTGGGCCCGTCCGCCTGCGCGCTTACGGCACCTATGTCGTAAAGGTGAAGGATCCGCAGACCTTGATCCGCCAGATCGTCGGGACCGACGGCCGATTCACGGTCGAGGAGATCGTCAATCAACTCCGCAACCTGATCGTTTCCAGGTTCGCAGAGATTGCCGGCCAGAGCAAAATCCCCGTGCTCGACATGGCCGCCAATTATGGCGAACTGGGCGACTTTCTCACCAAGCGGATCGCGCCCGAGTTTCAAAGCTACGGTCTCGAACTGACGAAGCTCCTGGTAGAAAATATATCGCTGCCGGAAGAAGTCGAGCAAGCGCTCGACAAACGCACCAGCATGGGCGTTGTCGGAAATCTCGCTGCGTACACTCAATTCAATATCGCCAACTCGATTCCGGACGCGGCCAAAAACCCCGGGGGGCTGGCAGCGGCCGGCGCAGGTCTTGGAATGGGAATGGCCATGGCAGCACCGATAGGGCAAGCGATGTCCGGCCAACAATCTGCAGCGTCCGCGGCTGGGGCCGCCCCTCCACCGATTCCCGGAGCAGCCACCTACTTCGTGGCAATCGAGGGAAAACAAACAGGCCCATTCGACATGCAAACGCTGGCAGCCCAGGCAGCTTCGGGACGTCTGACCCAACAAACTCTGGTGTGGACTCAGGGTATGGCACAATGGACGCCCGCCGGCCAAGTCCCGGGACTGTCGGCAGTTTTCGCAAACGTTCCGCCGCCTTTGCCCCCAAATGCCTGAGCCGCAACCGCGCGCGCTCGCTTTCGGACGGAATAAGCGAACCACCCGTTTCCTGTAACTTGCAACCTGCAACCCGTAACTGAGAATCTGTAGATGAACAATTCGCATCAAGAAGATACATCCGCGGTTCAGCAACTCCCGTGCAAACAGTGCGGCGCTAAACTCGATTTTGCGCCCGGCACTTCTGCGCTCAAGTGCCCCTATTGCGGATTCGAAATGCAGATTCCGAGTTCGAAGGCGCAAATTTTCGAAATCGACTATCGCGCTTTTCTCGAGAAAGCCGGACAGGAAAAGGAGTCCTCAGAATCTCAAAGAATACACTGCGAGAAGTGCGGCGCGGAGACCACGATGCCGGCCGAAGCCGCCGCAGGAGTCTGCCCCTTCTGCAGTGCAAATATGGTTTTTTCCCAAAGCGTGTCCCGCCTGATCAAGCCCGAAGCGCTTTTGCCATTCAAGGTTTCCAGTAAAAACGCATTCGAAAGCTTCCGCGGCTGGATCCGGAAGCTCTGGTTCGCTCCGGGCGACCTGAAGAATTATGCGCAGGATGAAGGGAAGCTCGTTGGCGTGTACATTCCCTACTGGACGTACGACAGCGATACGACGACAGCCTACGTCGGAGAACGCGGGGATCACTACTACACCACCGAGACCTATGAAACCACAGAACAGGGCCGTTCTGTGCAGAGAACCCGCCAGGTGCAACACACGCAATGGAGCCCGGCGAGCGGAACTGTCTGGAATAACTTCGACGACATCCTGGTCCTGGCCAGCAAATCGCTCCCCAGGAAGTACGCCGAGAGATTGGAGCCCTGGGACCTAAAAAACCTTGTGCCTTACGCCGACGAATTTATCAGCGGATTTCGGGCCGAGAGCTACCAGGTAACCTTGCCCGAAGGCTTCGAGGAAGCGAAGCAGATAATGGCAATCGCCATCCAGAACAGCATCCGCCAGAACATTGGCGGAGACGAACAGCAAATCCATTCGGCGGAGACGCAGTACGGAAGCATCACGTTCAAGCATATTCTGCTGCCGGTCTGGCTCAGCGCTTATCGGTTTCGCGATAAAATTTATCGCATCCTCATCAATGCGCGTACCGGCGAGGTCCAGGGTGAGCGCCCATACAGCACATGGAAGATTGCCGGCGCCGTATTGCTGGCCCTCATCGCCGTCGGCATCCTGATCCTTCTCTCATCGAACAGATAATAGCTTCCAGCTGACGGCTAACAGCTGAGAGCTGAGAGCTGATTGTCGATAGCTCTAATGCCGGCACCCCAGCAGACCGATTTTTAGATGTGATGAACGAAGAGCGAACAAAAAAGACTGTCTACAACTGCCCGAATTGCGGTGCTGCCGCCACACCCAATAGCGTTCGTTGCGCATACTGCCATTCCAGCCTGGCGACCATGGTTTGTCCAAA